>Ga0247741_1002107_pt1 | contig 11087 bp, 6 predicted proteins | sample UWRJL213509R2_FD_180945 | JGI IMG/M metagenome (GOLD analysis project Ga0247741, IMG submission 180945) | Plant litter microbial communities from Arlington Agricultural Research Station in Wisconsin, United States - UWRJ-L213-509R-2 | ecosystem: Environmental > Terrestrial > Plant litter >...
TTAACACGGATACCTTTATCAACAAGGTTGCCCGAAAGACTACGGGTAAAAGACACGATGGCGCCTTTTGTAGAAGCATAATCCATCATTTCGGCGCTACCCCGGTATGCAGTCACCGATGTTGTATTAATGATGCAGCTGCCTTTTTTCATGTAAGGCAGCGCCGCTTTACATAGCCAGAACATTGAAAATATATTAGTAGAAAACGTCTTCATAAGCTGCTCAGTAGAAAGTTCTGCCAATGATCTGCTTTCGTAATGAATTGCTGCATTGTTCACTAGTACATCGATATTCTTATATTTTTTTGCGATAGTGCTGATCACTTTTTTGCAAAAGTTTTCTTTCGAAAGGTCACCCGCTATCAGCATGCAGCTGCGGTGATATTTTTCCTCTACCAGCCGTTTCACTTCCCCTGCGTCTTCGTGTTCATTGAGATATGCGATGATGATATCGGCACCTTCTTTTGCAAATAATAATGCCACTGCTTTCCCGATCCCGCTATCACCGCCGGTTATCAACGCTACTTTACCATTGAGTTTGCCGGGTACCGAAAGGTCTGCGGGTTCTGTCTGCGGAACGGGATCCATTTTATATTCCATTCCTGGCCGTTGCTGGTGCTGCGGCCTCCTGATAGGTTTTTTGGGAGAAGCTTTTTGCATGATGTTTTTTATAAATAATAAATTATTGTGCCTTTTTTTCAGCCATAAAAGTGGAAACAAAAGCATCTATGTTCCCTGTAAAAATTATAGTCCCCACAAGCACCTTTCTACATTATCAATTATTAATTATTAATTGATCTAAGGTTCCGGCTTTTTTACCACCTGCTTCGCATTGGTATCCACCGCCTCTCCGGGCATCTCCACTTCTACCAGCCTGGTAGTAACTGCGTAATGATTCGGGTAGATGGTCGACCCATATTTCACTGCCCAGGCCTTGGTGAATTCTGCGCCAAAATAAAGTATGATGGAAGAATAATAGATCCATACCAGCAGGATGATGATCGATCCTGCGGCTCCATACGTACTTCCCACTTTGGTAGTAGTGATGTAAAATGAGATGGCGAATTTGCCTACCATGAACAATATAGCCGTGGCGATGGCACCTGATCGAACATCTTTCCATTTGATATCCGCATCGGGCAAGAGCCGGAAAATGACCGCGAACAACAAACTGATCACCAGAAAACTGATGATGATGTTGACGATATAAAATACCGTCACTGCAATATCCGGAAAACGCTGGATCAGGCTTTTGCTGAAACCATCGATCACGTAATTGACTCCCAGCGACACCAGCAACAGGAAGCCGAGGCTGATGATGACCGAGAACGACAGGAACCGGTTCTTTAATAATTTGAGCCACCCACGTTTGGGTTTTGGCTTGATGCCCCAGATGGTATTGATGGAATCCTGGATCTCGGCAAAAATAGTGGTGGCGCCTATCACCAATGTAATGACCCCGATAACGACGGCCATATTACTTTTGCCCGCCAGCGATGCATTACGGATGATCTCCTGCAGTTGGGCTGCAGTATTGGATCCCACAAACCCCATCAGTTCTCCATACACTTTCCCTTCCACCGCATCTTTTCCCAGGAAAATACTGCAAAGCGAAATGATGACCACCAGCAAGGGTGCCATAGAAAAAATGGTAGCATACGCCAGCGATCCGCTGAGTTTGGTGACCTTATCTTCACCAAAACCTTTGAACGAGTTTTTGAGCACTTCCCATATTCCTTTCAGCGTGATCTTAGTGGTAGCCATAATCCGTTTTTAGGGAGGTACTGCAAAAAAGCAACCAAACAATTAATAATTAATAATGTATAATTAATAATTGACTGGGCTTCTAAATGAAACTATTGGGATAATAGTTCCAAATTTTCGGACATTATTCATTATTAATTATTCATTATTAATTATGTTCTAATTTTGCCCCATGTTCTTCTCTTCTTCTCTCCTTGAAAATGCGGTGAATGAGTTTGCGAAATTGCCTGGCATTGGCAAAAAAACTGCCTTGCGGCTGGTTTTGCACTTACTGAAGCAACCGGAAACGGATGTAGACGTTTTCAGCAGCACCGTAGCCAAAATGCGAAACGAGATTAAATTCTGCGTACGCTGCCATAATATTTCGGATAAGGAAATGTGTAATATCTGCACCAATACAATGCGCCAGCAGCACACGATCTGTGTGGTGGAAAATATCCGCGATGTGATAGCCATCGAAAGCACCCAGCAATTTAACGGGATCTATCATGTATTAGGTGGAATCATTTCCCCGCTCGATGGCATCGGGCCGGAACAGCTCACCATCGACGACCTTATTTTCCGGATCAAAAATGAAGATACCCAGGAAGTGATCTTTGCATTAAATCCTAATATACAAGGAGATACCACTATTTATTACATCGCCCGCAAGCTCAAAGATGTAAAAGTGAAGATCACCACCATCGCCCGGGGCATCGCTTTTGGCGGCGAGCTGGAATATGCGGATGAAATGACACTGGCCAAAAGTATCAGCAACCGGATCTCGGTAGAACACTATATTTCAAGCCATTAATACCCCAAATGGGGTATGCTTTATTTTATTGATGTGCTATAAATTTGCGGGCAATCCCATAAAAATCGGGTATTTCTCCAAAAATTTATATTCATTCCATGAGAAAGATCTTTACTTTTTTAGCCATCCTATTTATTGGCACTTTTTCATCATTTGCTCAAAATGTAGGCATTGGCAATCCCGCCCCGATAGCCAAGCTGGAAGTAAGCGCTGCCGATAGCAATGTGGCCATGCTGACCAATTCATCGCTGCCGTTGGATAGCGCAAAGACAAGGCTTTATTTCCGCAACAATGAATTTTACACCGGCGCCATCGGCACACACGTAACTCAAGGTAGTTCCGACGGCAGCGCCATTTATGCCAGGCTGGGCTTCTATACTTTCTCTACCACATCCGCGTCGTCATTGGCAGAACGTATGTCGATTGTAGATGGCGGAAATGTAGGTATCAATCATCTTCGTCCCACTGCCACGCTGGATGTGATCAATCTTCCTACTACCTCATTGGGTATCAGGGGTACAACCAATTCTACCATTGCAGCCACCACCACTGCAGGCCCGGCGGGAGTTATCGGCGAAGTGGTTTCCACGAGCCCTGGAGGATTTTCGGCAGGGGTACGCGGGGTGAACAGGGGCACTGCCGGTAATGGTGTCGGCGTGCTGGGATACCAGGCTGGAAGCGGATATGGTGTTTTTGGCAGTACTCTTTCAGGAACCGGCGTGGTAGGTGGTTCCACGAATGGTACGGGTGGATATTTTTATACAACTACCGGAACTGCATTAAATGTTGTGGGACCATCAACCGGCACCGCACTTACAGTGAGCGGCGATGTAAGATTTACAGGCATGAACGAGGGGCTCGGCAGGGTGTTAACTTCAGATGGGAACGGATATGCCAGCTGGCAAAATCCAACAAGTGGAACGAACATCGGATTCGTAGCAAGACTTTCCACCAATAACGGGTTGGCTAGCGGTGTCTCCCTGGCCATCGCCGGATTTACAGAAATTACCGATGATGGCAATGCGTTTAATCCCGCAACCGGTGTATTTACGGCACCGTCGGCTGGGCTGTACACTTTTAAAGCACGCGCCTCCTTCAGTTTGCCTGCCTCCGGAAATACTGCCTTTATCGTTCGCATAGTTTATGGCGCCGAAAACGAACAAACACAGGTGTTATGCCCAACGGTAGCAGGTTTTGGCGGTACCGCTGAAGTAAATGTCACACGCAAACTGGCGGCTGGCGACCAGGTAAAGATGGAAGTAGCCCATTATGCCGCCGGGAATCTCACCTTATACGGTGGCGTTGGCTCATCTACCATTTTCAGCGGATTTAAAGTATATTAACGGAATAGTTTAGAATTGACCAGAGGACGTTTAGAGGGTTCAGCAAATAATACCTGCTACCCTCTAAACTGTTTTATTTTTAGTTCGCCCCGCCGCCATCCATTACTCCTGCCAGCATTTTCGCCCGTTTCAACCCCGTTCTTTAGTGGATTTTTCTTTGGTCTTAGTTTCAAACATAGTAACTTTGCATTGTTGCAAGGGCGGATTTGTTTATTGTTCACCCCTTGCGGTAAGATTTCTTTTGAACTAATAAACGAGCCCATCTCCCCCATTTTACAGGATTTGTCCTTCGTTTTGAGTTCACCGGTAATTACTGTAGCAGTTAAAATTTTTGTAAGCAGGCTTATGCTTCGCAACAAATAAAAAGGAGGACACATGTCAACTATCAAAGACGAATTAAAAAAACGCATTCTCATCATCGATGGTGCCATGGGCACCATGATCCAACGGCACAAACTCGAAGAAGAAGACTACCGCGGCGAACGTTTCAAAGACTGGCACACGGATGTAAAAGGCAATAACGATCTGCTGAGCATCACCCAGCCGCAGATCATCACCGGCATCCACAAAGAATACCTGGAAGCGGGTGCGGATATCATTGAAACGAATACGTTCAGCAGCACTTCCATTGCGCAGGCGGATTACGATATGCAATCGCTGGCGTACGAACTCAATGTTGCCTCTGCAAAATGTGCCCGGGAAGCGGCTGACGAATACACCGCCAAAGACCCTTCGAAACCGCGTTATGTAGCAGGGGCGATCGGCCCGCTGAACAAGACTTTAAGCCTGTCGCCCGACGTAAACAACCCGGGTTTTCGTGCGGTTACTTTTGATGAAGTGGCGGCAGCATATACCGAGCAGATCAAAGGGCTGGTAGATGGCGGCGTGGATATTTTACTGATCGAAACCATTTTTGATACGCTCAACGCCAAAGCGGCGATCTACGCCATCCGTCATTTTTTCAAAGAACATAACCTGCCGGAATTGCCGGTGATGATCAGCGGAACGATCACAGATGCCAGCGGGCGTACGCTCAGCGGGCAAACACTGGAGGCTTTTTATGTATCGGTGATGCACGCCAATCCATTAAGCATCGGGCTTAACTGTGCATTGGGTGCGCAGGAAATGCGGCCGCATATTGAAGAGTTGAGTTCGATCGCCGGATGCTTCACATCCGCATATCCGAATGCGGGGTTACCAAATGCCTTTGGTGAATACGATGAGCAACCGCATGAAACGGCGCATATCATTGAAGAATGGGCTGCCAATGGCTGGCTGAATATTGTGGGAGGATGCTGCGGCACCACGCCGGATCATATCAAACATATTGCGCAGGAAGTGGCAAAGTTTGCGCCAAGGGCTTTGCCGGTGCTGGAAAAGGAACTGGTGTAAAGAACCACAGCGACACAGCGCACGGGGAATACAGGGTTTGCCTTCGGCAAAAAAGACGGAACACAGATTTTTATGATGTTCATGATTTGTTATGATTTATCTGCTCTTATCATAACCATCTTAAAAAATCTGCGTTCCGTCCTTTTCCGCGAAGCGGGATAATGTTGTGTTCGCTTTGCCGCCGTGCCAATGTGGTTCAAAAAACAATTAAACATGAGTGAATCTACACATATAAGACCTTATCTCCGCCTCAGCGGGCTTGAACCGCTGATAGTACGGCCGGAGACAAATTTCATCAACGTTGGTGAACGCACCAACGTAACCGGAAGTAAAAAATTCGCCCGCCTCATCCGCGACGGACAATACGAAGAAGCACTTTCTGTAGCCCGTCAGCAGGTAGAAAGCGGGGCGCAGGTGATTGACGTAAACATGGATGATGCCATGCTGGAAGGCGTGGAAGCGATGACCACTTTCCTCAACCTGGTACAGGCCGAACCGGACATCGCCAGGATCCCTATCATGATCGACAGCAGTAAGTTTTCCATCATCGAAGCCGGATTGAAATGTGTGCAGGGAAAATGTATCGTGAACTCGATCTCGATGAAAGAAGGCGAAGAAAAATTTATCGAGCAGGCTTTTATCTGCAAAAGTTATGGGGCATCCGTGATCGTGATGGCTTTTGACGAAGTAGGACAGGCCGATACCAAAGACCGTAAAGTAGAGATATGCCACAGGGCTTATAAAATATTGACTGAAAAAGTTGGCTACGATCCGCAGGATATCATTTTCGACCCGAACATTTTCGCGATAGCGACCGGGATTGAAGAACATAATAATTATGCCGTCGATTTCATTGAAGGCACAAGAGAGATCAAACGACTGATGCCACTGACGAAAGTGAGTGGCGGTGTGAGTAACGTATCATTTTCTTTCCGCGGCAATGATCACGTAAGGGAAGCGATCCACAGTGTGTTCCTGTATTACGCCATTGCCGCAGGCATGGATATGGGTATTGTAAATGCAGGTCAGCTGGTGGTGTACGATGAAATTGAACCCACGCTGAAAGCTTTGTGTGAAGATGTGATCCTCAACCGGAACAATGATGATAATGGCGCTACCGAAAAACTCATCCAGTTTGCCGAAACGGTAAAAGCCAAAGGAAAAGAAATTGTAAAAGACGAAAGCTGGAGGCTGGAAGATGTGGAGAAAAGGATGGCGCATTCTCTGGTGAATGGCATCACAGACTATATCGACCAGGATACTGAAGAAGCAAGGCAAAAATATCCGAAGCCGCTCGATGTGATCGAAGGACCGTTGATGGATGGGATGAATATTGTGGGTGACCTTTTTGGTGCAGGAAAAATGTTTCTTCCGCAGGTGGTGAAAAGCGCCCGTGTGATGAAAAAAGCGGTGGCGGTACTGACCCCGTACATCGAGCAGGAAAAAGAAGACAAACGCCTGGCACACATTGCCGCGGGCACGGTGAATGAAGAAGGTGCGGGTGCGGCAAAAATTTTGCTCGCAACCGTAAAGGGCGATGTGCACGATATCGGTAAGAATATTGTGGGAGTGGTATTGGGTTGCAACGGGTACGACATCATCGACCTTGGTGTGATGGTACCGGCGGATAAAATTTTATCGGAAGCTAAAAAACACAAGGTAGATATCATCGGACTCAGCGGGCTGATCACGCCTTCGCTGGACGAAATGGTATACATCGGCCGCGAAATGGCCCGCCAGCAGATGGACCTTCCTTTGCTGATCGGTGGCGCTACCACCAGCCGCATGCACACTGCGGTAAAAATTGCCCCGGAGTATGGAAATGGTGTGGTGCACGTACTCGATGCCAGCCGTAGTGTAACCGTTGCCGGTAGTTTGCTCAATAAAGAAACAAAAGCGCCTTTCCTGGATGGCATCAAAAAAGAATACGAAAAGCTGAAGACTGATTTTGGAAATAAAAAATCGGCGAAACAATACCTCACTTTCGCGGAAGCGCAACAAAATCCTGCGGCTATTGAATGGAAAGATTTCACCCCGGTGAAACCAACTTTTACCGGTACGAAAGTATTCAACGATTATCCGCTGGAAGAGATCGCAGCGTTCATCGACTGGCAGCCGTTCTTTATTGCATGGGAACTTCATGGAAAATTTCCGGCGATATTGACGGATAAGGTGGTAGGTAAAGAAGCCACTAATCTTTACAACGATGCGCAGAAATTATTGAAAAAGATCATCGATGAAAAATGGCTGACTGCACAGGGTGTGGTTGGTTTTTGGGAAACCAATAAGGTCGCCCCCGATTCCCTGCACGTTCATGATGACGGGAAAATACTGAAGCTGGAATTTTTGCGCCAGCAGATAAAAAAAGCTGCCGGACAACCCAACCTCAGCCTGGCAGATTTCATTGCTCCCGAAGGGTATCCTGCTCAGGATCACCTCGGCGCATTTTCTGTGACCATACATGGTATCGAGCCGCATATCAAACGTTTTGAAGAAGCACTCGACGATTACAGCAAGATCACTTTGCAGGCGCTGGCGGACAGGCTCGCAGAGGCTTTCGCGGAATTGCTGCACAAAAAGACACGTACGGAATTGTGGGGTTATGTAACGGATGAACACCTCGACAATGAGCAATTGATCAAAGAAGAATACCAGGGCATCCGCCCGGCGCCGGGTTATCCCGCCTGCCCGGATCATACAGAGAAATATAAACTTTTTGAATTGCTCGGTGGCGAAGAAACTACGGGAATTCATCTTACCGAATCGCTGGCGATGTACCCGGCATCTTCTGTTTGCGGATGGTATTTCGCACATCCTGAAAGCAAATATTTTGGTGTGGGTAAAATAGAAAAAGATCAGCTGGAAGATTACACGCAAAGAAAAGAAATGCCGCTGGAGGAAGTGACGAGGTGGCTGAGACCGATATTGGAATAATCACCGGATCAGCACCATATTTCCCTTGACCGTTTTGTGTACGCCATTGTAAATATATTCGCTGATCCATACAAAACTCTGTGTGCCTGACAGGCCGTTCTTATATTGCCCGTTCCATTTTTGAAAAGGATCGGTGGCTATAAAAACACGATTGCCAAAACGGTCATAGATACTTAATTTATACCCGGCGATCGCATACAGGTCGCCCATGGGCCCGAAGCCATCATTGCGGCCATTTCCATCCGGCGAAAATGCCGTAGGGAAATAGATTTCCTTACAATTTGCCGAGATGTTGATGGTATCTTTTCCTTCACACCCCTCACTATCTTTTACCCTAACAGAATATTGCCCCGGCTTTATCACTTTGAATACCGGCGCATGGCTTCCATCCTGCCAGGTATAGGCAGAAAATGTTCCGGGATTGAGGTAAAAACTTTGCCCGGCGCATACGGTAATGTCTGCACCAAAACTTACAGGTACAATATGACTCTGATCGCCGACAATCATCGATGAAAAATTATTCTGGCACCCATTGGCATCCGTGATATTTACCGAATAAGTCCCCGCAGGCACACTGCGAAGCAAACTACCTGTTTGCCCGTTGCTCCACAGATATTGCAGCGGCTGTACACCACCATTGATCCCAGGATCGATAGTTCCATTTGCATTACCACAAATACTCTTCGTGATCACCGGTGTCGATGTCATTGTTGTTGACCCTGTGAGTTTGAAATTTTCTGTACGTGGACAGGCATTTGTGCTATTGATGATGACTGCATAATTTCCTGTCCCGACATTGCTGATGGAAGAACCAGTCTGCGGCGGTGTAGTATTCCAGCTGTAGGTATAAGGCGAAGGGCTGCCGGTGGGATTTACAGATAATGTTGCATCTGCAATATTGGAACATTTACCCGGCCAGTTGATAACAGCGCCTGCATCGATGATGACCACATCCTGCGAAGTAGTTACAGGATTGCCATGCAGGAAATCTACATGAAGCGTTACTGTATATTTTCCGGGACCTGAAAAAATATGTGAGGGTTTTGTTTCAGTAGTTGAGCTGTTTTGTGCGCCACTGGCAGGATCGCCAAAGTTCCATTGATAACTGGTAACACAGGTAGCATCAAACCCGAAGTCAACCTTGCGATCATCGTCCTTACTGCATTTATAAGTAATTGCCATGGTATTGGCGGGTGATTCTTTGATTGAAAAAGCATCGATCGCAAATCCATCAAAGTTATTGCAGGATGGCCCCGATCCAAAGCTGAACCTGAACCTTACACTGGGTTTTCCGCCAAGATCGTGGATAAGATGTTTTGCGTCCAGCCAGGTAAGGCTGCCTCCGCCACCAAAACATACATCCGTAACGCTATGAGGCAAAGTGTTCCCTCCCCAGCCTCTCCATCCATTAAGATAAAATACGCCTATCCCCTGGTACCAGTTTTTCGATTCGCAGGTAACCGGGGTGAGGGAATATTCGCCGATGAAGAGCCAGGTATTTCCATTATCAAGACTGTATTGCAGCGTACCTCCATCTACTTCCCTTTCCGTATCCCAGAATATTTTGAACTCCAGTTCAGGTTCTTTCAGTGAGGTAAAATCAAAGCAAGGGCTAAGCAGCCATGATCTTTGATTATCGTTGTAGGTGTTTTTATTGAGCCCGCCGGTTATCCAGCACTTGGTTCCTTCTCCGGCGCCTGTGATCACGCTTTTAACAGGTGTTCCCCAGGCCCAATCCGAAGCAACTCCGCCAGATATCCAGTTGCCATTGTTTGTCTCAAACCCTTCAAAATAAGGGAAGGTGCTGATCGTGCCGCTGCATGGTTGTGCCTGCGTGTCTTCGTTGATAAAAAGACACAACAAAAGAAGCAGGGCGCCCCATTTCAAAAAAGCAGGATCAAACATTTATTTAAAAATACACTAAAAACAGGGGATGTTGTTGATTGTGCAAAATGTTACGAGCCTCATTCCCTATTCACCCATTCACTCATTCACTCATTCACTCATTTCATTTCCTCCAATTCCTTCTTCATTTTAAACATCTCATCCCTTAATCTCGCCGCTTCCATAAAATCGAGATCCTTTGCCGCTTTTTCCATTTCCTTTTTGGTTCTTGCAATCGCTTTTTCCATCTGCGGAATGGTCTTGTAGGTTTCCTGCTCTTCTGCGGCGGCCTTAATGATATCTTCATCACCCTGCAAAGCGTAAGGATTGCTCGGGTCATAGCCTTTCACATCGAGTACACTGCCTTGCGCAATTACCTGCTCTTTGGTTTTAATGATGGTGGTTGGAGTAATGTTATGTTCAATGTTATAAGCCATTTGTTTTTCGCGGCGGCGGGTCGTTTCATCAATCGTTTTCTGCATGCTCTCCGTCATCTTATCTGCGTAAAATATCACCAGGCCATTCACGTTACGGGCAGCCCTTCCTGCAGTCTGCGTCAGGCTCCTTTCATTACGAAGAAAACCTTCCTTATCTGCATCCAGTATGGCTACCAACGATACTTCGGGCAGATCCAGGCCTTCCCTCAGCAGGTTTACCCCCACCAGTACATCGATGATCCCGAGGCGTAACTCACGCAATATTTCAACACGCTCGAGCGTGTCGACTTCGCTGTGGATGTATTTGCTTTTGATATCGATGCGATGCAGATATTTATCCATTTCTTCCGCCATGCGTTTTGTGAGTGTTGTCACCAGCACCCGATCGCCTTGTTTCACCCGTTCGTCAATCGCTTCCAACAGATCATCTATCTGGTTGACAGATGGCCGTATCTCAATCGGCGGATCAAGAAGGCCCGTGGGCCTTACTACCTGTTCGACCACTACCCCTTCACTTTTTTCCAATTCATATTCTCCCGGT
>Ga0247741_1002108_pt1 | contig 11085 bp, 7 predicted proteins | sample UWRJL213509R2_FD_180945 | JGI IMG/M metagenome (GOLD analysis project Ga0247741, IMG submission 180945) | Plant litter microbial communities from Arlington Agricultural Research Station in Wisconsin, United States - UWRJ-L213-509R-2 | ecosystem: Environmental > Terrestrial > Plant litter >...
GAGCAAAGGACCGATTTAGAAATAGGCGGGATTGCCAAGGAGTCGCAAAGACAAAAGATGTGGAGCCAAGAGGCACGAAACACAAAAGAAAGGGCATAAATTAGGCAATGGAACAAACATGTGCAAGCGGAATGGGGGGATCTGCTTAATAGTAGAGGTATAGGCACCACCACCCTTCTCCGAGTTCACATCTATCGAGGACACTGTCGTAACATTGCTTCTACGCTGCTTCTCCTTCGTAGACCTCAAGTGTCTCATTTACTGCAGACGTGTTTACTCAGACTGACGTCTACTGGCTCCTCGATCCGATCTCCACCCAACTCGTTGTCGCTGTTTGGAACTATACGGCAAGATCCTCGCCAATCCGCTCCTCTAATCGCGCGCATAAACACAGGATGCCTCAAACCCTTCGATCGGCAGTCTTACATTGGCAGTCTGAAGCTTGGAGGTGTCGCAGCTTGAGTGTCGTTCGTGGGCAATACGGGGATATACAAGTGTACGGAGAGTATAGCGGCGACTGTGACGAGGAAGGCAGCGAGGACCATTGGATAGAGGGGGAATCAAAGATCCAGCGGCCAACGCCCGCGGCCAGCGAGCATTGGGGAGGCGGTATCCATAATTATAGCGAGCGGTGAACTCTACACGCATGCAGCTGCCATACATATCTCGGGAGGGATTAAACGACGAAGAGAAATACGGCCTATGAGCAGGAGACATTGAAAGCTGGTCATTGGTAGCGACGCGACTACTGCTGAGTTACATACCAACTCTCTCTTGTATGCACCTTCATAATCCAACCCTAACTAACGATGCACTCCAAACGGCTGATCCTGGTCTTCTGTTCCCATCTCCGCTCCCTTCGCCCTTCCTGAAGCCGAGGGCTCGTTTTGATCGGAGTCGCCTCCAGTAACTTGGCACTGCATACGACTGCCCTCGGAAGGCAGGCACAACGTTATGTGACAATGCATGCTTGTACTCTCCCCAACACATGGCTGCATTTACGTTGCTGTCTGATCCAAATGGTACGTCCTTCGTCACAGGTGAATCGACTTTATTTTGGCTATTAAAGTGCAAGGGGCGTAGAGTTGGTATGAACGCCCGAGGATGAAGGCGACGAGATGATCGTAAGCTTGGAGATGTCTTTGATGGGCATCTGAGCAGCCGAAGGTGTTGTGTGTCTTTAGGGTTTCGGTCGTCTAGCCTGTGGTCCTAAAATTGTAGGCTGTTAACGTTCAACATCTGTGATGTTTTTGACTCATAAAAGTAAAGCCAAAAAAAAAACCCCATCTTGGCAAATAAGAGTATCGAAATTCAGGAAACAGTACTTACAACACTTATCACAGGTCCAAGCGAAACGATCTCGCGAACATATGGCTTGTCACTCATCGCAGCCTTGCTACGGCCTGCGGCGCCGTTGACAGATGCTTGCTTGACAACAAGAAAAAAATGAACGGAAGATGGGGTGGTGGTAGATTTTAAGTATGGTGGTGAAGAGGAGACCGGACACGGAGGAATCGAAGGACATGTATATGCGCTGGGGGTAGAGCCAAGGGCATATTTCGAGGCCGGCTCAGCAGCTCAGGTGACGCCGTCACACTCCCCCTGGACATTGGCGTTGTGGATGTGGTCCCAACTTCCACATTGAAAAGCAGAGAGACTGAGAGAGTTGACAATTGACTCGTCAAAAGAGGCGATGTTTGGGTCTTCCGGACCGCAATCCCGTTTCCCGCGACTTTGGCGCAAGTTCAGGTTGACCTTCATGCGTTTGCCCTGCAAATGACCGCCTCCCAAAAGTGGTCTCTATTCCCTTCGTCCTCTTGAAGCCGACGACTCAACTTGATCGGAATCTCTTCTAGCACCTTTCGAAGGTCGTGCATGATGGACATATCCCCTCAAGCTCCGCTCACAAAGAGATTGTTGGCGATCCGACTATTGAGCATCGAATATAGAAGGCCAGTTCTTCTGGGTTACTCAAATGGTACCTTCTTCAACCTATGTGTCTGATCTTTTCTATGTATTGACATGCTACCTATTAGACCTCCGTGTACACGAATCCGGATCCCACACCCATTCGCGAAAATCACGTCTCTCTCTCACCCCTCTTCTACATACTGCCCTGGTGTCTCCCTTCGCCCTCGATGACAACCCGGCCATTCAGTCCTGCACACGCCTTCCTTTTGGAAACTACCTTGAAAACATCTAGAGTGCATCCAATTTCACCTCAGTCCGGTGACGAAGACGTGGTTGCTGGTCCGATTATCGAGAATCGAGTAGGAAGTGTCTGTACCACTCAAACAGTATGTTCTTTGTCTTATGTCTGACCTTCCCTATATGCTAACAACCCAACCTCTTAGACCTCCGCAGAGATCCATATCCAACGCCCATTCATGCGAATGCCATCGCCCTCAACCGTCTTCTACCTACCGCTGGTGCTCTTTTAGGACTCTCGTCCGCTAAGCGAAGCCGCACATAACCAACACGATCGACAGATTACTTCGCCTCGGGCTCGTCTGACGCCTTGGAAACTGCGTTTTCACAATGAAAATCGCGTTTCACGCTTCTGTTACGGCTTATCACTCAAAGATATACGGCCACTAGGTCCAAGGTCCATCGATGTCGATGGCACCGCATACAGATTTACCTCGAACCTCATTCGGCCGTCAATAGCTATCGGAGGCTTCGGAGTGGTCTTCGATGTAGGACCAGCAGTTGATGCCTCTCAGCAGATTATTTGCCTCCCAGAAAGTGGTAGCCGCCTGCGAAATCTTCTTCACCTACTCCAAGATAGCAACTTCAACCAGCAAGGCCCAAGCGTTGACGCCAGGACCGGGAGACGTTGGATAGACAGATGAACATAGCCAAGATCTCTACTACTGCGGGCAGGTGCCACGGAACGAAGAAACGTCCCAGTTCCCAAGTCGTAGTTCCTCGGCCTGTATCTCGACCCCAACCACTAGTTGAGCACGCGCTGGATGCACCAACTCCTGCCTGAAGGAATGTCGGGGACACTTTCGTGAACGCTTCACCTTTGGCCTGGGCCCGCATTGAAAGGCCGGCGACACTGACGCGAACGAGTAGTCCTTCATCAGGACGAGGAATTGGTGCCGGAACGTATCGAGCTTTCAACAGTTTGGGCTTTGGTTCGGGCAAGGGCAATGGATTCGAATGGTTATGGTCAGCTGCTTTGACCGGCAGGCTGGGCTTTGGGGGTGGTAGTCGGCGTGAACGTTCGTCTTGGGCCCAAGTACCCTATCCCAGCCGACAATCGTACGAGATGACGTCGTCGCGCCGCGGTTGGGAAGTACTCGGCGCGTCAAGTCGACGCGACCCCTGTCAAGTCCACACGTGACGGCGTCATACGAAAAAACCCTGTTTCTCGCATCGTTCTCCACAAGCCTTCCACTCTGAGATATCCGACTGCAGCAGCCTGCGTTCTGGCTGCTTGATGTCTTGAGGTATAGGATAAGGTCGGCTGCATTCCCCCCTTCCTCTTTTTGAGAGCCAATCTGAAAGTCCTCATCTCTTCTAGTCCACGACTTTGACCGCACAGGCTGACACTCTCGCCATATGCATCTCCGTACTCCAACCCTGGCCGGCGTCGCCGTATTCCACCTCTGTCAATCCTCAAACACGCATTTGGCCGTCAAGAGCCGTCAGAGGCTTCAGAGCAATATTTGAACGAGGACCAACGGTCTTCAAGCTTTAGCCCACAACAAAGCCGAGTCTCGACACAAAAACGTCCACTCATGTTCACAAGTGCGTGGGTGCCTAGTCGAGCCTATTATACAACGACATCGACACGAAATGATCCTTCGTCAGCACAAGGAGGTGCATGGAACGTATCGAGCTGTCAAGACTGCCCCAGCTTCAATGCTGCGTGTTCGGGCTTCGGTTCTGGCTCTTGCGGCGGACTCAAATGGCCACCCGAGCTGTTCAATGCGCAGGTCACTGGGTACTGGGGGATAAAGTGCATTGGAAGTGTGTTACGTTTGGAGGTGAGCATAATCATGACTTCTCGTTCATTTAAGTTCGATGATTGCTGACCATTCTGGTAGGCATATGAAGTCTCAGAGCACATGGGCTTATGTATGTTACAACTGTCTTACTCGCTGGGTCTGCGTTGTCGCACCGAAGGCAGTTGCTCTGATTCTCGCCTTTTCTCTACGCTGGCAATCGGGATGACTGCCCAGGCGCTGAATCTTCTACTTCATTCCGCCTTTGCCAAGTTCAGTGAACTTCTCTGATTCTCCCTCCGCGCCGAATGTCACCATCCGTCGCCTCCTCAAGCTCGCACGATGCGCATACGCTTACCGGTATCCACTGAGAAAATGGTATCGAAAATCCTGAGATAGAAACAATTACCTCCGAATAGCCAAGCTCCCGCCTGCTTGAAACAGTCCTGAAGTCCGTCACTGGAGCTTACCACCACCATCGACAAGCATCCCAGCATCAAGCGAATACCATCTCGGACGATGACACCGATCTTCGTCGAAGATTCTTCTCCGTGCTCATGAGGAGCTGGGTTGGATGTGGTTGAGGATTTTTCTCGACTCTCGGCTGCCTTCATTGCGAGTGGACTCACAGGGTATGTACCATATACCACATATCTTTTCTCGTCACACAACTGAAAGCTGGTCTCTTCTTTAGACCTTGTGCACCGCATCACCGGACATATCCAACTCCTCTGGTGCATCAACCGTTCTTTGCCCATATCAATCTTCGTTGAATGTGAGGCATGTCATTCCGGACGTCACGCGATTGTGCATCGCCCAGAGACACACTGTCCGTACACTAGCAAGAACGCACGACCGCTACGAGCGACCATCAGAAGACATTCGGTCTTGCAAGTCCCTTCCTGACGACATACATGCCCAATTTTGGTGGTGATCGCGGATTCGCTCTCCTGGCTCGACCCTACTGTCGGATGTGTCAATTATCGACAACCGCCCAGACGTTCCCAGGGAGCTGACACAAAAAGGGTATTCATGGTCGGCCAAACGAAGTTCTGACGGAACAACCAGTTCAGATGCCATGAATATTCCCTACTAGTATCAAACTAACCTATCACGCTGATACGATGGGTCTGCAGATATCGAGATTGAATCGGAGGTGATATGGATACGGAGTGTGCAAATATACCTAGTCGTAGATGGGTAAGGACACGGAATACGAAGTAAATAATACATAGCGTACAAAGTTAACTCTCTTGATATAGGAATCATCGACCTCTTACAAACCAAAATGCACGTATGGAACCCAAGTCAACAGAGCGTCCTCACTGTCCCCAATGTCCTTTCGGAGGCAGTGCATCGCATGATGGAGCGCATATGCAGCCCTAGAACTGTCGAGTCGCCCATTTCCTTCGACCTTCCCCTGCTCCAAGAGGTACTCATAGAATTCCCCTGCGACGTCGGGTGCATGTTTATCTTTGATTGACCACATCGTCGCCACAACGCCTTGATACCCAGCTGCCAACATCCCTGCTGCTAGGTGGACCGCCTCTTCAGAAAGCTTCTCGTCCCCAGCGCTTGTCTGACAAGCTGACAAATAAGCCAGCTCGCACTGGGGAATGTTCCGTTTCATGATCTCCGAGAGCTCGAGCCGCCCGTCATGTAGAGCGAATCCACTCTTGAGAGGCCTGTCCGTGTCTTGGCTCGCATGACAGGCCAAGTGTACCCATCTGCGTGTCTCCATTTCCTGGTTCACTAAATCGGTGGTGGCATCAACCCCCTCCAGACGTAAGAACTCACAACTGCCTGTGCCAAACTTCTCGCACAAGGCATCCAGCTCTCGTGTGGTTCCAGGGATCGGAGGGAGGCCCGGTGTATACGGCTGGCTCACGAGTAGAATCTTGGAAGTTGTCGATCGCTTGCTTGAGGATGTCTTGACCTTCTCCAGGAGTGTGGCAATAGTTGGAGTGTAAGACGAGACGACGTAGTCGGAAACACAGAATCCAAATGATTGGACACTTGGACCATAGATACCGGCTGCATGAAGTGGAAGAAAGGCGAGGGGACCAGTTGAGCACCACCAAAGCCGATGTAATTCAGACGGGTGGGCCTACAGGTAGTGAATAAACGGATAATTGCATATTATAAATCCAGAAAAGACGCACCGGATATGCAAGAATGTCCAAGATTGGCTTTGCCACACGACTCCAAAGCTCGTGAAGAATGTTGTGGATGTCACTTTTATTGGCGTTGGGATTCGGAGCTGGGCGTGTGGCACGATCAGCAACCTCACGCATGCGACAGCCACGAGATGAAAGGTAACTGCGTAGGCGATTACGGAGGACAGAGGCATATGCATGGGTGAGGTCGTTGAGAGGGATATGATAAGGTTGATCACAACCTGGTATAAGAGCCAGAGCATCACACCGGTCTTCGTGAACATTTATAAGAACAACTGGACCATCTTTTGGGAGGTGTTTCATAATGTCCAACGCCGAACGAGGTCGCAAGAAATCGTGAAATGCAGGAATATTACGAATTTCCTGTAGAAGTTGTTCCCAGTCCTGGGCAAGCATGGCGTGGCTGTGTGCTTCGTCCTCCAAGACAACCTTCTCGGATATGGTGCCATCGAGAACAATAGGTTCCGATTCCTGACGTGAGCCAGATGATTCCAGTGCTCGAGAAACATGTAGAAAGCGATCTGCTAGAAGGTGGTTGTGTAGCCTCAGATCGTCCACCGAAGTGCGAAGCTGGTTAAGTTGGTTCCAGACAAGGCAGCGACCTTGTTCAAGCCATTCGAGAGCCTTCCCAAGCTCTCCCTGAGAAAATGCGGTCGAAGCAGCTGTTGCAGTCAATTTTGAGATGCCAACGAGGCTTGAATGACGTTGTTGGATGGTCATTTCCATGCCTGCAATCTGAGAAAGAAGACTGACAACAACATCATAGGCTTTCAAAGAATCTATTGGGTTGTGTGATACAGAGAGTTCGGCCCAACACTGGGCAGCAACCAAACGGACTGAGGGACGTCCAGCGTTGCATGTGGTAGACTGTCGATAACTGGATATCGCCGTGAGAATGTCAGATAAATCACCTGTGCATTCAAAACGATGCGCAAAGGAATTTCCAAGCTTGTTCAACCAACTCGGTATGAGAGCATGGCCATCAGGAGTGAGCCGGATTGCTCTCTGGTAGGCCAAAATGGAATTGGTGATGTCGGCAAAATCACCAGTGTGTTCAAAGCGACGTAAAAACGAAGTTCCAAGGCTGCTGATCAAACTAGGTTTGTTAGCGTGGCCATCGGGCATCAGCTGGACCGCCCTTTGGAGGGCTGAAATGGAATCAGAAATGTCGGTGAGATCGCCCGTGCGTCCGAAGCGAATGGAAAGTGAATTTCCAAGGTTATTCAACCACATCGGGATGTTGACATGACCATTGGGAGCGAGCTCGACGGCCATCTGGTGGGCCAAAATGGCGTCAGAAATATCAACAAGATCACTACTGTGTTCAAAGCGAGACACAAAGGAATTTCCAAGGTTGCTCAACTGCCTTGGCATGCTAGCATGGCCATCAGGAGTGAGCTGGACCGCCCTCTGGTGGATCGAAATGGCATTGACCATGTCGGTAAGATCACCGGTACGTTTGAAGCGATTCGAAAAGGAATTCCCAAGATTGTTCAACAGAGTCGGCCTGTCAGCATGGCCATCGGGAGTGAGCTGAAACGCCCTCTGGTGGGCTGCAATGGCATTGGCAATGTCAATCAGATCGCTTGTGTGCCGGAAGCTACACGAAAAGGAATTGCCAAGATTGTTCAACCGGGTTGGCATTTTGACATGACCATTAGGAGTGAGCTGGACAGCCCTCTTGTGAGCCGAAATGGCATTGGCGATGTCAGTGAGATCACCTGTTCGTCCAAAGCGATTCAAAAACGAATTTCCAAGGTTGTTCAACCAAGTCGGCAGATTGGCATGGCCGTCAGGAGAGAGCTGAATAGCCCTTTGGTGAGACGAAATGGAATCAGCCATGTCTGCGAGATCACCAGTGCGTCGAAATCGAAGCAAAAAGGAAATCCCAAGGTTGCTCAACCGGTCCGGCATGTCAACATGGCCATCGGGGGTGAGATGGACCGCCCTCTGGTGGGCCGAGATAGCGTTGGAGATTTCGTCAATATCATCGGTCTGTTGAAATCGTCCCTGCAGAATCGTTCCACAGGCATCCACCATATCAGCGTGATTCCAAAGGCTGGGGCGCCTCATGCGTATGTAGATGTCAGCAGATGAGATAGGGGCCAATATCTCCCGATAAGCATCTGAAATCGGAATATCATTATCTTCTTCAACTTGCAATGAATGTCGCAACCTACAAGTTTCCCCTTGTTCATCACCGCCATCTGATGGGATGTGAGTGATTTGGAATGACACTTTTAGTGATGGCGCTCCCTCCTGAGATATCATGGCCATTATGGTCCCTGCTTTCCGTGTCAGAATTCAACATTTTGTGTCCTCAATCAGCATACTGACGATTATGCACGGGCGTTTCCAAAGCCTGTTGTTCTTTAGACCAGGATATGCATGCGAAGTCAGTGAATTCGTCTGATGTAGCCACAATCACCAGCTCATTGGGATCCTTGGGCCTTGTGAGACGTAACTTGCTTTAGGATCAGTATGAATGAGCTCCTTGGTAAACTCACAGCTTTAGATAACCGTTCTGAGTCCATGTCTCAGGAGACCCTTTTGAAAAGGTCAACGTCTTGCGCTTCTCGTCCGCAAGTCCAAAAACGATGAGCTCAAAGGTGGCAAAAACTCGGTGGTTGACGTCGGTGGTTGCACATTCGACAACAAAGTCTGATTTCTATTAGAAGAACTCATACGTGGATAGTATAGAAGAAGTTTATCTTCACCTGTTATGTAGCGTTCGAAGTTCCCAGCTGCATAGGAATCGTAGGGGAATCGTCTCTGGGAATTGTTAGATTCCGTTACATGATCAAGCGCTGGAACGATGGCCTCGGCTGATAACACAATGTTAGTCATGGAACAATATCAAGGTTATCGTGCTCACCAGTTGTCAAACTGTCCATATTTTCGGTAGCAGAGCGTACAGTATCGCCTTGAGTAGCGGACGGTAGGAATTCTCCATGAATGATAAGAGGAGGCGCAGATTGGTAATCTTGTCCCACCGTATGTCAGTTTAGGGTGTGGTTGTCACGGTACACGGCGTAAGTTGATCTACTACATTGGCCAGCTCTGAAAGTATCTGCGATAACATGCGGTTTCATTCATTGGAGCGGCAGTCTTTTAGTGGGTGTGAATGACCGGGGTCTTGAAACCTTCCGGTGCTGGCTGCTAGGCTGAGTCATATTCCCTTCCTAATTCCAAGGTCAATTTGAAAATTCTCACTTCTTCCAGTCCATGACTTCGACTGCACATACCAACGCCCTGGCCATGTGCATCCCCAGAATCTAACCCTGGCCGACACCGTCATCCTCTGCCTGTGTCTATCCTCGAACTCAAGACCCCTCCAAATGACCGATCCGGGTCTTTACATATGGTCTCTAGGACACTGAAGCCCGGCGTCTCCTCCTGCATATCAACATTATACGACGGTCGAAGAGGTGGTCGATAATCTGAATTTTGAAAATCGAGTACAGAAGTCCGTGTTATTCTGGGTAACTCAAACGGTAAGTGTGACTGATCTTTTTTACATATTGACATGCAGCCTGTTAGATCGACTTCCCTGCACATAAATACAGATCTGAAACCCATTCGCACAAATCACGTCTGCCTCGGCTCTCTTCTGCTCGCTGTCCTGATCTCGGTTTATGCCTGAGGACGAAGGCGACGAGATAATCGTAAGCTTGAAGATGACATCGTCGATGGGCATCTGGGCAGTCGAAGGTGTTGTGTAGCCTTTAGGGTTCCGGTCGTCTAGCCTGTGGTCCTAAAAATTGTAGGCCGTCAGCACCAAATATTTGTGATAATTTTGACTCATAAAAGAAGAGTAACAGCACTCTGATACGGACAAGAGTATCGAAATTCAGGAAATAGTACTTACAGCACTTATCGCGGATCCAAGCGAAACGATCTCGCGAGCATATAGCTTGTCACTCATCGCAGCCTTGCTACGCCTGAAGCTATTGACAGATCAGCAGCGAACAATGGTTTATTCACGTCGCTCATGGTGTATGGCTGTTGAAAGAAGATGATATCAGCGTTTATTTGCAGGAGAAGAGCTTGCTCAACAACAAGAAGAAAAATGAGCGGAACATAGAGCGAAAACCCAAACCCTCCAGGGAAATCAAGGATATAAAACCACGGACATGAAGGCATACCTTCGAACCAGTCCAAAGAGCCATATCCAACAATATCTTCGTCTGCTTGGGTTTGGTAAGATAGGACGCACGAACGAGCTACGTTTGGAACGCCAGAGATCTTCTGCAATATGGCTCTGGTCCTCCTAATGTCCTCCTGCGTAAGGATAATCAGATTCGCTGATACTCCATTAGTATGGCACATATACACACCTAGAGCATATCTACGCAGCTTGCGCACTCCTGACTGCCAATTGACATTCTGACGCAGAAGTGTGCTTGATACGCCGACCTTCAGAGCATTCCAAGGTAGGGTGGTCCTCTGAGGACGCCTTCTCGGAGTTGATGAAAAGCTTAGTATCGGGGTACTTGGAGCTATAAAAGCTTGTCGGGTTTCTCGAAGGTTTCGACACATGTATCCACGCAGTACTTGCAAAGGGAGTCCGGGCGACATGCTCTGAATGAATGAACAGACGACCGTGGGCAATTCTAGCAATGCGAGGCGGGGAGCAAAGCATGTGGTTTGACCTGCTTCTTTGAAATGTTGATACTGAGTGAGGTCAAGCGGTGATGGTAGGCTTCAGGCATGGTGGTGAAGAAGAGACCGGAGTAGGAAGAATCGAAGGACATGTATATGCGCTGGGAGTAGAGGCAAGGGCGTATTTCGAGGCCGGCCCAACAGCTCAGGTGACGCCTTCACACCCCTCCTGGACATTGGCGTTGTGGATGTGGTCCCAACTTCCACATTGAAAACAGAGAGACTGAGTTGAACTTTGAAGTGGTCGTGAAAAAGAGGTGGGTCTTCCGGACCGCAATCCCGTTTCCCGCGAC
>Ga0247741_1002109_pt1 | contig 11085 bp, 9 predicted proteins | sample UWRJL213509R2_FD_180945 | JGI IMG/M metagenome (GOLD analysis project Ga0247741, IMG submission 180945) | Plant litter microbial communities from Arlington Agricultural Research Station in Wisconsin, United States - UWRJ-L213-509R-2 | ecosystem: Environmental > Terrestrial > Plant litter >...
CGGATGACGGCGTCGAGCGGCACAGTATGGCGCCGAGAAATGACGAAGCCCCGACGGACCAGAGGTCTCATCGGGGCTTTCTGTGGTGCGTACCAAAAACCGAAATCACCCTGAATCTAAAGGGCGTAACGATGCGAACAAACGCGAATTTCCTCCGGCACTCTGCGGATTTTCCTCCAAGCGTAAAAAGTCCTGATGAAATGGCAGGTTTGAGAGCGTCCAATCCGGCTCCCCTGGGCTGGGCTATCCCCCATCGACCTGTGGTCTGAAGTGGATTCGGATGCACTCACGCCATTCAGGAGTGCATGCCCGGCCTTCTGACCGAAGAGACTGATCGAGGGGCTTGAACGCGAAGCGCTACGCCGTCCCTGCTTTGGCTTCTCGACGCGCTTCGTCAACTGGTCCACAGGAGGAGACTGACTCGACGCCATTCCTAGCATCTCTCTCAGTCGCGTGCCCATACTCCTTGTGTCACGAGCGCCGGGCGACTTGGAGGGAGCCGGCAGCCGCTCTCAGCAGAGAGATGATTAGCGAAGCGGACTCTTGGACTCCAGAACGTCGTCCGCGTTGTATCCGTGGGCATCGGCCCCAATGAGGAATGACCCTCGCAGTAGTGTTTGCGGTGCGCTGCCGGAAAACCCCAGAGTCCGACACCGAATACAAACGCATGGAGGACTTGGCATGGTGGACGTGAGACCGGTGAGGCCACGCGCAATCGTAGAGATCTTGTCCCAGCCGTCAACGAGCCGTCACGACACACTTGCGCACGGTCTCGGTCTTCTCGTCGAACACGTCGAAGCGCTGCAAGCGACGGTCGCATCGTTGAGCGCGGGTGGTGAGCTCAGAGGTAGGGCAATTCTCGAGTCTGTCATGGGGGAGGAAGCCGCTAAGGTTCTCATACTTCTGGATGCTGTTCGAGGCGGATGGACGGATCAGAACGCGGCCAAACGCTCGCTTAGCCATTTCAGCAATCACTTCGCGCGTGGCGTGTATCAGCGGGTGACCTCGATCAACCCGGGCACATTCGGTGAAGTCCGGAAGTACGTCGAAGGGCTCCGACCCGAGTTCTACCTCGATGGCCCGAATGACTCCGACTGGATCTTCCGCAACGAAATTGAGTCCGCACGAGAGCTCGCGTTCTACGTGGACTATGTGAAGGACGAAGAGGATTACTCCTGGGTCAGTCCAAGCAATAACTCCTATCGCTCGACGCACTGGCCTGCTGAAATCACCACTCGATTGGTGCTGGCGATGCACCGCACAGGACTTCTTGCCAAAGAAGGTCTCGACGTCACGGCGGAACAATGGCGGGGAGTCACCGTTTCGGATGACGCCTCTTTCGCCGATCACTTCAAGCGCACCTCTGCCGTGACAAGGGAGCTCATCGAACGGGAACTATTCTTGCCGATGGCTGTCCAGGCTGATTTCCAACATGTCGCGGAGCATTGGCCATTTTCGCTGAACTCGATTTCCATCGACAAGATAAAGGTCACCGGGGAGGAGCTTGAGGCAAAACGGACCCGACTCGAGGAAGCATTCTGGCGTAGTGAGCTCGGCCCCATAGAATACTGACGCCGCAGCGAGCCACCCCGCTCGCTAGAACGGCGTGTCCTCGGAGTACCGGCTCATCCGCATGCCGTTGACCTCGGTCTCGGCCTGTGCCGCGACGATAGCCTCCGCCTCTGCCGACCGTCGAGCAGCCTCCGCATCGCGCCTGGCACGCGCCGCAGTGATCTCACGCGGGTCTTCGTTCGAGAGCCGCACCATAAGGGCGGCGACCACGTGAATCGCCAGCCAGCCGTCTGCCCTGGACACGTCGCCATCTCGGTGGTGGTGCGCGTTTCCGCGCTCGGACCGGTCGGCGTTGATCCAGTCGGTGATCGGTTTGAGAAGTTGCCGGTCTGCCGCCGTCAGGATGTTGACCTTCTGTGCGTTGTTGAGCTGGTCGGCAATGCTGTTGCCCGAGACCCCCAGTGCACGGAAGAACTCCTGAACTGCCGACGCCGCGTCGGTGATAGCTACGTCCGGCTTGTTCTCGGCTAGACGCGTCAACGCCGTCTGCAAGCCAGCGGACGCCTTGGCGAACCTTGGGTCGGAGTCGAGCAGGATTGTCACCGGACGCACGACCTCGGCGTGAAGCACTAGATTCCCGCGTGATGCAAACTTCCCGTCTTCGTAGTTCCACTCGACCCGAGCGCCGAGCAGCAAGTCGTTGACGGTCTCGGCGAAGATCGTGAGGTCGTATCGGGGTACCTCTGTGGGCCTGGATGTCCATTCGTCAGAGACATTAACCAGTTCCGTGTCGTGCTCGCTCAGCCAAGCAAACGCCAACACGACCGCAGCCACGACATCGAGTCGCTCCGCGTCGTCGCCCTCCCCTTCGACGAGTACCTCATAGGCAGAAAGATCCGCGCTGCCGCTCGCGCTGCTGATGAGCCGATGCGAGTCGGCCGCGGCAAGCACTCGTCCGACCGCGTTAGTGACGTGGAGCAGTGTCGCGTGGATCTTGCGCCCCACCTCAGGAGGACAATCATCCCGCCAGGCGACACCTTGCGACGCCTCAGACTCCGCGAGCAAGCGACGACGACGCAGCTCCGAAGGAAGCGGCGCGAAGCGGTTCTCGATGCTCACGCCTTAAGGGTACGGTCCCCACACGACGTTCCGGTGAAGTCGGCTTGCCGACACGAAAAACGGACACCAAGCCCACCACCGGTAGCGCCGTTCGGTTTGACCATGGCGTGGCTCATGCACCCTGTGCGTGGCCCCTCCGCCGCGCTGTCAAGTATTGTTCGTGTTTTTGGTCTACGTCGCGGAGTAGTGACTCGAGTGCATGACCCCGCTCTTGGAGCAATCTGGGCAGCGGCATCTTTAGGAAGGTGCGGCTGTAATCGGCGAGCGTTGTCAAGGTCAACAGCGCCATCGATAAAAGCGGTTGCGGGCGGAACCGTTGTGGTCGGATTTCAATCTCGAACCCGCCTGGGGTCTCCGCGAGGTGGTGTTTGAAGACGTCGGTGAAGCTACCGTGCACAGCGCCAGAACCTGTTCGGTAGGCAGAATATGCCGTCGGTCCTAGCAATTCAATGCGGGTCTGGGCGTTGGGCCATCCATTGCTGCGGCGCGAGGGGATGTCTTCCTCGCGAACGCCGGCCGCCGCAAGTGTCTCCGCGATCGAACGGTTGATCCGTTCTTCAATTGGCAGCAGCACAATGCCCCGCTGTGCTGCCTGCTCGCGTACGACTCGCAGGAACTCACGCTCCGCGATGAGACTGTCCATCACGTAAGCCGTGTACCGACTTCCATCGCCCGGATCCCCGAGTAGAAACACGACGGTAGATACGGAATCCATGAACTCGCGACTCACAGCAACCTGCTGGTCGCCGCCATGCCCGTCGGCAATCTGTCGAACCAGGGTTTTCATGAGCTTCGCCATGCGGGCGTAGTGGCCGATGATGATGGCGTGGTTGCGCGGCAGCCCGTCGCGAAGACCTTCTGTTCGTATGCCTGCCACTGCGACCAAAAGCATCAATGCTTCCTTCAGCAACTCGAAGGCTTCACGAACGAATGGCTGCTCGTCCCTGGCCCGTAGCAGGTCCTCGAAATCAACAACGTGAAGTTCGGGGAGAAGCTCCGGATCGAAGTTGGCTTGCATGTCACTCTCCAACTTTCGTCTCGACCTTGACCATGATGTTTTCGACCTCAGCCCGCGCGTCGTCCGACAGATTAGGTCTTGCGAGCACCATCTCGTGGTCGAACCCGACCAGCTCGTCTGCCAAGGAGAACGACAGTGCATCGAGGTGATCGGCAAGCAGCTCGGTCGCAATCGTGCGCCCAAATCCAACCTCTTGCAGTTGAATTGCTCGCCGATCGGCGGTGCCGTACTCGACGAGCGTCGCCACGTTGATCCCGGAGGCCTCTTGGCCAAGTGCGATCACACTCACATCGAAGAAATTCTGGAGATAGCCAATGATCCGAAAGCGAAGGCCGCCTTCGATGTCGCGAAGCGTCCACTCGATGATGAGATTGACATGCCTCACGGACTTGCGGTCGAATCGCTCGCGGACAAGGCTCTCCTCCCGTGAGTAATCCCGATAAGTGATCCACCCTTCGCGCGAGTAGTGGGCGATTGAGCTGGTGATCACGCGGCTTATCGGATCTCCTCGGACCCATCCCCGCATCAGTAGAGCCCAGTAATACAGACGACTATCCCAGCCCTCAGCGTCGGTATTCTTTGGCATAAGCGGGTCTTTACCGGAGACCTCTGTGGTGCGCCAGCCATACAGGCCGCTCAGGCGACGGAGCACGACGAGGAAGGTATTTACGTCGTTGAGGTCGGCGCCCTCAGCCACAAGAGGTCCCGCGGCCCCCTGGGTGAGCTCCAACCAGACTCGGTCCTGATACTTGGGGAGAATGTTGGGTGATCGCCGCAGCACATCCGTCGGAACGACTACGGATGCAGCCGCTTTTTTCAGTAGATCGCGGCCGCCCGGCACCTTGTCAAAGAAGTAGCTGCGAAGCGGTGTCTGCTGGTTGTCGAGCTGATGAAGCGTGAGGATGGACGCGTATTGCTCCACACCCCGTTGGTGGTCTGCCGACGGAGTTCCGGGAAGCGCCTCACCGCGCAGAATTCGCGCGATGTCGGTGTACTCCTTCTTGCGATTGGTGGGCGGGCTGACCAGAAAGCTCTCGGCCTTTGCCGGTTCAGCGCGAGGGATCAGCGCACGGGTGGTGTCAGACCAACGGTTTGCCTCTTCGCGTACGCAAATGACATTGCCGGAGAAGTCGTGGGTAAGGCGGCCGGCTCGGCCCGCGAGGTTCTCGAAGTCGATCTTGGTGAACGAGCTGTTTCCGTGCTTGTCGCTCAACACGAAAATGTTCTTCGCCGGCAAGTTCACGCCTTCGAGCAAGGTCGAGGTGCACACAACGAATTGGATTGGTGAGTCCGGGTCGGAGAACGACTGCTCTACCCGCTCGCGTACTTCCTGCGGCATCTTGCCGTGGTGGAAGGCGACTCCACGGCTCAGGGCGCTTCCGAGGAAGTAGTCCTTATGTACGTATTCGCGGACGTGCTGAATCAGCTCGTCAACCTTGTCACTCGTCACCCTCGCTCGCTTTTCGGCTAGGCGTAGTGCAAATTCCGCAGACTTTAGCGACCCGTTGACGTAGATGATCGCCTTGCGTTTGCCGCTTCGAGAAATCACGAAGTCGACGACGTTGGTTTCGGCGGGGGCTAACTCCATCTCCTGCGGTGTTGTGTCGAGACCGGAGTAGTAGTACTGCTTTTTCGCCACGAGGTCGACGAAGTAGCGCTGTTGAGCCACTGTGCGCTCGCGCACGGCGAGTGCGCCGTTAGTCGCTTTGCCGAACAGCTCGAGGAATAATTCGGGATTGTCGATGCTCGGCGATGCGAACACTAGCTTCGTCGCGAAGCGTCGAGTCACCTCCACAATGGCGTGATAGTAGAGCGAGCTCCGTGCGTCGTTCTTGGCAATGACTTTCTGTGCTTCGTCGACGACAAGATAGTCGATCTCTCGCACGGGGTTCGCGAGGTATCGCAGGAGTCGCTCCGGCGTGAGCACGAAGATCGTGCGCCGGTATTTCTGACGGAGAAGTTTTGGCAGCGACGGGTAGGTCGCAACGTTGACCTCCGGCACCTCCTCCAAAAGGTTTCTGAGATCGGCGGCAGTCTGGCCGATCAACGCCTTCGTTGGGACCAAAACCACGACGCAGTGGTCGTTCATCTCGTCACGCCGCACAATGTTGTAGAGCGCGTCCTTGATGATGAACGACTTCCCGAGCGAGGTAGGCCCCGAGAAGCTGAAGAAGTCTTCGCCGCGCATTCTTTCGGTGATTGCGTACTGCGTGTCCGTCAGGATGGCATCGCCCTTGTTGGTCTGCTGCAATACCTCTTTCGCGATGCGAAGCGTGCCCCGAGACAGCGGCAGGGCGTAGCGACTTCCGACACCCTTCTGGAGCGTGCTGATTCCAGGAAAGTTCCCAAGCTGCACCAGCACGGCTTCGGCGATGGCAAGCAGTCGATCGCTGAGCTCCTTACTTAGCCCCACGGCGGCATCGTGCTCACGAAGCAACGCGATAGTCGTGTATGCCAGCTCGCGGTGACGTGGATCGCTTGAATGCGAGAGCACATCTGCATAGCGGAGCAGATGCTTCGCCTCGGTCGGATCGACCTCGCCCGTTGTGTCACCCGATAGGAACGAACTGGCAACGCATCGTTCGAGATTGCTGTAGGCGGTCTGGAAACCCTTGCGGGCGACGATCATTTCGCCAAGCACGTCAGCGGCATTGCGCTCGGTCACTTCTTGGTTTTCTCTTTCGGAGGGCGTAGGTTCTTGCCGCTTAGCTCTGACGCCAGATCTATCCGAATATGTTCGATGCCGCGCACTGTGCCGTTCACGTTTCGCTTGAGGAATGGGACGGCGTAGAGGTGGAACTGGTAGCCGCCGAGGCCGCGGTTTTGAATCTCCGTTTTGATGGTGTCTATCTGGTCAGTGATGGTCGCGAGCGCGATGGTCCGCAGGTGCTCCTCGATCTCCGCCGCGCTGTGATCAACGAACGGGTACTCTGTGACGTCGAGCTCGAAACCGATGAAGACGCCGAACGCGTTGGACTTAGTTATCTCGGGCCCCCCGGAAGCCGGTGGGAGCAGAATCGTGGCAAGCAGCTCGATCTTCTCGGGGTCGAGGCTTTCTTTGAGGAGTTCGGATTCGACGAGCCAGGTATCGAAGTCGAAATCGTCTTCTTGCACCTTGCCCATGGAGGCGAATGCGGCCTTGATGCCGCGTTTCACGCTCGACCCCACGCTCCCGGTAGCGTCGCCGTACATCTTCGATTCTCCGAAGATGAGCTGGAACTCGCCCGCACCTACTTCGAGCAAATGGACGCCATCGGTGCCGTGCACGTAGTGCTCCGAAGACGTCTTCAGCTCCATCTTGGAGAGGATCTTCGGAGCGCCGAGGTGCCCTTCAAGGAAGGAGTACAGCAGGAGCTCCCCGCCCTCACCCGCATTCGGGTCTGGCGCTTTGAACTGCAATTGAGTCTTCCGGAAGAACTCGCCCATGCGACTCAAGTCGCTAGTGAGCTTCTCAAGGTTCTGTCGCGACAGTACGTAGCTGATGCTGTTGTTGACGAGTTCCTTGAACAGGGGCTTGATAGCGAAGTCGCCACCGTCCACTCGAAGGACGTGAAGGTGCATGACGGTTTTCGCGTGGATGTCGAAGCGCGCAGGCTCGTAGAAGAGCGCAAGGAAGCGCTCCCGGCTCATGAGCGACAGCGGGAGGACCGAATCACTCACAGGACTTCCCCCGGCGAGCCGTCCTGGCCCGACGCAGTCGGGCGTCATTGAGCTGCTGACCATCGGCATTTACGTATGTGCGACGACAGAAATTAGCGCGATACTCTTCGACCTTGGCCTGAGCCTCGATCGAGGAAGTCGTGTCGACCCAGCATTCATTAGGTTGGGATTGGATCAGACTCGTCCTCTTACCGAAGACTCGATCAACTTTCAGCGCCGCGGCATCAGCGGTCCCGTCGAGGCGTATAGGGTGCACGTCGAAACTCTAGGGCGAGAATCCCTCACGCAGGGTTTGGCGCATGGCCCCACTTCGGGACAAAGTCGTTGTCCGTGAAGCCCAGCCAGCTAAACCGCGAGATACCTCGTGAGAGTGTGCGCGGTGTCAACCGCAAGCACGGCGTGCGCGGCACGCAAGCCCGCGGGGTGGGTCGTCACACCATGGCCCGAGCCAACCCTGTTCCGCAACTCGCCCAAAGATTGAACGACCGCTACCTGTGAACTAAGCAGCCTCAGCACAGCTCCATCTCTACTCCCCAGCGCCCTATCAATTGCTGCATCCGACAAGAACGGCTTCAAGACCCGCCAGTAGTCACTCAAATCGGGCGTCTTGCTCATGGGAGTGACGGCGTGCCGCGTCGCGAGCGCCTTCATAGTTGCCTCAGTCAGCTCTTTGGCAGCGCCAATGGCATCTGATATCTCAGCCTTTGTTCGACGCTTCCGCATCCGAGTGAGATAGCCGTCGAGCACCGCGTCACTCACCATCTCTTTTCCCCGTAGGTGAGGCCATCCGCCGGCCGCGTCGCGAAGCGCCGGAACCACATCCTCGTATTCCCCGTCTTCCACCAGTTGCTCGCGGAACAACGCGAGACGTCTCTCGATCCCTGCGGAAAGGCGCGCTATCTGGTCCTCGGTCGTCTGCTCCTCATCCGGATCGATGCGCAGAGTGTGGGGCGCTGGCAGCCTCCTGTACTCGGCGAATCTCTCGTCTGTGAGATTCCGAGAAGACGAGTTGTCGGCGTCAAGTATCCATTGATAGGTCTTTGAATAGGTGCGATGATTCCGCTCGGCCAACCTGTATCCCAGGTCGATCGCTTGTTTACGCCGAATCTCAACTGGTAGGTCATCGAGCATCCTCGAGGCGGCCTCGAGTCCTGGAATGGGACGAAGTCCCTCTGTGTCGGACAGCCGAAGATAGGCCGGTATCTCTTCGTGAAGTATCAGCATCTTTGCGGTGCCGCTGCGTATCAGGGAACGTACCCGCTTGATGCGCTCATCTCGTGCGGAATCTGCGTCTACAGGCATGAGATCAGGTTATCCAGCCGTTGTCTGGTCACAGCATGGCCGCGAGCATTTGAAGCTCCACGTTGAATGCGGGCTGCCGACGCGGTTGGTGGCCCAAACGTCGATCATTTGGGCCTCCTTCGAATTTTAAAGGCTGCTCGGCGACATCGCCGGTTACATCGCGCCGTGTCCGATAAGGGCTGTTATGAACTCTCCGGGCTGAGCTGGTCGGGGCCGACGACCTCCGTCGTCAACCCCTCCTCGGTGCCATCGATCTCGACGGTCTCCTCCGGCTCCTCCCCCTCGGGAAAAACCCGCTTCACACCGTCGCCCTCACGCTCATCGCCCGAACCCATGTCTCCAGTGTGCACCTCCGGCATACCCCGACGCAGCGTCACTGGCGACCCTTATCGTGAACCACACTCGGACGGGTTGGAGAGGTGTGGGAACAAGCAAGCGCTACGCTGCCGCCTTCGACCGGCGAGCAGAAGAGCGTTTCGCTGAGCAGACGATGCTCGAACACCAACCCGTCACTTTGCGGGATAAGGAACTCGAGCTCGACAGCGAACCCCTCACCCGGTCACCACAGCCGCGACCCATTTCGGCATGGGTGCGTTACGGCGACGTCGCGATCAAAGTGGACGGCTGGGCGGTCGCATGGACCGACCACGCGGTCGCGATTCGGTGGACCACGCCCAGCGCTGACGAACACCGGGCGTGGGTGTGGGCGTCAGCTGTCCGCCCCCGAACACTTTGAGCGATCTAGGCCCGAGCGCTTAGGGCACCATCCGGCTCGGGTCGGCGAATTCTTCGACGAGGTCGGTACGCCGCTCGCGCAGACGGTCTAACGTCGCAGCCTTCAGGTCGCGGTCGCCATTCGACGCAGTCCACTTCTCGCGAGCTTCGTCGGATCTCTGCGCGCCGATCAGCTCGTCGAAGAGGTCCGCAGACTTCTCGATCGCCGCCTCGTTCAACCGCTCGATCTGCTTGTTGTGGAGATCCATCGCGCAGTTCCACTCGCGCTTTCACCGACGGCAAACCGCTCCGATAGCGGTCGGCATCGGGGTTCCTGAAACTTCGTCGATGAACCGGCCGCACAAGGAGACTCGCTCAAACTCGTCAATCGATATATGGCGCTGCGCGATTCGTCGATTGCGTGGTGGCCTTCCTCTCTCTGAGGCGTGGGGGCAGTGCCCCCGATGGTGATCGCGGGCGGCACGGAGCAGCGGTGCTGAAACGGTGACGAAAGTGCGGCCTCGTGCCTACGAAGCTGGCGGCGCGGCAATCGGCTCGGGTGCTCCATCGGTACCGGTCTGGGTGAGGCCGATGAGCTGGGCACGACCGATGATGTGCGGGCGCAACCGGAGGCCGACGATCGCCGGTGTCACCTCCGCCGCGACCTCGAGGGTGGGGACGTCCAGGGCGCTGAGGGTATAGGTGTAGCGGTGAGGACCGGTCCCAGCGGGCGGGGCGGCACCTATGAAGACATCAGTGCCGTACTCGTTGCGGCGGCGGGCCGCGCCGGCGGGCAGGAGCGTGTCATCGGTTCCAGCGCCGGCGGGCAGCGAGGTGACGACGCCCGGGATGTCGATGAGGGTCCAGTGCCAGAAGCCGGAACCGCTCGGGGCATCGGGGTCGAAGACGGTGAGCACGTAGCTCTTGGTTCCGGCGGGGGCGCCGTCCCAGTGGAGTTCCGGGGAGCGGTCCTCGCCGCCGGCGGCCGCGCCGCGCACCCAGAGGGGCAGCTCGCCACCGTTGATGAAGTCCAGGCTGGTGAGGCTAAAGGCCGGAACGCTCGGGAGCTTCCAGTTCGGGTCGTTGGTCATGGCAGTGCCTTTCGTTTCGGGATGATCGGTCGGGGTCAGAGGCGGGGGTCAGACGTCGCGGCTGCCGAGGGGGATGATTGAGCGCCGCCAGGTGGCGTTTACGACGGAGGCGAAGCATCCGTAGAGGCCGAGCACGCCGACGATGAGGCCGGTGTAGCCGGCGATGCGGGTGAGAATCTCGGACGAGGTGTACTCGGCGATCGCCAGCAGGATGAAGGTGATGGCGGCCGCGGTGAACAGTGCGGTGAGCAGGTTCGAGATACGCACGCACGGCACGATCATGAAGGTCGTGAACACGGCCCAGAGCATGAGGAACGTGCCCATCCCCGCATTCCCGGCTTCCTTCAGGATTTGGGGGTTGGTGATGGTCCACCAGTAGGTGAGCCAGAACGCCCCGTACGAGACAAACGCGAGGGCGCCGAAGGTGTTGGCCTGCACGAATTCCCAGATGCCGGCGATCAGCTGCGCGATGCCGCCGTAGAAAAGGCCGAGACCGAGCACGGCCGTGGCGGCGGTGGGGACGATGCCGGCGTTGCCGAAGCTGAGCAGGGCAGTCGACATGCCGAACGCGCCGAGGCCGAGAGCGGCCGGGTCGGCGATGCCGCGGATGACCGGGTGGTGGCTGGCTGCTGCCGGCAGGGGGCGGGTCGTCGGAGCTGGCGTGGTGTC
>Ga0247741_1002110_pt1 | contig 11083 bp, 7 predicted proteins | sample UWRJL213509R2_FD_180945 | JGI IMG/M metagenome (GOLD analysis project Ga0247741, IMG submission 180945) | Plant litter microbial communities from Arlington Agricultural Research Station in Wisconsin, United States - UWRJ-L213-509R-2 | ecosystem: Environmental > Terrestrial > Plant litter >...
CTACTATTTAACACCATTTTCTGCCCAGTTGGGCTCGCGAGTAGGAACATTCGTACGAGAACATGCACCTACGAAAGAGGGGCTCGGTGTAGCTTGGTTGCGGAATTGGGTGCAAGGTCTGGGCATGGGACGAACAAATAGCAGTGTTCACAATTCAAGGACATCCAGATAGTTAAATAAGGGTATCTCGAATTACATGAGCCGTATTATTGTTAGCTGTGCAATCTCATTTCAAACGTCGACATGGGTCCAGGTATTGGACCACATATATCGCGAGAACAGCAGATACAACCACCGGAACCAAACCATCTGGCTTCCATGAGCTTGCATCGCAAGCACCGCAGTGGAATATCCCTCTACACCAGCGATGAACACTGGCATTGCTCCTGCGTCCGGATGTCTTGGGACCTCCGGGGTGAGGATTTCAGGGTACCAGTAGCTGAGCACAAGGATGACGAGATCCTCCAGTTTGTTCATGAAGAAGTAGGAGTAAAGGTCTACTTTTCCGAGTGCAACAGTGGCGATACTGGTGTATTTGGTGAGCAAGGGGACAGAGAAAAGGGTGAAGAGGCGAGGTTTCGACGATGTTTCCCCGAGGGTTTTGATCAGGACCTGAGCGCCAGCGGGGAGGGCTTTGTGGTTTGGATGGGAGGATACACCAGTCTCATCAAAGGTGAGGATCTGTAGATGTGGAATTGTCAGACTCGATAGCTATTGAAGAAGTGGGTATAAGACCTACAGTATCGATTTTCAACTCGGTAACATATGGTTTGAGTGCTCTTGCGACTACGTCTGGATTCCAGTCAGCCGTTATATCGTCCTGGAGTTCTCTATTCCACAGAGTCAGATATTCCTTCTTGAAAAATAGACCGAACACTTACGGATTGTTAATGATCCACCGCTTCTGACGCGCAACTCCTAGCATATCTAAGCTATAACCTAGCTCAACTTTGCGAGTTGCTCCAAGACCGTCGGCATTTCCATAAGACAAACAGACATGGTAAAAGCTGATGTTACCAGCAGCAGCTTGTTTAACCAAGGCTAGCACTGTAGGCGCGAAGAACATGACTTCGTCGTCTGGGTGTGCGGTGACGAGCAGCACATTTTTGGCCTGGACAGGCCATTCGTTTTGCTTTTGCGTAACGAAAGCAGAATTTGCATCGAGAGGTGTGAAGAGTGCGCCAAAGACGAGAGAGACGATGAGCACGATGATGGCACCGGTGGACAGCATCGTAGTTTTGGTCAAGTCTGGGGTAAAGCCTGCGATCATGAAATGTCTTAGACCGGGTAGCGGGCCGCTACGCACCAGCTTTGTTCCTGACAAACACGACGCAATAACTTCGACTTTCGCTTCCACCACGTCGTCCTCCATGGCCTACATAGGCACAGGGACGAGGAGTTCCCCCATCTCCCTGGACGATTCTGAAGACGAGGTAGTACAAGAACTGTCTTATGACCAATTTCATGGTTCCGCATCTCCATATGCACAAATCCACGATAGGGGGGACCAGCAAATGTCCTCGTTGCATTATCATCAGTCTCCTAGTGAGGGTGAGTGTGTTACTTGATTCTTGGGAAAAAATATAGAACCATTTTCTAGACCATCAATCCACTATATCAGAGAAAAAGCGGAAGCGGGCCAGTAGCATGTCCAGTCAGGACGCGACTATTGCTGGGTCGAGTCGTGGTACCTTCCGTCCACAGCCGAATCTGGGTAACCGTTTCTCCCAACCGGAGAGTAAGAAAGCGAGAAAGCGTCGACGGAGAGCAGAAAGGCAGGCTATGGAGGAAGCGAGGTTGAGGAACATCGATTGGTTGAACAACCAAAGCCCGTTTGCACAAGGTGTCCCTTTGTTTGCGCCTACGGCAGCTTTCCCGCCTCCTCTCGCTTGGCCTCATTATCAATTCTCTAACGTTCTTCCTATGAACGTGGCATTAGGACATCCGTATGATGATTCATATGATTTGGACGACGGGTCCTTCTATGACAATGATGCACCGCGTTCTCCATCCCCGCCTTCATTCCCTACTTCATTCCCCATGTCTGGCTCTGATTGGGTATCGTCTATGGCAATGGCGGCGGATTCTACTGCCGCAGAGCAAGCGGATGATGTATCTAACTGGTCCTCTGTTTCAACGCCGGTACCAATGCCTCCACAGTATTCTCCTCCTCCTATGCCACCTCCTCTTCCTCCACCTATGGTCTTACCACCAATCCATGTTCCAAATCCAAATCTACCCCTTAAACCAAAGCAAGCTGAGTATCACTCGTTACCAGCTAAACCGGCTCCAGCTCCCGTCATACAACCTATCGGAATGGACCCAGACCCAGACCCGAATAGCAAACACGGCTTATTCGACTTGGCCAATGCTTCGAAGGACGGCTCGAAGAAAAGAGTCGCTTCCTACATACCTAATCCTTCTCGTACTCTCGTTATGGAACAACTTCCAAAAACCCATCGGAATGTCGATTTTGCAAGAAACTGGGCTCGAGCGAGGTGTGGGGTGAATCCTATCCACGTCTTTGCGCACGCGCCTTCTGGGAAGGCACTTGTGGAGTTTCCTAACGCTGAATTGGCCAGAAAGGCGTGGGAGAGTCCTAAGCTCGGCAGAGCGCTAACAAGTTTAAAGCCGCCTCAGCTCAAGGGCAAGTCCAGGGAAGACCAGATCAAGGTCTGGTGGTATCGGGTGAACGGTGTTGGTGCTGGTTCGGGGGTGGGTGAGATTGAAGAAGGTGAAATCGAGGAAGACGTAGCAACCGAGAAGGGCCCTGAGCTGCCTGTTGTAGAGACGAAGAAGCAAAAGAAGGCGAGGCTGGCAAGGGAGAGGGAGGAAAATAAGTCCAGGAAAGAGTCGAAGCTGAGGGCGGCGCAGCAGCTATCGGCAGCCCTGAACCAGGATGCGGTGGAGTCGCCTCTAAATAACGTGGATGAGCTTCAGACAGCTGTTTCACTGACTCGAGAACAAATCAAACCTTCTGCCTCTCTCCCTGGACCCTCTGGAGCTGTACAATCTCCACTTGCTATGGAACCTCGCCCAGTACTCAAGCCCTTGCAAATTCTCCAGCGAGTTCACCTGTACTCGCACCCAACTCATCCTTCTCATCATGAACTGCCTCTATCGACTAGGAACCACCACATCCATCAGCAGCTGACCTCCTCTAAAACAACTTATGGATCATCGATACCTTCAGGCCATCGAGGTGGACATGACGATAACGAATCAATCGCTTCTTCAGATGGGCGTCCTTCTATGTCGCCTATCTCAGCCTCGAAAACGGTTGTCGCCCTGACAGTTGGGCAGGGTGATGACTTGGATGACTACGAAGAGATGGATATGGACATTGATAATGTTCCGTCTCCTCTCGTGCAGGCATGTCCTCGGCCTCTTTCTCCTAGGATTGAGCCAGCTACGCTTCAACCATCTTCGTCAACGCCTCAAACGATGCATCACTCATTACCTCCCCGGCCAGTACCGCATGCTGCGACCAAGCAAAGCCGACAGCTTCAAACTCAGAATCGAGCAGCCTCCCCCACTATCACACCGCAAGTGGTAACATCAGTGTATCAAAACGAAGCTCAGCCTTCCCTCTGCCATGCCGGTGGCCCGGCGAATCAGGGATCGCGTTCGCCGGAGTCTTCCACCTCGACCTTCATCGATCCTTTGTCGCCGGTTCCTCGACCTGACGCCGGACCAGCGAACACCACTTCCGAGACGAATCCCGCAAAGCTTATTTTGATGGCCAGACAAATGGAGCTCGAGGCGTCCATTGCAAAAAGCAAGCATGAGTTGGCCGCAGCAGAAGCGGTGATGAAGAAAGTTCATACCGGTGTTGCTCCCTCTCAACCGTCTATGCTTATCAAGCCATCCATGGATCTTGGTGGTAAACAGGCAATGGAAGACAGATTGAGAAAGCTGGTTTTGGAGAGCAAAAACAAGAGAGCTGCCGCCTCTAATGCGTCATTGCTCACACACAAGCCCGCGAAACCCGCGAAACCGACAATCTCAATGCCCTCCTCCCAGGGTCAGAATTTTGAAGCTTCAAATTCTGAAGCGCCCTTACCACCAGTCAGCGAACCTGCAGCAGCACGTTCTTCAACCGTTTCCATTTCTACATCCTCGCATAGCTTTTCTTTGGAAGATCTGGCTGTCTCCTTCATTTCCCAGACGATCGAGACAATGAAAGCTCAACCCCAGTATATATCGGTGCCAATAGCGGGAGCCGCTGCGTCAGCCTATTCTATTAGGGCAGGGTCAACAACTACGTCTGCGTCAGCAACACCTCCACCTCCAACTCCCAACACTCCTGTTTCAGGACTCCCGCCCACCACTACGAGTGCAGCCGTGAAAGCGACGTTGCACCAGGCAACGCGTGCCGGCGGTGTGAAGGCAGAGTGGGCCGCGAAGCAACAACGGCTAGAGGACCATATTGCAGAGACCAAAGGTCTGATGGATCGGTTGACAAAGGCGCGCTCGAAAGAGGAGAAAGATCTTATATTGAAGATTATGAGAGAGAAGAGTCGGTGCGTTATTCAGTCATGTTTAATTTTCTAATTCATATCGCATCTTACGCGTGGATTGCTCAATACTTCTTTGTTCCTCTTCTCTTGGTCCCTTTTTCATGATTAGGATTTTCGAGGAAGAAAGCAAGGCAGCACCTGTTCCCTCGACGAACGAAAGCCGAAGCAAACTGACGACTACTGAGAAAAGTACGGTTACTACCTTTTGCCGGTGGCCGGGCAGTCGGCAAGACGCGGGCATCTTAATTCTTAGCGACGATGAAGATGACGAGGAGTGATCTACACTACAACGCGTCACGGATAATCTATTTGTCTAATTCTGGTATGTTGATCTCTTGATATCTTTTTAACAGCATCTAGAAGCTGTAATCTTTGGAATATGTTTCAGGTTTATCTCACTCTTTTCTTTGTTGAAAATTTCAAGCTACGCACACACAGAGAGTCTTCGGACTATACGTGAGATTTGAGCCTTGCGTATTTATTTTTTTCTTATGGGTACCTACGGTCTTTGCTAAGAGTTGCTGCACAGGACTGACCGGGATTATTACTTTCGGGTTACATGGTGAGTTTATTTTAATTTCGGGCATTTTTTTGGCACCGCTGGTTCCATTATTCATAGATACTTGGATTGATAGTTGGGTTTGGTCTGACAGGTCCGGCCATCGCTTTCCTGTGAACTTGGATTTTTACGATCCTGACCTCAACTGCGACATAGAACCGACTACCCCTCGGCCTAGCATCACAACCACCTTCCGAGTGTAAGTATCTTCATTCATCGAAGGTGGCTTGTACGCCAGGTGCTTTGCTTCTTCCATTCTGAATTTTACCATCCTTTTTCGACCCGTTTTTCACACCTTGGCGAGATTCGTCGCGCCTAGCTATGCTACTAATCCAGGTTGTTTGCGCTAGCTCCTCCCGGATTACAGCCAGCGGCTCATATTCTTGCCTTATCCCGTCCATTTCTTTCCACTTCGACTTTCCAATTCATTTATTTGCATTTCATGTAAACACGGACCGCGCTGTTCATTGGAAATTAAACATTTTGTATATGGAGTGTGGCTGTTTTCCGAGCTTGTGGCGTCGAGATGTGAACTGCTTGATATGAGACTAACTTGCGTAGCTGCACTGATAATGTTATTTTCTTATAGGATCCTCGCAAGATCTACACGCTTCTGGTACCAAAACGCTGCTAGCAATGATCCTCTTGGCGTAACGAGCGCTCATATCGTGCCTCGACATCAATATTTAACAAAATACTGCGGAGGTAGCCCGACGATATCTCGTTTGAGGCGGGGAGGGTACGAAGCGGACGAGAGCCAACGTTATGATTAACACCGGATGCAGTGCATCGTTCAACCGGATCCGTGTACAGTAACAGAGTATCGCATTACTCTTAGCACTGATGCTAGCCAGCCTCACAGCTTGAGTAATTAGGCGTCGTTTGGTTTCGATTTTGCGCTCTAAATAGGTTGAGTCCCGTTGATGACTGCATTCTAAGACCCATGAAGACGAGATTTAGCACCAACAAACCCAGTCCCAATCAACCTCTGGAACACTAGGTTTCCGAGGCGCCACTCAAGTAACCGCATCTATCGAGGCTTGGAACTTGATTCGGGCCTGCGACACATGTTTTTTGACACAACGGATCCGACTCGGAAGTCTCTACTCGGAGAGTCTATTCCCACAACGGGTATAGATTCAAATAAAAGTGTTTAAAGCTATCCCTCGGATGTATCACGACCATGGTTAATGTTTTGACCCTCCGAGGAGTCTTCAGGCAGCTCCGTATGATTTTCTGTCCTTGCTGGGTGAAGAGAGTAGAAGAGTTGCTAGAATCTGCCAGAAAAGGCGTACCTGATAAGGCTGTGTGCTGAGCGGAGCTGACCAATCATTTTGTCTGTGTGTGGCCCGCTTACAAAACGGGCGCAAACAAGGGTATTCACCTTATCCCTTGACCACCACCAGGTCGCAACCTCGTCGTCGCGCCCACCGTTCTGCTCGTAAGTTCAGGGTTCTCTGTCATACAGTCCCATTCTGATGAATATTACGATCTATTCTTTATCGCTCTTGAATCAATTTCAAACTCTCCTCGTAATCGAATCGCGCTCGATCTCGTGCGATCCAATCGGATTCCAGTTTAATCGACTTTGTTCTTTGAAGCATTAGTTTTCAATGGCTCTCAAGCGCATTAACAAGGTATGTTACGCTGGCATAAACCACCGAGCGCCAGAACGTTATGGAGCTTGGCAGGGGCTGATAGCGTCGTTCTAGGAATTGATTGATCTTGGTCGGGATCCTCCTTCCTCATGCAGCGCCGGTCCCACTGGTGATAACAACATGTTCCAATGGCAAGCAACGATTATGGGACCCGTGAGTGGCACTTGAACCCGTAGACCATGGTGACTCATTGTGACCATCGACACATCACCCAGGGTGACTCTCCTTATGCCGGCGGCGTCTTCTTTCTCTCCATCACCTTCCCGACCGATTATCCTTTCAAGCCTCCCAAGGTCAGCTTTACGACTAAGATATACCACCCGAACATCAACGCCAATGGATCTATCTGTCTTGATATCCTACGAGACCAATGGTCCCCTGCACTGACGATTTCGAAGGGTGAGTTTGTTACTTTTCTCACAAACGCCGCAGACGTTGATCCGCGGCCCACAAATAGTGTTGCTCTCCATCTGCTCGATGCTCACGGACCCCAATCCCGATGATCCTCTGGTACCTGACATTGCGCATCTCTACAAGACTGATCGCACTCGTTACGAAGCCACGGCCAGGGAATGGACGAGGAAGTGAGTTTCAGATACTGTCACAGCTGCCTTGGATACCGATACTGATCGCTATGCTCTCACCAGGTATGCCATGTAAGAAGACACTTGATCCAAACTTTCTTTACACTAGAAACTGGGTGTCTAGGTTGGGCTAGTGTACTTTGTAAACAGTATCATCCTCACGCAATTCTGTCCTTGTTTTAATCACCAGATTGGCATCAATAGCATATCATCGCAAGGGCTATCTATACATTACTTCTTTTGTGCTCAGTGTCAATCCAGCCGGCGGCTTCAGCTTTTACGTCGCCAGGGAATTGAAGCATGAAGAATCAATCAAGTACACAGCATACATACCCGTTTCCTTGCGGAGGAGAATACGCAACACAAATCGAGTAAGCTTCTTGACAAAAACCAATATGACGACGTGATTCAAGCTTGTGACTCAACCAAGTCATTCTGCTAAAGCTTACACACCTCGCAGTTTGTATGGCTTCACGGAAGGCTTTCCACGCCGTTCCGCAGCTGACAAGAATGAAGAATACCCCATACATAATTTGGCAAGGCCGTCGCGAAGGTTTGGGTCTGTCGATAACCCAGCTGAGCTGCTGAAGGGTCATCAGCGTCTATGATAATAGGATCTCAGTTGTCGGCGCTTGGAAATCTAAAATATAGTGCATTCCATTTTTGCTGTGAGAGAAAAATTCGTATGAATTGTTGCCCTTAAACGTAGACCTTCTAGCACTTGCTTCTGCTGAGATATCAGCTCTGTTGGTATATTTCTCGATCATGGCCGCCACGGTTTTTATCGGCATGTACCGTTTCGGGAAGTACCACAAAACGGTAATTCAAAGCTTGTTTCCTCCACATCCACGTGCTCTGAAATGCTCTCTGACCAACTCCACCATCCCTGACTCTACGGCGGCAATTTCTGTGTATCCATCCATGAATCCAGGATACATACGTAGCTTCTTGTTGAAGCAACTTCATTCCTGTAGACTGGATCGCTTGATTTGGACCCGAGTCCGATGAGACCAATAACGATTACGGCGCCCTCCGACCGTAACTGCGTTCACATCCATACCTCGCACTCTGATTACGACTCGCAGCACCTTAGTCAGTGCCTTGGAGAGACTATGCTGTGCCACTTGGAAATCTGAAAGATCTTGGTTTCTCGTTGTGAACACACATGGTCGCTCGATCGCCCCTCCGAGTCGGAATGGCACTTCACGGATCCCAACGCGGAGCCTCTGTTTGCATAACCTGTACCTGACCATCTCGACAAACGGGCGCAGGAACTACTTTTATGGGATCATGATGAATTAGGGCGGCGTAGAGACTTCGCATCTTGAAACTGTTGGATCTGCACAGCCCATTTCCTCTGCGACCCACTCACTTTACGACCTTGGCTATGACCTATGTTTTCTTTCCTGGCTTTTCTCGTGTACCACACTGCCGAAACGTGGCTTGACGTATGATGGACACACTTATTCCCATCTAACGCTTAGATTCCACTCCCTAACCGATATAGCCAAACGCCTTGAAGCCCAGAAGCTACCTCGGTAGCTGGAAGTGTTAGTATATTAACCGGACGCGAATTCTTTGGATGCTTCATCCCACAAAGACACCTCTCCTTCAAAGGATTTAAAGATTCACCTCTTTTCCCTCTTTCTCGCTTTCAACGCGGCTCATTTACAAATATCTATCTCATACCACTCTACACTCATAATGTTTAATCCCTTCGGTACCTGGGGCGAGGCTGGTCAAGCACCATCTGCAAGCCAAGCATGGAACGGAGGTGCACCTGCTCCGTCCGTCTATGGAGCTCTGCCATACCCTTCCGATCCTGCTTCCGCGTCTTTTATTACCTTCTATTTCACTTCGTTCAGTCCCAACATCTTCAACTGCACAATCGTCGGCTCTACTGCTCAGGTCTACTATAAGATCGTGACCGACAACAACATGCCCGGGTACACTGTGATCAAGAACTCGGAATCCAAGAATGTCTCTCTAATTGAATGGCAGTCACATCCCTTTATTGAGATTCGTGGTATACTGTCCAAACAGCAGGTAAGGGGATGGCTTGGGCTTACCCAAGATAAGAGGTTAGTCAATACACGTCTATGTTTCTCCACCCACTGACTTTCTTTTCGAAATAGGTCCCGTATGATGTCGCATCGCGGTATGCAATACACTTGGACACCAAGGGACAAATCCATCAATGTGTGTACCTTTATCCAATTTATTTATAATCGACGACTCATCTTTCATCTTTAGTTATACGCTGGAGGTTCTAGGAACCCCAAACTTCTCGCAAGGATCACCAGAGCCAATGGCACCACAACCCTTGACATGACCCCTGATGCCATGCAGCTCGGACTCCTTGATTCCGTCGTCACTGCGGCATTCCTGCTTCAATGCGGACGAAACATCGACTAGTAAACAACTGCACGATATTGACGCCTATCACCATACGCTCTTGCTCTTGCATCAAAGCGACTCATCAGCCTAATACCATCTGTAGCATCAAAGCTAACATCACTGGTATCACCTTCCCATCTATCACTACTATAGATTATTAATCCTCCACTTACATTGTCTTTTGGTCCTTTTCTATTTCTATCATCATGGTATCCGCATTTCGCACCAGCCTTCGTGGCACTTTGTAGCATATCTCTATCTACCTTGTATCGATTCGTTCTCTGCCCACTGTGGACACTTTGTAGCATTCGGACACTCGCCTTCGTATTTATTATTGCTTTCGTTACCCTGCCCTGTTTATCGTTCCAACGCACTCATATCCCTTCGGTTATACACTGTATCGTTTAGATAGAATCCCAGCCTGCGAGCTGGCTGAACGTTGAGCTTGGTCAGGACATCTGTAGTAGACTCATATAGCCTTCGGTTTCGTATTTCTAAAATGAAAAACTGTGACTCCATTCCTTGAATCTGTACGGCAGCTAATACTATACACGGGTTTCAGGTTTCCAAAAACAGCACCCTGTCTGAGTCGCCGTGCGAACTCCTGATTCATGAGCGGGGAAGAGGAGATACGACTTAAAATTATAATGGGTCATCGGAGGTAAGAGTAAAGGCAGTTCCACCGCAACTACCCTTAAGGTAGTTGTTCCGTGGTCAAACAGTGGTTAAGTTGTGAGTTTACTCACAACGCCGCGTTCAGATCTCATATGATCCTGCTCAGTATGTTCAACAAAGAGTGGCGTTCCGAATGATCTGAAGGTAAATTTCACTCTGTTCTGATGGTGAAGACGTCTGCTGCTCGCGCTACAGTTTTACCATGCTGTCTGGGGAGTGGTGATGGGTGGTTCACCGAATAAATTTAAATTGAAGCCAGGCAAGAAATTGGTATAGGGAGTAAAAGTCAGTAGTATAGGCGGCCATCCTTAACTGAAAGGAAGGGCCACGTCGACAGGCGCTCGAATGCATATGCATCTTGAACAAAAGAAAATGGACAAGAGCAGTCCTTTGTGACAGGGGATACGCGGACCGCATTATTGTACACGCGCATTTGGGATGGCAAAATCCAATCACAAGATAACCAAGTACTCACCATGGAATAACTGCCCTAAGGGTAGTTCAAGTTGAACGGCCTCGAGTCTTGCCTCCGGTATATGATTGACACGTCTCGGGCCTGCAAGATAATCGGGGATCTCGGTGAGTGGCAACTTTTTTTTTGGTCAATTACTGGACCGAGATGCCCGACCAAAATTACCAGCAGATACTTTCCTAAGGCCTAAGGTCCATTCCTTTTGTTTGCTTCATAAA
>Ga0247741_1002111_pt1 | contig 11080 bp, 8 predicted proteins | sample UWRJL213509R2_FD_180945 | JGI IMG/M metagenome (GOLD analysis project Ga0247741, IMG submission 180945) | Plant litter microbial communities from Arlington Agricultural Research Station in Wisconsin, United States - UWRJ-L213-509R-2 | ecosystem: Environmental > Terrestrial > Plant litter >...
AATAAATTAACTGTATAGTATTATGTTGTTTAGTTGCAATAAATTATATTATAGAAGTGTTATAACTATAGGGGATATTATATATACTCTTAGAAATTGGCCTTAATTAGGCCAACTTCTAAGAGCACATATAATATCCCCTTCTAGTATGTTTGATTATAGTAATGTATTAATATGATAATCTAATGATAATTGCTATTCAACAGCTAAAGTTAAAAAACTCATTGGGTTACAAACTCTGTACTTACTAAAATATAGTTTAAATTGAAAAAAAGGACTCATACATGCCATGCAGAGCAATGGCCCACTTAGAGCAAGTAACGATTTCTACTGCCTAGAGACTCTGACAACTCTGACAATTCTGACTGCTCTAGACATCCTAGAGACCTGTAAAGCTCAAGTACTTTTTCCTGATGTACCCCCAAACTGTGCGTGAGGCGATCATTTTCAAGGATAAATATCTGACGCTATTGACTCCTTACCAGGCAAAAATGTCAAAGACGAATTCCACCCCCTCTGCTCACCACACCCCCCCTCAGTTGGACGATCTTGCCAAAATCATCAATGCCAGACGCATGGCGACTGGTGAGTCTGCTCCACTGACTCCCAAAGGGAAAGTGTCTCGAGTCGCAAAGTCGGCATTGACGGCCACTGCTCCCACACCCAAGGCCACCCCTGCACCCTTCCCCATCAAACCGTTGTCGGCCTTCGATCTAGCTCTTTTGGCGTTGAAGCCCACCGACAGAGGCTATATTCTGGCCAATCCTACTGAATCAAAAGGCGCAGACACCAATGAAATTGCGACCACCAAAGTTTCTCGAGCCACCAAGTCAGCACTGAGGGCTACTACTCCCACACCTCATGCCAACCCCACACCCTCCCCTGTCAAATAAATGTCGGTGTTCGACAAAGTTATGTCGACCTCAAAGCCCACTGACCCAGACTATATTCTGGCTAAGTTTGCTGAATTACACGGCATTGATACCGACGACAGTTTTTCCTCAACCATCACCAGCCCCTCCTCCATGGACAGCAACAGCGACGATGACGAGGGCAAGTATTTATCTTCTCTATGACGTCTACTGCCTAACACTGTCTTTTATACTTTTGCATCAGGCCCCAACTGCGCTCAAACTGATCAAATCTATCCAGAGAACTTCTCTGGTCGTTACATCCCCACTCCGAACTCATTTGTAGAACCTCCACGCATGAAAGGCTTCCAGCCCACGCACCTCGTTATCCTAGCCGGTCAGGAGGTTGGAATCTTCACCTCGTGGTACGCAGGACTCATTGTTTCCAGACTTTGGCTCTGACTGACAAAATAGGCTCAGCCATACGTCTAACCACCCACCCTTCAGTAACGGCTTCTTCAAATGGTCTGACGCCATCGATTACTATGGTGTTAACTACTATAACAATAACGTGAAGATCATCACAGCTCCAGGGAGCACCTACGATCCCATTGCCATTGCCTCAAACGCCCCGACTCCTGTCAAAAAACTCAAGTTCATCAAGGGCCTAAGGTCCAAGACAATCAGGTGTGGTGCTCCTGACACCAATGCAGAGGCTGGATTCTCTAAGAAAGTTAAGACCGTGTTGGCCAGCACAACCATCCGTGCGGGTGTTGTCCAGGGGAAAAAGCGAGCTTGCTCTACATCTTCAACTTCTACCCCAAACAAGGAGCAAAGGCAACCAGCTTACTTGGGCAAGGTTGTCAACGTCTCAGATTTCAAGGACAGTGACGACGAGTAGAGTGTAATTAGTTGTCCATAGAACCGAGCTTGAGTGCTCCGAACAGCTGAGTAGTGCCAACAGTCCGCAAATGCATTTGTTCACTTCTCTTGTGCCCCCAAAAAATTATTGCTCGTGTGTCCCTCTGTTCCTACTGAACTTAGAAATCAGAATAATTCTATATTGAACTTCGGCCATCTGATTTGTGCCATTGAGTCAGAGGGGGTCTGCTGAGGCAAATTTAGCCAAGCATCGTGACAGAATTCAATCTAGCCCACAGGAGCTTTGCTGACAGGCAGTATTACCGGGCAGCGTGGCAGAATTCAACCTCCCGTTCAGCCTAGTCCATAGGACCTTTCCTGACAGGCAATATCGCCGGACACCGCCAAATATTTCAATGGTGCTATTATCCTAAGCCGGTCCACAGGAGCTCCCCTCTGCTGTAATATCGCCAGACATTTCCAAAAATTTGGTTGGGGCAATTTGCTAATACTTCAAGTTACATACTGCTGCGTACCGTTGCCGTATTGTGCGTCAGGTTGCATGCAGCGCATCAATCCGCTGACGCTCCTCTGGGTCGAGCTCGAGGTTCATGAATTTCTGAAACTCCTCATCATCGCAACATAGCTCGGCCTGCATCTTTTTAGAACGACTTTGGAAAGAGGTATTTGGTAATGTTTGTATAGTTAATGTAGGACAAAACTCACCAGTAGTTCCAACATTGGGTTTTGAGTTTCAGGCGATTCTTCTTGCGGTAACGCACCTGCGCTTCACAATGGCGTGCTTTCTGCGATTTGCCTATAGGATTTCTTTCTGCCCGTCTGTGATTTAAGTGGGATAAGACAACCATTCAATGAAACTTACCAATACACTACCTTCATGCCCGCTCTCGCTCTTTTTCCCTTTCCTCTTCTATACTTCTGACAATTAGATCAGGCACGTTAGTGTGGTTATAATAACTTTTCTCATGAAATCACTCACACCAGGTACTTTGCTCTACGAGACACATTTCTTTTTCCTGTCTCAGTGTTTGGCTTGGCTATCTTCAGGGACATGAGAGTTCCAATGAAGTCTTTCAAAACGCTGACCATGAAAAAGCTTCCAAGAGGGGAAAAGATGAGGCCTGTTCAACCAGCAATGTGATGACAAGTGGTTTAGGGGCCAAAACCCCAAAAGGGAGCTGTTATCCCAAATAAGTCAGGTCCGCCGCAAGCACAGTCGACTCGCGCCGCAATTTGCACAAGAATACTGAGATTAAGTCTTGAGTATGTGGTGTAAAATGCGCCGTCGTTTCCAATTTACAGCTCTGCTATAATCTGGTGTCAACAAGAGAACAGATTTCATATTCATGGGACTCGAAGTGAAAACCTGAAAACCTGGGTCGGAACTGACATGGGTTTAACTGATAAGTGTTCAAGTCGACAAATTTTTGCATATCCAATGCCTCTGTTAAATCTGGGTCATTTCATTTTGAAAAACTGGTAAAGCTCAACGTCTACTACCTTAAAATCAATGTTTGAGAGGTGTGTCGGAGGTTGAAGTCCAGTTAGAGCGGTCGAGACTGCTGAACGCTTGACGTGGATCACCTCGTCCAAAATAGGTACGAGTCCCCAACAGGACCAAGTCTTTCTGCTTCCTCTGAAATTTTGGCAGCACTTCATGGTGGTCCTCAAATCTTTGTATACACATTCAAGAACTTCAAGACGGTTGTTCCATTACTCTACTATGACACGTCTAACAACTATGACTAAGCTACTCAGCTGCAGGAACGGTGAAAGTGGGTAAGAGGGAAAGTCCGTATTCCCAGAGAAAGCTGTCCAGGAATTCCAAAATTTCACGGGTGGATTGAGGGATAGAGTTGTAGAGCTCATCTGTCTTCTGAAACCCATTCTCTGCCCAGTGGAAAAGTGCACCTGCACTGTAGCGTGCAACAGAATATTGAGTTTCCTCCTGTCCTATTGTCGTGTTGGAGTAGGTAATGAGGGCAGACGCGATAAGTATGGTTGAGCCAGGGGGGAATTCAATGACCGTGTGCAGTTCCCAAAGGATCAAGTGCCCGCCTTTGATAGGATCAAATTGACCTAACGAGGTCACAGAGCAGAGACCATATGCTAGGTTAGTGAAGTCCTTGTGCTTATAGCATGCCATTTTTGGTCCTAGATTATACATTGTGGCAGCAAACACGGTTGATAGGAACATGCGGAGCAGGGAGAAGTCTCTCGAGCAGAGCGCGTCGAGTGTTTTGCCGTAGTGCTTATACAGAGCAGGGGCCCAAGTTGCCATCACACCTGTAAAGGGGTTAGTAGAGGTTAGCAGAGAGGTTTGGGAACACATCTGACACGAAGCCAGCAATTCTTTGAAAGACAGGCATGCTGTTGATCTTGTGTAGGACCTTTTCGTTCATCGGGTGGTTGTCGAGGTTTTTGGGAGCCGTTTGGCCACCTCCGTGAGAGATGCCGCAGCATAGAGTGACAGTACTTTAGTGTCCCCCACCTATTCCAGCTGGATTCCACTGTATTCCACTAAAATATACCTATGTGTGAATTTTTTCATTTTTATCTACTATATTCTGGGTACATTCTAGGTCATTCCAGGTTGTTCCAGGTCATTCCAGGTCATTCCAGTTGATTCTAGTACAGTTTAGCTTAAAATAGCAATCTATTTATATTAGATATCATTTGTCAGCATAGATTCTGAGATACACTGCTTTGAAAGGTTTTAGATATAATTTCTATGTAATCTAAATGATACTTGACTAAGTTCAAAAGAGTCGTAATAAATAACTAATTAATTAATTAATTGACTAGCTTAGTCAGCAAATAACACTCTAATTAATAATCAAAATAGAGAGTTAATCATATTCATCTAAAAAAAAAATTCTTCATTTAGTATATATTCATAGTTGAATATATTATATTACTATATCTGGAAATTATTACCATATATGGAAATTATTACTATATAGAAAGAAAAAAAAACATAGATATACTCTCAAGATATCTAAATATACTTAAATTATGTTAGTTAGCTAGTTCATGAGAAAATCACAACATATCCCCCCTCCCAGTGATAATATTTTTAAAATATTGTTTATTTGATTGAAAACTCATCAATTTATATTTACTTAGTCTAAAATACATAATGACTCTACGTATGACTTAGCAGAACTAGAATCTATCAGACTATATATAAAATAGAAAATTTTGATTGTATTACATTGGATTCCTCTGGATTCTAGTGGAATCCAGTGGAATCCACTGGCATAGATTCCTCCTGTAAAGAGGTAGAATCCAGCTGCCACTCTATAAGAAATTCCATTCCACTGGATTCCAGTGGAATATTGATATTTCCTCTACCAAATTTGCTCAAATATTCAAGTGGAATCCACTGGAATCCAGCTGGAACTGGTGGGGGACATGAAAGACCTCGGTTACAGGGCAAGAATACTGAGAACTTCAGAAGGTTTTCATTGCTGCTATCAATGGTGGTGTCCCTCCTCTAGTTCTGTATGCACTACACTCCCTGCTTGATTTCATCTTTCAAGCTCAAAACCGCCTCTTATACAATGAAACTCTCCTAGGCCATGTGCTGTCTAAAGCCCTTTAGGAGTTCCACTGGTACAAGGCATCCATTACCGCAGCCAGTGGTTGATGTGGCAAAAACGGCATCACCAATCACGTCTGCATTCCCAAACTGGAGATGTTACTCATAATCACTTGCAGCACATGCTTACTTGACAGTCTATATCAGTGGACCTCAGACATCACTGAACATTGTCACATTACCCATGTCAAGACACCCTACAGGATGTCCAACTGTTGAAACTTTCACAGCCAATGTGTATAGTATATGGACTGTGTCAAGAAGATAAATGTCTTTGGCCTCTTTGCCACTCTTATCTCCAATGAAGCAAGTTTGCTCACTGACATAATTGTGGAGACCAATCTTATGGTTGACCATTATCCAGAGCAGACTTGGCTCTTGTGTGTGCTCTCCAAAGAAGCACTTGTCTCCATAAAACAGTTCCAAACCAAGGCAAACCTATTTGGGAAGCAGACTAGCTTAGTCTCTGACAACAATAGGACAGTCATCTACTTGAACATCAATTCCCATTACAAATCACTGTCTGTGGATGCCATTGCAGCCTTGTACAAGCTTCTAGACCTCCATGGTGTCCTTAGTGATTTCTTTGGCCAAACGTCCTATGCAGATAGATTGGGGCAAAGGCAAAGCAGGCCTGACTGTGCACTACCAGTCTCAACATTCCATGTATGGCAGAATTTTTGGATCCAGCACTGCTCTTACCAAGATTCTCAGATTGTCTCACCTCATCAAATGGTCCAGGCTCTCCTCTCAGATGCTCTACGGGTAATATAACACTGTTCTTGTTGCTGGTGATAGTGGAACATGTTTATTTGCTGTCTCTAAAGGTATGTTTATATTCTACCATTCAAGGTGTAACATGCTCATAATTCTATCTCATTAGAATGTTATATAGTGCAAGTTTGAGTCATCCTCTAACCTGTTATGCCTGATGCAAATGCAGGCACCCTTCTATATCTCATCTATAGCAAATTGTTCAAGTTTGCTTCCGAGCTCATAACCCTTAATGACAATGAGTGTAACGTCTATCTGCCTGCACCTAGAATTGATATGTTTTTGTTGCATTGCCATAAATGATCTAATGGCTCGAGGATAGAGGAGATATTTTCTATAGACCAAATTTTCTATAGACCAAATCCTTGAGGTTGTTGAGTTGATTCCAAAACATGGGCTCCATGCTGATCTGCACTTGAATTGTGACAACCTGTTGGAGGGAAATACATTCTATTTAAATAATTTTATGAACAAGGAAAACTTTCATGCCATCCTTTCTTACCAGTAGAACAGTTTACTATACAATTTTTTTGCAGCAATCTTATCATGACACACAAATCTTATTGTTCCATCCCAATGGCCAGGGATATCAAAATGTAGTTACTGTACTGATCTGACCTACTCTTCTCATCACACGTCACAGACACCCTCAAAGAGAAGAGATTTTGAGGACATCACATGTCCCAATCTTGTTTGAAGAGCAGGACAAAAAATCTCCTATAGGGCGGCTCAATAACACCAAAAAGGCAATTTTGGTATTCAAGAGATAAAATTTTTGTCCTGTCATGTGTCCTTCTCAATTTTGAAGAGTTCCCCATCTCTTTGAAGGTGTCACACATCACTTGGCATAAAGAGTTGGTTGGAATAGTACAGTAGTCTCTTGTTAGCCGATCAAAAGGAATTCCATCAGTGCCTGACAGGATGGACTGGAGTTGCTAAAGTTGCAAAAATGCTAAAGCCAGCTAAATAAATGGTAAAAGTTCTAACGCTCAGCAATCTCTCAGCTACTATTCTACTGATGTGGGTGAACATGCTGGGATGATGTTATAGTTGTCCACCAAGCACTTGGCATCATTGCATTCATCAGGAAAAAGTACTTGAGCTTTACAGATCTCTAGGATGCCTAGAGCAGTCAGAGTTGTCAGAGTCTCTAGGCAGTAGAAATCATTACTCTAATGTTCAAAATCCTAGGACAAACTTCAGCTGCTCTGAGGTGTACTTTACTGACTCTGCCAGACTCTACCTAGACTCTGCCAGACTCTACCTAGACTCTGCCAGACTCTACCTAGACTCTGCCAGACTCTACCTAGACTCTAGCAAGACTCTAGCCAGACTCTCTCTATAATAGTGTATCTAGACTCTAGATATATATAGATGAGTGAGGGGTGGAATATTACATAAGCTAGACTTGTATATGTGATAAGCCCCCTATCCAAAGATCATGTGATCTATGAGAATTTCTAAAAGTTATGAGAAAATTATGAAAAAATATTCAAAAAATAGAGTGATTTGTAAGCTTTCCAAATCAGATTACATCATGTGACTAATAAATTTCCTTATTGAGAAAAACGAGAAAAACTTGAAAAAAACCAGCGCTTTGTATAAATATTATAAGGAATAATTACCAGAATGGGTTGCTTATGTAAGATTTCTTAAATAACTAAATAAAAATATTAAAGCTTACATAAGCAACCCATTCTGGTCATTATTCCTTATAATATTTATACAAAGCGCTGGCTTTTTTCAAGTTTTTCTTGTTTTTCTCAATAAGAAAATTTATTAGTCACATGATGTAATTTGATTTGAAAAGCTTACAAATCACTCTATTTTTTGAATATTTTTTCATAATTTTCTCATAAATTTTAGAAATTCTCATAGATCACATGATCTTTGGATGGGGGGCTTATCATATATACAAGTCTAGCTTATGTAATATTCCACCCCTCTCACTCACCAATATATATCTAGAGTCTAGATATACTATTATAGAGAGAGTCTGGCCAGAGTCTTGCCAGAGTCTTGCCAGAGTCTTGGTACAGTCTGGGAGACCTCTCAGTGGACTTTTTGAAGGCAAACATATTAAATGACTACAAATTCCTAGCTTAAGTCTTACTAGAGTCTGGCAGACTCTACCCAGACTCTAGGTAAAATCCGTGGAGGAGAGTAAAGACCTCACATGTTGTACTATACATACAAGCACTTTTATTATTTTGATTTATTGATGGTATTTATTATTGTTGTTGCTTATTTATTTATTTATTATTTAATATTACTTATTGAGTAGTCATATTACTTACATTAGTGAATTACTTATTATTAATCATTAATAGATGTTATTGACAGCCTATAGATATAGATATTCTAACACTAAACATATATAGACATACATCCACCCTATCATCAAGGTTTTGCATTTTGTTCAGTCCACTGGATCAGATTTTTACACCAAGATTTGGACTTAGAGAAATTTTTCAAAAAAAAATAAAAAGGTTTTATCTCTCAAATTTCAGTTTTAAAAATAAATTCTTGTTTAGGCTGTCAGATTACAAGTTAAATCCTGACAGTGCTCTAAGGTGCTCTGAGAATACTCTCACAACACTCTAAGAAAAAATTGCCAATAAGAGCAACCTAGAGACTCTAAAGCTCTCTAGGCTCTTTAGGCAGTATAATGTGCCTTAGGTAAATCCAAAAATCCTAGGCTGCCTATAACTGCTACAAGGCATTAATGTTTTTCCTGATGGTGGTGGATTTCTAGTGTATTTGTGGATTTGGGATGGATTATAGTTGATTTGCAGTGTATTTTTACAGGTTTTGTAATTTATTTTATAAATATGATACATTTGTACTAGATTTGTAATTGAATATGAATTTCCACTATTTCTCTTATATCTCAATAACAACTGTATCAAACCACATCATTTTTGCAAATTTCAGATCAGCCACTTATTGGCTATTATTTTGTAAATTTTCTAATTGGGAAATCTTGCTACAAATAATGCACAGCCACCATCAAAATTGTCTCAAAAAATTCTCAGATATTCATTGATCTCAAACCAGAAAAAAATCATTTGATTTGACCTACTCATTGTTGAGATATGATCCAAATGACGTGTGTATTATATAATCTAATTCACATCAAAACAGCTGTATCTTCTTAACCACAATAGCTATACACTTGATTTCTCTATATATCTATTCTAAATAAGTGTATCAATGATTTTTGTATATTTCTCTTTTTTTGGTAATTTTCCATGCACAGCCACATAAACACTTGAAGTTTCCACACTTTTAGTAGGCGTAAGAAAAAAACTACTCTTTTTGGTACCATCATAGCCACAGCATAGCCTTACAGAGGCACATCCACTATAATTGAGAATCCACCAGCAATCCATCAGCAATCCACTGGACATCCACCAGCAATCCACCAGCAATCCACCAGACATCCACCAGCAATCCACTGCCAATCCACCAGACATCCACTGGATCCAGTGGATAAAAATGTAGTCTTTTAATTATTTTGTATTGAATTAATTAGAATCCAGTAGATGTCTGGTGGATTTCCACCAGATTTCCGCTGGATCCACTGGATGTGGTGGTTAAGTGTGGTGGATGGTAAACTACAGCTCTGGTCGTCTAGCATTATAGTATGTCAATGCTCACCCACAGGCTATAGGTCTATATTCATTAGATATATCAACATTGGACAGATTTGGTACATTCGCGCTCTGATTGAACATCATGCTCTGCTGACCGCTGCTCAGTTCTGTAGATCATTCTTGTAACTTTAGTGGACGTTGGCCACAAAATTGGTTGTAAGTGTTATCCTCTCCTTCCTGTGTATAGTATACAAACTTATACTCATCTTAGATGAGATCTTACTTCTTGCCAACATCACAACTCATATGTACTTAGATATTCTGACTAGTACCCCTTCAATAAAATTATTTTATATGTTTTTCATGTACTTTACTGTCCCCCACAGAGTCTAGGTAGAGTCTGCCAGAGTCTGCCAGAGTCTACCTAGACCTAGATTAATAATAAGTATTATCATTATTAGAGTCTGGGTAGAGTCTGGCTAGACTCTGGATTGCTGGTATTTAGCTCTGTCTTGACTAGAGTCTGACTAGAGTCTGGCTAGAGTCTGGCTAGACTTTAGTTTGACTGTCTGACTTGATTTTTGATTTATTTAGATAGTTTAGATTAATTGACTACTATTTTTGTTATAATACTAATGTCTACTATACTTTTGTTAGACTATACTTCAGATACAGGTCTATACTATAAGTTTTTATAGTTTGGCTAGTCATTTATGAGATTCTTACTATACTCAAGTATACTCTGACTATACCCTTGTTGTATTAGACTCTTATAATACTCAAGCATAGTCTGACTATACTCTTGTTATCTTAGACTCTAGCATACTCTGGATAGACTCTGGCTAGACTCTAGCATATTCTGGGTAGACTCTGGCATACTCTGGATAGACTCTGGGTAGACTCTGGATAGACTCTGGGTAGACTCTGGGTAGACTTTAGGTAGACTCTGGCATACTCTAGATAGACTCTTATTATACTAGACTCTGGGTAGACTCTGGGTAGACTTTAGGTAGACTCTGGCATACTATAGATAGACTCTTATTATACTAGACTCTGGGTAGACTCTGGGTAGACTTTAGGTAGACTCTGACATACTCTAGATAGACTCTGGTATACTCTAGGTAGACTTTGGAGAGATTTTGGCTATACTCTGATTATACTTGACTCTGGATAGACTCTGGGTAGACTCTGGGTAGACTCTGGCATACTCTGGATAGACACTGGAGAGACTCTGGTATACTCTAGGTAGACTCTGGCATACTCTGGGGAGACTCTAGAGAGACTTTGGCTACACTCTTATTATACTAGACTCTGGGTAAACACTTTTTTTTTTTTTTTTTTAAAAAAAAAAAAAAAAAATTTTTTTTGTGTTGTTT
>Ga0247741_1002112_pt1 | contig 11079 bp, 12 predicted proteins | sample UWRJL213509R2_FD_180945 | JGI IMG/M metagenome (GOLD analysis project Ga0247741, IMG submission 180945) | Plant litter microbial communities from Arlington Agricultural Research Station in Wisconsin, United States - UWRJ-L213-509R-2 | ecosystem: Environmental > Terrestrial > Plant litter >...
GATTGACGAGAATCACCGTGCACAGGATTACTGGAGAACACTACAGCGATTTGGTGCACCTCTATGCCATCTCGAGAATAGGATTTATTCCCCAGATGCTGAATAAGGCGATGGCAGTCTCTGGTGAACCTGTCATCAAGGATCTGCTATCTTTGACAAATGGAAAGACGGTCATCTACGATCCGTTCTTCAAAGATTGTGTCAATGACATACCAGTGCCATGCCTTGAAATACCGGACTTGACTTCCGTCACGCCTCTCTCTTGCACGCTCCCCGACATTCCGAAAGTCGGGGATGATGAAGTTGGAATGATCTTCCATACCAGTGGCACGACTTCAGGGAAGCCAAAACCGGTCCCGGAGACGCATAAATGGCTCAGGTGTCAAGCTCAAGTGCAATGGCCGGCGATATACCAGGGCAACTGTGTGCAAGCCGTCGTTAACAACCTGGGATCCTTCGCCAATGTCGGTTCCGCAACCAGTACGTGATGCTGTCTTCACCTTGGCCCAGGCTGACGCGTAATGCCTACTAGCCATCAGTTACCTGTCGTGGTCGGGACATTGCTTGGTTCAGACCTCAAAGCCGGACATCGATCCTCCAGAGTTCCTTGCTATGGTAGCCGATGGGCTTAACTTCACGTTCCTATATGCACCTTGGCTCTCAAAGCTCATCAGCATTGCCCGTGCTGATAAAGAGGTACTTACTGCATTACGAAGTATGAGTCAGGTTTCGTATACTGGCGCCTCTTTGAATCCGGAAGACGAGCAATGGCTGATCGAGAACGGAATCAAAGCATCAGTAAGTAGAAGACATGAAGGGAAATCCGGAAGTACTGACTAATGTTAGGCAGTTTATGCCACCACTGAAACGGGTATGTGGCGTTTCTCCAAGTTGCTTGTTTAGCTTGACTGATATATCTGCCCTAGCTGGCTGTTTTGTCTCGGATCTACAGGAGACCAAAGCCTTGCCGGGGATGCGAAAAATCAAAGGAGTAGACTTTGAACTTATCCCAACAAGCGGTGTAAGCAAATCAGAGCTGGATGGCGACTCGGAGAAACGAGTTGGGAGTGGAAACCTCTACGATTGCTTTATCCCATCCAAGTCTGACAACTGTCCGCATCCGCTGATTCGCAACCGACCAGACGGTCATATCACCGGGGATCTCTTCGAAGAGGTGTCTCCTGATTTGTATGCTTTCCGTGAGTGCTGAAAAACTTTATGAAAGAGAAAGTCTGACCACGACTTAAGGCGGCAGAAATGATGACTGGATTAGAACAGGAAAGGGTCAGAGCTTCTGCGACACAAAGTGAGTGAATCCACCCAGAAGAGGAACTCACTCGTATCTAAAAATCATAAGGGCCATCGAGGACAACATTCTTCTTTCTTGTGCCGATCTCGTACAGAATTGCGTGGTGGTCGGCCATTACAAGCCTGGCATCCTCCTCCTTGTCGAACCGACCATGACAGACCTAACCGACGAGATAGCTGTATCCGAGCTCAAGTCCATGATCTTAGAGCGACATGCACCTTTTAACAGCAGGCTTTTTGCACATGAGAGGCTCCAACAGTCATGCCAGATAGTGCCAGTTCCTCGCAACAAACTTCCTCGCACCATGGTGAGGGTGGCTTTAATTCTCTCCAATTTTTAGAAGACCCTGATCAACCATGTGTTCTAGGAAAAAGGAAACATCAGGTATGTGAGCTTTGTACTGATGAGAGTACTTGACTGACGTACCTTCATAAGACGCAAAGCAGCGGAGGATGATTATGCCAAAATCCTCGAGGAGATCTACGCGAAGATGAAGACGTGGTGAGGGAGCAACGAAAGAATAAGGGTCTGGACTTCAATGCATATATGCCGCTGGCGCGCAGTTTATGGAACGTGGGGAAAATGCAATTTTTCGATGGTATTGTACATGTTGCAGAGATGAGAGGACATAAACCGTAGAGATTGGAGAAATTGTCAGTACTTGGAAAGGGCTGCCGTCTTCATATATCATTAGCTGCCAAGTCCTGAAGGATAGGCCTGCCTTTCAACACGCTCGTACCGTCTACATGGGCTTTCTTGCCGACTCTCGGCCTCTTTACTGGACGAGATTCCTTCGCCTTCGTTCGATCATCCTGGAACACCACATTCTCCTTGCCAGACGGTCGTTTCTTCTCCTCGATGCGAGATATCGCTTCTTCATTATTCTCCTCTTGAATGGGGGCCGACCTCTTTGCGGGGGTTGGACAAACTTCGAACACTTTTGCGTGCACTGTAGCTGCTCCGGGCGAGAGTTTAATTATCCACCCCTCCTCTTGCATCAGCTCGAAGAACTGTGCTAAAAGAGGTTCGCGCTCTAACGTCTTTCGCGAGCCAAAGATAACAAGTTTACTCCTCGCTCGGGTGAAGGACACGTTCATCCTGCGCCAGTCTTTCACGAGATCGCCAAGCTGAAATAACCTCATCAGCAGGGGGGAAATGGCCCGAAAATAAAGGAAACACTGACAAGACCATCTTTGTTCGATCTGACAAGTGAAATAATGATGCAATCCTTGTCTCGCCCTTGACTTCGGTCCGCGGTCAAAATCTCAACACCCTTTCTGTCGTGCAAAAGATGCTGGAGGAGCTTGACTTGTTGTCGATAGAGGGAGATGATACCGATTTGCGACTCCTGAACACCACTTCGGATGAGCGTCTCCGCGAACTGACGGACGAGCTCTGCTTCTGTGGTATTCTGAACGAGGTCGCCAACGCGAGAGTCCGGAGCTGGTAGGTCATCTGTATCGACAAAGACTGCTTTACAACTTCACAGGCAGTAAGCATCATGCGATTTCTGCGAGAAGGAATTGAGTACGGACCTCCCATCGGAAAGACGCTCTAGCCAACAGGTATCACTGCAAGTCCTTTTCACGTTCCCGTGCAATCGACCGAGGAAGCTTTTGTCCCGTAGAAGAAGACTTCGACTTGCGACCTCCTTATTTCCACAGCTCAAACGATCGTCATATATCAGCCGATTGGAGAGCAGCATAATATCCGAGTTCATCCTGTACTGGAACCTCAGATCGACCACTGCATCCGGATGTGCATCGGACAGGCGACGGAAGAGCGAGACATCTAGGCCGCCCTTGCGGGCGTCTGGGTTTTTCACCTAGGCGCGCATTAGCCATCGCACGTAGTTGGTGTCCAGTGTAACTTACCAATGGGGGGAGCTGATAGTGGTCTCCCACAAGCACAAATGTATCAACGAAGCGCAAGGGCCCAAGGCAAGTGGGGAGGGTGATCTGCGAGGCCTCATCCACGATACAATAATCAAACTTGCGCCTAGAGAATAGGGCACTGCACCACAGTCAGCTTAGGCCCGGGGCCGTGAAGTTAATGAACCTACTGGTCAACCGACAAACAGGTAGTCGCCACAACAGGAGCAGCCATAAGCTGCATCTCGAGCGCCTCAACGGTACTCGCTGTCTTCCTCGCATTCAATGTATATCGCCTCACATCCGGATGAACCTTGTCCACATTCCCCAGCCTCAGGATGCCAAACTCTCCTCCTTCGCCGTCGTCCTTTCCACCACCCATCTTCATCAGAATCGTATCCACAGCTGAGTGCGTATATGAGCTGAGCAAGACGGTCTTACCCCTCCTGACAAGCTCCTTGATCAAGGCGGCGATGACAGTCGTCTTGCCCGTCCCCGGCATGCCAAGAACAAGTGCGTAGTCCTCGGCTGAGAGAACCTTTTCCATCGCAGCCTGCTGACAGGAGTTCAGGGCTCTCGAAGTCTTGCTGCTGGGCACGAAGGGAGGTGTAGGAGGGCTGAAGACAGGTTTGCGCAGGTCCACGACGAGCTCAAGTCGCTTTCGATCCCCGTCGGCATAGAATAGCTGGGCAAGGTTATTCCTTACTTTGGCCATCCCGCCAAAGAGCTCATCCTTGTCGATGCGGAAGATAACCTCCTCGTCGACGAAGGGAGACGCAGATGATTGCGTATGCGAGGGATCCTTTCGGAGTCTGGTACGAATTGCATCAACGTCTAGCACATGATCCACTCCAAGGATAACCTCCTCTGGTGTGAGCCCGACGATGTAGCCCCTCGCAAGCGCAAGCAGAGGTTCTGCTGACACCGTGATGGGGTCGCCGATATTCAGATGGCCGTTCAGCAGATTCCGAGCTTGCATCCTTGTTTCCGTGGCGGGTGGTGTAGGAGTTAGTGACGATGATGTCGAAGATGTTGGCGACGAATAAAAACTGGGCATCGTCCAGTTCTTCGACCGAGCAAAGGAATACGTGTACCGGTGGATCTTGCCTTCCTTGCCCCACCCTCCTTCCTCTTCTACTTCCACATCCACCAGCCCAGCTAGACCACTGTCAGAGGTCTGGGTCGCCTTCCTACCCTTTGATTGTTGAAACAAAACCATCCCAGAGAAGCACCGACCCCTCTTCTCCCTCTCAACTGCTCCTAGCGTCCACAGTTCTCTCTTGAAGCGTACTAGGTCTCTTTCCTCCAACGCCAAAAGCCTCTCCCAATCCCTGAAGAACTTGGTCTGCAGAGGCGTAAGATGACCTGTTTTCTCCTCGAACATGTCTTGGAGGAATGACGGTATGGGTGGATCGAACGCTAACTTTCTCTTCGATTTGGATATTGAACCCTCCTTCGAGTCTGACGCCAGTGATAAATGATTAGGATGAGTCTTGCGGAAATGGAAACAAGTGTCCTGGGCATAACACCTCTTGCAGACCCTTTCATCATCAATAGGTGGTGGAAGGAAATGCTCCTCATCCTCCTCCGTAGGCTCCTCGTCTACATCCATTGCAACCTCCGCACGAGCAACAACCTTGTTCTTGCTCGGTTTCCGAACCCTCCTCCATATATACCCAGCAAGCTCGTTTCTCGCCGTGATCAACCCGCGAATCTCGTTTCTGCCCCTCGGAACACGGAGGACGTCGCCGTTTTCACTCTGGGTGTAGAAAAGCAATCCATCTTGCACGTCGGCACCATACCTCTCGCTCAGGAGAAGGGTGTAGAGCATTGTCTGAGCGCGGTGTTCCATGGCTGCCATTGCCCGGCCGGTCTTCAATTCGAGGGGGAGAGGCGTATTGGTGAGTTTGCACTCTGACGAAGGTGTGGAATTGTAGGAATATGGAGATGAGAAAGGAGCAGGAATGGGATCGGAAATTATGCCCTGGACAGTAGCATCCAATTTTCCTTTTAGACCGTATGTGGGTGACCAAATGTCTTCTTCGATGTCGAGCAATTTAGTTATCGCAAGCAAGGAAGGCTGGTCAGTCGCCTTGGAGCGGGTGTTCATTAGTGTCGCATTGCTCTAAAGTCGATCCAAGTTAGTTTAATATGCATATAGTCAACGAACATGCACAAACCTTAGGTTCAAGACCCAAATATTTCCCAGCGAACACCTTCAATCCCGCAGCCCGATCTCGCACTTCAACCCGTGCAATTTCCTCGTTGATACCAATTTTGACCAGCTCAGCGAGACCAGCCGAGACGACTTCGTTGATGCACCGATCAATGAATGAGTCGTCCCATCTCTGCTGTTCCAAGCACTTCTGCATGACTTCATGAAGCATGCTACCCCATACCAGAGCTGGTGTGGTGTCACTGGTCGAACGGACCAAGGAAGAGAGCAGGGGTTTGCGTCTGCACTGAGGAGCATTGGACAGTGCAGTCGCAGTGAGGAGAATATCAGGGTGAACTATGAGCAAGTTGGCCTGCGATGTGACAGAGATGCAACGGGTTGGACCGCGACTTGTTGAGGACGATGGTATAGTGAATTCGCCAATGACATTGAAGATATCATCTACAGGATACATCAGCGCCATAAAAGAATACATCAAAGGAAAGGCTTACCACTACGAACTTCAGTGTAATACCAGTCGTCATACAGGTAAACCCTTACCACTTCTCGAGAACTAGTTAAGTCTGTATGTGCTGTTATTGACTAAAAATATAAATCAGCATCAGGTAGGTGCATTTTCTTGAAAGCAAGGTCTTGGATAGGTGAGGAACGGATTCATGCATCTAGGACGCATATATACAAAAGCACCACTAAATGGGTTTAGTGGGCTGGGTACACGTCCCGAGCAAACGATAGGCACAGATAAACTTTCGTAGTAGGAACAGCCAAGGTCGTGACATCGACACCGAGTGTATGACGCCGTCGAGAGACAAAGGGACAAGAAACATGCTCGGCGAATGTCGAATCACGTGCGTATACAGTGTACTCATGCGGACTACGTCCGACGGGCTTCCACAGCGACGACGTAGGAGAGAAAAGCAGGCCACATGAGAATGAAGATTGATTGTTACACACCTTTCGCCACTTGTTCTCAACGCATTCTTCAACGACTGTTTCAACGACGCATCTGGTACATGGGTCCGGAATATAGGCAGGTGGCGCAGGATGAAATGTCTATAACAAAAGTGTTAGATAAATTGTACAGCGCATATAGGTGGTATAAAAAGTGACCTTAATCGACGTCGGTTTGATAGGACTAAAAGAGATGTCGTCCAAATCCCAGTTCTCTGACCCTTCTAGAAAAGCAGAAACGTCGAGACTATTAGGGGAATGGACAGTAGATGTTGACGCGGTGCTCAAAAGGGAAGGAGGATGCGCTGACTTCGATGTCTTTGACGGCGTGCGTGGAGGAGAGACGGTGAGTTTCGACGTCCTTGGTTTATCAGGTGAGGGAACGGCGTCAAAGAACGAAGCGTCGAGGCCGTGAATGAGCTCGTTCATAAACGCGGCCTCGTCTGCAGCAGAGGGGACCATTGGACTTGGCTGGCGGGTGACTGTGACAGAACGCGACCCAGTATAAGCTCGTCTGTTTGGCGTTGTTTACGCGACGCGTTTGAAATCACGATCCATGACGCGTGACATGTCGCGACGCGACGCGTAGTTAAATACCAAGGTAGTGTTTCGTGTTGTTGGTCACTGCAACGTACGATTGGAACGGATAACTTGAATGGTAGGTCTCTTTGTCTGGAAACGGAATCAGCTGCGGTCAGCCAAGTGAAACTCGAGATGGTGCTATCGCACGGACCGATTCACTTTGCGTACTATGCGGCATGCCAGCCAGGACGTCGATCAACCACGTTGTAGTATACTTTGCCTCCGCATTGGCAATGAAAGACTCGAGCTTGTGGACACCATGCAGCAGCGGATAATCCATTACCATCTAGCCTATCTGAGACCAACACCAGGAACAAAAAACTTTCAGAGGAGGCTATGCAAACGACGCCATGGTTGATCATGATCAAGCTCAAGGACAGCGCCGGACCCTGGTGGTGGAGAGGTGCTACAAGTACCTTACGGGTCCAACGGTGGAGCTGGTAGCTGAAAGCACGAGAAATCCCCCATTACACCATTTGAATTCAATACCTGAACCTTCGGCGGTATTCAGTGGGGCATGGCCGCGAATCGAGATGCTGCAGACACCTGTCACCGACCCTCAAACACCAAGTGTCCATAAAGTTGCTTTCTGCGGTGTGAGATATGAGGTTCTCAACATGTAAATTAGATTTCGGTGAGTTTTTAAAACTCTGACGCTCGTCGCAATACTCACCGCTCCCTGTTATTGTGCACAGCCAAATAACCAGCTGCAACTCACTTGGGGGCAGCGGCTCAAGCGCTCAACCATCACAACGATCACGGTATCATTTCCCTGACATTGCAACCGCGACTGCCGTGAGATGCATTGTTCAGAGCATTATAACCAGAGTCAACGCTTTCAAAATCCAAGTCAAACTTAGATCCGCTTTCGTCCCTACTATCTCCCGCTCGGACTCGATGGGGTCTCTTGTCGCTCAGATCGCGTATCCAGGCCTCAGCCTCAAGCTATGGCTGTTGGGAGACCTTCTAGGCGCAGTGGCATATGGCATCGTGCTTTCGCTCGTCGTGGCATATCTGACCTATCCTCTGACCAATGCCAATGTCCGATCATCAAAGCAAGATAGGATAACTTCCAAGGTTGGCATTGCGAATAGTTCCCATCCCAGTCTTACGATGATTTCATCCAGATACCGGATCGTCTTCGAACATATCTTGTTCTACATGTTATCTTCATGGTACTTATAAACACCCTCTGCATTATAGCGAGGACAGCGAGTACCTATCTCCTCCTCTTCCCAAATCCGACCCAATCAATCAGTGACAATCTCGTGCGCTTCTTCCATTACGGAGATGCTTGTATGCTCGTTTTTGCCAACTGGGGTGCCGACCTTTTGATGGTGAGCACTGATGTTATTTCTTATCACTGATTGATAACTTTGGCGTTACAAAAGCTGTGGCGCTACCTCATTGTTTGTAAGGCTATTCCCAGCAATCAAGAGAAGGTCCTCAAGATTTCACTAATTACACTTTGCCTCGTATCACTTGGTGTGTCTTATTTGAACTCGTCTCTTCATTCCATTGAGCCCCAATCAAATGTAGGCTGCGGCATAGCTTATATCTCCTCAGCAGGCAACTTCCTAACCGAATATATGCTCGTTTTCACCTCAGTCTCAGCATTCATCAATGCAGTGTTTACCACAATCATTGTCATCAGACTGTCCTCTCATAAACGGTATATCAAGAGTGTGCTCGGCTCCCCGCACAAGGAGGAGTTCTACGAAAGCAGCCCATTCGACTCAAATCAGCGAATGTACACGCGCCTCATCAACATCTGCGTTGAATCGGCCGCCTTGATTGTAGTTTTCAATGCCGTGCATGTAGGTCTCGTAGCAGCTACTCAAAACCGGATCCCGAATCAATCATTGCCAATTCCGCATCACCTTTTGGTTCATATCTATGTAAGTTTCGAAATGTTGCCTCTATTTGCGGAAATTTCGTTCTGATGATTGTGGTGCGTTTTTCAGGGTATATCTACAATGCTAATTCTACATCGTGTAGCCCGCGGGAAGTGGTGCGATGTGGACCTTTGTGCTAGAGAAGTTGTGCTTCCGATACAGCTTCAGTCAAGGAATGACAACGAGGATAGCTGAGAGGCCCGTTCCGGTTCGAATTGCATTAGATGAAAAATACCCAAGGACATTTGCCTTCCAATAGACACCTGTGTGTGTGCCCTTGTTTTCGGAGAGACCACGGTGTCGATTGCACAGTTGGTCACGGTAGAACGGAGTCTACGTTAATGAAGCTTCCCTACTATATAATATCAAGGGCGACGTATAATATAATGTATCTTGTAAGTCTTCTATATAACTGATCTGTTGAGGTAGCTCCTGTCGATTTAACATAGAGAGGTGACATGCGCGATGTGTATCGTTAGGACAATACTGTCGCACCAGCTAGATATAAACTTCGGAACCAGACTTGTGCTTCTGAGCTTCATTTCATGGTAGATCATGAACCCAGATCCAGAGGGCGTCTCGTTCTTTTTACAAGTGTTATATGGTGAAAGCGTTAAAGCAATACAGTTAAAATTCCTGATCTCACGCACAAAAATACCAAAACTTGACCAAACTTGAAGTACAAGATGGTTGCATGGAGGGGAAGTACAAGTACAAATTTATTTCTCTGATGTTCAGTCATTTTTATAACCAAACCACTCCGAGCTCCATCAGCGATGCAGTAACAGCCACGTTCAAAAACCCTTGCCACCGCCAAATTTCGATAAACCCTCCCTCAGGCCAGCACCAATCTTATCGGCAGTGGCTTCGTCCTTAAAGTGGGAATGATGTCAACAGTAACCTCCAAGATCTGTTAGAAGACCTTACAATATTGTATCCGGCCTTCTGAGCAGCAAACGAAACACCTTTGTCGACCCAATCTCCGGATCGTGCATTGCCACTTGAAGTAGCGGAGTTGTTGGAACGTTCAGTGCCAGAACCATATGTGTCGTTATTGTTGTTGGATGAACCATAGCTGTCGTTGTTGGAGGAGCGGTTGTGGCTGTCGTTGGATGAGCCATAGCTGTCATTGTTGGAGGAGCCGTAACTGTTGTTATCGTTGGAGGACTGGCGGTCAGTTTCAGTGTTCGCGGAACCGTAGCTGTCATTGTTGGAAGAACCGTAGTTGTTGTTATTGGAGGAACGGTTGTCGTTGTCATTGTTGTTAGAGCCGTAGGCGTTATCGTTGGACGAATCGCGGTGGTCGTTGCGCGATGATCCATATGAGTCGTTGTTGGAACCATACGACTCATCGGATTCACCCCGTCTGCCAGTCCCGTAGCTGTCGTTGTCTTGGTTGTAGGACATCGTGATTTTAGATGGGGAAGGTATTAGAATTTAGAACAGCAGAAATAAAGCAAAACGCACAGTTTATATAGCAATTCTGCTTATCATGTAGATTCAGCGCACCTTAGCCGTTTTGACAACTCAAATGCTAATATCATCGCCCCGACTCGACGCCATATGAAAATGTTCCCCGAAAACTCACGCACATGGGTGAATTTGGGCGATTATACGAGTTTGACAGCCTAAATGACCGAGGTTCATCGCTCGCCACACTGTGGCGTAATATATCGCCTTCTAAATGACTGGTACAGGCAGAGGAGCATCGCAGCTGACCCCTCCAGACTAAAGCAGTTGACAGTGACGGGAAATGGAGGGTATTTACCTCCGACATCAAGCAATCCAAGACGGGTAGGGGCATGTGTGTACCTGCTTTCAGATTGGTAAGACCAACAATCGGTAAGACCAGAGAGCCTGGGCATGATATATGAGGTCGTGATGTGAAGCAATTATCAAAATGCATTCTAAGGCCTCAATGTAACCTTCACATCAGAATGTGCAAAGGATCTGCCGATAGCCAGCAACCAGCCTCCTAGTTGTAGATCACCAGTCTCAGAAAACCGTTAGATCCAGGGCCGCCAGGCATCCGTAGGAGGTGACGTCCCGAATAAAGACAGGTGATTCTAGAAAAATGCAATATTACAAGAGGACTCGTTCTAATCATGAATCTTATCTTATCTTGCACACACGTCCATCGGGTTTTCATAATAAAATTCTGTGAGCTACATATCTGCATGCCCGGGAGTTCAAGGTCTACGAGGTGACATTATTCTATAAATGATCTATAATGCCACTGCATCTTGTCTAGTAAGTAAGCTCCAACCTCTCATTCCTCGACTATCTTCTCGTCAT
>Ga0247741_1002114_pt1 | contig 11074 bp, 10 predicted proteins | sample UWRJL213509R2_FD_180945 | JGI IMG/M metagenome (GOLD analysis project Ga0247741, IMG submission 180945) | Plant litter microbial communities from Arlington Agricultural Research Station in Wisconsin, United States - UWRJ-L213-509R-2 | ecosystem: Environmental > Terrestrial > Plant litter >...
GCCGCGAATCACGTGGGTAATTTCCATCAAGTGATCGTCAACCACGTTCGCCAAATGGTAGGTGGGCATACCGTCGCCTTTCAGCAACACTTGCATGTCTACGTGCGACCATTCGATTTCAATTTTTCCGCGCAACATATCGTCGATAACGCAAACGCCTTCCGATGGAATTTTCATGCGGATTACGTAGGGCTCGCCTGCTGCCAAGCGGCGTTGCACTTCATCTGCTGGAATCAACAAACCACGGCCATCGTATTGAGGCGTTTCGCCTTTGGCGATTTGCTCGCGGCGCATTTCGTCAAGTTCTTCTGACGTCGCAAAGCAATAAAAAGCGTGGCCTTTTTCAATCAATTCTTCGGCGTATTGGCGATACATGCCCATGCGCTCGCTTTGGCGATAAGGGCCGTGCGGGCCGCCGACGTCCGGGCCTTCGTCCCACTCCAAACCTAACCAGCGCAGGCTGTCCAGAATCGCTTGTTCGGATTCGGGCGTGCTGCGGGTTTGGTCGGTGTCTTCAATGCGCAACAGAAATTGGCCGCCGTGTTGGCGAGCAAAACAGAGATTGAAGAGCGCTATGTAAGCGGTGCCTACGTGCGGGTCGCCGGTGGGCGATGGGGCGATACGAGTGCGAACGGTCATGGTGGGGCCTTTCTAAAAATGAATGCGATAAAAAGCCGGGCATTATACGCGGTAAACCTTGATCTTGGGCAAAAGGCCCACTGGTTTGAAAGCAGATGGGACAAGTTAGGATCAAAAAATTATAGATGAGCGGTCACCTGCCCTCAAAAATTTCACCAATTAGGTGCATAAAGATAGGCTAGCTGGACTAAGTGTTCCATAACAATTCAAAAAAAATTAGCACATGCGCACCGACAATTTATAAATTTAAATAGTAAGGATTTTTCAGCACCATAAATAAGCAAAAAAATAATTATTGAAGCAAAAACACGAGATATACACCTGATTCGATTACGGACCCTGGTTTAGGCATGGGCGTTGCAACGTCATGTTTGAACCTCACGTTTTTAGATCTGCTTTCCAATAATTATGTAGCGAGAAATTGCCATGTCCTATTTAGTTCCGTCAGAGTTTGCAACAAAAATGGTGGATTCCGGTGAATCCAAAATATTTATGTCTACTCGCGACACAATTATTCGTGCCTACATGGCCGGTGCAATTCTGGCATTGGCCGCCGTGTTCGCAGTCACCATTGCAGTACAAACTGGAGTCTTTTTGTTAGGCGCTATTTTGTTTCCCGTTGGCTTTTGTATGTTGTATTTAATGGGCTTTGATTTGCTTACCGGCGTATTCGTACTAACGCCATTAGCATTACTCGACAAGCGGCCCGGAGTGACTATCTCTGGTGTATTAAGGAATTGGGGACTTGTATTTCTGGGTAATTTCGCAGGTGCGCTAACAGTGGCAATTATGATGGCCTATGTTTTCACATACGGATTCAATGTAGAAGCGGATGCTGTAGGTAAAAAAATAGCTGGCATCGGTGAAGCGCGTACATTGGGTTACGCAAAGTATGGATTTGATGGTTGGATAACTATTTTTATTCGCGGCATGCTATGTAACTGGATGGTGTCGTTAGGTGTTGTAGGGGCAATGATTTCCACTACAGTGAGCGGCAAGGTAATTGCCATGTGGATGCCGATATTTTTATTCTTTTTTATGGGTTTCGAGCACTCAGTCGTTAATATGTTTTTATTCCCATTCGGCTTAATTATGGGTGGCAATTTTTCCGTTGCCGATTATTTTATCTGGAATGAAATCCCGACAGCTTTGGGTAACCTGGTCGGCGGATTAGCATTTACTGGCTTAACGCTTTATAGCACTCACGTAAGAACAGCACCAAAACGCAACATTGAAACATTGAAACATTGAAACACAGTTACTACCTCATTGCTTAAGCATTGAGGTAGTAAACACGGGCTAGACTAAAGGCAAAATTACTGACGTTATAAGCAGACCAATTCATGCCAAATAAATTAAATCTCGCGGTAGGACAATATTCAGATAAAGGTCGAAAAGATATTAATCAGGATTTTTTCGGTATCGCTATTCCCAAAGAACCAAACCTCAGCTTAAAAGGTATTGCTATTGCAATTGCCGATGGCATTAGCAGTAGTAGCGTTAGCCAAATCGCTAGCGAAACAGCGATCAAAAGTTTTTTAGAGGATTATTTTTGCACATCAGAAGCTAATTCTGTAAAAAATTCAGCCCTGCAAGTTATCAACGCAACTAATTCATGGCTACATAACCTCACCCAGCAAAGCCAGTATCGTTACGATAAAGATCGGGGCTATGTTTGCACCCTAAGCGCTCTTATTATCAAGTCCAGTACTGCGCATATTTTTCATGTGGGCGATTCTCGGGTTTATCGCTTGCGCAACAATCAATTGGAACAATTGACATATGACCATCGTCATTATGTTACTGAAACAGAAAGCTATCTCAGTCGTGCAATAGGCATTAGTCTGCAGCTTGAAATCGAATATCACGCACTGGCGATTAACAAAGATGACATTTTTATTCTCGCAACCGATGGAGTTTATGAATTCACATATGGCGACTTTATTATCACTAACATCGCTACGCACAGAGATGACCTTAACAAGGCAGCAAAAGAAATTGTTGCAGAGGCTTATGCAAACGGTAGTGCGGATAATTTAACAATACAAATCATTAGAATTGATGAATTAGCTACAACTGATGCTAATGAAATTTATGATCAATTAAATGATTTACCATTTCCACCTATACTCGAAGCACGACATATTTTTGATGGATATCAAATTATTCGTGAAGTCCATGCTACCAGCCGCAGCCATGTGTATTTGGCGCGCGACATGGAAACAAATGAACAAGTTATTATTAAAACACCATCTATCGACTTACGTTCAGATCCTGCCTACCTCGAACGATTTCTTATGGAGGAATGGATCGCTCGTCGCATTAATAGCGCACATGTTTTGAAACCCTGCAAACAAACTCGCAAACGAAATTTTATTTATATTGTCACTGAGTATATAGAAGGCCAAACGCTCACGCAGTGGCTAACTGACAATCCCAAACCAAATTTGGAAACAGTGCGCGGTATAGTTGAACAAATTGCTAAAGGCCTGCTGGCCTTTCACCGCAAAGAAATGTTGCACCAAGATCTGCGCCCTGAAAATATTATGATAGATAATACCGGGACTATAAAAATTATTGATTTTGGCTCAACACGTGTCGCCGGAATTATGGAAATATCCAGCGACAGTAACCATCAAAATCTATTAGGAACCGCACAATACAGCGCTCCCGAATATTTCTTAGGTGAGAATGGTACAAATGCATCCGATATTTTTTCGCTGGGTGTAATTACTTATCAAATGCTAAGCGGTAAATTGCCCTATGGTGCACAAGTTGCGCAGGCAAAAACCAAAGCAGCGCAAAATCGATTAACTTACAGGAGCGTGTTAGATGATGAGCGGGAAATACCCGTATGGATAGACGATGTATTAAAAAAAGCAGTGCATCCAAATCCTTATAAGCGTTATCAAGAGCTGTCTGAATTTACAACAGATTTGCGCCGCCCCAATCAAGATTTTTTAAACCGAACACGACCACCGCTATTGGAGCGAAACCCTGCACTATTTTGGAAAAGTGTATCCTTTTTATTTTTGGTGATAATCGTAATGTTGTTATTTAAAGAACATCATTAAAACCCTTTACCACCCCAAGGGTATTACCAGCTGATGCTCCATCCCCGCAATCAAAGTTCGAGCGAGGCCAATTAATTCAATCACTGCTGAATCAGTGAGCGGAACTTAATGTGACGCTTGATCTGCCAAACCTCAGTGATCAGAATTTTATCGGCATCTACGATTGCACGTTACATAATATAAACCTGGCAACCGCTTAAATGACTAACCAGTTTTGATGCTTCCAGCATTAAATTCGCCAATTCTGCGCACTTAACTTCTTGCGCAGTAAGCACTGCCTGCATTCCAAATTTCATAATAATTTTAGTTATATTTTTTAGATAATGAATTATGTATTATTCAACGACTAAATGATCATTTTGATCAAATACCCAAACATCTTCATGATCCACTTCAAATAAGTGGCCATCAGGATCACGAAAATATCCCGCAGTACCCCATTGAGTTTTTGTCGCAGGTTTTACAAGAGTTCCGCCGGCTTCAACTGCGCGCGCCAAGGTTTTCGCAACATCTTCCGCATTGCGAACAAGATGAATTAACGCCACACCTGAAAAGCCTGAGCCTTGAGCGCTTGGCTCTAATGCATCTTTAGCAAGATCTTCACGCGAAATTAGCGCCAAAGCGAAGCCACCTAAATCAAATTTTACAAAACCCGCGTGACTTGTAGGTGCACGCTTCCAGCCCAAAGCTTCATAGAAAGCTGCAGCCCTTGCTACATCCTTCACGCCCAATAAAATAATATGCAAACGTTGTTTCAGTTGCGGTGTAGTTTCTGTCATAGACCTATTTTCCTTCGATAAACTTTTAACCGCACTATGTTTAGTGTCTGCAGCAAAAGCGGTGAGTGTAGTTATTAAAAGACAAAATATAAAAAATGTTTTCATCGATATCATGCCGCTCTTGCGTAATCAATCAATGCTTTGGTTTGCTCGGGCGCATCTTTAATTTGGTTTTCACCAATTATTTTACGCCATACAAAGCCTAGCAAACCCCAAATTTGTAGCTCCATGTGAATATGCGTCGTATCGCCAACGCGTACATATTTATGAACAGTGCGCATTTTGGCAAGAGGTAAATGCGCTACATCTATCACCTCGTAAGGCCACATTTTTTCGATGGTAATTTTTACAGCGGGACCGCCTCTTGGCTTAAGTATGAATACGCCACCGGGTTTTGCTTCGCCAATTAATTGAGTATGCTCAATACCATCATCCCATTTATTCCAGGCATTAAAATCTGTTATAGCCCGATAGAGATTTTCTGCCGGAACGTCAGTTGTTGTTTGAAAATTTGCTTGCCACATAAGCTTTATCCTTAAACATATTGATTGAAAATTGTTATCAGGTCAGTAATTGAAGTCGTAAAGAGTAAAGTCATCATAGCGGCGTCTACCGCCAAAAGATGTCAGTAGGATAGAGCTGACAAAACTAACAAGCCACCTAAATCCTCAAAAAGTCGCATACATCAACAACATATAATTTGAAAAAATTTAAGCCTTTTTCCTTATTCACAAACAATATCAGTAACTCAGCGATTAATAAGCTGCGCAATTCAAGTGTCTTCTAGACTCTAGATGAGATTTTCTAAATCGGCTTCAAACACTTATGCACCAGGAATCAAGCGTAGACGCGCTTGTGTGTGGAGACTTCACTGATATTGAATCGAGGCAGACGAAAATGATCATGAACGATGTTGAAATTATCAGAGCCGTTAGAATTTTATGCATCAAACGTGAGTTTGATGAAGCGATAAGATTGGCAAATAAAGTACAAGATGACGGGAGCCGAAAAACGCTTACCTCAATTTGCCATTCATTTCGAAACTCACAAATCTCCGTTAGAAGTTTTGGTTAAGTCTATTTTTTAATCCAAGCCATCTTTAAGCACCGTTTCGGTGTTTAAAGACTCAGATATCTTCCGCAAATCTACGTTCTCGTGGTGCCACTCCATAAAACTTGCGAATAGCGTCTCTCATTCTGATATAAATGCTGAATCACTTTCAGCCAATATTCGTCGAGTGCAAAAATGAACTACAAGCGTATTCACCCTCTTGATTTAATAAATTTAAAAAAAGCTGACACCTGCATTGTGGATGTTAGAACTCCCGCCGAAGTAAATGCCGCCTCATTGCCCAACAGCCTGCAAATTCCATTGCACGAATTAACCCCTCAAGCCTTACAAGCCGCCATCAAAAATAATGGTAAGGATGGTTCGAAAGTTTATCTACTTTGCCAAGCCGGTCGCCGTGCAGAAATGGCGGCAGATCAATTAACAGGCCATATTGACGCAGAGTTTTATGTCATTGACGGCGGAATGAATGCCATTCAGCAAGCGCAAATTCTCGTGGTACAAACAGGAAGACAAGTTATATCGCTCGAACGACAAGTGCGTATCGCAGCTGGTTTTTTGGTGTTCACGGGCGTCGTTTTAGGGAGTGCTGTAAACAACTGGTTTTATGGATTATCAGGTTTTATTGGCGCGGGTTTAATGTTCGCTGGCATTACGGATACTTGCATGATGGGCATGTTAATCGCCCGTATGCCATGGAATAAATAAACCACATTCTCAATATAAACGGCATTTATTCGCCTGGCTCAGTGCCTGCCAATAAAGCCTGCAGAAATACCTGACCAGATAGCCTTAAATACCATTTCATCGCCTTTCGACGTTGAATTGAGCACGCACATTTCGCTACAAATTTGTTAATATGCCGCCACTCAAACAACTACGTGAGACTTTATACATGCTGATTGAAGCCCCCATCTCCCTTGGTGAACTGATCGATAAAATCACTATTCTCGAAATTAAAGTGGTAAATATTAGTGATGCAGGCAAATTAAAAAATGTCACTCACGAATTAAATGTTCTAAATACCAAAATCGACACGTTATTAGATACGCAAGGCAAAGCCAAACTCGCACCTTTGAAACAAGCGCTTAAAGATGTGAACCAGGAATTATGGATTATTGAAGACGACATTCGTGATTGCGAATACGTAAAAGATTTTAGCGATAAATTTATCCAACTTGCGCGTGCTGTTTACGTTACCAACGACAAACGTGCAGCAGTTAAGAAAGAGATCAATCTTGCATTCGGTTCTGAATTAATCGAAGAAAAATCTTATAAAGACTACCAATAGTAAGATGCAAAGTCCGTCCGCTCCCTATAAGATTCTTCTGATTAAAATGTCGTCCATGGGCGACATTTTTCATACATTCCCGGCAATTAGCGATTTAAAAGCACATCACCCCAACGCTATTATTGATTGGGTTGTAGAAGACGGCTTCAAAGAAATTGTGGCTTGGCATCCTGCCGTTAATAAAGCAATTCCAATTAACTTACGGCGCTGGATGAAAGAGCGCAATCGCAAAAGTTGGCAAGAATTTAAAGCGTGGCGAAAATCTCTACAAAGCGAAGACTATGACGTTGTTATCGATGCGCAAGGCCTACTAAAAAGCGCACTTATCTCAATGCTTGCAAATGCACCTGTTGCAAAAGGTTACGATAAAAAATCAGCAAGAGAATCCATTTCCAGTTTCTTCTACAATGAAAAAATTTTCGTCAACAAAATGCAACATGCTGTTGAACGCACTCGTCAATTATTTGGCCGGGCATTTAGTTACATACCCGCGAGCGAGTTAAATTTCGGTATAAACCAGAATTTTGAGCGAGCAATTAAAAACCCACATAAATTAATGTTCATTGTTGGCACCAGTTGGGTGACAAAATTATGGTCCGCGACGCACTGGCAGGATTTGACAGCTATTGCCATTGAAGCTGGTTACGATGTAGAAATTTTGTGGGGCAGCGATGAAGAAAAAGCTGTTGCAGATAGCATTATCGCCAGCAATCCAAAAGCCACTCGCCCCGCACAACGTATGACGATCACCGCTATTGCAGAAAAACTAGTCGAAGCTGCTGGAGTAATTGGCTTAGATACTGGCTTCTCACATTTGGCTGGCGCGCTTGAAACACCGACCATTGCACTCTATGGCGCAACTTCTCCCGTAAAAGTTGGATTGATCGGTGAGCACACAAGTAATTTACAACTTGAGCCCGCATTAAATTGTATGCCATGCCACAAACGCCAATGCAAGTGGCTGCCAGAAAATAGCGCGGAAACTCCTCCTTGCATGAAAGCTATAAAACCAATTGATGTATGGAGTAAACTTACATCAAAAATATCGCTGCATTCTTGAGAATACCTATAGAGAACATCTATGTACCGATTTTTACTTCATGTTTCCTACGCATACGGGCTGCCAATTTGCCGTCCGTTAGAGCAGGAAATTGAGCGTCAAGGTTACGAAGTAAAATGGTTCTCTGAGATTGAAGAAACGGCTGAGCTGTTGAGTAACAACAACCTGCTCAAAACAGTACGCGATGTAATTGCTTATGACCCTCATATAGTTTTATCGGCTACTAATAATGTGCCAGATTTTTTTCCTGGTATAAAAGTGCAAATATTCCACGGCTTTTCCATTAATAAACGTGCTGCAGATAAAGGCCATTTTCGTGTGCGCGGTTTTTTTGATCTTTATTGCACTCAAGGTCCATCTACAACAAAACCTTTTCAAAAAATAGCAAAAGAATTGGGCTACTTTGAAGCAGTAGAAACGGGCTGGTCAAAAGTAGATCCGTTGTTTTCTATTGCAAATGCGCAAAATCAAAAGCCGCGAATTTTATTATGTTCGACCTTTACACCCAGACTAAGCCTTGCTCACAATGATGATTTTATCGCTGAATTAAAACGTATAATGGCACAACCGGATTACGATTGGGTCATAACAATGCATCCGCTTATGGATAAAGCACGTCTTGAAAAAATTAAATCTTTAGAAAGTGGCAACGTGATTTTTAAAGACACGACAGATTTAATTCCCATTTATAAAACTGCCGATTTAATGATTGCAGATACTACCTCTGCTATTGCAGAATTTTTATTGCAAGAAAAACCGGTAGTTACTTTCAAGAACAATAAACCCGACAACTATTTGATTAACATTCAAGAGCCTCGTGAATTAGAGGCTGCAATCAAAGAAGGGCTTTCACCTCCAAATGAGCTTATCGCAAACATCAAACAGTTTGTAGCGAAAACTCATCCTTACAAAGACGGTCACTCAAGCCAACGTGTTGTAAATGCTTGCGTGAACTTTTTAAGGAAAGATAAAAGTTATTTGAAATCCAAGCCATTAAATTTGTGGCGAAAATTGCAAATTCGCGCAAAATACAAATTTTTTACTTTTCGTAGTCACAGCAAGCCAATAAAACTGTCTTAGGTTTAATCAATGAATTCGATTCTGGGAACGAGCTATAGCTATAAATGTTTATTCAACATTGGATCAAGCTGGCCCCATACTCGATCAGGCGTGATTAACTTAAACCTTTCCTCATAGCTCATAGCTTTCTGCTCGGATTTAGAACAGAAATCGTCGGGGCTAATTCCTGCGAAACGCTCGCCTTGATGAGGCAGCCAGCGTGCTTTTGAAATTTTCGGAGGGAAGATTGCAAATGAGGGAACATCAAGAGCCTGCGCGAGATGTCGGGCGCCGCCTTCGTTGCCAAAGAAAAAGTTGCAGTTAGCACTAAGCGCGCACAAATCACGTAACGAATTAGCTTCAACATTCGTAAATATTTTCGGATGTTTACTCATTTCTTCATGAATAGCGATTGCGAATGCCTTTTCGGCAGCCACAAAATTGAAAACAATTTGCACACCCGCATATTTCTCAATAATACGCTGCAAGATTATTTTCATTTTTTCTTTATCCCATACTTTATGGGCTAAACGTGCGGACACTACAGCTAAAATAACTGGTTTTGAAAAATCAATTCCAGACTGCTCCATGTATGTACGATACTTTTCTTTTTCTTCTGCTGACACGTATAGCTTAAAATCTTCGGAATATTGGACTTGAGTTATTTTTTCGAGCGGCTTAAGAAACTCTAAATTGTGATGCAGCATATTGCTGGATTTATCACCGCGATTATCAACAGGATAATTTAGGGCCAAAAAACTATAGGATTTTTTGGTGCCGATTCGAAAGGCAGTCTGCAACGAGAATAAAGAAAACAATAAAGTACGCACCGTGCCGCGCATATCAATGATAACGTCATATTTATTAGCTCGGACAATTGCCCACACTCTGCGCACATAACGAAAAAAATGTCTGTCGTCGGCGTTATCAAAGTTAATAACCTGGTCAATATCTGGATGCCCGATATATAAAGGGGCTATATGAGTATTTAAGAGATAATGAATTTCAGCATCTGGAAATGTTTTTCGCAAACTGGTACATAGTGCCGTACCAAGTACTGCATCACCCACGCGGCGAAAACGAATTACCAGGATTTTTTTAATGCTGCTTGCTGAAGTCATTCGAATAACCTAAAAACTTGTTCTATCTTCATTATTAATTCTTACACTAGCTCAGTTCGACTGAATTATATCTCGATAAACTGCCAAAGTTTTTTCTGCCATCACCGGCGTGATGAATTGGCTAAATAATAATTGATGAGCTTTTTCAACAATTGTGTTTATCTCAGCTGGATGATCCAGTGCGAATAACACATGACGAGCGAGAACCTCATCGTCACCTTTAGGAGCAATAAATCCCGTAGCGCCCTGCTTCACCACTTCCGCCGCACCGCCAGCATTGGTAGTAATAACAGGAACGCGATAATAAAAACACTCATAAATAAATTGAGCTATTCCCTCCAGCTTTGAGCTCATAAAACCTATATCAAATTGCGGAATAAAATTGGATGCATCTTCGGTGAAGCCTAAAAAAGATATGTAGGGCTCAAGGCCAAATGATACGATTGAACTCATAATTTCCGGAGTCTTATCAGCAGGTTTACCAATTTGGACAAAATGAATGTCTTTACGACCATATTCGTTTACCAATCGATTAAGCGTGCGCACCAAAGTAGGTAGATCCTTGGCGGGATAGTGATTGGCAATATTACCTATTATTTTTTTGTCGGAACCAATAGAAAACTTCTCACGCAATTGAAATGGCGTTGCAGCACTTTTATTATCAATACGGGTACCGTGATAAATTGTCTGAATTTTCTCCTTGTCTTTTACACCGTCTGCAAGAACTTTGGCGGTTTCGTTTGAAACACATAAATAACGTTTAATTTTTTTGTAATTGTATTTATACAACGATAAAAAATTTCTTCTAACAGGATAGGATATTTTACGGCTCAGAACAAACGGCGGCAAATTAGAGAAATGATCTGCAATAATAGCAAGCTGCATGGCAGTAGGGTCGTGTAGATGAATCAGGTCAATTGACTCTTGCTTGCACAATGTAATGATGCGTGAAATAAAACTAATATCAATACGTCGGCGCCGAC
>Ga0247741_1002115_pt1 | contig 11074 bp, 15 predicted proteins | sample UWRJL213509R2_FD_180945 | JGI IMG/M metagenome (GOLD analysis project Ga0247741, IMG submission 180945) | Plant litter microbial communities from Arlington Agricultural Research Station in Wisconsin, United States - UWRJ-L213-509R-2 | ecosystem: Environmental > Terrestrial > Plant litter >...
GTCTGCCGTATAGGCGCGGATCTGCTCATCGGTCGCATCGGCGGGATGCGTGATGCGATACTTGCCACTCTTGGTGGTTACAATGCTGGTGACTTCGTCAGCCATTATTGCGCGCGCTCGATCTTCCACCCGGAGGTGGGGCCATGATCGGCCTTTGCCACAGGCACAAACCGCTGCGCCACCCGGCTAGGATCGATGCCGTAATCCTTTGCATAGCCCTGATATTTCTGGGCCGTGCTATTGTAGGTCTCCCGCCGCTGCTTGTAGACCTGCCCTGCGGCGGCAGCGATCTCCTGACGCATTTTGGGGTTGAGGAATTGGCCGTTATCGAGCCGGCCGAAATAGTTCGTGATCCGATCGGGCAAGCCTGCGGCCTTGGCTGCAAGTGCAAATTCACCCTCGCGCACCACGGAACCCGGGTCGAGCATCTTCATATAGCTATAGACCAAGGCGTTATCGGTCTGCCCATTCGCCGATTTCGCAAGCTGACGCACCTGCTGGAATGCTGACCTGACATCACGAAACTGCTTTACGTCTGGAAGCGCCTCAAACTCCTTGCGGAGATCAGTTTCAGCCTTTCGGGCCTGCTTTCCGGTTGCGCCGTTCGTGATCGAATTGAACTCACGCTGGCGAGCGTCGGTCATGTTTTGGCCGCGCATCGATACAGCTCGACTGGCCGCAGCATCCGCATGGTCGCGATCATGCTCGCGTACCGTCTCGGCGCGCTGCGCAGCTTTGTCCTGCTGGTTCAGAACTTCCTTGTAGCCAAGAGCCTGATTGCCCAAGGTGGACAGATTGGCATCCGTGGGATCGAATGCGTCAATCTCAGCCTGCGACCATCCATGTGCGAGGAGTTGAGGGCGGAAATTGTCGATCGCCGCACGACGCTGCTCATACGGAATGGACGCCAGTTGAGGGACGGCGGCCGCAAACGTATCAACCTTGTCGGAAAGCTGCTTGCGCTCCGATTCACCAAGGCTGGCTACATGCGACTGGATCGCCATAAACTGCTTGGTGACTTCGCCCGTGGGATCCTGCGCGTAGAGTTGGGCAATCTGCTGTTGCGGCGTCAACTTGGGTGTATTGGCCGTAACAGTGATCTCATCAGGTGCGGATGCAACCGCAGGCTGTGCACTGGGCTGACCAGCAACAGGTGCGCCTCCAATGGGCGATGGACTTGCCCTCAGTGGATTGGGGGCTGCAATCGAAGTTGGCGAAGCAGCTGGGACTTGGGCAGATCCAGGAGCGCCAAGAAGCTCACCCACCTTCTTATGAGCCGCAATAGTTGCCGCCTGCTGTTCGGCCTCCATGGCAGCCCGGCGCTGTGCGGTCTGGGCATTCATGATGCCTACGTACTGCCCGGGGTTGGTCGCCATTACCCCGGCTTGGGCTGTCGGATCGTTGGGGTTCTGCGATAGGGCGCGCAAGGCCTGCTCGGCGCGATAGTCACGCGAGAACTCACGCTGTCCTGCAATCGCATCCTGAAGATACGAGCCGAAGGTGTTGTACCGATCAGCCACCGAGGAAGCTCAAAGCCTTGAGGCCGCCAGCCTTTGCGTTGAAGCCACCCGCCGAAGAAAGCCCCCCTGTGGCAAAACTGGATGCCAGCCCTATACCTGTCCCGATCAAGCTATTTATGCCGGCCGCCTTGGCCCGAGCAGCCTCTTGGGCCGCCGCAGATGCCGTGTTGTTGTTGGCCGTAACATTGCTCGTCAGGAAATTGCTGGACCCTGCCAAGGCAGACTGATCCGTCACACCTAGCTTTTGCTGGTTGTCGAGCTGCCCAAGGTAGTTCCCGAACTCCGCAGATCCGATGTTCTGGCCGTACTGATCCAACGACTTCAGTGCAGCACCAGAGAGAAGATTGCCCCTTGATGCTGCCGATGCATCCAATGCGCGAACACCCTGCCCGAGGCGGAAATCATACCCCGTCGAGCCCTTGTATGTGTCAAACGCAGCCTTGGACGCAGCAGGGTCACCACCAAGACCAAGCAATGCAGAATATGCAGACCCAGCCTGGTTGCCGCGGTCAATCGTCGGCTGCATCGTTGCCTTGGTGGCGTCGTATTGCTGTTGGGCAAAGGCGTTGTTCTTGTCAGCCGTCTGAGCAGCGATTTTGGCTGCTTTTTTCTGGCCCCCATCAAGCGACATTGGATGTACTCCGCTTGCGCGCAAATTCCCCGAAGAATTCCTTCTCCGCCTTTAGGCGCGCATCAGTCGCTTGCTCGATTGTGCGGAAATACCCCAAATGGGTTGCCTTCCCAGCGCAAAATATCGAAGCACGGAATCTTTTTTTAGTATTACACCATGCAACCCCAAGCGTGCCCGTCGTATTGTTCGACATGGCGCCACGGTTCCAGTTGTTTTGCATGGATGTTACCTGACGAAGGTTTACCAACCTATTATCAGACCTGTCGCCATTGATGTGATCCAGCAAGCATGTCGGCAGGGCGCGATGATGCAACAGCCAAGCGAGGCGATGTAGCTGGATTGCATGCCCCTCGATGACCGTTCTTACATAGTTACGGCCTATTCCTTTTGGATTTATCGTTCGGCCGGCCGCATGCCCCTTGGCGGCATGGAGGCGCGTAACCAATCCCGTTTCAGGATCGTACGAGCAGTGCCGCGACGCCGTCTCATAATCAAGGCTCATGACGTGCGCTCCAGTACGAAAAGTTCGCGGGGCTCGTCAGGGCGATACTCGACACCGAGCGAGCGAAAACCAACCTGACGGGAGAACCATCGGGCATGGCGATTGCTGATTTTAATCTCGCCCCAAAGCATGGCTGCGTTGTACCCGTTTAACATAATACTGGCAAGTTCCCTCCCCGCAGCGATCGCCCTCCTCCCACGACATGGCGGGATGAAGAAGATATGGCATTCATACACCCCAGGTGCAGACCATTCGAACACAGCGCCCGCCCCGTCTCCAGTGATCGCAATCGTGCGCGGGTCAGCAAGGTAATCGGTCATCTTTTCGAGCGTGAGCGGCGGTAACCATTTCTGCACGTCTGGATGATCGACCATCGCCATGATCTCCTTCGGATCAAGGCAGCGCTTCATCACGGCAAGACCTGCCCAGGTCGCGCGGGGCCAGACCCACCGGCAGAACTGCCAGCCGCAGGAACGGTCACGGCACCGACAACATGGGTGTCTCCCGTCTGGACCGGCGGAGTGGTGGTGACCTGATACGTTACGGCACCACCAGCACGTGTTGGGTCAAGATAGAACACATAGTCCACATCGGCCGCCGCGGTCGCAGGAGCGCTTCCCCCAGACACTGAAACGCTAGTCCCGTCAGCGTAAAAACGAGTATGCGCCGCGATGGTTACCGTCGTGGGTGACGACGTGACCACCGAATCAGGCGAGATGTAGCTGTTGATCAGAGCTTGATCGCGCGTGGCGGCATCGGCACTTCCTTGAGCCGCATCGGCAGCCGTATTCGCAGCTATGGCGGCAGTGTTGGCAGCAGCAGCCGCTTGCGTGGCGATATCTGCCGCGTTCAGGGCGTCCGTAATGCCGTTGAATGCCACCTCGATCGCGGAAAATGTGTCGTTGAGGCGCGTGACGAAATCGGTCGCGGGATACCCCTGGCTATCGACGATCTGCCGTCCCTGCTGGATACGCGGAAGCCTGAGCGGTACGAAGGCCATCAGTCCCACGCATCCCCAAGCGACGCCGCCCACAGGCTGACGGTTGCGAGTGCTGTGGTCTCGATTTCGAACGTGCGGAACGGGGAGCGGATCTGGCCCATCCGGCGCTGGTTCAGATTGTCCACCGGCGCGGTAAGGTCATGCTCCTCCCAATAATCCGGAAAGCTCTCATCGCTGTCACGCCACCGCAAACGCATCTGGGCATCCGCAGACAAGCCGATATCTATCGACAATGAGGGATTGCGCTGTGGCTTGCCGGACAATGGGATTGTGGCCGTTGCCGCACGACGGAATGCAACTCCGTCATCTCCCGGAACCGTGTCACCCATCAGCCAGATCGTACCGTCATCCTTGGATGCGCAGACGCTTCCGTATCCCACCCATGGGCGCCACGCAGTGTTATTGGGTGAGGCAAGCTGCGTCCAGCCCTGTTCCCGCGCGTCATAGGCGAAGTCGCCTTGCCCCGGTATCTTCAGAGCATAGAATTTATGGCCGTTTGTATCGAATTGAAACGCCGACAGAGCCCCTGAGCGGCGGGCGATGCGCTCCTCGATGCCGTTCGTGCTGACAGCCTGCGGGACATTGGACGTCCGGTAAACAATCCCGTCATCGCCAACCCAGATTATGCCGTTGTCGAACCGGCGCACCGTGTCGCGCGACAGGCAGCCGCGATCATAGACACGTCCGCTGGCCCTTTGAAAGGGGGCGTCTGCATCTCCCGTCGCCTGCCATGGCTCGACCGTGCTGGCACCGAAAAACCATGCCTCGTCAACCAGCCGGCGGATTGCAACGCCACCGTCAGGGGAACTCTCAGCCGTGGCGAAGTTGAGCGGATCGATGGTGACCGATGCCGGCTCGATCCAGTACCAACGCCCATCGGCACAAAGGGCTATGATGTAGCTGTTGAGCGTATCTATGCTCACGAAAAGACGATTATCAGGCGATGCGATCGGTGTTCTTGTGACGCCATCGGTGTAGTATATCTGGCCAGCCGACAGCACGTACAGCCCGAAGTAGGTTGCGGCGAATTCAACCATCCCGCCATCATTGCCGATATCGCCCATCGAATTATTGGCTGACACGTTCCATAGGTTCGAACCCGCGACGGCATAGCGATTACCAAACAAAACACCGGATTGTTCGAAGACGCCACGGATGATGTCAGGCAGTACGGTAATCGTGGACAGGCCGGGCCGCTGGATGCGGAGATAGCCACCCTCCACAACGCCCGATTGGTCTTTTTCAACATACCAATTGAGAAGTTCGACCTCCGGAACGAACGCATTCGAGCGATTGAACGCCTGTAGGCCGAAGGGAAGGGTTGCCGCCATCAGAACTTGCCAGCACAGATGGCTTCGCGAGCGACGAGGTCCGCCGATCCAATCGCGCGAGGAATTTGGAGCCATACCAAATCACCTTCGAAGCTGAACGTCGTGCCGGTGAAATTGTTGAACAGGCAGGCGCTTGCCCACTTGGTCCAGTCCAGATCGCAATCGTGGAGGGTCAGCACATTGTTGCCGCCATTGAACGCGGCTGCGCGCAGTAGCGCACTGGTCGCCAGATCCGCACCACCATTGACGCGATAGCCACCCGAGCCCTGCACGAAGATTGACTGCGTCGGGTTGCTGGAGACGCCGCGCATATCGAAGATGTTCTGCGTGGTGGACGCGGCCATGAGGATGGAGGTGGTGTCGGTCGAGCGCACACCCATGATGATGTGGCAAGCGGGCTCGTAGAACGGCATGCCGCTGGTTGGGACCAGCCGCGCACCGGAGAAGGTCAGCCAGCTCTTGCCGGCGCTGGTGCGATAGGTGATCGTGCCGACTGAATTGGTCCAGAAGCCAACGCCCGCCGCATTGTTGATCCGCAGCACGATATCACCATCGGCCGTCACCGGGATGGTAGCTGCTGTGTCCTTCCAGAGTGTTGAGATATTGCTTGGGTCGATCTCCACAAACACGCGTGCCGACGTGGGGAAGCCCCCGCTACGATCGGTCACAGCGCCGCCAGTCACCGTCGCGCCGGCCAAGCTCGCGTCATAGGCGTACATCTGGGCGATGCCGTTGGCGGTCGTGTCGATGTAGAGCTTCTTCGGCAGATCGAACGATGCCGCCTTCACGTGCATGTTGGTCACGCCGAGATTGGCGTTAATGCCAGCCGCGAGATCGTAGCTGTCCGAGCCGCGCAGCTTGGAGCCAAAGATGCCGGTGACCATGTCGTTCACGTCGTGGATCGTTCGAGCCGCATCGCCATAGCTGCCACGGACACGGGCGCTCAGGCCGGTGTGATTGGTCGAAGCGTTGTCCGACGCTGCCGTGTGGCTGAGCTGGTCGGTATAGACGTCGATCTCGAGCACGCGCGCATCGGTATAGTGCAGGTTGTCGATGCTCGCGGCCTGACTGCCCGGACCGCGGCACGTGTGATCCTTGAGGATGATCTTGCCGCCAGCGCCAGTGACGGAGTGCGCCGGGAAGCCAAGGCTGCGGCAATTCTCAGCCACAAACGAGGAAGGCGACGGAGCGACTATATCGCCACCGATGAAGGTGATGTTGCTGCAGTAGACCACCGACGCGCCCGAGATGGTGATAGCCGATGTAGCCGCGCTGCCCCAGAATACCGTCGTCGTATCAGCGGTGCCCGTCAGATCGCGCGCATCACCGGCGCCAACCGTGCTTGGCGTGCCGCGGAGAATGCCCGGCAAGCCCGATGCCTGATTGGTCGCAATCGCGCCGGCCGTGGTGACCGTGAGGCTGACCTGAGGATGCTGCTCACCGCGCCATGTGGCCTGCAAGCGGGACAGATCCGTGAAGCCGGCGACAGTGCCCGATGCCAGCGTCGCGGTCTGGCGGCCCGATGCCAGCGCGCCGAACGTGATATCCGCACCCGTGAGCACATCGCCGAAGATGGTGCCCAAGACGCCGTAGAAGCTCAGATTCTTGGCGGCGGGGACGATGACCTTGCCGAACCGGCCCGCCTGCTGAACGTCGATCTGGCTGCCACTGGCTGCGGTGGTCGCGGCCATCTGAGCCGTGCGCCACGGATTGCCCACCGAACCGTCGCCGGTCGTGTCATTGCCCGTCGTGCGGACGTAATAGGTCGTGCCGGTCTGCTTGAAGTCGGCGGCGTTGTAGCTCGTGCTGAACGTGCCATCGCCATTGTCGATGACGCGCGCGAGCAGCGGGCCGCCGGTGCGGGTGAAGATGGGAGCGATGAGAGCGGAGGTTGGAGGAGCTACGCCCACCGTCACAGCATTGGTGTAGCGCGTCGTGGCATCGCCAAGCACGACAGTCTGATTACCTGCCACACCGAACGTACCGGATGCATACCAGCCGCCCACATCAGCCGCACGAACCTGCCTTGCGGGTTCCACCGAAAGCGTGCCAGCCGACGATGAGATGTAAGGTCGCGCCGAAGTCGTGTTGAGCAATGGAACGCGAAACGCCACGCCCGGTGTGAACGTGGTTTGCGATAGCGCTACGGCAGCACTCACCGCACCTGACTGCACGGTCACGGCTGCCGTGTACGATCCCGTGCTATCGCGCATCGTAACCGTGAAGCTGCCGACAGCGGGAAATGTGCCGGTCAGGTTATATCCCACTGGCACGTCGTTGATGTACATCTCCCGCGATCCGACAGTGCCGGATGTGGACGCGACGTATGGGCGCTCAGCCGTAGCCCCAACGATGGGAACGCTGAAGGCAGTGCCTACCTGAAACGTGGTATTGCCGAGGCTGAGCGCCATGATGCGTCCTTACACTTCGCAGGGGTTGTCTGGCAGGCCGAGCGGCCCCTTGAGAAGTTCGTACACCGCCAGAGAAACCCCGAACGGCAATTGCCCTGCGATGATGATCACCACCTTGGGTGGATCGATGCTGTAATCGCAATAGACTTCGATCGGCGGCATAAGACCTCCTAGTTCGCGGCGTACCAGCCGGTGGGACCATAAACGATGGTCTGCGTACCCCCGCCTAACACGGTAAGGTTCGATCCGATAAGCCCGGTAATCGTGGCGGTGAAAAGACTGATGACCGCATTGTTTACGATCGAGAAACGCTGCCCGATATAGGCATTGGCTGTTTGGGCTGAATACTGCACGTTGCCGATAAGGGTTGCGGTCATCCGAATCACCGGAGGAGTAACCAGCGGGAGGACGTTGACAGTCCCACCTGTAGCCGCTGACGTGCCCGCGAAGCTATCGCGCTGCGGCACCCACCGATAATTGGTCCCATCCCAGCGACAGCGCATGATATCGTCAACCGAACCATAGAGATCCGAGACGCGCGCATATTGGTTGAGGTAGGTGACCGATGGTGGAAAGTTCGCGATAAGGTTCGCTACCGTCATGGGTGTTGAAGGATTGGCGACATACGCCGTGCTCGCATTGGCGACGATCAGCGCAAGAACCTCTGCGGCCGAGAGACCGGGGCTGTTCTGGGATTGCTCAGCCATAGGTCTCAGCAAACGAAACGGTCTGTGCGGCAGTGACGGCGATACCGTACACAGCGCCAGAATATGGAAGGGTGATCGAGGCGCCCACCGTGCCGGGCAGGAAGTGACCATTGGCGGCAGTCACGGCATTCGTGGGACCGTAATAGCTCGGCTGCGCGCCCGTGATATTCGTGATGGTCACAGCGTTCCGGCCAGCTGCCCGAGCTGCAATCACAAGCGTTGCGGTCGTGGCAACTGTGACCTGGTTGGTTGCCAGCGTCGTCGAGCCCTTGGACTGCGTCTGCGTCGGATTGGCGCTGGTGCCTGGAGCTGGGAGCGGGGCCAGTGTAGCGGGATCAATCCCATACACCGCCTGCGCTGTCGCGAAGGTGTTTAGATCAACCATTACATAAATACCCCCGCAGACACCGTTGCCGGCGATGAAAACCGAGCCGTGAGCGACTGGAGAAATTGCCCAGCCATGGCCACCGTCGCAGCAGGGACATCCCCGCCGAACTGATCCGCTATCCTTACAGCAAGAAGCGCCTGAAGTCCCTGAGAATCGCGAAATGACAGCGGTGCAGGATCATCCAGACCAAGCCCGTCGATCGACTGCCATTGCTTCACCGATCCGTCATAGATCCATGACGAGGTCTGCGCCGTGAAGGCGTCGATGATGACCACTGGCGACAGGTCGCGCGGAGGGGTTTCAGGCCATGCCATCAGGAATCCTGATCCAATATTTGATGAGCCATGGGAAGCGGGAGCACAAACATGGCGAGATGTTGCCCCCGGGGGAGCGCTACAACCGATGCATTCACCTCGCCGAAGCGGAACTGCATGACGGATGCTTGTGAGTGCGACTTCCTCATATGCCAGTCCTGAGCGCTTGCCACAGCCGATCCGCGTATATTTTGCCGCCCGTAGCGGGGAATGGATGCAATAGATCGGCGTCCATCACGCGGAAAGTTCCGTTCCATGCGTAATAAGAGGGATTTGAAACTGGCCCAAAGGAAGGCTGGATCAATACGAAGGCCGTGTCATATTGCTGCGCTAGTTCCCAATTGGCGTCTTGAAATTCTGCCATTGAAATAGGATTGCTTGGTCGATTGTTTTCAATCGGCGGCGCAAGTAGTATATCAATACTAGGATTTATAACTCTTAACTGCTTGATTATCGTTTCAATGTAGCCCTTGTACTGCGCCTTCGTGGCAAAGGTTCCATTCAAGTGATCTTGATCATTGGTCCCTATGGAAATTATAACGAGCTTCATTTGCAGCAGACCCACAAGCGTGCGGTACTGCGAAAATGCGAAATCGGTGGCGAAATATTCGGCGCGGCTGCCAGACCCGCAAAGCTTGTTGAATCGCACTCCGCGCGCGGCGTTATTGGTGTGGCGAACCCCTGCAACACCACTAAGATTGGTGGAATTGCTTTCCACAATGAAGGTGAAGGCTGATGTTGGCGGAGTGGCTAAGGCAAATTGCATTGCTCCATCGGGACTATTTGTCGTGATCCCGGTCCATGTAGCACCATTGTCGTAGCTGTAACGGAAAGCTCCCGGTGCGGCCGACGACGAACGAGTGAACAACGTCAGGCTTGCAGTGCCGGCGGGGAAGGCCACCATGACGCGATTACCCAAGGTAGTCGCCGTGACGCCGCTTAGATCTGGCCCCCAAACTGCGCCATTGTAGGCTGATGTCCACCCCGCGCCGCTAAAGGTGACTGGGTATGTCGTCCAGCGCCCCGCGCCATTTACCTGACTTGTGCCAACGACAGGGTAGCCAAAGCCAATATAGCCAGCTCCTGCATCCGCATAGGCGTTGGCTAGCTGGTCAGCCAGCGCTTGACTGTATCGTGTTGATAGAGCGCCGTAGCTGTCTGCTATGAGGCCAACGTCAAATGTGACATTCTGCCCCTCCGCATATTGTCCGTTAAACATCCTCCAGCCACGCAAAGAGGATAAGTTCCATGTGGTCGGAAGGTCTGCCCGTGAATTTGTCGCCCGGACATAGGCGGGCTCGGCCACGTCGAGTGCTGCCCGCAGCGCTGCCTCATAGGTCGAAGCTGAAAAGCCCGTCATTACTGGCCTTCCCACACAACGAGCTTGGCGCCAGTCGTCAGCCCGGAAATCCAGAGCGGGTTGGTGCCGATGAACTCGTTGGGAACGCCGCCGATAAGAGCAGTACCCGTGGGCGAGTTGGCCGCCAGAAGCAGCGTGCAATTGGACGGAGGCTGGATCTGCAATGCCTTCCGCGCCGAATTGATCCCAATGACCGGATCCGTCCCCGCTGCCTGCCCGGAGGTGAGCGTTACGATCGAATAATCCGTGTAGAACGGAGCCGTGGCCATCTGATCAACTCCGATTTGTAGCGCCTCCACGGCGTTCTCAAGCGCCAGTATCCGCGCAAAGATGGACTGGCCGACGATCGATTCTGAAAAGGGAACGCTCATCAGCCATCCGTCAGTTCGTCACCCTGATCGGTCAGCGGGTTGCCGAACAATGGCCCCCAGCTATCCCCGCACCACGTCACGTAGACAGGAACGGTTTCCGGCAGTGTGATCGTGGTTACATTCGACTCGTTGCGGAAGATGCGCTCATTCCCGCATGCCGTGTAGTTCGACTGCGGCACCACATCCCGCAAGCGCCCGAATGCACCTGAGGATATGAGCCACTGATATGTGTCCCGTAGAGCCTCAAGAGCATCCTGTGCATCGTTGGTGCGTGCTTCCCGGCCAGCACCAAGCACCCCGATCTTACGGAGTGCTCCGTTGATTACCTGCCGGGAAGTGGCCATCAGATGTCCTCGTCAGGCTGCGCGTCCGCCAGCTTCTTGCGGAGCGTTTCGACGCTGGCATTCTTGGCGTAGGTGATGCCAAGCTTGTCCAGCTCTTCCTTGAGCGCCTCCTTGTCCTCGTCCGTCTCAGGAACTTCCTCGTCCTCGTCGAGCGAGAATTTCGGGTTGTCCTTGAGCTTGTCGAACCAGTTGACG
>Ga0247741_1002117_pt1 | contig 11072 bp, 19 predicted proteins | sample UWRJL213509R2_FD_180945 | JGI IMG/M metagenome (GOLD analysis project Ga0247741, IMG submission 180945) | Plant litter microbial communities from Arlington Agricultural Research Station in Wisconsin, United States - UWRJ-L213-509R-2 | ecosystem: Environmental > Terrestrial > Plant litter >...
GACTGCTGTATTGGAAACACCGCCGCAGACTGAACAGGTGGTGGAGATGGCACGCGCCGAGCTTCTAGACTGCCTGCCAGACCGCACACGCAAGGTAAGCTGGGACCCACATCTGGTGCAAGAGTATGGCTGCTGAGATCGCGTGCGCGCTGTGTGTAGAGCAGCGAGCTGGGCGGACACTGGGGCGAGAGCAAAGGGCAGCGCCTGTGCAAATTTGGCTGTAGCGACGTCCATCGGAAGAAGGGAATAATATTCGGTGGCTGTACTGAGGTGTGTAGCCACGTGATCCTACGCGCATTATGTTCCCGAAATAGAGCGTGCGCTATTGTTCTCTGTGTTGAAAAAGAACAGAGAACGGCTTTGTGTTTTGCAACCATGTCTGCCACCCTCACCTCTTCAATGCAGCAGCGATCACAGCAGCCACGCCCAACACGCACGCCTCCCCCGCCTCCAACCACTTATCAACCCAGGCCGTCCTCCCAGTCCACCATCGTACCCCCAAGACCAACTCACCAGTCACGTCCCTCCATACAGAGTACGATGCACTGGCTGTCTCGCAGCACCACCCAGAACTCGTCCTCGACGCCCTATTCTCCCTCAAAGCCAGTCAAAGTCTCCGAGCCAAAGCTCGTGCGGAGCATCGACATTCTGTCCCCAACACGCAGTGGTGCCCTAGGCTCTGGTGCCACCGTCGTCCGAACGCCAGATGAGGCTCTTCGAGAAACTGGCGTACGCATGACGTTTGAAAAAGATCTCTCCTCTCGCACCTCACAAGAGAAGGAGAGGAAAGACAAGGACAGGACACCAAAATTGCGCCACACGCACAAGGGCTCAGTTTCTAAACACGATGGACCTATTTCTCCACCAACGAGTCCGCCTCTGCCACCTCTGCCACTGCCAGCGGACGACGAGGAGACGCTACTCGAATCAAGGAGCAGTGGCTCAAAGACGCCTCCACCCAGCAGAACACCTCCTCTTACTGCGACCCCTCTCCAACGTTCTCCCTCAAAACGTTCGTCGATGAAAGTCCCCCGTGCAATCTCGATCACCAACTCCAATATGGACGAGCCACCGACAGTGCCACCACTGCCCCCTCATATCGCAGCCTCCACACAGCCGCCTCCATTCTCGCCAATCCTCATATCCGAGCCTCCCCCATCGATCTTGGACGCCTCCAAAGTCATCGTTTCGCTTGAAACATGCACGACAACATTCAAAACGACGCTTGCCACAATCAACTCGCGTTCATCGCACCTGTCGGGTTATCTTTCGGCTCTGTTCTCTGACACCAAATCTGTCAGCTCCTCCATTTACTCCACTGAAAGCGACGATGTAGAACTGTATCGGGACCATCTCACCTCTCAAGGCCTTGTGCCAACCACATCGAACGTTCATATTTTCTTGGACCGGCCGAGTGCTCCGTAAGTCCAAAATGCATTCCTCTTCACAGCGTTTCACACCTCATTGCTTTGCTAATCATCCATTTAGATATGCACATATCTTGACATACCTCCGAACTCCGGTCGTAGAAGGCCAGCCTGAAGTCCTCCCTCGAGCTCTCCAACTGCAGCTCGGAGCTTCGGGCTCCTCATCTGTATCCTCCGTGTCGTCCTCCGCATCGCAATCCAGCAACACCCGCCTGGAAGCACTCATCGAAGTCCGCGATGAAGCCGCGTACCTCAACCTCGAAGGTCTCCACAAGCTCTGCACAGATGAAATGCGCCACCGGTACGGGCCTAGATTGCACCACCGCGGGCATAGCTCGAGCTCCGTCGCTTCGATCCATAGCCTCCACGCGTCAGTGTACAGTCTGCACACGCTCATTGAACGTGTAGAGACTGACCTGCGGACTAGTGGCATCTCCACCTACACGCCTCCACCGGCACATAGTGATGGGCTGGGGCAGCACCACAGTAATGGTAACCTGAACAGTACGGGCTCGATGGGAGCACCAGCCGCTGGGGTACCGATGTCTGCTCCTGTAGGGCCTTCCTCTAGTGCGATTTCGATCAGAAGGAGTAAGCAGCAGCAGCAGGATGGCACGACGTCTAGATCCCCTCCAACACCACAATCTTGGGAAGGTCCACTTCCTGAACAGCGTAGCCAGAGCCGTCAAAGTCAACAATCTCGATCAAACCACCCTCCTCCAGCTGGCTGGATCTAGTCATTCATTAGATTTTTCTCTAGGTTCCTTTTTGTTTTCCTTCTCCCATATCTACACTACGTATATACATTCATTACGTTATTTCCTTCATCTGCTATTGTCGATCTACTCACCACTCCATGAATACATCGCACTTTGTCTCTTGACAATCACTTCCGGATGCGGATCAGAAACTCCTCGAAAATGATTTTTTAAATATGGTTACAGCGCATAGAATCAACCGGTCAGAAACATCATACGGAGAACATGAGAGATGAACTATTGCATAGGGTAGGAGATCCGAAAGATCAGAACGAAGCGCACACGAGACAAAGGTAAGTAGAATACAAAATACACGGCCTGTAAGCCATCCAGAGTTTCTCGGTCCTGCTTTACTTCTTCTGTTCAGCTGCGGCGTATGGATTGACACTGTAAACCTTGATAACAGGAGGGCTCTTGGTCAAATCCGCTGTGACAATAACCTGAGTGAGAAAAGAAGGCATATGTCAGAAGTGAATGACTCGATACAAAACAATAGAACGTACAGGAACGGTCATCAACTCTTTGATGTCCTGGATCTTGTGGCCGGAGGAGGTCACGCGAAGGCCTTCGAATTCGGGTCTGACCTTGGCCATAGAGAACAGGCGCTGCTTAGAGGTCTCCGGTGCGGACGGAGGGGCGTCGCTGCGACCCAAGACAATCTCATCATCGTCAGCGTCGTCCTCGTCAAAGAGTGCCTTCTCGTCTTGAACGGAGCGCGATGCGACCTCCATCTTCAGGGCGTGCTGCTCTGCATTCTGTTTAACTTTCTTCAGGTGCTCGTCGTCGCTGTTCTCCGCCAACCAGCTAATAACGTCACGGTCTGACCAGTAGATCTCAAGGGTGTGGCTGTGCTCATTATAGACGTGGTTCTGATGGTACCAAAATTAGTATCAGTAGAGATTGGAGAATTGGCAGCACTCACGTCGATAGGCATTTGGTCGACGTGGACACGCTTCTCGATACCAAATTCTGGAACAAGGACATCGAAGGCGGCGTCGAGAACACCAACAACCTTCGCCTGACGAATGACCGGGCCATAACGTTGAGTAAGGTCCGAGATCAAGACGCAGAGGAAGAGATGGGCCGACTGCTCCTGAGCAAGTGTGGCAGAATCGCGTTTGCTGAAACAGATATAAGCAACATGAAGAAGGCCATTCGAAACGAAACCTTACATATTGCATTGCTGCGCAACTTTCGCGACAGCATCACGATCCATAGCAAACTTGATATCGGCTAATGTAGATTATTAATTTATCGTGCGGTAGTGAATTAAAGCTGCAGAACTTGCCTCCACCTTGCAAAACAGCTTCTAGTTGACGATGAACCAGGATATCGGCGTAACGCCTGATGGGCGATGTGAAGTGGGTGTATAGGGGCGTGTTTAGAGCATAGTGACCATATTTCGCAATGTCTAGCATGCCAGCGCAGAAATATTTGGCACGTTGGGTAGCCTTGAAGGAGAGCAGCTCTAAGAGTCGTCGGGCAGTGGGGTTCTCGATGGCATCGAATGACTTCATGAGAGCGCCGGACGACGAAGTGTCCATGTTGTATCCCAACCTCTCCGCACGTTGGGTGAATGTGGACTGGAGTTATAATTAGCATTGGTGGTAAAATAGCATACTTGCAGGAAGCTCACTAGGCGACGTTCGATCGGGGTGTCGTGACGGCGAAGGAGAGCCTGTTCTGGGAGGTGAACAGCGATATGTTGAGCAACGGAGATGTTGGTCAAAAGCATGAACTATGATTGAAAGATTAGACGTAAAGTGAACAGGAATTGCGCGAAAGGCATACCTCTTCAATCAAAGTATTAGCCTCTGTTCGTTCATATTGACCACAGTCAGCGGGAAGACCATTCTCATCCAACTTGAAGGAGAGAGAAGGGCTGTCAAGGCTGAGGGCACCGTTCTGGAACCGTTGATTCCTGAGCTTCTTTGCAATACTCTGCAGAATCTTGATGTCGTTTTCAATATCAACCACTTTGTGCCCAGCATCGATTTGGACATCGTTGAGGCCTTGTCCATCAATAACCTTCTGGGCGTGAGCATAGGCAAGCTTGGCTGCCGAACTACAGAGTCTGTTAGACACAATCCAGAGACTGAATATAAAAAGCATACCGAATGATAGTTTTGCCAAACCATTTCTTGACCACTTTACCATCGACATCGAAGGTGAAGACAGCCGAGAAGGCAAGTCGATCTTGACCAGGAACTAAACTACACAGTTGCTCGCTCAGCGCAGGTGGCAACATAGGCACGGCACGTTGGACGAGGTAGACGCTTGTCGCTCGTTTGCGAGCATCTCGGTCAAGAGGTGTATTCGGTTTGACAAAGAAAGCAACATCAGCGATGTGGACGCCGACATCGTAGCTCCCGTCCTCGTTGGTTTTGACGGAGAGAGCGTCATCGAGGTCTTTGGCTGTCTCTGGGTCAATGCTGAAAACACGTTCGTCACGGAGATCTTTGCGTGTTTCGAGTTCGCGTTCCGGAACACTATGCATGCGTAACATTTGAGTCGAAGTCTTAGCAAGAAGTTGAGTTACTCACGTCCAAGGAATAGGTGGCAGGCATTTGAGCACATTGTCGGTGAAGTCTTCAGTTGGGAAGTTGCAATCCTTGAGCAGAGCACTGGTCTCAACTTCAATATCTCCAATTGGACCAAGCTCTTCCACGAGCGTTCCGAATGGATGGAGGGAGCTGATGGGCTACATAGAAACTGTTAGCCAGTCGGAAGGGTGAAAGCCATCACAACATACATGACGCTTGATGCATGCAACGAAGAGCTTATCGACGTAGGCCTCGGAGTTTTGAACAAAGTCAGGCGGGGCTTGCTCAGTAGGAATGGCGATCAACGGCACACGCTTGTCAGTAGGCTTGAACCAAACAATCTTGGGGCGTTCAATGGCGCGACGAGGTTCGTCTCCACGATCACCCTCACGTTCACGACGTTCGGCCTCTTGCTTCTCCTTGGTCGCAGCAGAAGAGGGGCGAAGTAGACCAAGTGTTCCAGAGAACAATTGACCAGGCATGCGCTCGACAACAGCGACAACGTGGCCAGCAAATTGAGGTTTAATCTCGTCAGTAACCCTAAAAATGGTCAGGAAAGATCAGACTGCCATCAATGAACCCACTCACTCTTCATCTTCGAAGAGCATCAAACCTTGGCCTTCAACTTCAACATCGTCCTTCTTCTTGTCATCCTTGCGGCCGGCATTCGACTTGAGGTCGTAAGCAGCATTTTCTTCCTTCTTCCTCTTCTTTTCCTCCTTCTCCTTTTTCGTGCCCCAGACTTCGTCGACATCCAAGAGCTCAACGGCCACAATGTCGCCTTCAAGAGCGCGATTTCTGTCTTTGGAACCGCAGATATAGATATCAGCGTCCAAGACTTCGGTCGCAACGTAGGCATCCGAGCGATTGCGCTTATTGACCCGCAGGATACCAACGACCAACTTGCCGGCGGCCAGAAGAGGTGGTAAAGAGGCTTGAGGTAGGTAAGGAGCGAAAAGGGATTTACGCTGAGGCTGATTAGATTGCTGTTGAAGCTGAGATTGGAATTGCTGATGTTGCTGCTGGAGCAAGTTGATTCCACCAAGGCCCATGCCCATCATGTTGGCGGCCATCATGTTTGGAAGCATATTTGGGAAGCTGAAGGACGCCATCTTGTGGTGATGACCACCAGCGGCAGCACGGAATTGCTGGAGACTCTGCAGTTGAGCCTGAGCTTGGGCAAGATCGGCAGTGAAAGCTCCGCCGTTGCCTTGAATACCCCCGACACCTCCATCTAAGAATACACAAATTAGACAATCCTATGAGCAGACGTGGAGGTAGACTTACTGATGCGCCAACTATTATCAGCTCGGGACACCTGCCTTGAATGGCCACCCATCGCCGCAGGGGCAGCAAAGCCGTCTTCAAACCCTTCGAATCCAACAGTACCGGGATTAGGTTGACTAACAGCCTTGTTCACGACATTGACACTGTGCCGCCTGCCATGGCCACGGGGAATACCCTGGGTTTGCCCGTCGAGGGTGAGATTCAATCCACCCAGGTTTCCAAATTGACCCATTGGGTTTTGAATCGATCCGAATGCCGCGCCAGCGCCAGGACTCATAGGAACAGTACTCTGGACGCGACGATGAGCGGCCATGCGGTTCGGTGCGAGTCCTGGGGTCTGGAAAGACAAAACCTGATTGGAGGCAAGCTGCTGTTGATAGAGCGCTTGCTGCTGTTGTTGTAAAGCCTCAATCTGATTTTGGAGGGCGATCTGAATCTGGAGTCAATGATAGGCAGAGGACCAGAGGCTATACTGCTTACCTGTTCGGCCATAATGCCAGTAATTTCGCCACTCTCGGTCTTCCTGTGAGAAGGCTCACGCTGGCCCATCTGAGACATATCCGACGGGAATTGTTGCTGCTGTTGCTGCTGCGGAAACTGAAAATTCATATCTTCCTCATTTATAGGCGGCCCCATGGGCGGTCCCCGTTTGCGCCCCGCCCCGAACATGAAGCCGGGCGCTAATTGAGGACGACCGGTAGGCCCAACTGAATCCTGCTCTTGCTGGGCAGCCAAGGCCGCAAATCGGGGTGCCATGAAGCTCTGTGATTGAGCACGAGGTTGATGAGTCGGTTGCTGAGGGTAGTAACGTTCTTGAATCTCGCCCTCCTCTGGTCCGCCGTCTTCGGCAGCTTCCATCATAGAGCCAAGGTGAGGAGAGAATGAGTTGAAGTTCCCAGATAGGGCGGAGGTCCCGAGTGAAACAGCTTTACGGTGTTTTTGGTCCGCAGCTGTTCCTGGATATGCGCTGGCTCCTGGTTGGAAAACGGGCGCGTGGAGAGGTAGAGAGGACTGTTGAGCGATCGGCATAGGCTGGCTTGGAGCTGTGGGTGCCTGGGAGGGAGTCGTCGTCTTCAGATCCTGGATGACCCTCTGGAGGGAGGACAACGCGTCACTGGACTCCTTGTTCTGTCCAGGAGCAGGCGAAGCTGACTGCCTGCTAGAGCTATGGTCTCTACCATTACGTGGACCTTGGGAAGCCGAAGGTTGACCTTTGCGATGGGCCGACCCGCGACCGGGACCATTCTGGTTTTTGCCACGCGGCTGGTCCGGTTTTCTGCTGCCTTCAGATTTGCGAGAGGTTGTGTCGGATCCGGACTCTGGAGCAGATGCATTGTGGGAAGCCTTTTTATTGCTGCCTCTGGAGGAAGGTCTACCGACAGCGGCCCCACCTCGCAAGTTTGAGGGGTTGGAAGTCTGTCTCTTCGGTCCACGGTTATTACCTGATGAGGAAGGCTTCTTCTCGTCCATCTTTGCCGCAGGTTGAGTTTGCGGCGTAGTATCGTCTGTCATGTCGTTCGTAATATGTTTGTGAGCGGGAATATTACAGTATTATCGGTAGTTTTGAGGTTGTACACTGAGTGTCGGTCGGTGATCCTGGAAACAATACGACATGAGGCTCAGCGGGCTCATCTACATCGCACGGAATACACAACCTACCTGAAGCTGGAAGTGTTGCGAATTGCGGCTTTGCCCTGTGGGGCCAGTGGGGAGAAAGAGTGCGACTGGGTGCTTGTCAGGTGGTGGTGAAAACGAAAGACACTTGATGGAGACTTGAACCAGCGCAGGATATGGACTGCAAGGTGTACTGATACTTCCCACGCACAGTTGCTTGTCGCTGTGTGCCCGGTTGCGACCCCTGACATTTCGCAACTAACCCGTTTTACACATCGTTGTATTTGATGAAAGGGCCAAATCGGAGCAGTGCATTAGTCCATAGCATGTAGGTAGGCGAGCAAGTATACTATTCTAAGGGCGTTGCGTTCTAATGAGTCCTCCGGCCAATGAAAATTATGCGGCTAGCTTCTGCACGATGGCATCAGTGTACTCCTTGGTGCTCGCCTTGCCTCCCAAATCGCCCGTGATGAACTTGCCCTCAGCAATGGTCTAACAAAAGGGTGAGAGTCTGCCTCGTTACGCGCCAAGAATTTCATCTTACCGTCAGAGCGGCCTTTTCGATTTTGTCTGCGTATTCAAACAAGTTCATATGTCTAGAAACGACGTTGAGTACGTAATTTTGCGCGAATATTCAACATTGACAAACCTCAGCATCATCAGCGAGGACAACAGGAGAGCAGTCGGGTTGGCCAATCCTTTGCCTAAGAAAAATTTCAGCCTCTAGGCCCACTAAGCGGATTGGATCGGCTTACCTGCAATGTCGGGTGCGGAGCCATGGACGGCCTCAAAAATGGAAGCGTCCTATTCAATTGTGATAAGCTTCAACCCTATTGGAGAATGAGATGCCTTACACGACCAATGTTTCCGGAAGGCGTCAGACCGAGCCCTCCAATCAAACCAGCACACATATCGGAGAGAATATCACCGTACAAGTTGGGCATAACCATGACCCGGTCCGAATAGGGTCGAGGATTCGTCACAACCTATTAGAAAATTAGCCGCAGGATGTGAAAGGCTAACCAACGAATCACACCTGGAGGCAGACGCGGTCAAGGAGATCTTCATCATAAACGACATCTGGGTACTCCTTCGACACTTCGCGGCAAGCGGACAAGAACATGCCGTCGGACATTTTCCTATAACACCGTTACTAAAAGGACGGCAGCCATACGCGATAACATACATAATGTTTGCCTTGTGAACAGCAGTGACACGCTTGCGCCCACTGGTCTGCGCGTAATTGAAGGCGTAGCGAGCGACGCGTTCCGAGGCATCGTAGGTAATGAGTTTGATGGATTGAACGACACCATCAATTATCTGGAGAAAGAATCGTGAACACGTAAAGTTTGAGCAGTGCGACGACGACGAACCTCATGTTCAATACCAGAGTACTCTCCCTCCGTGTTTTCACGAATAAGGACGGTGTTGACGTCATCATAAGGCGTCTTGAAACCCTTGATAGAGACGCAAGGACGGACGTTGGCGAAGAGGTTGAAAGTTCGTCGGAGAGTCAAGTTCAAGGAAACATGACCTTTACCAACTACAATCTAGTTTTTAGTATGAGTTGTAGAAAGAGCTTTTGGCAACATACTGGGTGTGGCAAGGGGACCTAAAGGAGGGGAGAATGTTAGCGTTCAATACAAAGTACTTGTGGTTATTCTTACCCTTCAGAGCGACAGTATTGCGTTTGACGGACTGGATAGCATTGTCCGGGATGACTGTCTTACCGCCCTTGAGTATGGGCGTTACGCTGACCTCTTCCCACTGAATGGGCACCTGCGATAAACCAACTGAGCCAATGCTACATCTTCCACAATAGCTAGACTTTACATTAGCAGCGGTATAGATGTCTTTGATAGACTGGCTGATCTCAGGTCCGATACCTAACAAGACGTGTCATTATCTGCATGGAGAGTGCTATCTTGGATGCTCACCATCTCCGGGAATGAGCGTGACGGTGTATTTTCCCTAAGTTTCAAGTAGGGTCAGTATAGGTGTGATTTTGAAGGGGAAGGAGCACTTGCATTGCTGCCTTTCTGCCCAGCGAAAGCAGCTGTCGGTGAAGCAGACGCATAGCGTCTTACAGGCTGCTCATGTCAGTCCTATGTGTTACTATCAGTTTCACAACATTGCTCACGTATATGCGCTTCAGGCTGTTCTGCGCGACACCGAAGGAACGAGAGGACAGCATTTTGGTAGAGGGGAGGTGGTTGGTGGAGGATAAAATTGAGATACACCGCAATCACGGTTGTGCGCCAGACCACGTGTGTCCATCCGTCACAGCTGCTCGCAATCAATCTACCATTCCGGACCTCGGCGACTCGGATAATGGCTGCTCTCCGAGGCTGTTGTTTCACGATATATAAGAGCACTATAGCACCACCCCTTGAGCATAAATTATGTTCCTACAGAATATACTACATGTAAACCGTATACTTGAACGGGTGTCGCCTCAAATGTCCGCTAAGATCGAGGTTGTCCTAACACGGTCCACATCTATCCACTTAGCAGACCGTTGAGCTCTTCTCTGTATTTCGCCATATTGCGATCTGTCTCCTCGTCCGTGTGGTCTTGCGCAACCTAGAGAGAAGATTGATGTCAACAGGGATCCAGCGACTTAAATGTGGTTTTCGCACCGGTGCAGGTAACTCAGTGCCCACTGATCCCGCTTCGCCAAGTTTGCCGTTCGTGAGGTCGAACAGAACCTTATCCACTTCAGCGTCCGCCTCCTCTTCCAGTTCGTCGTCCTCGTCCATCTCCAAGGTATCCTCTAGCATCTCTTCCATGATCCCTGCCTGTCATAAAAGTCAAGCCAGGTCCAAGTATAACGTCAAGTAGCGACGTACCTTCGTCATCTCCATGCTCATTTCACGCATTACTTGACTGATTTGAGGCAGTTTAATTAAAGCGTTCGATAATTTCATAATCTCTGTCGACTTCTGTAAAGAGCCAGTAACTTTGATCATTGCTGTAGAATCGGTAGTAAGTGATCAGTAGCCCCGTAAATAGGTAATGTGTAACACGCACCCATCTGCTGCTGTAGTTGGGTTCCAATAGATCCTAGTCGCGCTTTGCTAACGGACAATCGATCCTTCTGCTTGTTACTGCGCACAACCTCCCTAGCCAGAATCTTGGCGGACTTTACGTCGCCCTTGGCTGCCAATTGCTTCACCGATTGACGAGCCTTGTTAGTCGCCATGTCTAACTAAACTCAGAGACGCATCAGATAACATACCCTCGAAACCAAGTGAAATAGCAAACCTGCCTCATCTCCCTGTCTAGTTGGCGGCTCTCAGCTCGTAACTTCGACTGCCAAGCGCGCACACGTTCTTCTGGAGTGGGTCCATAAAGAAACCGATTGATCGACTGCATCTCTCCTGAGGTGCTGTTGGAGGAGATCCAAGAAGTAGTGCCACCAGAAGAGATGAAGGCGCGACAAT
>Ga0247741_1002118_pt1 | contig 11072 bp, 6 predicted proteins | sample UWRJL213509R2_FD_180945 | JGI IMG/M metagenome (GOLD analysis project Ga0247741, IMG submission 180945) | Plant litter microbial communities from Arlington Agricultural Research Station in Wisconsin, United States - UWRJ-L213-509R-2 | ecosystem: Environmental > Terrestrial > Plant litter >...
ACGGCGGTCTTGCTGGCGTTGATCTTCTTCACGTCGTCTTTGTTGTTCGCGATCCTGTTGGCGACGATCATCGCCACGTTGTTCTCTATTTCGCCATTGATCGTTTTGTTGACGTTCATTTCTGTAGTGATCCGCTATCACCGTGTTGCGGGGTTGATAGTGATAATTTCGTTGCTGCAACTCGCGCTGACGGTCAGCATCCGGATAACGATCACCCGCATAACGACGCTGATAGGTTGGCAGCGGCGGCGGTTTAGGTGTGTTACGACGATCCCAGCGATCCCAATCACGATGACGATCATGCCAATCGGGGCCCCAATGATCATGCCAATGAGGTGCTGAATCTCTCGCCCAACCATGGAAATAAGCGGGCGGACGGCGGTAGTAACGCACTGGCACGCGCAACACATACACCGGTACCACATAAGGATCAACGTAACTCCATGGGCCGTTAAACCATGAGCTGGAGTACCAGGTATCATTCTGGTAAACCCAATAGAGACCGTCGTAGAAAAAATAATTGGAATCCATGTGGGGAGCGTAATAGACCGGATAACCTCGGATAGGAACCAGATCGGGATACTCCCGAACATTCACGCCAATCTGCAAATTAGGCGAGCCAATGCTGATGCTAACATCAGCAGCTCTGACGTTCATTGCAAACAGAAAGGAAAGAAGAACAAAAAATTTGCGCATATTATTTACTCGAAAAATTCCAGATGCCAATGTACTTCATACCGAATGATTTTTCTGTGTCACGAATACTAAAAAATTAACGCATTAATAATTTGTGTAACACAGCAAATTAAATTCTCCGACCGGAATGAGTTGGCTCAACTGGAAAATTTAATGAGACATAAATAGATCCTGGCGCATGAATACTAGCTGAACATTGTTAACTCTGGAATTTGTTAGTCCAAATACGGAGCTAACGCACAATATTAAAATGAATTTTCTTACAAAACCCAACTCAAACTATCAGTGATAATTCATGTTAAAAGTGTAATTTCAAGCTCCGTTTATATTAAATACTGTAGTTATTTAAACTTTACTACCTCAACATTAACGCGCTTTTTTTACATTTTCTGTTATTAAGATATAGATTGCACTGCCGGCAACCTGTAAAAAACTATATTTAACGTAGGTGGCTGCTTGACATTTCTTTAACACCAACCAGGAACAATATGCTGCCTACTATGTTAAGTTACTATACTCTGAGCCCAATCTGATTCGCTCATTCAAATAGTAAACAATGTGCTATCAGCTTGAATTGCGAAACTTTTATCTCTCGAAGGAAATTTTTTATGAAACGTTTTTTAATATCCGCTATTTTAGCATCCAGCTTTATTTTACCGGCATATGCAGAAGATGCGTTAAAAGTAGCTATCGCAAGCCCGCACCGAAGCGCAGAAAATGTTGCTCGAGATACTGCTCGTCACCCTTATGAAACACTCACATTTTTTGGTATAAAACCCAATATGACGGTGGTGGAGTTGTCACCAGGTGGCGGTTGGTATACTGAAATTCTTGCACCCTACTTGCGCAGCAAAGGAACTTTAATTGCTGCCGGTGGCGACCCAGAATCCAGCAATGAATACTCGCGCAATGGCGCGGCAAAATTTCGTCAAAAACTTGATGCAAACCCAGCCATTTATGACAAAGTAAAAATTGGTATTTTTGAACCAGGTAATAAATATAAAATTGCTGCACCAAACAGTGTTGATTTAGTGCTGACATTTCGCAACATTCATAATTGGGTTGGTAGCGATGAAGCAAACATTAATACTGCATTCAAACAAGTTTATGAATCATTAAAACCGGGTGGCGTGTTTGGTGTAGTCGACCACCGTTTACCCGCAGGTAAACCTGCTAACACTGACTCTGGTTATTTGCATGAAGCTTATGTTATTTCGTTGATTGAAAAAGCTGGCTTTAAATTAGTGGAAAAATCTGAGGTCAATGCCAACCCAAAAGACAATGCAGATCACAAAGGCGGAGTCTGGGCGTTGCCGCCGGTACTGACGAACAAAGATGAAGATCGTGCAGCTTACATCGCTATTGGTGAGAGTGACCGAATGACATTAAAATTTGTTAAACCTTCTGCTAAAAAATAAATTCCAAACGATAGATCTAGCAACGAAATTAAATCTATTTTTAATAATTTTAGAAATCAGGAAGGGGCACTATTGCCTCTTCTTTATTTAATAGTCTTTTATTCGTGGCATTTTCAATAAAAATATTCATCACTACCGTCTTCGGCGCCGCCAAAAATTAACAGGAAATACTATGAAAAATTGGTTATTGGTTTTATTTACGGTTTCACAATTTGTCTACGCTGGAAATCAACTAGAAACGAATGACTACGCGCGAGTTAGCGCAGACAGTAAAGCGGCTGTTGCGACTGTCAATCCCTACGCGAGTGGTATTGCTATGGATGTAATAGCTCGCGGTGGCAACGCAGTAGATGCGGCAATTGCAGCAGCGTTCACCTTGGGTGTGGTAGATGGCCAGAATTCAGGAATCGGGGGTGGGTGTTTTATTTTAGTGCGTTTAGCTAATGGTAATATTTTTGCCATCGATGGCCGTGAAATGGCACCTGCAGCAGCTAATCAAAATATGTTTTTGGAAAATGGCAAAGCAAATTCGGAATTGAGCCGCACCGGCGCGCTCGCAATCGGTGTTCCAGGTTCAGTGATGGCGTTACATAAACTACAACAGCTGGGAGGGAAATTAAAATTTAGCGACGTTATTTTACCGGCGGCAAATCTTGCAGATTCGGGCTTCCCAATTTCAGCAACTTTTGCAGAACGCCTCGCTTCAACCAGCAGCAAACTCGCATCATTTCCTGCGAGTGCGGCCATTTTTTTAGATAAAGACAAAAAGCCTTTACCTGCAAAAACACAACTTCAGCAAAAAGATTTAGCGGCAACATATCGAGCAATTGCTAAGCAAGGGCCGAGGTATTTTTACGAAGGTGATTTTGCGAAAAAAACTGCACAATGGATGAAAGAAAACCATGGAGTCATCACTAAAAAAGATTTTGCTAATTATAAAGTTAACATGCGAAAACCTATCGTATCGGAATTCGCCGGTTACACACTTTACGGTTTTCCTCCACCCAGTTCTGGCGGTACTCACGTTGCGCAAATTTTAAATATTCTCGAACAATTTGATTTACACAAAGCAACGTCAGAAGAGCGATATCATTTAATCGCAGAAGCTATGAAGTTTGCGTTTGCAGATCGGGCTCAATGGTTGGGAGATAGCGATTTTACCGCAGTGCCAGCGGGCCTCACCGACAAACGCTACGCAAAAATTATTGCATCAAAAATCAGCCTGACAAAAGCCACGGCAGATATTACCCCCGGAAATCCTGATCTCGATGTTGAAGCACTTATGAATAAACACACTACTCATATTGCTGCTGCAGATCTGGCTGGTAATTGGGTGGCAATTACGTCTACCGTAAATACCAGTTTTGGTAGTAAGGTTGTTATTCCAGGCACAGGCGTTGTAATGAACAACCAAATGGATGATTTTTCTGCGCAAGTAGGTGCGCAAAACGCGTTTGGTTTAGTGGGTTCAGAAGCGAATTCTGTTCAACCTGGCAAGCGCCCGCTTTCCAGTATGAGTCCAACCCTGGTATTTAAAAATGGAAATCCGGTAATGACTGTAGGCGCTGCAGGTGGCCCCACTATTATTTCTCAAGTTGTGCAAACGCTTTTATATACACTTAATGACGGCGTCACTGCTGAACAAGCTATGGCACAACCGCGCATTCATCAGCAATGGAATCCGAATCAATTATTTGTTGAAGCTGCAATGCCTGAAGCTTTGCAAGAATCTTTAAAACAAAAAGGGCACGATTTAAAAATCTGGCCAAGCATGGGCGCTACCCAGGCAATTCAATTACGTGATGGAAAATTAGTGCCTGTTGCAGAACCCAGAGTAATTTCCTAAAACGCAAAATTTTAAAATTAATTATTTCCGTCAGCTTTTATAGAAATTAAATCTAGCGAGACAAAAATATGAGTAGTCCACAACGCGATATTACTTTACGTTTTCTGGCAGAGCCTCAGGATGTTAATTTCGGCGGAAAGGTTCATGGCGGCGCAGTTATGAAATGGATTGACCTTGCTGCCTACGCTTGTGCGGCAGGTTGGAGTAGTCGCTACTGTGTAACAGTTTATGCTGGTGGAATTCGATTTGTATCGCCAATTCACGTTGGCAATTTGGTGGAAGTCGCTGCAAAAATTATTTATACCGGCAACTCTTCCATGCACATTGCTATCGAAGTAAATGCGTGCGATCCCAAATCTTTAAACCGACATTTAACCACGCAATGCATTGTTATTATGGTGGCGGTGGATGAATCGGGAATTAAAGCAAAGGTTCCAGAATGGATTCCGCAAACGGAAGAAGATAAACAACAACATGCGACGGCCATTAAATTAATGGAAATGCGGAAAAAAATTGGCGAGGAGATGCAAATTTTTGTGTAGCTTTTTGAAGAATCTGAAAGACATCAAGCAACTGAATATCAAGCGCCTTTGAACAGACGCTTGATAAAACTGAATAGACTTTTAAAAAAACCTATTCAGTTTGACAAACGATTATCTCTGAAGTCGCAACAAGCCTAGCTTATAAGGAATTGTATTGTATTCCGAACTGGTACCTGCTTGCCCTTGGTAAAGGAACTCTAGATTACAAGGATCTACCGTTAACCTTTCGTCAAACCCTGAGCGAATTAACTCGCCGTGACTGATGCCATCAGCCCATTTACCATTAGGCCATGTAACATTATTGTTGCCCGCAAATGGATTTGAATCCGTATCAGCTAATGCAGTCCATGGGCCATCCAAACTGCTTGATGTCCATGAGCGGAACATACGTGGGCCACTTGGATAAGCCTCAACCATTAACAAAAATTTATTTTGGCCATCCAACTTATAAACGTTGGGCGCTTCAAACAAATATTGGTTGCCATTGCCACGATGATCTTCCATTACTTTCGTGTAACCAGAGTAGTTAGGGAAGTTTGCGAGAGTAGTTTTGGAAACGTATAACGCACCGTCATCGCGTGAAAAATATAAGTAACAATTATTGGCATCACAAATGTTCCAGAAATCCAACGCGTTGGTTGGTTCACCTTGCAATAATTTCTTTTTCGCCGACCAATTAGGTTTGCTAATGTCATCTGTCGTTGAGTAAGAACCGCCCCATTGCGTAATCAAATACCATTTATTGTGTGGACGGAAATAAAACACTTGTGGCGCAACGGTATTACCTACAGTGGTTCCATTCATTGAAATATGTTGCGCGCTTTGCGCACTGTTCCAATCAGTGAAACTGGTGTACATCGATTTATAAGCCGTATCGTAGTAAGTCGCATACACGTGATATGTGCCGTTGTATTTCACAACAGACGGGTCTTTAATTGATTTCCAACCTGAATTTTTCGGGCTAATTAAAGGGCCGGTCGATACCCATTTTAATGGCGCTTTCAAATCACACACTGCAGATTGCGAGCTTGATGAACTGCTAGTGCTAGTGGATGAACTACTAGATGATTTAGGATCAATCGTTCCTGTGTAAGTACCAATATAAATCCAGTCGAGATCCAAATAATCCGTAGCACCTACGGTTACACGAATTTTTTGGTAGCCTGGTTTCAAATGAACTTTTCCAGCAGACCAGGTTTTAAATTCTCCCCAAGTAGACACATTCGGAACAGAGAAAGATTCGATCAATGTCGTATTACATTGTGAAAGCTTTAGAGTACGGCCATCACCTACAGCACCGGAACGAATAGTTACATCGTAGTCACCTTCAGCTTCCACAAAAATAGTGTATTCCAACCATTCGCCTGCAGTCGCCCAACCTACCGCATAACCGCCAGTAATTGATTTGATATCTACCGCTGTGTCAGTGCGATATGCGCCACCTTCGTTAGTGGTGCTTGAATCGCTGTACCCTGCCGGATCAAAATCTTCCGCTTGAACAGCGACCGGAATTTTTGGAGCGTAAGTTTGGAATGCATTTGAAGCCTCGCTTGGGCAAGCATTCGCTGCGACGCTTGAAGAGGAAACTGCTACAGATGAGCTTGATCTCACAGATGAAGATGAAGGAACTGATGAGCGAATAGAACTTGACGCTACTGAACTTGGAACTACAGAACTTGACGCAACACTTGAGCGAACAGAACTCGCAGATGACGTTGTAGTAGTACCGCACGCTGTTCCAGATATTGTTGGGCGCTCAGCTGAGCCGCCATTTTTGTCGCCCTGCAATCCAAACGACACAGATTGCCCAACGGGAATATTCGCATTCCAGGAAAGATTAGATGCACTGTAAGGATTGGTGCCGGAAAAAGCTGCATTCCATCCACCTGAGGTGCGATTGGAAGAGTATTGCCAACTCACATTCCAACCGCTGATAGGCGCAGAAGTATCATTTTTAATCGTAATACTTGCTGTGAAACCTGAGCCCCATTCGCTATCAACTGAATAGGTACAGCTTGCAGATGCTGAATGAGCATAGATTGCCATTGCGGCAACGCAAATCGGACTTGTACGTTTGATAGCGCTCACCAACGCATCAAATGTTTTATGAATCTTATACATAAGTTTCTCCGTTAATTTAACTCGGTTAAAAAGAGCCCGCTACTTAGCCGGGCTAATGTGAGATCGAAAAAATACCGAACCAGTCATGAGCTTAAATTTTTATTCTGCATAGCGGTTAATCGAAGCAACTTACATATCGATTAACTCGCAAAATTAAATAACGCAAAACGTGACCCCTAAATATTTCGGGTTGTATGCCATGCGAAAGTTGTTGCGGAGTTTGGATTGCTACACAAGGCGGCACCCCAACTATTAACAATTCAATATCACTAATGTATTGCCAATTACTGACCAAATATCTATTGCACTAATTTTCAGTATTTTTATTTTTTTACAGCGGTAAAACAAATTCTTTAATGAGAAACAATTTTATTTCTATACAGACTGCGCGAAAAAAAACAGAGCGAAAATAAGCAACAAAACCAGAAAACAAAATCCAATTAATCTCGCTAAATACTAAATTGCCTTTCTGCAGGCGATAGAAGTCAATGAGGCTGATAATTTATACACTGATAAATACCCCAATGAACTTCAATACAATTAAAAAAATAATGGAGAAGATAACGCGTAATTTCTTACGCGTTATCTCAAGGTGAAAATTACTTACCGATGTAATTCATCAACCAACTCATTGCTGGACGCTGTACACCACCGTCAGTCATTAAACCAGAGCCGTCGATCCATGTTCTGCCATTTACGTAGCCCCAGATGGTAATGCCCGCAACGTGAGGATGGTTCCAGAACACGGGGATATGCTGTTGGAAATTTTGCAGCTGAACTTGATCATTGGAGTCGCCGATATCATATTCAGAAATATAAATTGGCTTGCCTACTTGATTCCAAATATCGTCAATTGCAGTCTTAACGGTTGCCCCTGACAAACCTTTTACATCGTGAGCCTGCAGGCCGACCGCATCAATGTAATTGCCTTGAGCTTTCGCGAGTGCAATAAACTCATTGTGCTGCCATTGAATATTGTTGTAGTCGTTCAGAATCAGAATTGCGTTAGGGCAATATGTACGTGCCAGTTGGAACACTTTCTGGATCCAATTGTTGCCAAACGCTTTCTGCGCATAAGCCGCTGGCTGGTGGCCGGCTACAGCTTCGTTAACCACATCGATCATTTGCGTATCGGGGTAACGTGTGCAGTAATCATGAATCCACGTCTCAATCTCACTGGCAGTTTCCGAAGCGCTAAGGTTGCCGACCCATGACGGTGCCTGTGCGCCCCACACAAAATTATGTGCTTTTACCGGAATATTATTCGCGCGGGCATAGGCATAAATGCGATCCAGTGGTGCCCAGTTGTAGACGTTGCGTGTACCTTCAACTGAACCCCATTTACCTTCATTTTCTGGCGTAATTTGATTCCAATATTTCGTGAAGTCAGAACGTACAGCACCACCAGTGGTGATGTTACCAACAAACTTTTTACCAGAAGCTGAGCTAACACTTGACGAAGAACTTCTTACAGAGCTAGAACTGATAGAAGAGCTGCTGGAAGTTTTTGGATCGATAGTGCCGGTGTAAGTACCGATATAAATCCAATCAAGATCTAAATAGTCAGTAGCGCCTACAGTGATGCGAATTTTTTGGTAACCAGGTGCTAAATGCACTTTTCCTGCAGACCAGGTTTTGAGTTCGCCCCAGGTAGAAACGTTAGGTACAGAGAAAGATTCGATCAATGTCGTATTACATTGTGAAAGCTTGAGAGTACGACCATCACCTACGGCACCTGAACGTACAGTTACGTCGTAGTCACCTTCAGTTTCTACGAAAATAGTGTATTCCAACCACTCACCTGCAGTCGCCCAACCTACCGCATAACCGCCAGTAATTGATTTGATGTCCACTGCGGTGTCAGTACGGTAAGCGCCGCCTTCATTGGTAGTGCTTGAATCGCTGTAACCAGCAGGATCAAAATCTTCCGCCTGAACAGCAACTGGAATTTTTGGAGCATAAGTTTGGAATGCATTTGAAGTCTGGCTTGGGCACGCATTCGTTGCGACGCTTGAAGATGAGACCGCAACAGACGAGCTTGATCTTACCGAAGAAATCACAGACGAAATGGATGAACTTGATGAACGCACAGAGCTAGATACAACACTTGATCGAACAGAGCTTGAAGATGATGCTGGAGTTGCGCTACAGCCAGTTCCAGATACTGTTGGACGCTCGGCTGATCCGCCATTTTTATTGCCTTGCAAACCAAAAGAAGCGGATTGCCCAACGGCGAGATTTCCGTTCCAGGATACATTGGATGCGCTGTAAGGATTTGAGCCAGTGATGTTAGCGTTCCAGCCACCAGAAATGCGGTTGGTAGCGTATTGCCAGCTTACGTTCCAGCCACTAATAGCTGCAGACGTATCATTTTTAACAGTGATGGTTGCGGTAAAACCAGTGTTCCATTCATTATCGACAGTGTAAGTACAGCTGGCAGACGCGGTTTGCGCACAGACCGCTGTAAACACTCCGACACCGAGAATCGCACCAGCTCGTTTCATCGCATAAGCGAGCATGGTGGATGTTTTGTTAATGTTATACATACATATCTCCGGGTTTAACTAAGTTTGAAGATGGGAAAAAAAGCCTAATGATCATCAGGCTAAGCGTGCGACACAGGATCAAAAATCCATGCTCATGATTTAAATTTATCGTTGGAGCTAAGGACGGGTATAACAATACATTAAACGACAAAACTATTAGAATTATTTTTAGCTTATATAGTAATAATATTATCTCTTGAAGCGCGATAACGGACCCACCACATCAGCTGTAGGGCGATATTAAAGAAAAACATTTTTTCTTAATTGCACATTTGAAAGTGTTTTTGCAAAAGTGATAAAAGTTGAAGATTTTTTGCGATTTTTTTAATGATTTATACGACACCAGAATCAGAAATGAGACTCCCATCACGCAATTAATCATATTTAACTTTTTCTATTTTTTTGATTTCCGAGTTAAAACATTTTATTTGTATTACATTTTCTCTACATCTTTGGGTTGATACAACGCTTTAAACGTCTTCGGAGTGCATTCATATTCGATTTTGAAAAGCTTATTGAAATAAGACGGGTTGTTATAACCTACTAAATAGGCAATTTCTGAAACGTTAACATCCTCATTCTGCGACAAAAGGCGCGCTGCCTCTGTGAGTCTTAATTTGTTCAAATAGGTGGTAAAAGTGAGACCTAGCTCCTCTTTCAAAATATCATTAATCTTGGTTCTATTTATTCCTAATTGAGAGGCAGCACTTTCAAGGCTTAGTTCAGCGTTCGCATATTCCGTTGCCATAAAACGCAGCACTGCACTTTTTTCTTTATCCTTTTGTGGTTCGATCGATAATTTTTTATAGGCAATTAAAGGAAGATCCTGTTTTACTTTTGCCTTTAATTGAATTGTTAACATGGTCACGTATTTTCTGAGCATCCAAATAATAAATGTTATCCATATGACCAGCGTTAATACGCTTGCGATGTAAAGGGAACGGAAATCCCTTCCGACTAGATTTATGTCTGTTAACTTTACATGCGACAAAGTATTGAGCGGGCTTTGTAATGAATTTACCCAAGCAAAACCCATGGTTTTATTTAGCTGGTACCCTCTATCGCTAAAATCATAACCATTGCGCCCTAACCACCAATGAGGTGTATCCAAGTGATCAAACGATAGCGTGACTGTGCCCCAATGATTGTCGCAAGTGAACGCTGTTGAGGAAACGCGGCGAGTCACTGGTTTGGTTATATCGGTAACTTTTTCGTCAAAGCTGAACAATACAAACAGAAGGACGTTTTTAGGATCGCAAATCACCTTAAAAGAAATGCCACTGTATTTGGTTAAATCGACCATTCTTTGCGGCTGTATAGAATCAATGAAATACATTGAATAATGTGAGTAAGGATATGATTCTTCCGGGTCGAGAAAATATTGATAATCAACATTTCCCACTTCGTTCAACACCGTTAAATTTGTTTTTGTTTGTGGGAGAGATGGCTCTATGGACGACCGCCACAGAAAAGCAGGATCGCGCGCCGGGAATAAGGACACGCTTAATTTGGACTGAGCGACCCCTGCATATACAATGAGCACCGTGAGCAATATCAATGCAAGAAATGATAAAGACGTATTTCGATAAAATTTTAACATCCGCGGCAACCTTTGGGAGGATCGAACCTTTTTGCTAAAGGTTCTCTACCCTTGAAACACATTATTGTTATTAGTAGCGGTACTGAAAATCAGTCCGCGCAAAACTTATCTTATAATACCAGCATTGCTAGCACAGAGCTTCCATATATAAATAAATTTTCAAATAAAAAAGCCTGCTTGTAACCTTTAGAAACTTGTTTTCTCCAAACCTTAACGAACTTCTGAGACTGACTTATGACGCAGCAAGCGCCAACCAAAACTAAACAGAAAAAAGATGCTCGCGATACCCGTGCCGATGCCGCA
>Ga0247741_1002120_pt1 | contig 11070 bp, 8 predicted proteins | sample UWRJL213509R2_FD_180945 | JGI IMG/M metagenome (GOLD analysis project Ga0247741, IMG submission 180945) | Plant litter microbial communities from Arlington Agricultural Research Station in Wisconsin, United States - UWRJ-L213-509R-2 | ecosystem: Environmental > Terrestrial > Plant litter >...
CTCGCGCATGCCGATACCGGGACGATCTTCCAGCAGCACCAGCAGCGTGAACTGCGAGCTGGTCAGCCCGGAGGGCGCCAGATGCCGCTCGTAGGTCCGCGTGATCGCACGGGCGGCCTGACGGGCGGCGAAGCAATTGCACAGGTCGATGCGGGAGGTCATGGAGCGATCATGATCGTGCATACACACACATGTCAAGCACCCTGGCCCGCTGCCGCGGGATCGCCGATGAATCGGCTCCTACGGACAGCGGGGCGTCGTGGTTACTCGAAGCCTTCGACGGGGTGGGGCGCGTAGGCCTTTTCGAGGGTCGCCGTTTCTTCGTCGGAGAGGACAAGGTCGATCGCCGCCACGGCATCGTCGAGATGATGCGGCTTCGATGCGCCGACGATAGGAGCGGTGACACCGGAACGATGGGCGACCCAGGACAGAGCGACCTGTGCGCGTGGTACGCCACGTTCGTCAGCGACCTTCTTCACAGCCTCGACGATCGCGCGATCGGAATCCTCGGTGGCGTTGTACAGGGTCTTGCCGAACACATCGTTTTCCTGCCGGGTGCTGCTCTGGTCCCAGTCACGCGTGAGGCGGCCACGTGCCAGCGGGCTCCAGGGCAACACAGCGATGCGCTGGTCCTCGCAGAACGGAATCATCTCGCGCTCTTCCTCGCGCTGGAGCAGGTTGTAGTGGTCCTGCATGCTGACGAACTCGGTCCAGCCGTGCAGGCGCGAGGTGTAGATCATCTTCGCGAACTGCCAGGCGAACATCGACGACGCGCCCAGGTAACGCACCTTGCCCGCCTTGACCAGGTCGTGCAGTGCCTCGAGGGTTTCCTCGACCGGCGTGCTGTGATCCGCGCGGTGGATCTGCAGCAGGTCGATGTAGTCCGTGCCGAGGCGTGCGAGGCTGTCGTCGACGGAATGGAAGATCGCCTTGCGCGACAGGCCACCGCCGTTCGGTCCCTTGCGCCAGTGAAAGAAGGTCTTCGTGGCGATGACGACTTCATCGCGCCGCGCGAAGTCCTTCAGGGCGCGACCGACGATTTCCTCCGACGTGCCGTCCGAATAGGCATTCGCGGTGTCGAAGAAGTTGATGCCCAGATCGAGCGCCTTGCGGATGAACGGGCGGCTCGCTTCCTCGTCCAGCGTCCACGCGTGGTTGCCGCGGTCAGGTACGCCGTAGGTCATGCAACCCAGGACGAGCGGAGAGATGTCGAGGCCGGTGCGGCCGAGTTTCACGTAGCGCATGGGGGACTCCGGTGGGGGCTGCGGGAAGTGTGATCCCCAAAGCGGATGGGGGGAATGAAACTTCTTTCATTTCTTGTGTGCTTTCTCATCCTCGGTCGCCTTTCGCCGATGAATCGGCCCCTACAACAGCCGAGGCCTGCCGGACCTGCTCTTCGCAGGAGCCGATTCATCGGCGATCCCTGCAAAGCGCCCCCTTGAAACACGCCAAACCCTCCCTAACTTAGGCTCCAGCGAAGACGCGACGCCCTTGCCGGCCCTCACCGGCGGGGCGTAGCATCTCCCCCTCACCCAGAGAGCCCAGCCATGTTCCGCTGCAAGCATGATTTGATGTTCGTCACACCGATCGCCCCATGGGCGCGTCGCGGGTGCGCGCGTCCCATGCCTGGCGGAGTGTCGTTCACGTAACGGCGCGCCGGCCTCGAAGAACACCGCAAGCACCCGCAAGGGTGCTTTTTTTTGTCCCGATTTTCTCGACTCAATTCTGCAAGTCCTCACCGGAGCAGCGTGCCATGAAGAACAGCCGCGACCCTCGATCCTGACCGTCCCGCTCAGCCAGGGGCGGCGGTAACAGGATCGGGGAGTGCCTCGCTCGACGATGTATCGAGCCCCTGGCGACCCCATCAGGAACCGTTAGCCATGAGTACCACCCCGCGAGAAACCCGCATCCCCGTCAGCCGTTGGCGCAACCTCGGCATCATTGCGCACGTCGATGCCGGCAAGACCACGCTCACCGAACGCTTGCTCTACAAGACCGGCACGATCCATCGCACCGGCGAAGTGCACGACGGCGCGACCACGACCGATCACATGGAACTCGAGCGCGAGCGTGGCATCACGATCGGCGCCGCGGCCGTGCGCGCGAACTGGACGCCCGACGGCGGCCAGCCGCATCGCCTGACCCTGATCGACACGCCTGGGCATATCGACTTCGCCATCGAGGTGGAGCGTTCCCTGCGCGTGCTCGACGGTGCCGTTACCGTGTTCTCCGGCGTCGCCGGGGTCCAGCCGCAATCGGAAACCGTGTGGCACCAGGCGCGTCGTCACGGCGTGCCGTTGATGGCCTTCGTCAACAAGATGGATCGCCCCGGTGCGGACTTCGATGCCGTCGTCGCGCAGATGCGCGAGAAACTCGGCGCGAATCCGTGGGTGGTCGCGCGCCCGATCGTCGAGGGTGAACACATGACCGGCCTGGTCGACCTCGTTGGCGAACGCATCTGGCGCTTCGACGATGCCGGTACGCCGAGCATCCATGCCTGGGACGCCACCGAGCGGGCGACCCATGCGGACGCGCGCGCCGACCTCGTGGCCGCCGTGGCGGACCGTGACGAAGCACTCGCCGAACTCTGGCTCGCCGATCAGCCGATCGACGCGGCCACGCTGACGGCTGCGCTGCGTCGCGGCACCCTGGCCCGTGCTGGTTCGCCGGTGTTGCCGGGCTCGGCGTTCCGTAACGTCGGTATCGAGCCCCTGCTCGATGCATTCGTCGCCTACCTGCCTTCGCCGCTCGATCGTCCCTCTGTCGTCGCGCATACCGAGGACGGTGACATCACGGTTGCGCCCGATGCCGATGCGCCGCTGGCTGCGCTGGTGTTCAAGGTGGTCAACCAGGCTCACGGTCCGCTGGCGTTCGTGCGCGTGTACTCGGGCCGCCTGCATGTCGGCGACGCGGTATGGCGTAGCGGCACGGATCGCGTGCAGCGCGTCGGCCGTCTCGCCGTCGTGCGTGCGGAAGATACCGAAGCGGTCGAGGCTGCGGAGGCGGGTGACATCGTCGCGATCGCAGGCTGGAAGGATGTCGCGACGGGCGAAACGCTGGCCGACGCGCAGCACCCCGTGCGTCTGGAAACGATCCAGGCCCAGCCGGCCGTGCTGTCGTGGCGCCTGTCGCCGGAACGCTCGGCTGACCTGCTCAAGCTCGGCAACGGGCTCGCGCGCCTGGCGCAGGAGGATCCGTCCTTCCGCGTGGGCACCGACCCGGATACCGGCGAGACGCTGGTCTGGGGCATGGGCGAACTCCATCTGGAAGTGATGGTGGAACGCCTGCGCCGCGAGTGGGGCGTGCAGGTGCGTACCGGTTCGCCGCGCGTGGCCTACCAGGAAACCCCGGCGTCTGCCTCCGGTCCGGTGGAAGGCAAGGTTGCCAAGCAGACCGGTGGCAGCGGCCAGTACGCGCGCGTGGTGCTTTCGGTCACGCCCACGGGTGAGGACAGCAATCGCTTCGAGGACAAGACCACGGGCGGCGTGATTCCCAAGTCGTTCCAGCCGGCCGTGGAGAAGGGCGCCTTGTCGGCCCTGCTCGAAGGTCCGCGCGGCTACCCGGTGGTCGGTGCGCATGTCGTGGTCACGGACGGCCAGGCGCATGCGGTGGACTCGAACGAGATGGCCTTCCACCGGGCTGCGCAGATCGGCGTGAAATCGGCGCTGGAAGCGACCGGCACCGTGCTTCTGGAGCCGGTGATGCGTGTCTCGGTGAGCTCGCCGGGATCGGCGGTCGGCGATCTGCTGGGTGACCTGCAGCGTCGTGGTGGCCAGATCGTCAACCTGACCGACACGCAGGAGCGTACGGAGATCGAAGCCGACGTGCCCCTTGCCCAGCTCGAGGGCTACAGCACGGCGCTGCGCTCGTTGAGCCAGGGCCGCGCCTCGGCCACGGTGGCGTTCCACGCCTACCGCCCGGCGGTCGTGCAGGAGGCGTCACGCAAGCTGGCGTGACGCTCTGGTCTTTGTATTTGTGGGAGCCGATTTATCGGCGAATGGGTGTTGCCTCGTCGCCGCTTCGTTGGTTTTTCGCCGATGAATCGGCTCCCACATTCCCTATTCGCGGATGAATCGGCTCCCACATTCCCTATTCGCCGATGAATCGGCTCCTACATTTCTTTGTTACGCTCCACCGATGATTCTCTACCCCGACGCACTGGCCCTGTTACTGGGCGAAGCCGACGCGCTCGAGAGCGAGCGCGTCGACATCGACGCCGCCTCGGGACGCTTTCTCGCCAGCGATATCGTCAGCCCCCATGCGCTGCCCGGCTTCGACAATGCCGCCATGGACGGCTACGCCCTGCGGGCGCCCGGTGAGTCGATCGCCGCGGGCTCGACTTATGTCGTTGGCGCCATGCACGCCGCCGGCGATGACACCTACGGTTACCCCGATGCGGAGGCCTGCGAGATCGCCACCGGCGCCCGCATGCCCGCGGGATTCGACACCGTCGTGCCGGTGGAACGCTCCGAACGCCAGGGCGATCGCGTGCGCTTCGTCGCGGACGAGCGTCGCGGACAGAACGTCCGTCGCGCGGGCAGCGACATCGATGCCGGCGCGGTCGCCTTGAGCGCGACGAGGCGAGTGGATCCCGCGGCGATCATGTTGCTGGCCGCCCTTGGTATCACGCAACTCGATGTCGTGCGACGACCACGTGTGGCGATCATCAATACGGGTAGCGAACTCAATCCGGGCGGACCGCTGCCGTTAGCCGGTATCCATGATTCGAATGGACCGTTCCTGGCGTCGAGCCTCGCCCGTTGGGGCGTCGAAACGGTCGGGCGCACGCGGGTCCCGGATCACGGCGACGCGTTCCATCTCGCGGTTCGCAACGCGGTGGCAGCTCACGCCGATCTGATCGTCACCACCGGGGCGGTATCCGCGGGGCGCTTCGACTTCGTCCCTGCCGCGCTCGCCTCGCTCGGTGCGCGCGAGCTGTTCCACAAGGTCGCCATCCGTCCGGGCAAGCCGCTGCTGGCCGCGCGCTTCGACCGCGGTCCCCTGGTGATCGCCTTGCCCGGCAACCCGATCGCCGTGGCAGTGGGCTATCGCTTCTTCGTCGCGCCGGTGTTGCGGGCGATGGCGGGGCTGGCGCTGGAACAGCCACGTCGCGCGCGATGGGACGTCGTCCCGGCGACACGCGAGGGCCTGCAGTATTTCGGCCTCGGTGAGATGGCCCATGACGAGGGCGGTCATCCGATCGTCCGGATGACGCCGGCGCAGGCCGCCTACCGGATCCTGCCGTATGTCCATGCAAATGCCTGGTGGTCGGCCGTGGAGGATCGTGTGGACTCGGTCGACACGTGGCCACTCGATCCCACGGACGCCTCATGATCGTCGGCCTGATTCTCGCTGGCGGCCTGTCATCGCGCATGGGCGAAGACAAGGCGCTGATGGAAATCGATGGCGAGACGATGCTCGACCGTACCGCCCGGACATTGCGCGCCCTGGGTGTCGACCTGGTGGCTGTGAGCGGTTCGCGTCCCGGTGGGATTCCCGATCGCTGGGCGGGCGCCGGTCCAGTGGGTGGGTTGGCCAGTGCCGCGGCGGCCCTTCCCGACGCCGAGTTGCTCGTCGTGCCCGTCGACATGCCACGGCTGGGGGAGGCAGTGCTCATGCCCTTGCTGGCGCAACGCTCCCTCCCGGCAACGCGATGGGAGGGTCATCCGCTGCCGATGCGGCTCACGTTGAACGCCGGTTCGCGCGACGCGCTGGCCGCACTGATGACGCTGACTGGTCGCGACCGCTCGGTGTCCGCCTTGCAGGCACGCATCGGCACGACCACACTGCCCGGGGACGGGCTGAATCCGCTCTTCCTGACCAACTGCAACACTCCCGACGACTGGCGCGAGGCGAACGCATGAGGGTACAGCTGGAGAACGATACGGTTCGCGTGCGGATCGACGAGGAAGAACTCGGCGAGCTGCTCGGCAACGTGGCCCTGCTCGGCTCGACCGCGTTCGGCAAGGCCTTCGTCATGCGTTACTCGGTCGACGCGACCGACGCGGTGACCTGCACGCTCGAAGGCAATGCCCACGAGTGGCGTCTCAAGGTGCCCATGAGCGAACTGTCGGCGCTGGAGTCACGACTGCCCAGCAAGGACGGCCTCGTGTTCGACATCCCGGGCCACGACACGGTGGCGACGACCGTGCGCTTCGACGTCGACGTCAAGGACAGCCTGCGCCGTCGCCGAAGCTGAAAACGATCAGATGATCCGCTGTGGCCGCGTATAGACGTTGAACCGTCCCGGCCGAGCGAACCCGATCAGGGTCACGCCGCAATCGCTGGCCAGATGCACGGCCAACGCGGTGGGCGCGGAGATCGCGACGACAATGGCGATCCCGGCCACCGCCGCCTTGGTGACCATTTCGTAGCTTGCCCGGCTCGTGATCACCACGAAGCCGTCGTTGGCATCGATGTGCGCCGTACTCATCGCACCGATCAGCTTGTCGAGTGCATTGTGGCGACCGACATCCTCACGCACGCAGACGATCGCGCCATCGGGAAGTGCCCAGGCGGCGGCGTGGACCGAGCCGGTGAAAGCATTGACCGGTTGTAACGCGCGCAGCGACTCGAGGGCCCGCTCGATGGCGTCGACGCCGATCGTCGGGCCAAGGCCCACGGGTTCCGGGCGGCGCACCACGTCTTCGAGCTCCCGGCTTCCACAGATGCCGCAGCCGCTACGCCCCGGCAACTGGCGCGGCAAGCCGTGCTCCTTGTAGGAGCCGATTTCATCGGCGATCCCTGCGGAGCGATCAGGTGATCTCTCCGGAGAGCTCCCATCGCCACTAAACCGGCCCCTGATGGTCTTGGCAGTACGGATGTTGACGGTGATGCCTTCGAGCACTTCCTGGACGTCGATCCGTTCGATCTCTTCGATCGAACCGACCCGTCCCTCGGTCAAGGCGAAGCCACGCGCGAAGTCTTCCAGGTCCATCGGCGTCGCCATCATCACCGCGAACGGCTCGCCGTCGACATGCATCGCGACAGGCACCTCCTCGGCCAGCCGATCGTCGTCCGCGCTCGCGATGCCGCGTTCGACGCGCAGCACAGGTCGCGTGGCGGTGCCGATCGGCGTGTGTCGGTCAGACGGCATGCGTGGCCTGCCGCTTCGGGCGTGTGGCGCCCGGCACGGTGGATAGCGTGATGCGCACGGGTACCGATTTGTAGGCCGGTGTGCCGGACCGTCGGTCGTGGCTTTCCAGGGCGATCAGCGCATTGCCCTCGGGGTAGTACATCGCCACCGATCCTTCCGCGATGTCGTATTCCACCGCGACGAAGCCATCCACGGCACGCCGCTTGCCATCGGCCGCATTGACGCCGGTAGCGACCACGTCGATCCGGTCGCCGTGCTTGAGGCCGCGCGCGGCGAGGTCCTTCGCGTGCATGAAGATCACGTCGCGCCTGCCGGTGACGCCGCGGTAACGATCGTTCAACCCGTAGATCGTGGTGTTGTACTGATCGTGCGAGCGAATCGTCGTCAGCATGAGGTTGTCTTCATCCGGCAGCAGATCCTCGTCGAGGCCACGGGCGAGAAGAAACTGCGCGCGTTTGTCCGGCGTCGCCCAGTCACGTTCGCTCGCCGCCACGCGCAGGCGAAAACCGCCGGGCTGGCGCAAGCGCTGGTTGAAGTCGAAGAAGATCGGGAAGACCTTCTCGATGTCCTCGCGGATCAGGTCGTAATCGGCGACCAGGCCGTCCCAGTCGACCCGCGTTTGCGGCAATGTCGCCCGAGCGATGCCGCCGACGATCCACGGCTCCGAGCGCAGGTGTTCGGACGCGGGCTTCAAGCTGCCGGCGGAGGCGTGCACCATCGACATCGAATCCTCCACCGTGACCGACTGCGGACCCGTGGCCTGCATGTCCAGCTCGGTGCGGCCCAGGCAGGGAAGGATGAAGGATTGCTTCGCCAGGATGAGGTGCGACCGGTTGAGCTTGGTGGCGATGTGCACGGCCAGATCCAGCCCGCGCATCGCCGCGAAGGTTTCTTCGGTATCCGGCATGGCGACGGCGAGGTTGCCGCCGAGTGCGACGAGCGCCTTGGAGCGGCCTTCGCGGATGGCGATCACCGCGGCGACCGCATCGTGCCCGTGTTCGACCGGCGGCTCGAAACCGTAGGTGCTGCGAATACCGTGGTTGAGTTCGTCGTTCGGTTTTTCGGTGATGCCGACGGTACGGTCGCCCTGCACATTGCTGTGTCCGCGCAGCGGGCAGATCCCGGCGCCCTGGCGGCCGATATTGCCGCGCAGGAGCAGGAGGTTGGCGATCTGCTGCACGTTCTCGGTGCCGTGCGCGTGCTGGGTAATGCCCATGCCATAGCAGACGATCGTGCGCTCGGCCCTGGCGTAGATCTCGCCAGCGGCTTCGATCTCGATGCGGCTCAGTCCGGACTTGGCCTCGATGGCGTCCCAGCTCGTGGCGTCGACATCGTCGACCAGCGCCTCGTAACCCGTGGTGTTCGCGTCGATGAACGCGCGATCGAAGACCCCGGGCTGGCCCGCGGCGGTCGCTGCGCGGTCGGCGGCGAGCAGGTATTTCATCATGCCCTTGAGCACGGCCACGTCGCCGCCGATCTTCAGCTTGTAATAGGTGGAGGCGATGCGCACCGAGCTGTTGGTGAGCATTTCCACCGGGTGCTGTGGCGAGGTGAAACGTTCCAGTCCGCGCTCGGGCAGCGGATTGAGGACCACGATCGGGACGCCGCGCAGCGAGGCCTCGCGCAGGGTCGACAGCATGCGTGGATGATTGGTGCCGGGATTGTGGCCGATGCAGAAGATGGCATCGCAATGGTCGAAATCCTCGAGCAGCACGGTGCCCTTGCCGGAGCCGATCGACTTGGGCAGGCCGACGCTGGTCGCCTCGTGGCACATGTTCGAGCAGTCGGGGAAGTTGTTCGTGCCGTACTCGCGGACGAAGAGCTGATAGAGGAAGGCGGCTTCGTTCGAGGCACGTCCGGAGGTGTAGAACTCGGCCATGTTCGGATCGGGCAGGGCACGCAGCGCCTCGCCGATGCGACGGAAAGCCTCGTCCCACTCGATGGGCTGGTAAGTGTCGCTCGCGCGGTCGTAAGCCATCGGGTGGGTGATCCGCCCGAGCCCTTCGAGCGTGTAGTCGGTCAGATTCCACAAGTCGGCGACGGTGTTCTTTGCAAAGAACTCCGGTTTGACCCGCTTGGCCGTGGCTTCCCAGGTCACCGCCTTGGCGCCGTTCTCGCAGAACTCGAAGGAGGAGGTTTCCTTGGGGTCCGGCCAGGCGCAGCCGGGGCAGTCGAAACCGGCGGGCTGGTTCATCCGGTGCAGGGCAATGGTCTCGCGCCCAAGGGCCAGCTGTCCGCTGACGGCGCGCGCCACGGCCCCGAGGGCGCCCCACCCGCCGGCGGCGCCGTCGTAGTCACTGACGCCCGGTACGTTGGGAAGGTCTTTGTCGGTCATGGCTGCCGTCTCGATGTCTGCACCTGGGCTAATCCTAAACGGGAAGGCGTAAGGAAATCGCACAGGGCGTCGTCGTGGTGCTCGCGTGGGATTCACACCGCCTTGGCGGCCCGCCCTGCAACCTGCGCGCCGCTCGGCGTTCCTCCCCACGACGCCAGGAACTCACAGTGGTCATACAACAGCTTGCCGCCATTACCCAGGAACGGCAGACCGCCTGCGGCCTGCCCGTGGGCGACCTGCGCGGTTTTGCCCGGGTACGCGCCGATGCGTCGGTGGTGCGGCTCGCGCTGGACCGGGGAGCCTGCCTGCTTCGCCCGGTGGACCCACAGCAGCCCCTGATGACGCTGGCCGTGGAGGGTGACCCGGTCTGGGCGGCCGCCTATGTTCCGGGTACCAATGTCCTGGAATCCACAGCCCATACGGCCTCGGGCGAGCTTCGCGTGGTCGACTTCATGGCCCTGGTCGAGGGCAGGCCGGGGCAGGCCGAGGCGATCGCCTCCGGTCGCTTCGTGCGGATCGTGACGTGCACCGAGGGGGAGGTCGATCTCGAGCTGACCTGTGCGCTGTGGACGATCGCCGATAAATCGGCTCCTACGAAAGGCTGGCACGTGGCGTGTTCGCGTCTGCTGGCCTTTGACGAGGGCGTGGCGGGGAAGGCCTTCCGGCTGACGGCTGGTGAGAGCGTCGCGCTCGTCGTGAGCGAGCGGCCGGTGCAGGGCGGTGCCTCGTTGGTTGCCGCGGCGATGCATGCCCTGGGCGACACCATTCACTACTGGACCTGGTGGAGTGACCGTTGCCGCTATAAAGGAGCGGATTTCGACACCGTCCTGCGCGAGGCGCTCGAGCTGAAACTGGGCTGCTCGGCCGCCGGCCTGTTGGTCGAAGATGCCGGGGTCACGGGGTTTTCGGCCGCTCCCCTGGGGGAGTCGGCCCGGGCGGCGGCGCGTTTCCTCGCCTTGGGATACAGGCACGAATGCGTGGAGCTGCTCGCCTGGATTCAGACCCAGTCGATGTCGGCTACGCACGAGCGATGGTCGTCCGACGCGATCTTCGCCGAGACCCTCGGGCGCTACCTTGCCACCTACGGAGATGCTGGGCTGCCCGAATCCCTGCGCGAAGCCGCTCATGTGCCACCGCCGCAATCGCGTTTGGGCTGACTGCGTCAGGGCGCCTTCCGGGGCGCCCTACCTCATGCTGCGATGCACAACATTCATGACCTAATGCAAGTCATGCATTCCGTGCATACCTGATAGTTCCCCGATCGCATTGTTCTGCGACCTTGCGGCCGACAGCATCGCCCCGTTCCGCCATCGTCCGGCGGTTTCTCCAGGGGCTTCCACTGATGAACCATCGCTTCGCCATTGCCGCCTTGTTCGCGGTCGCCGCGTCCGCTGCCGTCGCGCAGACGACTCCCGATGCGCAGGAGCCGCGCCAGACGACGCCGGCGAAGCCGAAGGATACGGGTGGCCCGGTAGACCAACTGCGCGACGACGGGATTTCGCTGCGCTTCGTCTGGGCCAACGACTGGGCAGGCAACGTGCGCGGCGGCGAGCGCCTGGGTGCGACCAACGGCGGCGGCGCGGTGGGTGGCGCGGATCTGGACATGGGCAAGCTCGCCGGGATCGATGGCGGCAAGATG
>Ga0247741_1002122_pt1 | contig 11065 bp, 11 predicted proteins | sample UWRJL213509R2_FD_180945 | JGI IMG/M metagenome (GOLD analysis project Ga0247741, IMG submission 180945) | Plant litter microbial communities from Arlington Agricultural Research Station in Wisconsin, United States - UWRJ-L213-509R-2 | ecosystem: Environmental > Terrestrial > Plant litter >...
CGCCGTTCAGGACTACGGCGTCGTGTTCGCCTGGGATACGCAGAGTCGTACGAGCGCGGTGATCACCGACGGAACCAAGTGTCGCGGATCCGGATCGCGGCGGTGCAACGACGATGCGCCCTTCGGGTTGGGCAGCACCGCGCTCGGCCCCGACGGTACGGCGTACGAGATGCGGCCGGACAAATTCGCTCTCGGCAGTCTCCTGTTCCGCCTCGATGGCGACACCTGGATTCCGATCGCCGAGGCCCTCGATGGGGAATCGACCGTGGTCGTGGATCCGCAGGGCATCGTCTACGTGATGGGCACGGGAACCGGCGGTTCCATCGTGCGGATCAGCGAGTAGTCACGGATCAAGCCTGCTCGGGCTTCGCGGCGCCGATGATGCCCGCGACGAGACCGGCGATCGCGGCGAGGAAGAGCAGCTTGCCGCCGATCGCGGTGCTCATGCCTTCGCCGCCGCCCATGAGTCCCTTGCGAACGCCTTCGGTCGCGAGGCAGAGCAGCGCGCCGACCGCACCGGCGATCGCGGCGCCGCGCGGCAGCCGCTTCATCGCGAGGCCCGCGCCACCGGCGCCGAGCATCACGAGGAAGCCGACGAGCGCGACGTAGACCTGCTTCGGTCCGTTGAGCAGGCCGCTCGAGATGCCGTCCGGCATCGCGCGGAAGTCCCAGAACTTGAGGGACATCCCTTCGGCGGAGATATACGGGAGTGCGAACACGGCGAGGAGGCCGAGCACACCGGCGGCGGCCAGGACGATCTTGATGGGTTTCATGTTGGCTGCTCGTAAGAGCAACCGCCGCGCCACGCCAAGTGCGCGAGATGTCGACGGCGATAGGGTCCGACCCGACCCGAAGTCCTGACCTACCGGGTCCGCGTGGACGCTATTCGCACTGGGAGCAAACGCCCCGCTGCGCGTCGCACACGAAGCTCTCGCATTCGTACGAGTAGGAACAAGCTGTGCCCTCGGGTTGGCGGATCCTGCAGGTGTTCGTGGCGCTCTCGCAGTAGGAGCTCGGATCACGACACTGCGCATCGCTGTCGCAACGGTCACCGACGTGTCGCTCGGGTTCGACGCATTGCCGATCCGGACCGCACTCGTAGTACGGCGAGCAATCATCGTCGGTGCCACAGGAGACGCCGAGGACGCCGCCCGTCGCACATCGATAGGTCAACGAGCTGCAGACATCGCCCGCGATCCGACAGTTCTGCGACGTGCATGGCTCGCCGTGGCCCGGCAGCTGGGTGCACTGATTGCCACCGCACGCGAGGCCGACCTCGCATTCGTAGTCCCGGATGCAATGCTCGCCCTCTCGCGCGAGCGGGACGCAGATCTGCCTCTGGTCGCAGTAGCCCGCGGCGCAGTCGGCCACCCGACACGAGTCTCCGATTCCCGGAGCAACGGGCGGACTCCTGCCGATGCACGTCCCGGCCGAGCACTCCGCGAGCTCGTCGTCGGGGAAGCACTCGCCACCGACGCACTGAGCGTCCAGCTTGCAACGCTCACCATCGAGAAGCCGCGGCTCCCACAGCGGCTCGCACTTGTAGCGACGTGCAGGGTCTTCGCGATCGCAGGTCAGGGTCGCTCGCGTTTCGAGGCACTGCGCGGCGGCACGCGAGTGCCAGATGACCGAACCGTCGCGAACTGCTTCGAGGAACCGAGGTGCTACGGCGTACGGACCGAGGTTCGCGCGCCCGCAGCTTTCGAGATCGCGAAGGACGCCGCAGCCCACGAGGTACTTGCAGTCAGCCGCGCGTAGCGCCGCGGCGTAGTCCTCGATGGCGACACCGGCGAGGTCGTCGCCGCACGCGGCGAGCAGGGCGATGAAGGCCACCGTACGCATCACGAATCTCCCGGGCACGCGGGTGGCTCGTGCATGTAGCGCCTCTCGCACTCGAGGGTATTGGGATTGCAGAACGCGTCGAGGTCCACGCAGCGGCTCGTGTTCGCGCAGCTCTCGCCGAGCTTCGCACCCGGGTCGAGACACGTGTAGTCCGGGCCACAGATGTAGAGGTCCGAGCAGTCGCCGCGCAGCTCGCAGGGTGCACCGAGCAGATGCGCGCTCTCGCACACGCCGCGCGGGCCGCAAACATCGCCCGCCTCCGCGCATGCCCCGTCGCAGACCTTGCCGTGCCCGGCGAGCGCCGTGCAGCGCCGGCTGTCATCCGGGTACGTCCGGCACGCCAGGCGCTCGGCGCAGGCGTCCAGCGAGTCGCATGGGGATCCCGCCGGAAGGAGCCGCGCGCAGACGCCGCGCGAATCGCAGTAGCCTTCGCGACAGTCGCGGAACCGGCAGTCATCGCCGTATCCGCCGGCGACGGGCTCCGCGTCACCGATGCAGCTGCCGGTGCAACACGAGCCGTCGCACGATTCGATCGCGCACTCGTGCGAGATGCACTCGGCTCCGATCTCGCAGGCCTCGCCTTTGTGGCGAGTGCCGTGCGTCAGCGGATCGCAACGCAGCCAGTGTTCGCTGCTGGTGATGTCGCAGCTGACCTGCTGTGCGAGACAGCGCTCCGCCGCCGCCGCATCCCAGCGCACGCGGCCCTCGTCGACGGCCGCGAGCAGCTCGGGATCGGTGAAGTACCAGCCGATGTTCGTGCGCTCGCACGTCTCGAGATCGCGGACGAGTCCGCATTGAACGTAGTAGCGGCACTTCCACGCGCGCGCCGCATCCGCGTAGTCCTCGATCGCGATGCCATCGTTCGCGCAGCTCGCCAGCACCCACAACGCCACGACGGATCGCATCCATCGAGAGTGCCTCAACGCCACGCGCATGTGCGCTGGGATCGCCTGACACGTGCGACCGGGCGCCTCGGTGCGAGCGGCGGAATCAGAGCGGGTCGGGGCAGATCGGAACGGTGTCGGTATCACTCCGCAGCTCGCACTTGCTCGTGGAGCTATCGCAGTATGCGTCGGAGGCCGCACAGCGCCCGGTGGCAGCGCAACTCTCGCCGGTCGCGACGCCCGGATCGAAACAGCGTCCGTCGTCGCCGCAGATGTAAAGACTGGAGCAGTCGAGGTGCTGGGTGCACTCCTCGCCGAGGAGCTTGACGCGCTTGCACACGCCGTCGATGCAGTGATCGCCGACGTTGGCGCAGCCGGTTTTGCATTGCTCGCCGGTGGCGGAGAGCGGCAAGCAGGTTCCCCCGTCGCCGGGGCCGCTCACGCAGGCGAGGCCGTCGTCACACGCGTACGAGCTCGGGCATCGCGCGCCTTCGGCGAGATGCGGAACGCACGTGTCACCGTTGCAATATCCCTCGAGGCAATCGCTCGCGCGGCACGAGTCGCCGAGGAGTGCGGGCACCGGCGCGGTATCGCCGACGCAGGTGCCCTTGCAGCACAGGTGGCTGCAATCGTCGGGAATCGCGCATTCGCGCGAGATGCACTCGGCGCCGACCGCGCAGGTTTCGCCATCGTGCAGGGTACCCGTCGTGAAGGAATCGCAGATGAGCCAGTGATCGCTCCTCGTCATATCGCAGCTGACGCGCTGATCGAGGCAGCGCTCCGCTCCGCTCGCGTCCCACTTCACCCTGCCGTCATCGACAGCCTCGATGAGAAAGGGATTCGTCCAGTACCAACCGATGTTCGTCTCGTCACAGGTCGCGACGTCGCGAACGATCCCGCACTGCGCGTAATAGCGGCACTGCCAGGCGCGCCGGGCGTCTGCCCACTCGTGCACCGAGACGCCTTCGCCGCCGCACCCCACGAGCACCAACATCAACACCGCCACGCGCATGTGCCAAGACTACCCGGTCGCGCCGCGCGCATGGCTGCCATCGCGTGACAGCGAGCGACCGCGCGCATCGACTGCGACACCTACTCGCGAGCGGCGCGGTTCGCCTTCTTCTCGGCGTGCTTGCGCTTGTCGGCGACGCGGCGGCGCTTCGCGCCCTTCGAGACCTTCGTCGGCTTGCGCGGGCGCGGGCGATCGAGCGCGGTGCGGACGATCAGCGCGAGCTTGCTCTCGGCGTCGTCACGGTTCTTCAGCTGATCGCGCGTGAGCGTGGACGTGACGATGAGCGTGCCGTCGCTCGTCAGCTTCGAGCGCAGCTGCTGGAGCAGCCACACGCGATCTTCGCCGCCGAGCACGCCCGACGCCTCGATGTTCCAGCGCAGGTCGACCTTGCTCGAGACCTTGTTGACGTTCTGGCCGCCCGAGCCGCCGGAGCGCGCGAACGAGATCGTGAGCTCGCCCGCGGGGATCGTCAGCCGAGGCGTGACGACGATGTCTTGCATGACACGACCGACCTCGTCTCAGGTCTGGCCGTTGCCGGTGCCGCCGCCGTTACCGGTGCTCGACTTCTTCGAGCGCCGCTTCGTCGGGCCCTTCTGCGCCTCGTCGTACACGCGCATCTCGGTCTCGGCGGTCGTTTGCACGGCCTCGAGGTAGAGCGAGGTCAGGCCGAGGTGATCGTTGCGCAGCGACTCGTAGTAGCGCTGGCGATCGATCGAGTGGACGATCGCGATCGGATAGCCGCCCTCCTGGAGGAGGAGGTTCGACGCGACGCGGATCGTGCGGCCGGACTCCTTCGCCCACGGGAAGATCTGCATGAACTTCGAGTGGAGGGTCGCGACCTTCTCGATCACGTGGAGGTGCTTGGTCGCCGGATCGTCGATCCACTCGCCGAGCTTGCGCATCGCCGGGAGGATTTTCTCGGGCGCGGCGATGTCGTGATAGTAGAGCCGGTGGAGCGGGTTCTCCTTGCGGAACGGGAGACCCTTCGCCTTCTCTTCCGGCGCGAGGATCGAATAGATCTCGCGGACGGTATCGAGCTTGAACGGCTTCTTCTTGTTCGCCGCCTGCTCCGCGGCGAAGTTGCAGCTGTCATCGAAGCGTCGAATCTCTTCGTACGAAGGGATCAGGGACGGATCGCTGATGATGCTCGGATCGACCGCGGCCTTGATCTCGGAGTACGAGAGCACTTCGCCTTCGAGTGCGGCGTCGTGGTGGATCAGCGAGATGCGGAGCCGGTTGTTGAACTCTGTACGCGCGACAGGATTCGCAGTGGCCACGCGGGCGCGCCACGCAGTCACGATCCGCTCGACTTCGGAGAAGCGAGCGTCGATGTCTTCGGTTTCTTTGTACCTAAGCACCTGTTATCCTGCCGGGTTTGGAACCGATGGAGTCTACGAGACACCATCCGGATCGTCAAGGAAACGTGGGCAAATGCCTTACACCTAATTGCACATGGTTTGCACCAGGAACGCAAGATTTCTGCAACGTTGCGCACCGCCGTGGTAACGAAACCGCGTGTCTGCGTTCGACCATGCATCGGTCCTCGCCGCCGAGGTGATCGAGCATCTAGGTCACCGGGATCATGGGGTTTATGTCGACGGAACCCTGGGCGGCGCCGGCCATTCCGCGGCCCTTCTCGAGACCCTTACGAGCGCTACATTGATCGGGATCGACCGGGATCCCTCCGCCCTCGCCGCCGCCGCTGAGCGGCTGGCCCGGTTCGGCGACCGCGCGCGCCTCGTTCACGGAGAATACGCTGACATTCCAGCGATCTTGGCGAATCTGAAGATCAGTCAGGTCGACGGCATCCTCCTCGACCTCGGCGTGTCGTCGCCCCAGCTCGATCACGCCGAGCGCGGCTTCTCGTTCATGAAGGAGGGTCCACTCGACATGCGGATGGATCCCACCCGCGGCCGCACGGCGCTCGAATTGATCGACGCGCTCGATCCGGAATCGCTGGCGAACGTGATCTTCGAGCTCGGCGAGGAGCGCCACTCCAAGAAGATCGCGCGCCTGATCAAGGAGGCGCTCGCCGCCGATCGGATCAAGACCACAACGGATCTCGCGACCGTGGTGGCCTCGGCGATCCCGATCGTCGAGCAGCGCAAGTCGAAGATCCACCCCGCGACGCGCACGTTCCAGGCGCTGCGAATCGCCGTCAACGGCGAGCTCGAGCAGCTCGAGCGCATCCTCCACGCGTTCCCCGATCTGCTCACCGTCGGTGGTCGCTGCGCGATCATCAGCTTCCACTCGCTCGAGGACCGGCTCGTGAAGCAGCGGTTCCGCGATCTCGCGTGGACGAGCTCGTTGCCGCGCCACCTCGCCGATGCCGACGGCGAGCGATCCGATGCCGTCTGCGAGCTGATCACGCGCAAGGCCGTGGTCGCCGGGGACGAGGAGATCGCCCGCAACGCGCGAGCCCGATCGGCGCGACTGCGCGTGTGCGAGCGAACGGAGGCCCCGAACGTCCCGGCGACGAGGCTTCCACCGCCCACGACCGACCGCCGCCGCTAGTTCGGTCCGAATAGGGGGTCCGAGCCCGGCGACCACGAGCGGGGCGGCGATCCGAAGCTCTCGGCCGAGCAGTCGAGCGACAAAGAAACATCGTGGGCGAAGGTCTACGAGCTCGTCTGCAAGAGGTAGCCGTTACGTCGCAGACGTTCGCCTCCAGACTCCAAGCGTCTCCAAGCCGAGGCTTGATCAAGGGATGCCTGCGTTCGAAAACTTCTTCTTGGCGAGCTTGGAGACTTGGCGGCGCAGACTCGGGGACACCGGAGCGGCTAGACGGTAGTCGCGCGGCGGCGGTCGATGAACACGGTGCCGCAGAACGCGACGATCGCGCCGATGGCCATGAGCGCGAACGCGGGCCAGAGCATCGTGTGCATGTTGCGGAGCTTCGGGATCGAGTCGTTCATGTAGATGAGGGCGCCGCCGCCCATGAACAGACCGCCGAGCGTGGTGACCGCCGAAGGAGCGAAGCCGTGCGCGACGCGATGCATGACTACAGCGTGGAGCCGGGCGGCGTGAGATCGCAGGGCGCGAGGCGTGAACTGGCCGTTAACCGCCGGCAACGCCCGGCAACTATTGCGCTTCTACTGAGCTCCCGGCGCGGGTGGCGGCGCCTCGAGGCACTTCAGGATCTCCGGATCCTTCATGAACACGAAGTCATGGATGTCCCGGTGGTAGAGGTTCACTCGCTTCTCGAGCCTGCGCACGCGCGGGCACCGGCCTTCGCGGGCGGCGCCGCCGGCGCGCTCGGTCAAGATCTTGGCCCAGCGACGAAGCTTCTGGGCCTCGGTTTCGGGCTTCGGGCCGCGCTGCGGATCGGTGAGGTCGCCGGCCGCGTAGAGGCCGATGCCGAACGCCGAGGCCACCGAGGCGGTGCCCATGATCTGGCCGAGGTGATCGCCCGAGTACTTGGTGGTGAGCGCGCCGGCGACGAGCCCGACGACGCCGGCGATCGAGAGGATCTCGCCCGCGAGGCGCGCTCTCGGAGCCTGCGCGTGCGTGCAGGCACACAGGGCGAGCGTGAGGGCGACTCTCCGCATCCAGGAAGCATGGATCGTTGGCGAAAAAATTGCCCCCCATGACGCGCACGCGTGTAGTGGGGCACGCGCATGGGGCTGCCTGTTTCGATGTATCGGATCTTCCGGCGGCCCGACGGAGAAGCGGCCTCGGTGCGCATCGTCATCGTCGCGATGGTCCTGCTCGCGCTGATGCTCACGGCGGTCGGCGTGATCCGCGTGACCCGCCAGCACGAGGTGCTGCGGCTCGGCCTCGACCTGTCGAAGAAGTCGGAGGATGTGCGCAAGCTCCGCGAGACGCGCCGGAACCTCGAGCTCGAGCTCGCCACGCTGACCGCGCCGGATCGGATCCGCCGCCTCGCCACGCAGCTCGGCATGACCACCGTGACCCCCGACAAGATCCGGATCATCCCCGCGAAGCCGCGGTTCCCGATCGCGCAGCAGGCCGCCGTCCCGAACGCGCACGCTCGCCGCGCGGAGATCACGCAGCGATGAAATCGAAGATCAAGCCGATGACGCCCGGCGTGCCGCACTCGGCGCGCATTCGGGCGTACCTCGCCGGCGCGGTGGTCACCGCGGGGCTGTGCGGCGTGACGTGGCGCGCGTACGGCCTGCAGGTCGACGAGGCGGATCACTATCGCGAGCTCGCCGAGCGCCAGCACGCGATGAACGTGGATATCCCGGCGCCGCGCGGCGACGTGGTGGATGCGGTCGGCCGACCACTCGCGGTCAGCGCCGATGCGGACTCGATCTGGGCCAACCCGCGCGAGATCCACGACGTGACCGACACCGCCGACAAGCTCGCGAAGCTGATCGGCGGCGACGCGGGCGCGCTCGAGGCGAAGCTCGGCGTCGATCGGAAGTTCGTCTGGATCCAGCGCCAGGTCTCGCAAGAAGTGGCGGTGGCAGTGCGGAACGCGAAGCTCCCCGGGATCGAGGTCGCGAAGGAACCGCGTCGCTGGTACCCGGGCAAGACGATCGGCGGCCCGGTGATCGGGCGCGCGGATATCGATAGCCGTGGCCTCGAAGGCATCGAGCTCTCGATGAACGACATGCTGCTCGGCTCGCACGGCGAAGGCCAGGCGGTGCGCGATGCGCGCGGTCGGAAGATGTTCGCCGATGGGCTCGCGCAGCCCGAGCCCGGCGCCACGGTGCGGCTCTCGATCGATCGCAGCATCCAGGCGATCTCCGACCAGGCGCTCGCCGACGCGGTGATCACGAAGAAGGCGAAGAACGGCGTGGCCGTGGTCATCGAGGTCGCGACCGGCCGGGTGATCGCGATGTCGACCTACCCGACGTACGACCCGAACTCGAACGAGGCGCACGGCGCGGCGCGCAATCGGCCGGTGACCGATACCTACGAGTCGGGCTCCGTGATGAAGATCTTCACGGTCGCCGCGGCTCTCGACGAGGGCACGGTGAGCCCAGCGACGGAGTTCGACGTGCAGGGCCTGGTCATCGGTCCGAAGGCAATCACCGACGTCCACCACTACAAGTACCTGTCGGTCAGCGACATCATCAAGCACTCGTCGAACATCGGCGCGGCGAAGATCGCGATGCGCCTCGGTCGCGACAAGCTGTACGCCGCGCTCAAGTCGTACGGCTTCGGAGCGCGCACCGGCATCGAGCTGCCCGGCGAGCAAATGGGGAAGCTGCGCGACGGCGCGGGCTGGCGCGATATCGAACTGGCTACGATTGCCTACGGCATGGGGCTCACGGTCACCCCGTTGCAGCTCGCCGCGGGGCTCGCAGCCATCGGCAACAAGGGCGTCTACCACGCGCCGCGGATCATCGATCGGATCACGGATCCCGACGGCACGGTGCTGTACCGTCCGATGGGCGATACCAAGCAGATGGTCAAGCCGGAGACCGCGGAAGCGATGCGAAAGATGCTCGCGACCGTGCTCGAGCGCGGCAAGGACGGCGGCACAGGGAAGGACATCTTGGTCCCCGGCTTTCTCTGCGGAGGGAAGACCGGCACCGCGCACAAGTATGACCACGAGACGAAGAAGTATTCGCCCGACCGCCACCTCGGATCGTTCGCGGGGCTCGCCCCGATCGACAACCCGCGGCTCGCGATCGTGGTGATGATCGACGAGCCGACCGGCGGTGACTACTTCGGTGGTCTCGTAGCGGGTCCGGTGTTCGCGAAGATCGCGAGCGAGTCGCTGCGCTACCTCGGCGTGCCCGGTACGTCGCTCGTGTGCCCGCCGAACCCGCCGGGTTACGTCGCGGCGCTCGATACGTCGGTGAAGACCTGCCTTCCGGCCGCGCCGCTACCGAAAGTGGCGGCGGTCGCAAAGCCCGCCGTCGAGGACGCGCCCCCGCCTCCGGTCGTCGACGTTCCGGATCCAGAGCCCGTGGTGGAGAACGGGATCGCGATCCCGGACTTCAAGGGCCTCGGCGTGGCGCGTGCGCTCGACATGGCGCGCGAGGCCCATCTCGCCGTGGACGTGATCGGATCCGGTCGTGTGGTGAACCAGGATCCACCTCCCGGATCGGTGCCCGCACCGGTCCGGATCTCGCTCACGTTTTCCGACGGGCCCGCGACTCCCTGACGCCTTGCCTACCTGCACGAAATCGGGGAGGCTGCGCGTTCGATCGGTATGAAGCTCTCTGACCTCATCCACGGCCTGCCTGGTGCGCGCCTCGTTGGAGACGCGGCCGGCGACGTCGTGAAGGTCACGAGCGATTCTCGCGAGGTCGGACCGCGGGACGTGTTCGTCGCGATGAAGGGATTACGCAGCGACGGTCACGCGTTCATCGGAACGGCGATCGCGCAGGGCGCCGCCGCCGTGGTGGTCGAGCAGGAGCAGCCCGGTCTCGCCGTGCCGCAGATCGTGGTGCCCTCCGGTGCCGCCGCGCTGGGCGTGCTCACCGCGCGCGAGCTCGGCGATCCGGCGAAGGCGATGACCTTGATCGGCATCACCGGCACGAACGGCAAGACCACCACCACGTACATCCTCGAGAGCATCCTCGTCGCCGCGGGCCACACCGTCGGCGTGATCGGCACCGTCACGTACCGCTGGGGCACCACGTCCTTCGATGCGCCGTACACCACGCCCACGCCGCGCGTGCTGCACGAGACGTTCGCGCGGATGCGGGCCGATGGCGTCACCCACGTGGTGATGGAGGTGTCGTCGATCGCGATCTCGATGGAGCGCGTCGCCGGCATCGACTTCACCGCCGCGGCATTCTCGAACCTCACGCAGGATCACCTCGACGTGCATGGCTCGATGGAGGCGTACCGCGATGCGAAGCGCCTCTTGTTCAGCCGGCACCTGCACGGCGGCACCGCGGTCGTGAACGTCGACGATCCGGAAGGGCTCGGCATGGCGGCGGGCGCACCCGGCCGCGTGATCCGTGTCAGCGCCGACGGCAACCCCGCGGACCTGCGCGTGATCGAGCAGGAGTCCACCGTGCGCGGCATCCGCGCGAAGCTCGCCACGCCGACCGGCGAGATCGCGATCGAAGCGAAGCCGCTGATCGGCCGGTACAACGTGGATAACCTCGCGCTCGCGGTCGGCATCTGCGAAGCGCTCGGCATCCCGCACGAGGCGATCGCCCGCGGCATCGCGAAGCTGCCCGGCGTGCCCGGTCGCGTCGAGCGCGTCGCGAACAAGGCCGAGCTCGATATCTTCGTCGACTACGCGCACACGCCGGATGCGCTGCGCAACGTGCTCGCGGCGCTGCGGCCGCTGACGAAGCGACGGCTGATCTGCGTGTTCGGCTGCGGCGGCGATCGCGATCCCACGAAGCGGCCGAAGATGGGCGCGGCGGTGGCCGAGCTCGCGGATCTCGCG
>Ga0247741_1002123_pt1 | contig 11063 bp, 8 predicted proteins | sample UWRJL213509R2_FD_180945 | JGI IMG/M metagenome (GOLD analysis project Ga0247741, IMG submission 180945) | Plant litter microbial communities from Arlington Agricultural Research Station in Wisconsin, United States - UWRJ-L213-509R-2 | ecosystem: Environmental > Terrestrial > Plant litter >...
CAGCAATTAGCCATACCGTAAAAAAACTCGAACAAAATTTGGGCATTGAGATATGGCGACGCGAAGGACGTAGCCTAACGCTCACTCAGGCAGGACAATATTTACTGGCAGTTGCTAACCGGGTATTACCACAACTGGACTATGCACAAGAACGTCTCCGCCAGTATGCACAAGGCGAATGCGGGGCTTTGCGAATTGGCATGGAGTGTCATCCCTGTTACCAGTGGCTACTCAAATTGGTTTCACCGTTTCTTTCTGCATGGCCAAATGTGGATGTTGATGTTAAGCAGAAATTTCAATTTGGTGGCATTGGTGCACTGTTTGGCTATGAAATAGATTTGCTAGTAACGCCAGACCCGCTCTACAAACCGGGGTTACGTTTCGAACCTGTTTTTGATTATGAGCAAGTACTAGTGGTGAACGGAAAGCATGCATTAGCCAAAGCAAAATATGTAGAGCCTGAACAATTAAAAACAGAAGTATTAATTACTTATCCAGTCACGATTGAGCGTTTGGATATCTACAATCAGTTTTTGTTACCCGCTGGTATTAGCCCCAAGCGTCACAAGCCAATTGAAACCACTGACATCATGTTGCAAATGGTTGCCAGTGACCGAGGCGTGACTGCATTACCTCGCTGGCTTGTTGAAGAATATGCGAGCAAGCTCGATATAGTGCCGATACAGCTCGGTAAATTAGGAATACATAAACAGATTTTTCTCGGTATTCGCGAAGCCGATATTGAAATCGATTATGTAAATGCATTTGTAAAACTCGCGCACGAATTTCGTGATGTCACTGAGTAAGTAATATGGATAACAATGACGAGTTTTAGCCTAATCTTTAGGTTGCGTTTATTCATTGCGTGCACCAATAAACACCTCCTTGCGAATGGTCGAGAGCACGTTAAATTGGCTGTTCTTTACTAAGGGGAAATCAAACATTACCTTATCGGAAAAGTTAGCTGCTTTAGCATTTTAAGTTACAGAAATTTTAAGATAACCATGAAACCCGTCTTAGTTTGTTTGCGACAATCTTTTTTGATTTATCTAAATTCAAACTTCTGAGTAAACCGCGGAAATAAATACAGCAAACTATTTCGATACAGGGCTTCTGCAACGAAAACTTCGCAAGGCCAGCCTGGAAGCTTTATCGACTAAGGTAAATATTTCATCGATATGATTCTTTTCATGCAGAGGTCTATGACCATCCACTTTAATAATGTGGCAATCATATAGATCTGTAATGCTATAAAATTGCTGATAAAGATTGGCATTCTTTAATCGTTTACCGCTATTCGCGCAATAATCACGCTGCTCTAATTTTTTTCGTCGCGTTAATAGACCTAAAATATTTTGCGAGTCCGTATAGATTATTAATCTTACTGTCATTTCTTTATTTGAAAAAATTCCATCATCGATAGCCCACAATAAGGTTTGTAACTCCAGTAGAGTTGAAGATGTATTTTCAAACTGTTTAGTTTTTACTTTCGCGATTAAATCAACAGCAAGTGTTTCTACATTTTCGATTGCAAGATAAGCACCAAAACCAATATGGGTTTTGTTATCTACACTGCCATCTGTAAATAGAATTATATTGTTCACTCAAACTGTCTCTGCATCATCCTCTTTTAATACGCACGACTTTCATAACTTCAAAGGTGATGCCCGCGACAACTTGTTGTTCCGGATAGTAGGTAATGTTCACTCTGGCACCTTTTAAACTTTGGTATTTACCTTTGCGCTTGAATTTAAACGGCACATCACAAGCCTCCACCATCAGCGTGTGCAAAATCCACTCACCTTCTTCTCGTTGAATGTGTGATACCACTTTCAACAGTTCGGAGTGATTGAGATTGTTGTGTTTCTCTACCAGTTTTTTGGAGTCTGATTGCATAATCGTATTCACGGATTAAAGCCTGGATAAATTATTTAGATCGGCCCGCATCATCTGCGAGTTTGCTCAGCCTGGCGACCATGTCAGGTGTAGCGCGCAAACGAAAAAATGCACCCGTTGCATCAGCACGTTCTTCAATCACGTCGCACGAAGCAAAGATTTCGCCACGTAATTCTTGTGCTGACCAGGGTAAAAATATTTCTGACTCAATCAAATCTTTTTGAAAAAATTGCACAATGGTTTGATGCAAATTTTTTATATCGTCCTCACGCTGAGCGCTAAGCACAATACAACCGGGATAATGTAGCTGCAGCTCTGCGATACGCTCTGCTTGTGCGGCCGCATCACTCAGATAATCAATTTTATTGAACACGCGAATGCGTGGCACAGTATCGGCGCCAATCTCGGCCAACACTTTATCGGTGACTTCTAGCTGCGCCTCATATCCTGGGTCGCCAGCATCAATAACATGTAACAACAGTGATGCGTTGAGGGCTTCGTCCAAGGTCGATTTGAAGGAAGCCACCAAATCATGAGGTAAGTTTTTGATAAACCCCACGGTGTCACTCACTAATATTTTGGGCACACTTTCCGGGTGCAAGGTGCGCACCTTGGTGTCGAGTGTGGCAAATAACTTATTGGCGACTAATACGTCTTTGCCGGTCAATGCGCGCATCAAAGTGGATTTACCCGCATTCGTGTAACCGACCAATGCCACTTGAGCGAGCGCCGTTTGTCCCTGACGTTGTGCTCGCTGGGTTTCGCGCCCCGCCTCCATCGCATCAATTTCTTTTTGCAGCTCGGCAATACGGTCGCGCACCTTACGGCTGTCCATTTCGCTACGTGACTGACCTGAACCACGCCCACCGGTTCCGCTACGCTGCCTTCCTGAAGGGCCTTCGCGCTTGGCTGCCTCACGCAGGCGCGGCGCCATATAGGTCAGACGTGCGATCTCAACTTGTATCCTTGCGGCATGTGAGCTGGCGTTACGATGAAAAATTTCGAGGATGACAACCGTACGATCCATCACCTCGCAACCCACTTCGTTTTCAAGATTAAGCGCTTGGGAAGGCGAGATTTCGTGGTCAACAAGAACAAACTCTACCGCATCATCTGATGCCTCTTCCCGCCCTTGTACGAATTGTTTTATCTCTTCCCGTTTACCAACGCCGATATAGGCTGCCGAGTCGAAGGATGCACGCTTCTGGGTAAATTGACCAACCACCTCAAGGCCCAAGGTCTTTGCCAACTCAGCCAACTCGACCAACGACGAATTAAATTCAGTATCGCTAACACCGTCTAAATGCACGGCGACGATCAGCGCACGCGGACGACGCGTTTCTTCGGGGTTTAACATGGAGTAATTTCTCTAGGGATGGGAGCGCGAACGTTTTCGAATAGCGTCACGAGATGAAGTGTACACAATTATGGATAAGCCCGATTATGGATGAGCCATTATGGACGGGAGTAAGTGCCGTGGGAATGCTTCTTTTAGCTTCGTTCAATATTAAGTGAAGCTTCGCTGCGAGTTCGTAGTTCACGACCGCATTTGCTAACGTCAGTAAATTAGTGTAATTCCATATAGCGTAAAAACATTTGTTATGAGTCTATTTAACAAATTTAGCCAAAAAGAACATTAGACTTATGGCTAAAGCAGTTCTTATTATGATGCTGACTCGCAAGAGACAATTTCTTTTAAAGACAAATTTCATCGCAAGTGTAGAATTCAAAACATCAAAATAATTTTTGGGGTCTTCTGCACCATCTGCAATTGACACTTCATAGTTTTCAAGTCATTGATGCAAATACTCAACAACTATTTTGATGGGATTAAATTTAGTAAAACTATTTTAGTTTTTTCTACGATGGAGCAATCATCCTCGTTACCGCTAAAAATCTTAATTAACCAAATTATCCATCACATTAAGTATTTCGTTTTACGAATTACCTAATGTGATAAAACGCTGTCGGTTACCTGGCAACCTTTCGCGGCTCAATGATGCGGAACTCACCACTCAGGTGCATCATGCTCATGATGTACAACATGCCATCAAAATAGCGCTGCTCTCCTACTGGCAATGGGGTTTCCCAAAGCTCTTTCAGAAACGCGTCTGAGATTTCTCCTTGAGTCGCCGCCAAACCGCCGACTGCGGTCGCCGCGACCATTCCAACTGAGTGACGATCTGACATGGGTTTGCCGTCGAGCGTGTATTTGTCGGCAAACGTATGGATACCTTGTTTGAACAGAAATCTCTGAACGCGATTACTGAGAGCCGTTTGGCGTGGGTCTTTTGCAAACCAGCTGTAATCCATCGCCATATTACTCACGGTACGCCAGCTGTCGTAAGCAAAACTGCTTGGCTTGCCATCCCAACCCATGGAAGGCGTGCCGTCGTAATCGGTGCGGTCGGGTGAAAGCCCAGTTTCAGGATGTGCCGCTTTGTGAAAAAGATCGCGACTCGATTCAGCTGCCCTCGCCCAAAATTCTCGTTCTTCTTTTGGTGCCCAACGTGCCCAGAGTTCGTAAAACCCCGGCAAATGGTAAGACGGATCAGTGCCCGGAAGGTTGGTTTCCGGCACGAAGCGAACCATCGCATGTTCTTCGTCAACCATGGGGCCAACGCTAACTTCACGCGGTGTGTTGTTCGGTTTATAGCTCGGCCAAGGTTTACCCTCTTTTACGGCTTTCGCCTGCTCGGCACGATTGTTGGGACTTGACCAAGGACTGGCTGGCTCTATAAACGCAGGTTCGTCGGAATGGATTCGAAAAGGCGTGGTGCCGGTCAAGACACCGTGATGGCGCACGCCTCGCAATATGGTATCGGCTTCTTTTTGATAGTTATAAATGCCTTTACCGTTGCCCCAGCGATGAGCCGCAAAATATAGCGCCATTGCATAATATTCTTCGCCATCCGGCGCCGCGCTCGTTGATCGAGGTCTACCGTCTGTGCTCATCGACCAGGCAAAATAGCCGCGCGATGGATTGGCGGGGTCGGTATTAAGCATGTATGTTTTCGACCAATTCCACAGCGCATCAAACTCGCGTTTCTTATTCAATTGCACCGCGATCATCATTCCGTAACTCATGCCTTCACTGCGCGCATCGTTGTTAGCCCAGTCAGTAACGTACGCCAGCGTGCCATTTTCGTTAGCGCCCGTCTCGAAATAAATTCGCTCTTCTTGTCCATCGCCGTGAAAAAATTGCTGGAATGCGCGTTCGATGCGTTCGTGAGTTTCGGCGGGTGTTTTATTCAAACGCTCAACAAATAAATTCGCGTAACGACCGGTTTTATAAGCACCCGCACCGTCGTCAAGACGTGTAGCCACATGCGTTGAACCTGTAGGAATTTCAGCAGCAATTACTTGCGTAGCCTGTATCGCACTTGCAACAAGCACCAGAGTGGAAACAATACCAAGGGTTTTAAGTTTATATTTAAACATGGGATTTTCTCGTTATGTAATTTTATGCCGGCGTGGAAAGTCTTATTGTTCTTAAAGTACTAGTGCGCAAGCTAAAGCTTCTACAACTTTTTTACCATGTTGTTTTCTAAAAATTCACATCTCTTTACATAGGATTACAACTTGAATTCAGCACCTGTTATTTCATAACCATACTGATGCACTGATTTTTGTGATCCAGCTTAGCGGCTTGTCCAAAGTTATCAAGAGCCGAATTCACTACACGTCCACCTTAACTAGATCTTACTTAAAAGCTCAAGGCAATGACCTAAAAACTGCAAGCTACTTACGGGGAATCCCATTAAAAGAAATGAAGCTGCGCCCGTTATCGCAAAACGAATTGAACTGTACAACTTAATGAAATCGCAAGGCGCATCTGATGTAGATGTTTTTAAAAGCGGTTTTAAATTTTAATAGCAATCAGCCCGTGCAGTATCAAATTAAAACTGGGTTTTGGAAATTGGATGTCACAGCCTAGACAATATTTCAAAAATATATTTGTATGTTTAAATGATCTCATGACAGATCACACTTTCAATGTAGGCTTCAAGGCAGTCATAATCCCGACACTTTTTTCAAATCGCTGTAAAAATTGCCCATCCTCACTTCGCACCCCAAGGGAAAAAACCTCATGAAAATAATTATTTTGGGCGCGACAGGAATGGTTGGCCAAGCGGTGCTGCGTGAATGTCTGTTAGCATCTGATGTCGAGCTGATTACAAGTATTGGACGTACTGCGCTTGACAATACTGACCCAAAAATAAAGCAAATCACTGTTCCAGATTTAATGAATGCATCCGCACAGCTTGAATCACTGCGTGATTACGATGCCTGTTTTTTCTGTTTGGGTGTTTCGGCAAGTGGAAAAACCGAAGCGGAGTATTCACATTTAAATTTTGAAATTCCGCTAACAATTGCCACTGCACTTTCAAAGCATAATTCTAATATGACTTTTGTTTATGTATCGGGTGCTGGCACAGACAGCACTGAGCAAGGCAAGACTATGTGGGCCAGAGTAAAAGGGAAAACCGAGAACGCGCTTTTGACGCTTCCGTTCAAAGCGACATATTTATTTCGGCCCGGTGTTATTCGCCCACTGCATGGCATTCGCTCTAAAACCAATGCCTACTATCTTTTTTATCTCTTTGCTAATCCGTTGCTGGGATTACTGAAATTTATTTTTCCGGAGCATATCTTAAGCACTGATATTATCGGCAAAGCTATGCTTGAAGTTGCCCGTCATGGCGCATCCACAGCAATTCTTGAATCACCTGATTTGTATAAACTTGCGCAAGAAAAAAGTTAACACTGGGTAAATTTAATGAACAAAACTTTTAATGTTAAACGCATTATTGGACGCGGCTTTGCGTTTATTCTGTTAATCACAATTCTGCTTACTGGAGTCATTGTTGCCATGGCATTTAGCGATTTTGGCCAACAACCGCAAGGCGAATACGTGAACCGAATTAAATCCTCACCCGAGTGGCATGATGAACATTTTGAAAATATTCATCCTATGTGGACCAACGCAAAAGACGCCTTGTTAGGTTCAATTCTGCATTCAAATCCCGATGCACAACCCGCTGAATTTCCACTACCAACGTCGAGTGCGTCATTTTCCAGCCCACCCGCAACTGGTTTGCGAATTACCTGGATGGGGCATTCATCGCTCGTGGTAGAAATTGATGGCGTTAATGTATTAATTGACCCCGTGTGGAGTGATCGCGTTTCGCCTATCAACTGGATTGGACCGAAACGATGGTACGGCCCTACTCTTGCGCTGGAAGATTTACCGCCAATCGACGTGGTGCTAATTTCCCACGATCATTACGATCATCTCGATCACAATACGATTGTGAAAATGAAAAATTGGAAGGCGCATTTTGTTGTGCCGCTGGGTATTGGTGCGCATTTGCGCTATTGGGGAATTCCGGAAGATCGCATCACTGAATTAGATTGGTGGCAATCCACGAAAATTAAACAACTCGATATAGTCTCTACGCCTTCCCGTCATGCGTCCGGCCGTTTATCTCCAGATAGCGACAAGACACTGTGGTCGGGCTTCGCGCTGCATGGCGACCAAAACCGCGTTTACTATTCGGGTGATACAGGCTTTTTTCCTGAATTTAAAGAGATAGGTGAAAAGCTTGGGCCCTTCGATGTGACCATGATTGAAGTGGGCCAATACGATGCCGATTGGCCAGACTGGCACTTAGGGCCAGAGCAAGCGGTGCAAGCGCATCGTCTAGTTAAGGGAAATATGTTGTTGCCGGTGCATTGGGGATTATTTAAATTAGCGCAACACGGTTGGACTGAACCAGTTGAACGCGTGCTCGCCGCTGCAAGTTGTTATGACATTAACGTCCTCACACCAAAGCCTGGACAAAGTTTTGAGCCACGCCAGCACCCAACGCTGAAACCTTGGTGGCCACAAACTCCTTGGCGAACTGCGGAGCAAAAACCTATAGTAGCTACGCTGAACGGTAATGCAGCTGAGCGAATTTCTCCGCTGCATTGTGCGGATGCTGCTCAAAAAAATTGATCACACATAAGTTACGCATTCATCTCATCGACTAACTTTTGCACCAATTCTTTAGCAGACATTTCACGAGCTAAATGCGCGCCCTGCCCGGCCCAATGCGCGGCGAATTCATTACTACCCAGCTTTGCAGCAGCTAGGTTAAGTTGCTTGGTGGCATCGTAGGCGATGGGATAAGCCGCAGGCTTAATATTGTCTGCAGCTTCGCCGAATAAGATCAGTCGATTTACAATTCCACGAGCGGGGCGACCTGACAAAACTGCCGTTAATTGTGTGCTCGCAGCTCGCTCGCTTGTTAGATTTTCGCGATAAGCCTTGTCCGCCGATGATTCCGGGCACAGAATAAAAGCAGTGCCAAGTTGCGCTGCAACAGCACCCAGATTGAGCGCCGCTTTTACACCAGCGCCATCCATAATTCCGCCGGTGGCAATGATGGGTAGTTGGATTTTATTGACGAGCGTTTTCACCAACGTTGCAGTACTCAAGCGCTCATCAACAGCATTCAGATCAAACATACCGCGATGCCCGCCCGCCTCAATTCCCTGCGCTACTACCGCATCCACCCCTGCAGCTTCAATCACTTGAGCTTCACGTAAATTCGTCGCCGTCGCCATGGTGCAAATACCTGCTTGTCGTAAAGCAGCGATAGATTCTGTTGGCGGTAAACCAAAATGAAAACTGACAACAGCTGGGCGAAGTTCAAGCAGCATTTGAAGGACATCATCGCTTTCATTAAAGCTTTTATAAACTTCGTGGAGTGATTGCGGGAAAGGAATTCCCACTTCAGAAAATAGCGGAGCGAGGTAATCAACCCATGCGGATTCGCGGGCAAGATCGTGAATGGCAGGCTGGTGACAAAACACATTTACGCCGAAGGGCTTGGTGGTTAAGGCACGCGTCTCTTCAATCAGCTGGCGCGCCTGGGCTGCAGTGCTCGCGCCCAAGGCTAAAGATCCCAATCCTCCCGCATTTGAAACCGCTGCCACAAGCTGGGGAGTTGCAACACCCGCCATGGGAGCCTGAATAATCGGGTGTCGAATTGCTAAACGCGCGAGAAATTCCTGAGTAATACCCATAACTTCACCTGTCGATAATGGCAAACCTTAACTCTGGGGCTGATTTTCTGCCAAAGCCATGGCTTCGCGATCAGCTTTTGAGATGTATTTGGGTTTATTCACAACGCGTAATTTGGCGTTCATCTTTTTAAGCTTTTTGTTAAAAGCGTCATTGAGCTTTTTCTTGCGGTTCATAGCATTTCTTCCTACTTCATCCAACTCGTCACTAATCTCAAACGCCATCATACAAGCTAAGGGTTTTAAAGGCATGAAAACCAGCTGAAAACCTTACTTTTCTTACGCATGGCAGGATGAATGAAAGGCAGGAAGATCATCTAGATTTGCCGGCCAACTTTATTATTGAGAACCAATATCATCCGCAACTATTTGTCGTTATAATTATCGTCACATTAATCCATATTTTTGAGAGGCTTAACTGGCTCATGGATTAACAAATACCAGACAGGCATTTAGCCGTATAAATGCCAAATAATTATTGGAGATAGACGTGAAAAATTGGGTTTTTCAACTTCATTGGTTCTTGGGAATTACTGCAGGATTGGTACTGGCGCTTGTCGGTGGTACCGGCGCTTTGATGAGCTTTGAAAAGCAAGTCATGGAAGCTATCAGCCCCGGAATCGCGACTGTGCAAGTCCACGAAGGCGTTGTTCCACTTGAGCCAGATGCTCTTCTCGCCCGCTTCCGTGCCGATAATCCAAGCGCTTGGGTTGAGCAAATTACCCTGTCTTCGGAGGCAGGCCGTAGCGCGTTGGTGAGAGTCGCAAGTACGAACCGCAATGAACGTGCGAAGACTATATATATCGATCCTTATACCGGTACAACGCTTGGGTCTTTGACTGGCCAAGCCTTTTTTCGCACTGTGCTGGAATTACATCGCTGGCTACTCGTTCCCAGCGGCGAAGGTATCAACATAGGGAGACAAATTACGGGTTTCAGTTCAATCGCCCTTATTTATTTTGCCCTGTCTGGATTGTATTTGCGCTGGCCACGTCGTGCGCTGAATTGGCGTAACTGGTTTCGCATCGATTTTAGTTTAAAAGGCAGAAGCTTTTACTGGGCATTACATTCAGTAATTGGAACCTGGGTATTGATCGTTTATTTATTGCTGGCGTTAACAGGATTGTCCTGGTCCTACTCGTGGTATCGCAGCGGTTTGTCGGTGGTATTAACCGGTGAGGTGCCACCACAACGCGGCGGTCGTGGCGAGCGAGAACAACAGGAGTTACCAAAAATTGCACCCAACACCGATATCGCATGGGAAGCTTTTTTAGCAAAAACAGAGGGCAACTACAAAACTGCATCAATCACTATTCCAAAAAAAACACATGAAGCTTTTGCTATCTCTTACGTTTTGCCCGAAGCATTGCATGATCGCCAACGCAACAGCATGTCCGTAAATTCCGCGGGCGAAATCGTGAAATTTCAACCGTATAAACCTGTCGAACCTTTGGGAAAACGCATCTACCAAAGTATGTATGAATTGCACACCGGCGATTGGTTTGGAACGCCGGGCCGAATTGTAAATATGGTGGCGTCACTCTTTATGCCGTTGTTTACCATCACCGGATTTTTGCTCTACATAGATCGCCGTAAAAAGAAACGCGAAACAAAACAAGCATTAGCATCGCTCCCAACTTTAACTAGCGCCGCCGAAACTGTTCCAGATTATCTCGTGGTTTATGCAAGCCAAAGCGGTACCTCGGAAAAATTAGCGTGGCACACTGCCAATATTCTCAGCTCTGGTGGCGTGAGTACGAGTGTTAAATCTTTAGCAGATGTTAATACCGGCGTTCTCACATCTACCCAAAAAGTTTTATTTTTATTATCGACATTTGGTGAAGGTGAAGCACCGGATATGGCGCGAGGCTTTATCAAAAATTCGATGAAGGCCAAAACCACTTTTGAAAATCTTCGCTTCGGTTTGTTAGCGCTCGGCGATAAGTGCTATCAAGACTATTGTGGCTTTGCGATTGAGGTTGAGCAGTGGTTAATCAGCAATGGCGCCACCTCAATATTTGAACGTATTAACGTCGACAACAGCGATGAATATGCAATTCAACAATGGGAACAGGAAATTGCAAAACTGGGCGGTG
>Ga0247741_1002124_pt1 | contig 11057 bp, 10 predicted proteins | sample UWRJL213509R2_FD_180945 | JGI IMG/M metagenome (GOLD analysis project Ga0247741, IMG submission 180945) | Plant litter microbial communities from Arlington Agricultural Research Station in Wisconsin, United States - UWRJ-L213-509R-2 | ecosystem: Environmental > Terrestrial > Plant litter >...
TCACTGATTCCGATCCTGATATGATATGATATGTCGCGCTCGCTGTTACACGAGGCACAGCTTCCGGACCAAGGTTATGTTAGTAAATACATAGCAGCACATTGGGCATCGATATCCGAATCATAGGGCATCCATCCATCACGCGCATCGTGCGATTGTACGCACTTGACACCTTCGCGCCATTTGCCGCATGTACTGTATTGTATTGACTGGGTCCAGACCAAGAGAGATGCCGGTATGGCATTCTGCACTAGGACGCTTTGACAAACGTTCGGTCTAATTTGAATAGGCATTTATATGTGCGCCTTCCACCTTCAGTCGACGTCCTTGTCAATGCACCCACTAGGTATGTATGAATGGGTGACGTGAATATATGATTGAAAGACGTACAAAATACAACACATTTCTGGAAGCCTATTTGCTTCACGGGTGGAAAGACCGGTGATCAGAGCGATGGTTCGTATTAAGGTTGTCAAGAGGTAAATTTTTGTGCCCGGTGCATGTCAAGTATGAATCGAAGGGCCGCCATCCTACTACAATACACTTGGGTAGGCTGGGCGGCTCTCTGTGTGGTCACGTGGTATCGGGCGCCTATTGGAATTTCCGTCGTCCACCCGAGCTTCTTCCACTTATGTCTATAGGTGCATTGACTGTTAATCGGACATTGCTGAATCTAAGTAGTCATTTTTCTGGTTATTCTGGTTGGTATTTTTCTGCACGCGAGGTGGGCTCACAATATGTATGTCCGTGTTTACATAATTATTATTGTACAGGAAATACCCACCAGACACTACCAGAATGGTCTGAACAGCGTGCGGGTTGGCCCCGTTGATCCAGCAATCGTCTCCGGACTAGGTACGCAAAGGTATTCACTCTCCGTGAGATACTCGTCGACTGCTTCCAGAGCTGCTGGAATTAGTTCTTCGGTCTTCAATCCCAGATCCTGAAAACCTGGGTGGGGCGCAGTATAAGATGTCTGCGATGCTGGAAAAACAATATGTGTTGGCGGCAATTGAAGATTCGTATAGGTCACCCGGAAATTGGCGAGCAAGCCGGATGAAGTCTGATCTTCGATGCGGGCCTCGAGCAATCTCGACGCTCGCTCGAGCCACTGGGGAATATAGGCCAGCCCAAAGCTCAGCGTCCGAAGATGGAATACCGAATCATCCTTCATGACTACATCACCATCGCGCTTTGCTACGTCCTGAAGCAATCTATCACGAAACAAAACCATCAACACCAGCAGTGATGACATTCAGAGCATGCACGTACTCAATTAAGAAATCATTTAAAGCATAGCTGATGCATTCCTCGATGGCCTTGGCATAACTGTGATAATTGAGTGTGTGCTCTTTGGATCTAAAGGGGTCGTTGAAGAACTCCAATAAAAGATCGGCCTTCGGACCTGTAACAGCAAAGGGTAGATACATGCTACTGAGGGAAAGATAATCCCATCGCCTATATCCCAAAAGGAGTCCGGTGCATCGCGGGCCAGGTTGATAGTGGCCACAGGTGAGGTGATTCAGTCCCACCAATGTGGTATACGCGGTGAGAAGGTCCTTCCCGTGTCTCTTTCTCTGCTCTTGTAAAAATAGAAGAAGGACAGTGTCAAATTCAGGCACGAGATGAGAGCGTATAGGGCCGGATTCTGGCTGCATGCCAGAGAAGAGTGTTCAAGTCAATTGGTGGGTATACAAATCATGAGCTGGCAGGGACGTACAATCTTTTTCAACGTACACAGAACGTCTGATACGGCAGCGATGAAGATATGTAATTTATCATCACAACCCGCGTCATCCCGTAAGAAGCGATATATTGAGACCAATGAGAACCTCAAAAAAGCGTCTCCAAGATCTTCCGTCCAGTTGGCCTTCTCCAGAGCTTTATTTAGGATTTCTATGGAGCATATAAAGCTCTTTAGTGTCGAGCAAAGGTTGCCATCTCCGGCCCCTACAGAAGAAATTTAGTGAGAAACAACACTCTTAGAAGTAGGGACAAATTACCAGAGATAAGCTTCCCCTCGCATCTCATATGCCCCAGGCATATTCGTGCCACTTGCTCAAAAAATGCGCTCGAGTCGAGATGAAATTCCCGTGAACGGCGGCGATCCAAAAGGAAGTCGGAAAATGATGCATGCGCCAACTGTAATCTCCCGATTTTGAGCTCGCCAGAGTCAAAAGCTGTCCAGTGAAAGATAGACGACAAATCTCCCAGGTAGTATTCCACTTTACCCGGGGGAAGCAAAAGGAACGCCCTGAGATCGGCGACTTTGGAAAAATTAAGATATGTGGTGTCACTGACATGTTCAAGGTCTTTTGACACTAGAATCAAAAATCCCAAAATCCTCATCATACAATCGAGCTTCTCCTTTGGAATTGAAGCGAGAACATGTCGGTACAGGGAGTCGAGATCAGCAAAAGGCAGATCCGCATCTGACTCCCCCGAGCTGACCCCAAGCGCAATCCTGAGCCTCTCTATGGGGTCATGGCGCGGTGACGAGATATATTTAGTTGTGGTGGACGCGTAGATGAACTGCCCAGAAGACTTTTCCACGAGATCTTCTACCATTTCGTGCGGTGGCCAGGATGGAGGAATAAAAGCTCTAAGCGGGTGTGTTGCTTTGATTGATTGGAAGGTAGCTTTTAGGAGTCGACGGATGTCATCATCGGGTTTGAACGAAGCGTCTAGAGCAAGTCGGGTGGAAAGAGTTCGGAGTGGGTCGCAGGTGAAAGTTGTGGCTATCTGTGTTTCTGGGCGGCTTGCAATGAGCACTTTAAGAGGTTGATTACATCCAGCAACTGCATCAGCCACGACCTGCAGGATATGGTTTTGGACTTGGGGATCGGAACATTCGTCTAGACCATCAATAATGATCAGTTTTGGTAGGGCTTGGAAGGCAGTTGCGGATTGATTGTCTAGAGAGTTGATTGGTTCAAAGAGGAGTGAAGAGAATTGGATATCGAGTCTCTTCTCCACTATGGTTGGATCGCGCACAATAGCAGCTTCTATGAGATCCCTCAATTCGGGGACTGAAGTCGCGGCCTGTAGAGCGATCGTTGACGCTAGAGGCTGGTGAGTTGACCTTTTTGGGTCGTTTCTGGAAAAAAAGAAGCTCGCGAGCAAGAGGCCTTCACGAGCACATATCTCAGCAAGTGTCTGAGCGATGGCCGACTTCCCTGCTCCTGCGTCGCCGTAAAGCCAGAGAATCGCAGATTCGGTGTCCACTATTCCAAAGATCCAATCCATAAGCCTCTTCAACACTGCTACACGGGTTTTTTCGTGACACCTTGGTCGGTCAAATGCCTCTCCTGAGTCGTGCATGGCAGCGGGGACAGCCGATCTTGAAAGCCGATCCAGTCCAGACCCTATCATGTGGTAGCCATTAATCAACTGCAGTGATGGTGAGGAAATTTGACTAGCACTTGCCTCTCTCTTGAACTGCATAGCTATTGAAAACCCCACCTGAGATATAGATGTCGCAGTTGTTGAACAGCGCACAAGACATTATCGGGGTCGTACAATGTATTGGCTTCCGAAGTGAAGACAGACAAGCCTGGAAGATGAGCACCATAAGAGTTATGCCTGTGCAATTGAATAAAAATACGGACCACCTTCGAAGATAGCAGCCGTATCTGGCCAGCCTGAAAGCTGACCATAGCCACAACAGCCCGGTCACAGCCACAACTTTGACGCGACCCTATCTTGACCTAATCCTCAGTGAACGTCAACAGCTGAAAGGGTCAGCTCCGCACAATCTTCATGCCCGCAGCTCTGCAGACTTTCTAGGGAGCTCATTCCACCATTCAATATCGAAGCACGTCGAGGGGAACTCGGTTACTACAACTAGTGGCTTGGGCGCTTAATTTCTTGGAAGTGTTCAAGGATCAAGCTTAATCAAGGTTGATCAAATCAAACATTTTGCGACTCCAATAGAGCGAAAATTGGGTTCTAAATCTGTTGTAGCATCACATTTTTAGTCCAATGGATACAATCCAGGGTGGTGGGAATGGAAATGCCGTCGACACCATAGGTCAACTCGTTCAAGACAGCCAATACTTTCTCCAAGGGGACTTCGTTGTGTTTCGGGTACGAAGATATCAAAACCCTCAAATGGTTACTGAAATTTCTGACAATGCCAAACCAATCTCAGGTCCATGATCATCTTTTTAGATTACCCCAGTATCATCTTGTTGCGAATTCTCAATTCTTTGCGGACCTCTTCGAGGTACCCCAACCGTCAACCACGAACATCGAAGGTTCTAGTGTTGACCACCCCATCAGGGTACCCTCAGACGTATCGGTTCAGGAATTCCGTGATTTCTTGAAGGAGTTCTTCCCTCTGTAGGATCACTTATTTCGGATTCTAGACTTTCGCGTGATACTGATAGTATTGCGAACCTTCTGTAGGTCGCGAATTACCATAAACTACAAATTCTCCAAATCCTCCTGGATATCGACACTGAAACTATCTACTCTCTGGTGCTGTTTCTCAGTTCGGAATATAGCCATAGTAAACATCAAAGGGACGCTTACGCCCCAAGAGTATGTTCTCCTTGGGAGGCAATACACCATCTCCGAATGGGTCAAACGGGGTTACAAGGAAATGGTTTTAAGAAAGGGAACCATATCCGATGATGAGGCAGGCGAAATAGGCTATGCCACAACGATACGGCTTCTGAGGATGCGGGAGGGAGAAAAATACGGTCACGTTAGTGAAGTCGACGCTGGTATAGAGTCCACTGAACTGTGGTCCCACATGAAGAACGACCCAAAGATAGAGGAACTGGAGACCGAGATCGAGAAAGTTTTCAAAGAGGAGTTGGAGGAGTTGATGGCGACCGAGAGAGGTTATCCGAAGGCGATAGCGAAATAGTATCTCTGAAGAGTATCCCTCGCACAGAAACACAGGTCGAAAAGTAATCGTTGCGCGATAGACATACTTGATGTATAAGGTTAGGTTGGCACCTATGAACGGAAGATATGCCGTATATATAGTACAAGAAAAGTTGAAGCACTAAAACCACGAACGCATGTATGTTCTACAGCGTGTCGTGCTAAACATCGTCCCGAAATTTGCCTAGTGTACAAGTTGTTAGTTAAACTGCAATGCACGACTCACACATGGTCGTCATCCACTGAAATGGCTCTGATGGGCCAGGCGAAATGAGAAAGTAGGGTCCAGAAGAAGAATTGGTTTGAATCAAAATGGAAGAAAAGAAGGAAATAAGTCTTCGAAAGTGACGGACAAGCGAACCTGACATGATTTAGGTTCATGCCAGCCCAAACTTCTCTTTCACCATCTGCTCAATAGATGGGGGGTAGTACATCCCTGGCCAATTCGTAATCTGGTGTTGAACCTCCCATATTTTCAGCACGGTCTGCATGTCCAACTTCTCGGCCTCCGCTAATGCAAGGGGGACATTACGCGAGCACAAGTCTGCGTAGGCTGGAAGGAGCCATTGGTGACCAACCATGTTGTATTTTTTGGCGATCGCGATTTTGTCAACCGAAGAGGCAATGGGAGTGAGCTTTTGAACGGCAAGCGCCTTGAGGTCTGCCATATTCCATTTGTTGGCAAGCGATAAGACGCAGCTCCAGTCTTCAACTGTGACGAGATCGGGGTCGATGAGGCTCCTGTACACGGCAATAAGTAAGCCTCGGATGCATCGCAGGGGACTATGACGACGCTCGCTTACGATGGATAGAAGGTATACAACAACTTCTCAAACTCGACTTTCTTGATATCCGTAAGGAAATATGGGGCTGAGTGTGGAGATACACCGATAGGAGCGGGTCTTGAGGCAAGCAAGATGCGGAAATGCTCTGAATGTTTCTCGAAGAAATATCGGTGAACTTTAAACAGACAATCTTCGACCTGATAAAAAATGGAAACTTTCAGTGAAACGTCGCACAAAGTTGGAAAATGACTTACTCGGAATGTAACTGTCGCATCTGAGAACCAAAACACGGGATGCGCCCTTGCAGCCCCAATGCCAGATGGAAGTGGGGGCAGGTTAGTACTAGTCATAGCCGATAGTTGAGGGCCGGGCATGTACACTCCTGGAGGCGAGACTAAAGATGAAGTAAACGACCTCTCTGGACGATACCAACTATCCAAAGGTTGGCCATACCACGGCCGGGAAGCACCAGGGGCAGGAGGCGAAACCCATGGGCCAATCCCCGAGGAGCTTATTGCAGGTGTGCGTAAAAGAGGGCCTCCTGGTGGTGTCTGGTACATGTAAGGAGTCGAATAGCCAAATCCGCAGGTAAACGCAGAAGGTGGAGGCAACGGTGCCGGCATTTGCGGGGGCTGCGGCGGTGGCAGACAGGCATACGAATAAGGAGAGAATGCAGAGGTCCTCAGGCTGGACCCTGGGGTTGATGGCAAAGGCGCAAACCTCAAACGACGCTGAGGAATTGGAGCAATGCTTGGAATAGCTGGATTGGCATAGGTAAATGCCGGCTCTGTCCTCGTCTGCGTCCTTGGTTGCGAGCTCGAAACTTCGTTTGCGTTATCGTTCGCGCTTGGAAGTGGAGGTGAGGGTGGAAGAGGAGATACAGCAGGAATAGGAGGTGAAGGTGTGGAATTACGAGATGCGATCGGTGAATCGAACAACTCGAATCTAGCAGGCGCTGGCAGATCTGTACCAGACTGCATCGGAGGCGACGACGTCGAAGGATAGTCTGAAATTCGCGGCAAGTCTCTCGTACCCGTATACGGCGACCCATACGAAGAGAGATATGGGCTGGTGATCTCAGGTATGAATGGTGAGGGCGGTGTGACGGTCCTAGTAGGCGGGGGGGAGACTGCACGATTGGGGGTAACAGGCGACATGGGCGAAGGGGGTGTTGGCAGGCTACGATAGTAGCATGCTGATTGTGGCGCCCAGCGAACGTGATTCTTGGTAGTATTCGTCGAACGTAAGCCCGGCGAAACCAACAGTGGCCCAGTGGGGAGAGCGTCCACAAACGGTGACGACTCTACAGTGATCTGGAAAGGCGATGATGACCGCCTGCTTTGACCCCATGCTGTTGGGTGAACTCTGGCATACGAGTTGAGGGATGCACCAAGAGGTCTGACTCCGTCAGGACGAAGAGAGAGTTCCGGTGTACGTTGCTTTGGGATTGGTGGTAAAGGTGGTCGTCTCGTAGCAGAGGGTGCAGCTTTCGTCCCATCATCAGCTTTGGTCGATATGCTACTGGCAGTACTGTTGGTGCCATTGGAAATGCTGTTGAAGGTGTTTGTACCGGTGGCTGGCTGAGCTAAGGTGTTGCAAGCTTTCAACCAACTAGGGATACTGGGCATCTCCGTGACCATTCCAGGATCGCCCTGATATTTCGAAGTCGTGGAGACCAGAGGAGTGGAGATGCTGGGTCTTCGAATTGCTACTGGAGAGGCTCCTGCAGGAAGAGTTGGCATAACTTGGCCTCCAGTCGCTGACGTGAAAGAAATGGGTCGAATCTCTGCGTTATCGACGAGACTGGGCAAGGTACCGGTTGAGACTGTCGGAGGAAGCCAGGATGGTGCAGGCATATCTGAGCTTTCGTTCGCCCCAGGGACAGTCTGGTTTGACCAGATCCTCTGGATTGCACTCGGACCAGGTATATGGTTTGCTACGCGCTCCTCTGGTGTCTCCAAAGGGCTTTCGCACATGAAAGTGCCTTCGCTGGCAGTCCTACTCAGACCGTCGTCGCTAGTGTGTGCGTCACGAAGGCTACAATAAGGCACAGGGCTTCCGGTTGTATCGGACCTACTTAGGACACTCCACTGCGGCGCAGAATCTCCCTTTCTGGCAGAGACTCCGTTCCCATCGACGTCGACTGGCAGTAGATCAAGCGAGTGCCTAGGGTAAGTATTTCTACTGCTCTGATTGCTACTGCCAAAGGAGTGTCGTGACAGGAAGCAAGTGGGTAGGGGAGGTTGAGGGATATCGATGATGACAGACTCCTCGCTCTCGCTGTGGATATGGCTTCGCATGTCGCCTGTATCGCTTGTAGAGCTGGACAAGGCACCGCCATCCTCCATGGGACTCCAGGGATTGAACCTGAGACGATTGGCACCGTAGACTGCCTGTTCGTGTGCTTGCGGGTTGCTCAGATCGATCAAGTCTGTGTCATGCGTTTCGAGGTTGACAACAGGTCCGCTGGAAGCCTGGGACGATACACCAGCTTGAATGAGCGATGGATGCTGCGAGGTCGATGCATAGCTGAGGTTTGAGTTCGTCGGAGAGTTGGAACGTATGGCTGGGAACGCAGGTAAATTTGTCTCTCCATCATTTCTCTCCCAAAAACGGCGTTGGGACACCGACGTATTGTAGCGAATGGGGTTTACCGCGTAGGGTCTTGTGTCGTAACTCTGCTCAGACTCAGTAGGAGATAACGGCCGCAGACCTGGACACGGATATGGAACCTCGGTTTCATCAGCAGGTAGTGTGAAGTTGTTGGCATCGGAAACGCAACGATCAGTCAAAGAGTTTGGGAAGGATATAGGGGTAGGGGGTGAGGGGGTGACCGTGGTCATCGAGGCATCCCCGGCGGATTCTGGCGGTGTTACGCTGTCCTTCACCTTCGAGCTGCTTCCAGTCTGTGAGGAATATCATTATGATTAGTTCATTCAAGCGAATGGTAGAACTCACGTTACTATCCTCTTCCTGTCGAACACCCGCATTCCACTCCTTCACCATATCTTGCAGCGACAACCTCTCCGCCAAGACACTGATTGGCGTACGGTCATCTACTGGGGCAGGCCTCCCCACATCAGCTTCTGCACTCAGAACCGGCAACGTCCCAGCCACTGCATCTGCAATGTCGTCAGAAACGGGCGCTGGCGGCATTAGCCCGCTGAACGGGTCTGGCATGGCAGTAATTTCCCATTGTGCGAGGAACGGGTCATTATCGAGGGCGGTCACCGTTCCAAGACGAGGATCTGAGCTCTGTGGAGCAGTCTCATGGGGCTCTTCAACATTAGACTGTCCCAGAGAAGATGGTGAGCTGGGGATGCTGTTGAAGTCGTAGATTACCGGACCAGGCCCTGACGACGCGTGGCGTTGCAGTCCCCCCATGGATGCGGCCCCAATGGGCGGAGAGAGTCGAAAGATTTCGCCACCGTCTGAGTTGGAGTTCCAGTCCAGTATAGAGGCGGAGCCCGTGCTGGACGTTGGTGAGGACATGTAGCTAGCTGTGGGTATAAACGAGTGGCCCAGACGTCGTGCGGGGTCCTGTTCACGACTGAGAGGTTTAGAGATAGTCGGAGACGACATGGCGCCTCTATCACTGCGGATTGAAATCGGGCGCTATGGCAGCTCAGATGAACAGAGGAGGGGGAATGAAAACCGAGTATAGGGTTCTTATAAACCAAGGCGGGCGTCTGTCATGGGAAACCGTGACTCCTAACCAGCCACTAATTACAAGGGTCCGTTCTCAATGGGGAAAGCTCTATTAATCCGCATAATGGGTTCCCTAACAGCAAATGTAGTATGTAGAGCAACAGAAATCCTTTACAAGAACAGAATGTGCTTCAAATTTCTAGTAAAGCAAAGAAAGCTGATAGAAACGTGTACTCGTGGTCGCCGACCAAGAAATCGGGTCAGAATCACCACATAACCTGAGCCGACCCTCCACACCCTCCAAGGTACATCAGAGCATGCATATCAACGAGGCGGTCAACGACCCCAAGGTCCAATGTGCATGTCCGCATCTTCGCACGCTAGATCAACACGCGTTAGAGAATCGCAAAACAGACGGAGAATAAGACGTACGAGAGCAAATCCCACACCACGATAAATGGTACCATAGAGATCCTTGAAGTCCGCATGCGTTTTGTCGATGGATCTGCCAGTCGGGTCCTTCGTGCGGCCCAGGTATTCTATCGTAGCACGTTTGATGACCTAGATGCGTCACCATTTAGCCAGGGTATTCCTTCTAGATTCCGAAGAACCGAGTAACGTATCCTCACATTTTTGTTTGCCTTTTCCAACGTGCCCTCATCGACGGTCATCGGCTGACCCTCATCGCCCTTGGAACCCTTAGATTCAGCCCTGACGACATTGTCCACGTCCCCGAACACGTCCTTCTCCTTCCCTTTGCCTTTAGATTTCCCTGTCGTTGGCAGCTCTGGCACTTTAAACACCTTGTCGCTCTCAGTAACCTTGAGTTTCTTTGATGGTCCTGGAAGGGCGCTGCTACTTGCGACACGCTTGAGTTCATTTCCACCAAAACTATTCGTCCTCTTGAGATCACGAACAAAGAAAGCAGGTGGTTTCCGAGGGATAGGATCATCTGGCCGTGGCAGGCGTTTCTGAGGTTGCACGCTTGGAGGCCGCAGCTGTAACCTGGCGACGCACAATCGAACAGCGTTCGACTCGGACGAGGATGAAAATATCTGTCCGAAGATGACCATCTCCGTGGTTTCAGGTCCGTCTGCAAATATTCAGTTAGCTGCGAGCTAAAAGAGTCCGAGCTCAAGAAACATACTACTGTCACCCAGTGCCACTTTCAATCCAACGTCAGACCTCGATACGTCAGAATATGAGGTGAGGCAAAACATATTCTCAAAGTACGTCTGTGATAACACGGCTAACGGGTGGATGTCCCTGTAAATGATAAGTCCTGCATCCCAACCCAAGTGCGTCTCACTCACATCTCTATACCACCACTTTCATCCAGATAGACGTCCTTCAAGCTAACCTCTCCCAAAAGCCTCAAGCTTGGTCGTCCACGCATACTCTCCAACGCTAGTGCCAATGGGTTCTGAAGCAAGTTGAAAGCGCTTTGCTTCGAAGGTGAATCCAGTCGTGCTCCAAACGTCAAACCATCAAGAAGCAGGAGTGAGTCTGACAGAGAAAGAGCTCCTCTGTAGAGCAGGCGGTAAGAGGGAGATACAGATGATCTAGTGGGCGTATCGTTCGAAGTAGCCGAGATTGTCGTCGTCGTACGCGTCGGCGTTGGCGCCACCAAGGATATAGTCGGTATCGTAGTCATGTCCACCGTTGCAGAAGTGGGATTCAGTGTCAATACAGACATTGCTGGTGTTCAGTCGCGATCCATGACCTTTAGAC
>Ga0247741_1002125_pt1 | contig 11057 bp, 9 predicted proteins | sample UWRJL213509R2_FD_180945 | JGI IMG/M metagenome (GOLD analysis project Ga0247741, IMG submission 180945) | Plant litter microbial communities from Arlington Agricultural Research Station in Wisconsin, United States - UWRJ-L213-509R-2 | ecosystem: Environmental > Terrestrial > Plant litter >...
AGACGACGCATACGTCACACTACACCTATCGGTTCTTGGTTTTATCCGCCAAGATCCTCGCTAAATGTTTGCTCTCCGAGGAAATGCTGGCCAGACATTCATATCTTCTACACATGGTCGCCGTTCGGCTGGAAAAAAATCGCCTGGGTGAAAGGAAGGAAGGCGACTACCTCTTCCACATGGCATCGATCTACGCCAGCAACATCACCACCTGTTCTGCAATGCACTTGTCACCATTTTGGCCCGATTTTCTTCACGCTGTGACATGCTATCATGACGATTGTCTTAAAGACGCTCGGAAGTCACCGTTATGCAGAGCAGTGAATGCTGATGAGGTTGTATGGGGCAACATCGATCGAGCACTTGAAGCTCTCGTACCATCAGATACTGCAGTCATGTCCGACTCCCATGGGGCCAACGACACGATGGCAGCACACCGTCCTCTTGCTCATGCTCACGGCCAGGATTCCACATTGCCTGAGGGAATGGAATCAGGTGAATGAATTGGGGATATTGGTTAGTTCCCTTACTGAGGATGTCGAATGTGGTATATTGAAGGCTGATGTTCAACCAGATTCCTCACAAATGGCTGCACAAAGTGGTACATTGTCCATCGTTCGCCCCCCTCTGCACAGCTGGGGCTAGCAAACATACTTTTCTATCAATTCTATCAGGTGTATTTTGGCTTGCAAATTAAATCAAAGACCTTTTAGAACCATTTCATATCTAGCGAACAATGCTTCAGTACGAATAAGATGGAATAGTATGAGTATTGATTGCACACAGGATCTTGAGTGCCGCTGTAGCGACAAACTTTGGACGGCGATGATCCAACAGTGTATACTAAGTTTATACGCCAACGACATGGGAGACAGGGTGCCCGATTCTGCATATACGATCTGAGCCAGTGTGCAGAAGAGTCGTTCTTATATATAGCATTGATACAACGGATATTACAGTTTTGAACACTTTACGTTCTAGTAATCAAGTTCATAAGAACCCCCTTGTCCTTTGCAAAAAGTCGGGCAGCAAAAAAGTCGGGCAGCATCTTTCAACACATTTCGACCATTCGCCAAATCACGGTACGCGACACTGAAGGAACACTTTCTCTACATAATCGGCCATAATCCGCATCGTCTCTTTCGAAGGGTGCCTAAAAAAGGGGATCAGACCAGCACCCTACGATAGACGAAAGGACCGGTGCAACTTACCCCGGAATCCACTCGAAATACGTCTCGGGGTCATCGCACATTCCATTCGTCGAACACCCCTCCCAAGTGCAGTTTACACACCAGCCAGTGTTAGTATACCCAAACGCCTGATACCCGGGATCCGAGCCAAGGACGCCATTCCACAGCGTGAAGAAATCAACGTACGCTACGTTCAAGGGCTCGATTTCAACGTTGGCGGATGAGTCTGAAGTTGGGTCGAAGCCCAGATGAAATTGATTTAAACCGTTGAAGATCGTTTGTTTGAACCGTTCGCCTTGGGGCGCTGTTGTTCCTCGTCCGTAATCGTCGAGGACCAGGAAGTAACGACCGTTAGTGGGAGGCGATGCGAGGATAGATATTTGCTTGAGGAGGGTTCGGGCGGCCGCTACCATGTGGTCGCCGTCCGCTGGAAGGTGTCAGTTTATGAGAGGAGAGAAGGATGGAGGAGCTTACAATATGAAGCGAGGTAGTCGCTGAAATACGCATCGTGAGCCTACTTGATCGGAGTGTGGATGGATTGATACTGTTACTCACTTAATGCCGAAGAACATGCTGTATAGGGTCGTTTCTGGATTCAAATTATTCGACTGACTCAAGAATGTATGCACTAACATATATGAGAGATAGTATGGTGTTTGAGAGGGCTAGCTCACTTTGTCCGATAAAGTCAACCTTCTTTGGATTACTCGGCCACAACGACAAGTCAACACAGGCGGCGGATTGCTGTAACAATGTAAGCATGCGCATACATTGACTGATTCTATCGAGGAACTCACGGCATAATCAATTATGTTCGTTCCGATTTCATGAGCGAGATTCTCCACCCATGTTAACCCGTTGGTTGATCGCCCTCCGGCCTCTGGATTCGGAGGGTAGATAATGGCTGGGTCCAACGGCAATCCGTCTGACTTGCTACCGTCGGTGAAGCTATCCTGAAAAGAAGATCTCAGCCATTTGAGTAAATTAGACTCGTCAAGGACGTACTCCAAATATATGAATCGTCTTGAACTTAGTGGATCAATCCCTGCATTCACGTCAGTGTATGTGTGGGCCACAATGAGGTCCGACGACTAGATGGATAGGGCTCTGAAGAGCGAGAACCACTTGGTCTCTCGGTGTCGGAATCGATGTGGCGTAGGATGCTCCAACTTATGCTACCATAGCGGCCGCAAGAAGAGCTCTGAAAGGTATCGTGGTTGATTCGATCCAGGAGACAATGAAAATCGAAGCACCGAACGTTGAACTGGCTTATAACCTATAAGAGGGGCTCGATGTTGTTAGGAAGGTGGCTGTCGCTAGAACGAGAACTTTCTCGTCCTCCAGTCGTCCAAGGCGGTATGACCAGAGGACATGAAGTTGTCCGTCGCTTCGCAGAGTTCTTAAAGTATGGCCTGTGGCCTTGAGAGAGGTCGATGCCTTTGAACTAGAAAGGCCGGGGACGAGAGTCGCACAAAAAGGTGTTTCCGGATCTACAGCGCCAACTACAACGCCAGGACCAAGCAGAAGGAGAGAGTTACGGAGAAAGGGACATTGCGGAAACCTCAGGAATACACGGCCCGTCGGTGTGCCAGGCGCGCAAGGTAAAGAAGCTGTTGGCCTTTCTTCGAGGACTAGCTCTTGACTACCGAATGCGGGTTCGAGGATAGACGGAGCAGAAAGTGGTGACGTCGGCCAATGTTAGAGTACAGAGCGGCATCTGGCGAGAAATTTGGCCTGTGCGGTAGAAGTCGTGGACTGCAAGACCTTTATATTGGCTCTCAAAAACAGGAAGAGCGGGATGTGACTGAGCAGGTGGCAGGCTGATTGGAGTTGCCGAAGCGGGATTGCGGTCCGTAAGGCTCGAGCACACAGCCACCATCATTGCTTTACCGCTGTTGTGCTTGGCACTTGCAACCATATTCACGTCCTTCGATTCCTCCATCTCTCGTCTCCTCCTCATGACCATACCTAAGCTCCGTTGCCATTGCTTGGTAGTCCGTATCGACATTCCTGGTCAAGCAGCATGTTTTGCTCCCTACGTTGCGCTGGTGCGTCTCAGAGGATGTCGGCAAGATTCCCCAGGAATTTTTCAGCAATAGCCCTCGACGAACTTTTGTCGCTCGTCAAGTACCCAGATACTGGCCTCCCCACCAACTGGGAGAAAGAACCGCGCTCAATGGTCAATCCTGCCTCGGAAACCCTCTGACGTGTCAAAGGGGTGCATACTCTTGCGTCTGACTGTCAGTTGACTATCGAGAGTGCACAAACTGGATAGACATGCTCTAGGTGTGTGTATATACCATCCTAGTATTATTCAACCTAATTTTCCCCACGTAGGAGGACATGAGGACTGGGCGTATTGCAGAAGATCGGCGCTCAAACCGTAGCCAGTCTGTGGACCATATCTTACCCAAGTGGACGGAGATATAGTTGGACATCACTTTTTGGACTTTTTTTGAAGGTATGCGTTTGTGTCCATGTTTTAGGTCTCATCTTCCTCTTCTTTTCCCCCCGTTGTTATCGTCTTTTTCTTTTCATCAAGCGAGCCCGTATCCTGCGAATAAACTCTGATATCACCTCGTTTCAACAGCTGTACACCATGAACGACCATGACTAAACCGTCATTTGCGGCTGATATATCAACGGAATATCAGGCCATTATGACTGGGCGGACAGCACCGAGCTCGCGCGAGATCGTTTCGCTTGGACCCACGATGAGTGCTGTAAGTACCTTCTCATCCATTTCGATCTTCATGTACATGTCGAGAAGCTGTTCTTTGCCACTTATATGAGTCAAATATCACATGTATTGGATACTGACGGCCTACACTTTGTAGGACTACAAGTTAGTGACATCCTCGTCGAGCTGAATGCCAGCTCGTCGTCCTCAAACACTCATACCGACTCTATGTCCCTTGGGCTTCAATAGCCGAAACTGACGTCTATTCACCGCGTCTATAACCACGAGCTCAACACCACTTCTAACAAGGCGCCCGCTTTCAACTGACCTTGCCATCCTTATCGAGGGCTCGCGCTGCCTTGGTCAAATACCAAGAATGAACGCAAGTTCTTCATTGTGCCCTTTCGAATACCTGGTGTGGAGAACACAGGAGAAAGAATACAATACGACGTTCCCAACGAAGACGTGGTTCACAGACGAGAGGAGCGGAGGGTTACCTGGAAGCACCATGAGGGATGACAGGCGAACTTTCGATAACGACAACTATTTCGACGGGGCTGGCAGTGGCGTTTCTGCGCCTATTCAGCCAGTCGACAATTTTGCCTCTACTCGGCGCAGCATCCTCCGCCGTGAAACAGGCCACGACGAACCTGTCGACCTTCGAGGAGTGCCGAAATTCTGGAACGTCCTGGTCTCCATTAGCACTGGGAACGCTCCTGAACGTGAGGGCGGCATAGCCCACTGGTTGAGGGTTTTGGTATCTTCTAGAAAGAGGGCGATATATTATTGTTCATCCAGATCCAATCGAATGCTATATTGGTGTTGTTATCCTCACAGAAGCACGCGTGAACTCAGAGCTGCAGATGTATATTGACCTCTCGTACTAACTAGACATGACATTGCTACGTCGGTGGCTGGAATCGGTGCTTACGGAGGAGGACCTTCGCCCTAGTACCTGGTACGCACAATCACTATCGAAAGCCGTATCATAGTCTCATGATAAGATGCGCGAACATCAGCTTGGGCTCGCAGGCAGCGAAGAAGCGACCAGCCTGGCATGCGTGCTTTCCCGCTCCAACTTGAAGACGCAGTACATCTGCACTCGTCCAGGTCATGTCAAACTTCCTCCCAAGTTCTCCCTTGGGCCTGCTCGCTTGTCTCGACTTGTAGAATCGGAAACCATCAAAATGTTTCGGATCTGGTCATCGATATGTGGCTTATGGGTTGAGACCGCCACGCTTGTACCTGCCGGGACTGTCATCCCATTTGAGCATTCATAATCTTTCATAGCACAGCGGGATAAAAGTACTGGCACGCCGCACCATATTAGCCCTCATATGATCATCCGATACAGGGGAGGAAAACACTTACAGGCTACAAAGGGGTGAAATCTCTGCGACTCTCGGATGAAGCTGTCCAGCTTGTACATGTTGTCTAAAAGATGCTTTGGCCCATCCTCTTTCTTTGACGACTTCCTTAACTTCCAAACGGAGGGGCTCTAGATATTCCGAGGGATTGGCCGCGAGATAATAGAGTGCATGTATAAAGGTCTACGTGAGTTCGGGATCAGAAATCTGTCCACACAAAAGACAAAACAACATTCAGTTGAACCTCACTGGACGAATGGATTGCAGCAAAGTTGAAGATCAGTGTTCGTGAGGTCAAATGCCAGTCGTCGACTTCTTGGCCTTCGGCTTTGTCAATAAGCTAGTCGAGGAACTCGTTCTATTATCTGTTTAGAGTACACCTGCCGATCGATGGGAATAAAGCCTGCCGAGTCCTGTGCGGTCTGACTGTTGTTCAAATTCAAGTTCCGGCGTGCTTCCCCGGGTTGCATAAAATTCATAACATGTCCAATAATTCGATGTCCTTCCAATCTAGCGAGTCGCGGATGGAGGATTGTTGAGTATCTTGAAAAAGGATGAGCCTAGCGCTTACCTTCGTTCAAAGGTATTAGATCATAAAATGCGGCCTCCACCCCGTCGTGTAGTAGAGGAACAAATCGAGGTAAATTCTGCGGAAGTCGGGCCTTAAGGACAGTGATGTGGTACGAGTTCTGTTATATCTGAGGTTCGAAGGTATATTTCAATTGGACACCCTTTCGCAGCTGGTAAGTAACACAGTTTTATGAAGGCCTTGAATGACCCACATCTTCCAAAAACATAAACGAGAACTCATTCTCTAAGGTATTTTTCAATTCATCGATCGACTTGGTATCCGACGACAGTCCATCGAAAAATATCTGGTACTTTGAAGTAAGCTGCGGACCACTATGTAGCGCCAGATTAGAAGCCGCTGAAGTGTTATTTAAAAAAATTACACTCGCCCTCTTGACACCAATATCTATCTATCTGAAAGAGTCGCGAGCGAATGGAACTGCCTCTATGAAGGAGAACATAGTATATCCAGCTGAAGGTATATGCTGCAGCTGAATTAGACCGAGTCAACATAGTTATACTTTTATTCCTTAGAAAAGCTTTACCCTCCGTTGGAGTAGTACGTTCTGGCTGCTCTGAGGCGCGCTAGACAGGCTGCGCAGCGCGGACGCGTCGGTGACGGTCGTAAAGCAAGGATGACCATTGTGTACAGACTCGCGCTTGCGTACATACGGCTGCACTGCCACTGTGGGTGACTAAGCTATGATCCTAGGCGCTTGTCCTGCCAAACCCAACGGCTACACCGTGCTTCACTCTTGTAGTAGGCCAGCGCCAGCCAACAGCATAAAGGGAGCAGAAGGGTAAGTTCGCAGTCGATCATGACATCTCGCAACCTGGTAAATTGCGCGAGAAAGTCATACATCCTAAATCTAAGTGAGAGTGTAATGATCTGAGCCCAAGCTGTGGCGATCTTTAGATCGGCCAGCCCATCACATTTGTGCGGTTGTTCCACAGATATTGACAATTGAGTCGAAGCGGAGGTAGCACGGGTAGTGAGTTCGGATATATGCCTGTTCAAAGATGCGTGAGGTTACGATCGCGAAATCTCAAGTGAAGAATTGTTACATACCCCACCAATAACGAATACCTGATGGCATCGGATTGAGGCAGGAAAGAGAATGAACCGCAATAACTGCCAGAATGTAGCATATATATCTTCAGGAAACAGATTATGAGACCGAATGTCCTCTTGGTAGTGGTCGCTCTTAGCGTCCGCGCGTTCGAGCACTGGTTGGTGCGAGGATAAAGAACCTCTGACCAACACACAATCACGTAACGTCCGGAATATTATGCATCCAATTCAATGAAGACAGATGGGCAACGGACAATTGATGCAATCATGCACCAGAGTTGTTGAGTTGACCACTCGAGTATGTCCAGAGATGCGGTGTCCAGGTAGTCTAACAAAGAGGTCTTGTCAGTGGGTGACGAGAGAAAATATGTGTTATGTAGAACATACCTTTAGAGCTCAGCGGCGATGAAAGCCGCTGAGAGTTGAACAAAATGGCCAACCGCATCCGACCAACGGAGTCAAACTCGTCATGAACACAGAAGAGCTGTGGCCGAATGCTAGTGCCATCGTTCGAGATCGGACCCTCTTGAGGTTGGGATGGTGCCAGTGATGGGCTCCAGTGACGGACTTTGGGTGTTGGAGATATGGTGGATCGACATCTCGAAGATATTCGAGAAAGGCTGCACCGGCGGTTTGACGATCAAGGAAACCTCCAGCAGCTGAGCTCGGTTGTTCGGAGGTCCTGAATCAACGTGATGTATCGGTGATCGATATCGAGCATGAACGGTTTGCGACAGAGCGGGGTGACAAACTGTTGAAGTATATTTCTGTACATATGTGCACATCGCGGCTCGAGGACACCCCAAGATGACGGATGGCGACATTGGCCAGAGGGAGAATAGCGGAAATGCACCGAACATCTCGACAAAGGCGGAATGGGTGCATGATGTGCTACCAACTGCGCGTCTACGCATGGTTGCCAGCGTCGAAGGAAGTCGAGAATCCGAGCGACTGCCTTGGACACAATACGCAAACGCTGGCGGCACAGTGATTGTAACGCGTATAGATCAATGCGGTCTTGGGACTTCTACTTCTGTGATACTTCTGCCAGAATAGTCAGCAATCACCGATCTTAGATGAACAGCAATGTCGCGACTATGCTCACCTGCAAAGATACCACACTTCCTCCAACCCACTCTAGCTACCACTGCCCAGCGACCCGCACGTCAAAGCAGCTGAGTGTGGTTATTCAAGGCCGCCGTAAGACCCAGAACCAAAGCCCAAACACGCAGAGTTGAAGCTGATAGCTCGATACGTTCTAGACACCAATCCTTGTCCTAAGGGAGAGCGGCTCGTTCGTGTGTGTATCGCCGTCCTTTGATATGAGTTGAAGACAAAGGGAAACTGCTTGGCCCATCGATTGTTGGTCCTCCATCAGAGATTGCTCTGACGCCTCTGGTGTCATCTTTCCCAAGACGTCAGAAGAGGTTGAAGAGCCAACAGTATCCGTTGATCGTAGTTACGCGCTTAGCGGATGAGAGCTCTGGATGAGCGCCTGCGATGGGCAGGAGGATTGAGGCCAATGCCATTAACATGAACGTGCGTTGGATACGGATTTGCGTGCAAGAGGTCTAAGACCTTGCCTTGTCAGTAGATAGAAAAGGTCGGACACATTGGATAAAGAACTTACCGTAGAACACGGCTATCCTCGAAAGTCTCACCGCCGAAAACCTTGGTCCTTGAGGGGGTATATGCATGCCTTCCGAGAGTGCCAAGTTGCTAGAGGCGACGCCGGTCAAATCGAGTCCTCCGGAGACAGCACTTTGGGTGGACGGGAAGGCCAGGATCGGCCGTTTGGATGGGTCTTGAGTATAGAATTCGATGGGAGCGTTGGCCAGAGTCAGAGGGGGATATGGCTAACCATAGCCTTAGTAGCTGAGTCAGGGATCTCGGAGTAGAATTACAAGTTGACATCGATCTCTTGAAATCCCGATCACCATTGGTATTCCTAAGGAGAGTACCGATGGTCCGCTACACGAGAATTATTTGTGAGAAGAGAGAGCCGAAGCCGGTCTCGCGTACATCGAAGCTGCCTTCGAGGTCACGTCCGCTCCGCGTCGATGAGCGAGATTCTGACCAGACGACGGACTTGGGCCAACCAGTTTGACGGACGAAGATAATGCCACGGATGTTCTCGATCAAACCATCCCCTCATGCTTGTACAATAGCCCCACAGATATCGAGATTGAGGTGACATAGATACGGAATTCGGACAGTGTGCCTAGCTATAGATGGGTGAGGATACGAAACATCAAGTAAAGAATTGTTACATACCCTTCCAATAACTGAGATATCTAATAGCGTAGGATCGAGCCAGGAAAGACAGCGAATCCGATGCCTAACACAAGGCAGGACATATATCTTCAGGAAAGGGTCTTGTGAGATCGCGAATTTTTCCGAGCCAATCATTGCCTTTGGCGGCTAACGCGCAAGGGCGGAGAAGATCTGGGAGATAATTTCAAAGCGCCTGGAGCAGGGGACGGTTGAGGAACGCAGGATGCGTGGCGTGGGGTTGAATATGTTCAGCAGAGCGGTATGCATGGGTCTAAGAAAAGGTAAGTTGTCAGTGGGAATAAGAAATGATGGACGTCATGTAGAACATACCTTTCGAAAGTCGAGAAAGTGCTTGACCGCATCCAATCGACCCAGCCAAACTCATAAGCAGAGACGAGTTTTCGATGAATACTAGCGTCGTTTGAGATCAGATTCTCTTGATTTTGGGATGCGTGTCGGTGGTGGCGGTTCTAGTGAAAGACCTAGGGTGGATCGACATCTCGAAGCTACTTGAGGAGAAGGGGTGCATAGACAGTATGGACGACCAAGGAGCTGAGGGCTCGATTCTTACAAGGTGCTGAGCCAACTTTGTGCATCAGAGATCGATACCGACCATGATGAATGGTTTTCAACGGAGCTGGATGACAGCCAGAGATGGTGTAACGTTGACCACGGAGGGGGAATTACGGAAATGCACCGGATGGATCGACGAAGGCGGAATGGGTGCATGAGGTGCTACCAACTACGCGTCTGCGCATGGTTACCAGCGTGGAAGAAAGTCGAGAATCTGAGCGACTGCCTTGGCCACAATACACAAACGCCGGCGGCAAGGTTATTGTAACGTGTATAACTCAATGCGCTCTTGGGACTTCTACTTTTTGATACTTCTGCCACAGTAGTCAGTGATCATTAATCTCAAATGAACAGCAAGCCACGAATATTCTCACCTCCAACGATACCACACTTCCTCCAACTCACTCTAGTTACCACTGCCCAGCGACCTGCGCGTCAAAGCAGCTGAGTGTGGTTGTTCAAAACCGTTGTAAGACCCAGAACCAAAGCCCAAACACCCAGAGTTGAAGCTGAGGCAATGTTGACAGCCCGATATGTACCAATCATCGTCCTAACGGAGGGCGGCTCGATCGTGTTTGTATCGTCGTCCTTTGATATGAGCTGAAGACGAAGGGAAAGCGTTGGGCGCATCAATTATTAGTTCTCCCTCGAAGATTGCTCTGGCGCCTCCGGTGGCATCTTTCAACCCAAATCTGCATGCGGCGCCATCGATGTCCATGAATTTGAAGTCGTAGCCGTATATCTTGACTGGGATGATGCCTGAGGCTTGATAACACGGCAAAAACCCAACTTTTGTCGCTGAGTGCCATTCCCAAGAGGCTGAAGAGCCAAAACATCTGTTGATCGCAGTTACGTGCTTCGCCTAGCCCATGAGAGCTATGGATGAGCGCCTGCGATGGGCAGGAGGATTGAGGCCAATGTCATTAGCATGAACGTACGTTGGATACGGATTTGCGTGCAAGACCTTGGCTTGTCAGTAGATAGAAAAAATCCAATACATAGGATGAAGAACGTACCGTAGAACACGCACTCAATCTCGAAAGTCTGACCGCCAACAACCTCTTCGTGAGCGGAGGTATATGCATTTTCGCATAATGTTGTACCTGCCTTCCGAGAGTGCCAAGTTGCTAGAGGCGACCCCGATCGAGTCCTCGGCTCCAGCAAGGGCGAATGAAGAGCGGATGGAGACAGCACTTTGGTTGGACGGGAAGGCCAGGATCCGAATCGGCCGTTTGCAATTGGAGGGGTCTTGTGTGGAATTCGATGGCAGCGTTAGAATCTGGCTAACCGTAGCCTATGGCTCAAGACATAGAGTAGGTTGCAGTCGGGGA
>Ga0247741_1002126_pt1 | contig 11056 bp, 15 predicted proteins | sample UWRJL213509R2_FD_180945 | JGI IMG/M metagenome (GOLD analysis project Ga0247741, IMG submission 180945) | Plant litter microbial communities from Arlington Agricultural Research Station in Wisconsin, United States - UWRJ-L213-509R-2 | ecosystem: Environmental > Terrestrial > Plant litter >...
AATGCCACCCACAAAACAACAACGCGTCTTGATTTCTTCCACGACAGTGTCCGTCAGAACTTCCTGAGGAATACGCATAGCACGATTTGCAGATGGAACATTAACTGCAGCGCTCAGAGATGAAGGAGGTGGTAGGTAAGTGCCGAACATAAGGAGCAGTGCACGTATATGCGAGGTTAATTGTGAACCAGCAATCGGTGTCGTTTTGATTTGAGGGTACATAGGCCGCGCAGCAAAGATCTGGAGAACAGTCAGTAAAGAAACCTTGAAGTAGATGGTCACAGCCATACCGGAAGGGCCACGGATTCTAAGTGTCCGCAATCAATAACTAGACCGGTGATCCGTCCGACTGCGAAAAGTGAAAGGAGGTGACTAGAGGCGAAAGATACTGAAGGGACCTGTGTTTTCATGAGTGGTGAAAAGGATTGCCACTTCTAAACCGACCTGATTCTCGAACAGTATTCGAGCGATGATTTCCTTGATGTATAGTGGCAGGAGTGGATGCTCAACTAATATTACCTTTCGTGCTTTCGGATCTGCCAGGAGAGAGCTTCATGGATCTATGAATGAAGTACGCATACAAAGGAAGAAAACTCACTCATGAAAGACCTTCCTTAGACAGTCCTGCAATCGGACTTCAAGAAACTTATCCTCCTCCGCCCTTTCAGCAGTATCTGCGGCCCGTCTAAGTTTCCACAAGGAAGGCCCACCAGGACCTCCAGCGTAGAACACATCTCGAGGTCTCCCTTCACCACTGAAGCCAACCCTCCATATACGAGATCCTGGGTCTATGATGACACGGTCTTCGACACCATATAGAGAGTGCCTTCTGGTAGTTGCATAGTGGGGTGATGCCTGGACGGCATGCGATGCCGCTACTCGTGAAGTGGCGGGTGTCGTAGGGTGGAGAGGACCTTTTCCTCTAGGTGTTGTTGGTGATGTCGACATATATGTCTTGTGACAGTGGAAAACACTCTTCACGTCGCGCAAAGGAGAGACATGGTCGGTTGTTGTGGTGTCTGTAGTCCGACTATTCGGCACAAGGCGGGCCGTCAAAAGTCACTCATCGAATTTAAGGCTCAGTAAATTGAACATCCATTTCTGAGCAAATTTTGTTATGCAAATAAATTCGTATATGACCTCTATTTGCTAGCGGCACTAACGGAGAGTTCACATAACTTGACCCATGCCACGGTGACATCAGTAGAAAGAAATAAGGCTAAGTATCGGATAAATACAAGACGCATTGCTCGATATCAGGACATAGTCCTCATGTTCTGCGGGTAAAAGTCAAAGGAATGCGATTTGGCCTGTAAAATAGACTCAGAATTCCGTACTTTCGAATCGTGGAAAGACATACGTGACCGTCAATCCTGCATGGCAGGCTAAAATACGCGCTTTTCGCTCTTCAAACGTCTCGTGCGCAAATTGAGGCTCTTCTTTCACCGTGATCTTGAACTGAGAAACAAGTATCGTGAGGACGGCAATGCCCTCTGTCTCAAAGAACCTAGATATTTCGTTGAAGGCTTTACGCTGATACAAAAAGAGCAGTTCCTTACTTCCTCCCAATACATGCACGGGCACCTGCGCTGAAGGGCAAAAATGCGTCTCGGGGCCAGTCTTTGAGGAATCTTTCAGGCTTGAACGTGAGAGGGTCATCCCAGTAGCGAGCTAACAGGAGGAATTCGTCCGATGGTCAACTAAGAAGAACGAATGACCCACGGTTGTAATGTAGTCCAGCAGTGTTGATGAAGAGATGACTTCCCTTTGGAATAGGGACCCGAACTTGTTCCCCCTGAGTATTTCCAGCAAGTAAGGTTGTGTCTTCGGCAGTGGCTTTGGGAATAATTGTTACCTATGAGGAAATAAAATGAGTCTAACAACCTGATTCGTGGGGATATGCGACGAACAGGGGGGAACATCCGAAGGGTTTCATTAAATACTCTGAGGGAAAGATAATCAATTCAATATATAAACATATTAGAGTGCGACTCACGCAGCGGAGTATGTAAAAAGAGGCATCTCCTCATAAGTCTGCAATTACATCAATTAACGATTTTCTGGACTTGTCCTATCGCCAGACATACCGGCAGGCGGTTGTCGGGAAGGAAAGATTTGATATGTTTGTATAGCTTCTCTTGCTCGTCTTGATACAACGCCAACAAACCGAATGTGAAGGCAAGGGTATGGGCTGTGGTCTAGGGGTCAAGCCATGAGAAAGTGAAACAAACGCGTGTGCTGGATTATAAGAACCTCATGGCCAGCGACGAGGAAAACATAGATGTTACCTACAACTTGTCAGGCACAAAAACTAGTTAACATCTGAGAAACATACCAATAAGTTCATTTTCGGTCAAGGCAACATTTTCTTCGTTCTGGTTGGCCTCCAGCAAGGAGCTAAATAAATCGTGACGTTGAACTTTTTCTGAGCTTTGGCGTTCACGAATCATCTCAACCATGTAAAGCTAAAGCTATATGAATATTACACGAGAGGACATGGAAGCAAAGAACACACTCGTAATTCGTCGAACCCCAATTGACAGTTCCTCAACGATTTGGTAAGGCCCATGACACGGTCAGGGAGGATCAGCTTGAATAGGTATGTACTTGTGACCACTTGTAGGGCTTCCTTGTAGCTTATCTTGTGACCGGGCGGGACGGAGGTGTCCTCTTTCCATGAGACTGGTTTCCCAAAAGCTGAAAGTCGAGTTAAAGATACATATTGAAACTTACAAGGTAAATGTTCGTACCTGCGACACCGATGACAAATAATGCAATCTAAATGCCGTAGAGAATGAGCGAACGTTTGCAGAGAGTTTTTCCCTTAATCGTACCGGCAATGTTATGTCGCCGCAATCCTCGACAGTAACGGTATCACGACCGGCCCAAACGTCCTCAAACAATCCTTTCATGATCAACATTGTCTCATCCCAGACCAATTTGTTGTTCCGCTAGTGTCGAGAACTAAGACCTTGATCGATGTGAACATTAAATTGGCACATACATCTGAGAACGCCGGTGCCGCGATCTTTCTATACTTCTTCCACTCCTCGCCCTCTGATGCGATGATATTCCGACCAAAGAACATGAGAGCTTCATATTGACATACAGGCTTAGGGAAACGTGCTCTTGAAGTTATCACCTCCTAGAAGATGACTGTTATACTCGATATAATAGGCAGCAAATCAAAGAAATGGACCTTAATTGCGGCAGCGTCTGCAAGCTCGAATGAGACCTGGGGTTTTGGAAGGATACTTATCTGTAGATTTAGATGTTTAATTTGCATGGGAAGAGGGGTTTCGTAAGGATTACCGTGGACGTAATGTCGCAGCTGGCTTGCTCAAAACCTGAATGACTGGAGTATGAGCAAGACATAGAACCAACTTTTTAGAAGCCTCACTTTCGTGCTTTATGATGAATGCATGGTTTGATCCTAAACACAGGCCCTTTGTGCTCGGTAGGGCACTGCCTACGATGCTCGTAGGTGCAAGGAGGATCCTACGTCCTGGATGGTTGCTTGAAGAACCGTTGGAGAACCGTGAATGATATGCCATTTGAACACCGTAGTGGTCCCACGTACTGGATAGAGCGAATCGCTCGCCAAAAGCCTATGAGGTATCGATTTATCAAATATGCAAGGAAGCCGGTCAAGACGAGCAGAGAGATTTCATGCATCTGGCCTGGAATAAAGACGCGGGGAACAAACCGAGCGTAGGTCGTTGATATAAGAGAGTCTGGCCAAGCCCTGGGGCGGCCGCTTTGTAAATTTAAAGTCTCCGAGATCCACTGGCATGTGGGCGACGTTTCCTTCAGAGCTGGGGCTCGTGATAATTGTATCGCTTCAGCTAGCTGAACCCTATCCCAGTAATATCGTAAATCCTGTGACGTTCAGCCTAGGGTCTACATTCAGTTCTCAGAGGCAACTTGCCACTTGGTGCATTAAGACTATCAAGTGGACGTCAGCGTTCGAATTCAACGTGATCGTCTGCACATAAGTACATTTTTATTGTCATTTTGGATCCACTGCATTGAATGCAACAGCAGCAGTTTTGGTTGGCTTTCATTTTTGCGAGCCTGCAGAGGGGTATAATAGCATGGTTCAGTCGCTGAAGCGTCAAGAACCATACCATAGTGATCCAGGGACAAACTCCTTCAGGCCTCGTCTCAGGATCCACCAACGCTTCTTGAGGACACACACTGCATAACCCAATCAGGAATATAGACTCGTGACTGATGTGAGGTCTCAAGTGACAGGATATGTAACGACCTACTTTCTATAGCTCTCTCCTCCATACCACCACCTGCACCTCTATGTCACCTCGACTTCCTCCAGAGATTTGGACTTTATCATCGATAGTGGCTGCGGACGATCCTAGGAGCTCATCGATTCTCTGTCTCAAGGCTTGCGCTCAAACAGGCCATGCATTACTCCAGATCTCCCGCCAACATCTCTGTAGACACATCCACCTTGTCAACCCCTTGAAGCGGAGGGTCTTTATTAGTCTTACTATTAGAGACAGCCACCCTTCCGATGTTCGTCCACGGCACCCCTCACCTCTCGCGGTCGTCCTTGAAATACCCAGGATTGCGTCTTACGTTCGTATTCTTCAATCTCCTTTCGTTGTTTTATGCAGCGAATTGGGCTGGACGACGCAGGCCCATCATCTGCCAACCTTTTGCTGAACGCTTTACTTCAAGAAGGGAGTGTGCACGAGCTGCGCTTGAATGCAGGCCAATGCACATGGACAAATGCTAACGACGCCACTAGACCAGCTCTCAAATACCTCCTTTCTATCTCAACCTTGATGAGTCTTAGGATATCGCGTGCTGCAGGGATCTCTATGATGGATATTTTGCCACCAATCCCAAGAGACTTTCATACTGCTCATTGGCAGCACCCACAGGGCCTGATGAAAGCGAAGTTGGAGGTCCATCCAGCACACCGTTGACCCTCTCCAAAATTTGTTCAGAGAGCTCGAGATAATCGCATGCGGATCCAACGCTCACGAGTAGCTTTCTATTGGAGTTCAGGTGCAGGATGACCACGAATGGAGCAAAAGCGACATCTGGGAACGATTCGACGAGAGCCGAGATCCGTGTCTCACATAATACAGGTGCGCTCCGTATATTGCAGAAGCCGATCGAGGCCACCAAAACCGATTTTCGTTTTGGGGTGTTTTGCTAATTTTAATGTAGGTCTACGAAATAGTCACTCATTTCTTGCCAAGCAAGTGTATCTAAATATGATTGTAAGATACGTCTAGCTAGATATAAATTACTGGTACAATTATTGAGTCCCTCATTGAATCTGCTTCGATTGGAGTCGTGCAATGAGGATCATGATGGCAAGAGCCCAGTGCTCGAACTGCTCTTTTGACATGAAGAGAAGTGCTTGTGATAACACCGCTTTTGTAATTTGAGCTTGCATTCCCTGCGATATCGAGCCCATTGAATAACCAATAACATGGCAGAAGAGATAATGCGACAGACCTGATACCATCCGGTGAAGCCTTCGCGCTTCCACACTCGAGCAAGGATCTCGACCGCCCCAGCATGCTTAACTTGTTTCTGATGAGGGTGCTCGTCGCTCGTCTCAATTACATCATCTACATCGCCACTGCGAGCTTGAATTCTGACTTTCGCCATGATGTAAGGGTATGTCACCTATTTAACGGAAGTTCCGTGGGTCAGCAAAGCGCGGAGACGGGGGCCAGGTACTCACGATTGTCGCCAAAGTCTTACTCAACGCGCCAATCACAAAAGAGAGCCAGGGTCCCATCTTCGTCGACGAGTCTCCTTTCGCAAGGAGAACGATGGATTTAACGCGCTCAAAAGCTCCATAGGTGATGGCAGGGTTCACAGTTAGAACTAAACCAGGTTTGATACCCAACCAGAGTCCAGTAACACCTTCTTCTTCGACAATCTCTCGGGCAACGCCCAAAAACGAATCATCGGTCTTCGCGATCTTCTCAGAGTCGCCGGCAGGGTGTTGTGACTGGTTCACTCGGCCAACTTGCTGTCTGGTTGCGATCACGGAGACGGGGATGGTGAAGATTTGCGCTAAAGCTCCTGCAACGGCTCCCAATAATAGCTCAGCAGCGGTAGATAGAGCTGGCAGTTTCGAGCCGGGAGCAAGCTGGGCTGTCTTTCGTTTGATGTAGGCAGATCGAACAAAGGAATAGAAGAAGAAGTAGGCATATTCTAGAAGATCAATGAGTGTCGTGGACAAGTCTGAGAAGTATTAAGAACTAGCAGACATACGCATGGAGAATGTGTTTAGCATCGTCGCTCCAAATCCTCGGTATAATCCAATAATACCTTCCTTCTGGTAGATCTCCAGCATAACGGAGGCCATGGTGCGTTCATCCTTGCCTTTTCCCTTGGAGTCGGCAGGCAGGGCTTGAATCCGTGTCTTTGCACTAAATCAACTGGTGGTCAGATGTTGCTCTCGCATGTTTCGTTGGTTGTCACCTACACATCCAACGGATAGACGACGCTGTACAGACATGAGTAGTTATTCTATCGAATCAGAGAGTAAAAGCGTACGCTGAACTAAAACATCCACCAAGAGCACCAGCCAAAGCAGCACCCAAAGGTGTGAGTTGCTGAACAGGTTTAGACTGCGCTGCCATGGTTGTAGGTTAACAGGATGATGAAAGTACAGAAGAAGGATCAAGGCATTAAGAGAGCTCGGGTGCGGGGATAGCAAATACCGAGTAGATGCCGAGTGTTGAGATCCCCCACATACTCATCCGAGAGCAGGCTACTCAGCCATGTGAAATCCAGCACCTTTGATTCCAAACGCATACAAAGCAGTTTCTTTCGAGGACTCTTTCAACCCTGACCATCACCATGGGTGTTCAACCTCCTTCTCGAAATCCAAATTTTCCGTTGGATTTGGACATTCATCCATCCACTAACCAAACCGTGAACGACTCGGACTCGAGCTTTGGGCTGGTAGCTCAAGAACTTGCCATTCGTCATTATGGCATCGCAGGACGAGTGTGGTAACCTCTCAAACACGCAGCTTCGCATTGAATATGCCCATGATACTCCTCTCCAGGGAAGCTGCGTACGCCATGATTTCGTACATTCATCCGGCACCCAATTTGTTGTACGATCCACCTATTATTGACGCGTCAGCCGAGGGTGATCGATTGATCATGCTTGAGGTGGGATCTGGGTCTGGTTTAGTCGCGTCCACTCTGGCAGGATTGCTAAGGCCAGGACACGACCGTCTCATTGTCACGGATCTACCAGAGGTATGCTTGGCATCTTGCTACCTTGTGCGGTGGCTGAGGTAGCTGGAGGTTTGCACGTTGCTCAAGAACAACCTAGAAGCAGCCATATCTCGCTCTAAGCCAACCTGTCTCGCGCAAAATGAGATCATTATCAAGCCATTGTCCTGGGGAAACGGACATGAAGCCCAATCTATAGCTGACACGTTCTTCAACAAAAATATTTCAGAGACCTACCTCGGGACACTGACTCATATAATATGCAGTGACTTGGCACGTCGAAGGTCTTTTTCATCCCGAATACTATCTCTGATTACTTTTACTCCTTTCAGGTGTACTTCCCGGAACTTTTGGGACCTCTCTTGCGCACATTGCTGCATATAACCACCCCACCTTTTGTTTCTTCATCCAACTCGCAGAAGGTTTACCAGCCTTCAATCTTCATGTCATACAAAATCCGCAGTTTGTCCAAAGAAACGATCTTTTGGTCAGCTTTCGGCCTATGGTTTGACTTTCGTCCCGTTCTCGTTCTCGATACATTGACGTCAGGGTGTAACGAATGGAACCGTTTTGGCAATGATGACAATACCTACCTCTTCGTCGCTCATCGCCGACATGAATCATACAAGTGGAAGATACCACCACTCGATGAAGATCTTCTCGGAGGTCTAGGTGCCTGGGGAACGGACAGCAGAAAAGGAGATGATACTTTCGAGAATTTATTACTCATGTCACTCGAGCAAGACTGAAAGTGGAAGCATCGTCAGGTGAAGTCGAAAATCTCTACTCCTGATTTTCACTAACGTACACAACATCGAACAGAGATTAGAAGGTTACAAGCTGTACGACTAGATAGTGCAAATTCTTGGCTCTTATTGAAAACCGTGATGACTCAAGAATCTCTGGTTTCCATTCTCCAACAACCCAAGAGACTTGTTGTAGTCGACTTCCTGAGGCCTTTCGTATCCTGGAGGTGCAAACGACGTAGGTTTGACCCCGAGAAGTTGCCTGGTCACAATTGTTAATACCTCAGATGCCAAAACGACTCCGGAATTCGGCAGGGTAAATCCGGCTGTGTCGAATGCCTGGAGATTCAAGGAATACTATGGACACATCCGTATTCAACGGTGATCTGTATAAAGAACAAAAAGACACTTACTCTGATTGCCAATCCCGGAAACCTGAAGCTCGGCTTCACTCCTCTCGTGACCTCGACCTCGCCTTGCAAGACCTTCCTATTTGGACTCTGTTCGTGGCTTGTGCATAGCCAGAAATATGCTTGTGATGTGATCTCGAGGAAGTGGTTATCCGTCCGACGGGCACCGTTATCATTTGTCGCTTCAACACCAACGGCGAGCGACCTCACAAGGTTGACCCGCAAAGCGTTGGTCTTGGGAGTGGCGAGCAAATCGAGTAGACTCGAATTTGAGGACTCGACGGTCAGGAATAGTGGGATTGGAGACCCCACAGCATACGAGAGCTATGATATATAAAGGTGAGTGCTGGCCAAACTCTTGTTGATGCTACCATTGGATGCTTACTGGGGTTGCTACTGCAAGCTGGATAGTTTGGGATCCGGGTGGTAAATACCCATACATGATTAGAAGGAGGACCACGCACAGTACAGTCTACGTCAACTTCCTTTCCATCGAATACGGCCCCTTTGACTTTGACAGGCGGCAGGACCTTCCAGCCCTCTGGGTCCCCATCGGGACCTAGAAGGCCATTGCCTTCTGAATATGCCAAACGCCTTAAAGGCGAAGGTAATCCGGGAACGGTGGTTGGGACATAACCAAAGTTGGTCACAAGTCTATCAGGTGCGTTTGAGCTCCGGTTTATCTGAAGTATGTCCGCTTCGAAATCTACTCACGTCTTGTTGACCTTCATAAAGCCTCTCCTCATAATCACGATGATCTTATAATCAAGGTATACCGGGCTTGCCCGCTGCGTGAAGCTAGGTGGAAGTGGAAAAGTGTCGCTCTTCCTTGACTCTCCATCCTTGACTGTAACTTCCTTTGGGAGGATAAATTTGAATGCCCAAGACTGCTTTCCGGACAGCTTTTCTGACCCCGACGGGGTCCAGAGGACCTGCTCATCTTTGAAAAAGATCTGTTCGTCTTGTCCAACGAAGGTGGTTCCGCCCTGGATCTAGATTGGGGGAAACAAAAAGATCAATACCATACTCTGTCGAACACAAAGCTATGACAATTTCATAACTAAGTTTACGGACCTCAAGTGCGCCTCGTTGCATGTATATGCATACAAGCATCGAGTGCTTTAGAGTTCAATGGGTTCTGTCGAGCCCATAGAGAACAAAGTACACCCTAAAACAAACTCGTACTCACAACGATGCTAACTCCTTTACTCCCTTCAGGTTTATTCAAATCCAACTCAACTCTTCCTCCGATGGCATCGCCCTCAAAGAAAACAGGCAGGGACTCGGCACTTGATGCTCGACTTTTGACGAACATTGACAGCCATTTCTTCCCCTTTTCATTTTCAAGGGAGTGGTGATGTTCCTGGCCGCGCTCGTCTATAGGGCCGGATGCCGCACGTTGAGTCTGGACATGCTCGTAAGTTGGAGGCTCAAGCGCTTGATGTGACTTGCGGTCTTTCGGCGATGTAGGTGGTGGAACTTCTGCACCCATGTTATGTTTCCGACTGGGATGCTTCTGCTCTAGATTTCTCAGGTTGAGATCTGCCTGCTCCTTGTCAGGCGGCCGTTAAACCGGGTGGATCTGACGTGTTGCAGGGAAACTACAGCGGGAGGGTTGGAGCAAAGGCACGGCGGAACACTGTAAGGTATGTCAAGGTTCGAGAAAGAAAGGTACAGAGTGCGTAAGAAGCGGATACCTGTGATCACGATCGTCGGTACCAAGACAAATCCAATACGTCGACGCGACAGGTCGCTCTCATGCCGAACTTGCAAGCACTCTATTGTCTGACACTGCACTCAGCTTCCTTCCACATGTCGTGCTTTGACTGCGCATCTAATTTGTATAAATAGTTCCTCGTTGAATTCATTATCGCTTAAATTTCGCCATCCTCACTCGGAGCAGCTTTCTTAGCTTCTGTTGTGACCTCTCTGCGTGAGTGGTGGGATGATGCCCACTTGGTAAGTACTTGAGATGCTAAAATTATTGTTTCTGAGGAATCACTGCCACTGGTAAGAATATGCTCGTACTCTGCAGTGACCTCACCATTAGTGCAGTGTTTTTGTTAATCTTATCTAGGGTCCATTATCGAAAGAATCGTGCGGGGATATTGACACCCATGGACCCACATGGTTCCCGGAAACATGCGGAAAGCTCTTCCTCAAAGCACCGTTATACTGGTGTCCAACTGCCTAACGTTTCACGGGAAGCTTGAGTCAAGCCTCAAGGACGACAATGAAGCATGAGAATGGTTCCTATCAAGCGCTCTCGCTGTGCATCAGCATTCCAAGAGGCGAAAGAAGCACAATTTTTCCTTGTCACAGACAATAAGAGATGTTCATGAAAGTCAGAAATGACTCTCAGGCGCCCGGCGATCACACGAGAAAATGATTAGAGAGAATGTGTATTTGTCTAGAGTACATGCGTCCTGGTAGGAAGTGATGCGGTATGGGTGCTAGCTAGCTGCTGCTATATGTGGGGTATAGACAATATCCGGGGTATGTAAAGAAATCAAATGTCAATCAAGACGGGTTAGACGTGAATGAACTAGTGCTACAGTGAATGCGACGGCGGTCAACGTCTTGGAGGTCGTAAAAGGGAAGAGAATAGAAGAACAGTATACCCATTCCAGCAGTATTCAATGATCTAGCATAAACACTACCA
>Ga0247741_1002127_pt1 | contig 11056 bp, 14 predicted proteins | sample UWRJL213509R2_FD_180945 | JGI IMG/M metagenome (GOLD analysis project Ga0247741, IMG submission 180945) | Plant litter microbial communities from Arlington Agricultural Research Station in Wisconsin, United States - UWRJ-L213-509R-2 | ecosystem: Environmental > Terrestrial > Plant litter >...
CTTCTCATATTTTCCCTGGGGTCTTTTCATCCCACTTTTCATCCCACTTCTCATCCCACTTCTCATCTCACTTCTCATCTCTTCCCTAGGGTCTTTTCATCCTACTTCTCATATTTTCCCTGGAGTCTTCTCATCTCACTTTTCATCTCTTTCCTAGGGTCTTTCATTTCACTTCTCATCTCTTCCCTGGGGTCTTTTCATCCTGCTTCTCATCTCTTCCCTAGGGTCTTTTCATCCTACTTCTCATATTTTCCCTGGGGTCTTTTCATCCCACTTTTCATCTCTTTCCTAGGGTCTTTTCATCTCACTTCTCATCTCTTCTCTGGAAATTTTTCATCTCACTTCTCATCTTTTCCCTAGGGTCTTTTCATCCTACTTCTCATATTTTCCCTGGGGTCTTTCATCTCACTTCTCATCTCTTCTCTGGGGTCTCTTCATCCCACTTCTCAACTCTTCCCTAGGGTATTTTCATCTCACTTCTCATCTCTTATCTGGGTTATTTTCATCTCACTTCTCATCTCTTCCCTAGGGTATTTTCAGCTCACTTCTCATCTCCTCTTTGATGGTTTTTTACAGTGTCTAATCTGTAAGCTAGTTGTCTTTTCACCATATAAGACTACTGTACCATTTCATTCAATTCGACAGTCACGTGTCACGCGCGCCTTCCAAATACTGAAATGTCACGGTCATCACAGCGCCCAAGGTGGACCTGCCGAAATTATTTTCCATGACAAACCTATATGCGCAATTTTTTGCGGCCTCCAGCAGTAGACTGCCAAAATTTTTCGCTCTGTCACAGCCACTTTTGGTGTCTGCCGAAATCAAAATTTCGGTAGGTCCATCACAGGTCACAGTGCCTGTCGAATTGAATGAAATGGTACAGTATACCTTCCCAATCTAATCAATCTCTGAGCAAGTTATTTTATTTAATCATATCTAAACGATTCGGTCTAAGTAATCAATCTCTAATCGAGTTATTCTATCTAACCAATCTCTGAGCAAGTCATTCTATGTAATCAATCTCTAAGCAGTTTATGTTCTATCCAATTCAGGTACTAATGAGTAGTCGAGAAGTTTGTTACCATGGATCCATCGACAGACATAGGTTCCTCATGTATGATCGATCTGCTGGCATTTGCGAATACCAACACTAGGTTATTTACCGACGCCTATTGATTGTTAGAATATTACAGGAGATTGGATAGCTGATGGTCATACCTCTTTCCACGACCGACAAGCTGCACATCACTCTCTTCAGTGCGCACACGCTTCAAACTGGGGACAACATCATGTGGTTGACGGAGGCGCTGGAGCACCCAAAGAAGGTCTTGAACCATCAAAAGTACTTCGGTAGTATCAGAAGCAGTGCCCAGTGCACGAATCCACCACGAAAGCGCGACAACAACTGTGTAAATCCCAGCTGTACCGCCTTTCGCTAAATTCGCCCAATCTTCAGTCTCTGGAACATCTTGTGAGAGCGTACCGCTGACACGTGTACGCCAGGGTGGTTGCAACTGCCTCCACCACGCAACATAGGCAGGAGCAAAGGTGGTGGGGTTGACGATCATGGGAATGTCCTTTTTATGTCTTTTGATCCAGGCCTGGACCTCGGGAGGACGAAGGGTGGTGGACATTTTCTACCAAAATTCATGAGCAAGCCCTTGTTGCAATATAATGGCTGACTTACTCCAGATACTCGACTTGCCTTCTCATGTGCAACAAGCTCTGTGACGAGATCCTGCCAACTTGGCTCGGTCGAGCTCTGTCGAAGGTATTCGAGCATGTTTTGAAGCCATTGAGGACAGCCAACGTCGCTAGCAACGGGTGTAGTCAAGGCACTTAGCGAAGCACCGAAAACACCATTGGTAGACGTGCTGGCGATGGCACTGCCACCAGTGCCAGGGTGACCAACAGCCTGAGAGGTAGCAGTGGTGTCCTGCGAAGCATTGGCGGCAGCCCGAGTGGTCGTGGCAGTCTGCGAGGCGGTGATAGCATGAGAGGTTGTGGTAGCAGTGGACGTGGAGTGTGTTGATGTCGTGTCACCGAACTTGGTCACGTTGATCGTGACATGCGTGTTGACCGGCGCATCCGGCTCAATCGCGCTCTTATCACTGTTCACATCTCCCATCGTAACATCCACCCGCTGTTCCTTTCCTCCCGTCTCTACATCTTGCATGTCAATATCGTCTCTTTCTCCTGTGCTCCCGCCTCCTCTCTTCACTCCGCCATCATGATTCTTTTCGGTAAGTTCTTCATTCTCCTGCAGCCCCGTAGCACTGGCAGCTGACGCCCTCGAATTCGATTCTGCTTCTTGCGTTTTAGGGCCCTCCCCTTCGTCTACCGTGGTGGCGCCAATAAACTTTCCCCCAGTCGCCGTAGCACCAATACGGCCCCCTTCAACATTCTCAGCTTCAGTCCTACTTTCAAGCGACGATCTCGATTCGATGTTATCACCAACTTGCAACTCCCCGCCATCGCCAACTTGTGTGGAGGAAGTTGGTTCAGACTTGCTAGTTGCCTGAGCATTCGATTCAACGGGGCTGCCATCCAGCATCTCATGGACATCGTCAACTGGCTTCGGAAGGGATGGGGCTACGTCGGCTGAGGGTGTTTGGCTATCGAGATCGGTGAGCGGAAGTGTATTGAACCTCGTTGTCCAAAACTCACGTATTCTGTTTGTTGCGTAGTGAGACTCTGCGCTCGCTCGTCTGCGTCTGCGTCTTCGATGGTTGGCACTTCTTTGCCTTACGCTTCTCCAAGTCGGGCGACTGGATTGTCCCGGATTGTACAGACCCTTTAACACTTGAGGTGCCTGGACCGAAGGATGCTTCGAGCGCTTTCCTGTTTTCTCGCCTCGTGCGCTCGTATTCAGAGATTTCGGCAAGTTCAACTTCTTTGCCCTTGCCACTTCCAACTGGCACCGTCATGTCCGCCTTGCTGTCGTCTTCCTCACCATCCAGTTCATCCTTAAGTTGCTCCATAAACGCCCTCTGTGCACGAATTTCTGGTGCTATCACAAGGTCAGTCATTGGCGTTCGTCTATCAGAATCCCTTGACTCACGAAATGCCTCATGCAGGTAATCATCAAACGGATCGACCACATTTTTGTCATAATCGTTTCCACACCAGGCCTCGTAGTTCCTCCCATCTGGCCCTTGACCAGCCGTATAGCTGGAAGAATCGTTTGAGTTTGTGAGCGGCATGGACGCAACATGATACGTACAAGAACGTCGAGATTCTCCCGCCTTCCCGTGGTTCAGGTCCTCCGGCACCGAAATGGACATGCCATCCAGTCTGTTCCATGATGGCTTTAGCCATCGCCAGCAATGTTCGCGGGAGCTTGTCGATAGCTCTGTTGAAGGTGGTAAGCTTCGATTCTTTTTCGGTAGGTTGAAATACTTACTCCTGCCTCTGTAGATTCTGCTCATCAGGACCGGTCAAAAGGCTTTCGACTTCCATCGTAATTTGGTGAGCAATGACTTTGTCCTTCATCTCCGTTGTCTCGTTTTCGTATTTCTCTTTAATAAACGTGTTCATGTACTCGAACCTTGTCATCTTCATCTTCTCGTCAGGGTGTGCCTCCATCCATGCCTTCTGACACTCGTCCCACCCTTTGTTGATTTCAGTCTTCCATTGGGATTCGTACGTCAGGTGCTGATATACCTGCCAGTCTTGCAACTTCTTCGGTTTACCCTTGATTTTGATCACGCCTCGAGCACCCGTGGTGGACGTCAGGCTTCGATTGTTATTGTGAAACCAGGCCACAATGCGCTGCGCATTATGTGAGTAATGGAACATATGAAATTCATACGGCCTCACTGACCTCTTCGACTTTAGTTCTCTTGACTTTGCGAGCCTGTTCGACAACTCCTTTCGAATCTGCTACTTCCTCGGGAGTTGGCTCTGGGATGGGCCACTTTGCACGCCAGTCTCGGTGGAGGTTCGGATAGAATTGAGTTGTTGCATTTTTGGCTATTTGAGCGGCGGCAAAAACAGGAAGACGTTCTTTTAGCCAGGCCCCTTGCTCGGGTGTGACCCACTTCTTGCCCATTGTCTCGTTGACGTGTGCGTATACGTGAGGGAGCTACGTGTAAGGCAGGAGGTCAAAGGGTGGAGTCAGTTCGAGTGAAGAGAGGAGAATTGGACGTGGCAGGGTGTGTTAGCCGAGTCCAGAGAACTGGACCTTTTGTTGCAGAGTGACCCCTGATGCTTTATGTAAAATCCACTCTGGCGCCCGATAACGAACTCGCGTCTGTGGGTTTAAAAGCATTGAATCGACTTACCTACGACCAGTCCACGTCCTTGTATCCTCAACGCAAATGCACCTAGAATCTCCGACTCATCGACCCGCAGGTGATTGAATTTTATCTTATTTCATCCAGCGAGCATGCACTTAGAACTCAATAGATGCTGCCCAGTCCAACGCTTGTCCACCACCGCTGAACTTGGCCACTCACCCTCGACGAGGCCATCCTTCGTTTAACGGTGACAAGGATATACTCCAAGCTCGCGTATCCAACTTGGAAAGCCCTCAGCCGACGGAACACCAACCAGAGCATGACGATCCACCTCCTGTACAAGATCCTACTGAGGAACGAGCGCGTCTCGCTGTAGATCAGGCAATTCGCCACATCGAAGATCTCTCTAATCGCTCTCAGGAGAATCCTCCTGATCAGATCGAACTTTATATAGCGTCGCTCGAGCTGGAGGATGCGATCGGTAAATTGGACCTCGTAGCTGGACAAACCCAGTCTTCGTCCCGATTTGTTTCGACCGTGGATCCTATCAACAACTCTGAGCTCCCAGCTGGACAAGTTTCGTCTGCGTCTCGCTCTGATTCAGATGTGGAGATTCAGCACCGCCGCGATCGCGCAGTAAATCATAGCACTAAACAGCAAGATCGTCATCGGAAGTCCCAACAATTGAATGCATTAATTGTGAGCTCATTTCAACCATCCTGATGTTTTCTGACACTAATCTGCATCTCCAGGCGTCACAACCATCTACGACCACTCGATCCACTACGAATATCAGCGAACCTTTTCGATCCAACAAGAAGACTTCGGGGTTGGTGTTGACATCAGCACAGATAGCACGACGAGCTGCAATTGAAGATGCATTTGCCGCTCTCGATATTTCCTCACCAGGTTCCACTGAACAAACTTCTCGTTTCTCCTCACAAAGTAAAGGTGCTTCGACAACTCAGCCTATTGTGCACCCTCCTCAAGCTCCATTTGATCATATGTACGGACCTACCTTTGCTAGGTTACTCGTTGGTAGACTCTAACGTAACATTCAACCAGGGCATCACCATTGACTACGGCGATGCCTACGCACGCGGCACTACCTTCAACTTCCTTGAAAAACAGCACCTGGGCTTCAACATTGGCAACTCCGGATCGCAATGCTCGCAATGCTCGCGGGGTATACTACTCTGTGACTGTGGGGCGACGGACTGGTGTTTTTTATTCCTGGTAATAAATTTCTACGGCATTGCCTACATGTTTTTGTGATGATATTCACCTGTATTTCAGGAACGTTGTCAAGGCATTGACTTCCAACCTTCAAGACTCGTCTCAGCAATCTTTTCTGAGCTACGAATGTGCACATGAGGACTACATATTTGCGAAACGGCAAGGGCTCGTACGCGTTTTACGAAACCCAGGAGACTCCGACGACGTATGGGGTCCTGTTGAATCTGCTCAACAATAGTTTACTGTGTGGTGGGTGTCGTTATTCCAGTCAGGTGCCGTAGACACGCGAAGGATCAAGACACGTAGGAGATCTTAGGTACCTTAGCCGACATCACCGTGCTTACTTCACTTGTCACCTCTGCCTGAGCAAATTTCAACTTCCACCCTTTCACTGCGTACGCTGGCAATTTTACTGCCGATGTCTAAGCGAACCAATTCAAACACAGCGGAACCTCAAGTCAAAAAACGGATACGCAGCAACGCCAACCGTCCAGGGTTCCGCGCCAGTCGCCCTTGCGAGGCAGAAGTTGAGCAAGCCGTCTCTGGAATATCGCAAATTAGAACGCTCGACACCTACCAAGGCCGAGCCAGGACGAAGACCAAGAAACGCGCGCATGCCATTCCAAATGGTGACGAACCTTCCACCTCCTCGTCAACCACTGACGCGGGGCCTGAGTCTTCAACCACCAGCAACATGCCGCCCCCAGAAATGAAGCCCAAACGAGACCGAGGGACGACGCAAACCAAACTTCTCGAATGGTTGGAACTCCGTGACTCTACACTCGACGAACTTCTAAGACTCGATGGACTCGGACCTGCAGTAGAAGATTCAAAATGTTCGTCATGCTTGGATGGGCAAGGGACTCACCGCTGTCTCGATTGCGGTCCAGGAACAAGGATGCTATGCATGAGCTGCATGGTTACGAAGCATTGTGATTTGGGACTTCATCGAGTAGAGGTGTGTATACATCTTATGTCCTTTTCTCATATGCTAACAACTAAACGCAGAAATGGAATGGAAAATTCTTCGAAAAGACCAGCCTCTCCAACCTAGGATTACGCATTCAGCTCGGACACGACGGAGCTCCTTGCCCATGCCCCTCCCCTGGCCCACGAGGTTTCATGGTCTTTGACGTATCTGGTGCTCACCTTGTCAACATCAACTACTGTGGCTGCCGGCCAGATGACCCAATGGACAGACGCACCCAACATCTTCGACATCGATGGTTCCCGGCCACATTAATCCGCCCGCAAACTGTTTTCACCTTCGACTTCCTTGACACATTCCACGAGCTTACGCTCCAGAGTAAAGGTAATCTTTATGACTTTTATCTTACAATTCTTCGAAAGACAGATAACGCGAACATCACAATAACAATTGTGAGTTGGTTGTACTTGTGAGGTGTACCCGCTGACGTGTATGCAGAACCGATATCCTGAGGTGCACCGTACCTTTCGCCTCTGGCGAAATTTGATGTCGCTCAAGCGGGCTGGACGCGGTCAAGATCCCTTAGGTGTAGATGGCACAGCGCCGGGTGGATTGACGGTGGAGTGTCCCGCTTGTCCTCATCCAGGGAAAAACCTTCCAGAGGGCTGGGAGAATGCAGGCCCGTTGAGGTTTGTCATATGTTCAGACTTTTTGCGAGTAACGCTGATGCTTTAAGCTTCAGCTTCCTTTATATCATCTACCTGGCAGTCGACGCCAACTTCAAGCTTAAAGGAAAAGACCGCGGTCTTAAGGATATCGAGCTGATGCCCGGGATGGGTGTCTTTGTGAATGAGGTAGCTTACCAGGATCACCTCAGCAGCTATGTCGAGCAACCCGAGGTTAGTGCTCTTCGAGTCTTATTTTCTTTACTCTATTGACTTGGTCTATAGATCAATACCTGCGAATCTGAACATGACGCAATTGTCAAAGCAAGCACACGGTCCATGCCTGGCTATGCCGTTTCCGGAGCAGGTCTCGTACTCTGCTCACGGCATGTTCTTGTACGCAAAAACGGAGTCGGAGATCTTCAGAAAGGCGAAAGGTGGTTTCATTTCTGTATGGCTGGTGACCGAGGCTGATTCCATCAACAGGTACTCAAATATGGACTATATCATTCTCTCCGCTCTGCTTGGTATCACGCTGCCGTGGATTGTCATAACGTACGATATCGCATGCCAGTGGTCGAAGAACCTAAGAACACGAATGCAAGACTATCCTGAGCCAATGAGACTGAAGCCGGAGGTGAAAATCGATGTTGCTGTCCCAAGTTGGCACATAAATGGACATGGGCAGTCGTGTCGTCAAAACTTTTGTCTCGGCTACATGAAGGGCACCGGGAAGACGTGTGGCGAAGAGGTGGAGACAAGTTGGTCTCATACGAACCCTTTGGCGTCAAGTGTACGTGAAATGGGACCAGCCGCACGTCACGATACCTTGAACGATCATTGGAATGGGTGGAATTTTAGAAAGATTGTTGGACTCCGTATGTATGACTCATTCGCTGGCTGAAGCATACTCACATAATATTCAGGCTCACTGTTACTAAAACGCCTTAAGGATGCGGCAGCCTTGAGCCAAAAGCACAAAGACATCTACGAGCAAATGACTGCCACGTTTCATCCATCAGTGGTGGCAAAGTGGGTTTCCATGGTTGAAAAATGGGAAAGTAGTCCAACGACTGCCTCTAATCCTTATGAGGAGCCACGAAGCTGTAGGTTGCCGTTGGATCTCATAGAACTTAAGAATACTTACATGTATATCCAGCGACCACCCTTCAGGATGTTCGTCTTGAACTAGCGAAAGAAGAAGCAGCGCGCACTCCAAGTGAGACAGGGTCAATACCTAAGGTTTCGGTCACAGGTTTCTTTACAACCGGATTTGATCTTGAGGATCGACAGTACGTTCATTTGGCTGCGCCACAGGAACTAAACTAAACTACTAAATAGATACATGCTTAAACATGAATCGACGACAACTAAATCAAAAAGAAATACATCAAAACAGCAGGCCGACAAACAAGACAAGCAAACCATACTCTTGCGCCATATTCAAATGTGGCGACAATCGCAGCTTGTGTACACTCCGTATGCGGCCACTCTCCTGTCCGAGAACACCACCCTTGATGACAATGGTCAACCACATCCTGAGACTGCTTCCACGACTCCACTCTTTCTACCTTCATCATTTCCGGCTGTTATTCGTGCCCAAGACAATATGAAAACTATCTGTGAGATGGAGAGGCGTCTCCGTGAAGCCCAGGCTGATGATGCACTGGCTGATATCCGACGTCAGCGAAGGGTTATACAAGGTCTCTGGCAATTCAAAAAGATCAACGTCTCGGGAACTGGAAATCGGCCAAACACTCGAATGCTCACTCTGTACAACCGTATCAATGTGAAGGTGTTGCGATGTGCTGATCGTTATCGCAGAGCTCGCGCTGCACTTGTTACCCTTGATCCGAATGGTCAGTGGCAAGAACGGTTGAAGGTACTACAAAATGAAGATATACGAGGGCCAGGGAAGGAACCTGACGATAGATCATCAAATAGTCGTTTCGAGCCTTCGTGGATCTGGCTGGTGAGCAGAGTGGTTTCAAATGGTGAAACTGAGGACGAGTTTAATGAGAGTATGCGGGTGGAGTGGGCAAAGGCTCGAGCACGGATGATGCGCTGGAATGAGGAGTATCAAATTATTCAAGAGGAGATGCGACGCGTGCTTGCTTACATGGAGTGGAAGGCATCATGGTGGGAACAACAGGCAACACTACGAAAGGATGCATCTCTTGAGATTCTCCATGGTGTTGTGGCTTATGCATACAAGCAGGCCTATATTGCACGCCAGATGGCTGCACGATGCGCTGCTGCATGGTTACCCGAATGTGTTAAGCTTGGTTTGGCACCATTGTGGGCTGCTGACTGGATGGAGACAGAGCCGGAGAAAAATTTGTCAGCAATGCCAATGACTGGTGAGGAGGAAAGAGAGGTATTATCTCAAGAAGAGAATCTTGATTTTGAGGAGGAACATTCTGATGAGGAAAACAATAGAGAGATTGATGATTTGTTTGAATATGATGACTAATCAACTAGACAGTTGAAGATTATATATGATCTTATTTAGCAAATAGAACCTCATATAGTAATTTATGAAAAGACCCTAGGGAAAATATGAGAAGTGAAATGAAAAGACCTTAGGGAAAAGATGAGGAGTAGGATGAAAAGACCCTAGGGAAGAGATGAGAAGTGGGATGAAAAGACCCCAGGGAAAAGATGAGAAGTGGAATGAAAAGACCCTAGGGAAAAGATGAGAAGTGAGATGAAAAGACCCCAGGGAAAATATGAGAAGTGGGATGAAAAGACCCTAGGGAAGAGATGAGAAGTGGGATGAGAAGTGGGATGAGAAGTGGGATGAAAAGTGGGATGAAAAGACCCCAGGGAAAATATGAGAAGTAGGATGAAAAGACCCTAGGGAAGAGATGAGAAGTGAGATGAGAAGTGGGATGAGAAGTGGGATGAGAAGACCCCAGGGAAATATGAGAAGTAGGATGAAAAGACCCAAGAGAAGAGATGAGAAGTGAGATGAGAAGTGGGATAAGAAGTGGGATGAAAAGTGGGATGAAAAGTGGGATGAAAAGACCCCAGGGAAAATATGAGAAGTAGGATGAAAAGACCCTAGAGAAGAGATGAGAAGTGGGATGAGAAGACCCAAGAGAAGAGATGAGAAGTAGGATGAAAAGACCCTAGGGAAGAGATGAGAAGTAAAATATGATAGGTGCTATGATAAGTAGGCTAGGTAGGCTATGATAAGCAAAAATGAAAAGTAAGAATGATAAGTGGGATATGATAAGTAGTATGAAAAGTAAGCTATGATAGACAAAAATGAAAAGCTAGTAGGTAGTTGCATGATAGGAAATATGAAAACCATTTTGAAAAAATCCCAGTCTAAATTTGAGAAGAGAGGTATATAGGCAAAGTATGAGAAGTACTAGATGATAACGTCCTAGGCATAGGTACACAGACCCCTCTAGGCAAATGCCTGTCTTCATTGATAAGTCGTGGTAGCTACTATTGCTCTGGTGTTGGTCCCATTTCTGTGTAGTTTGACGGGGATCGGTTGTAATTTTGGTCTAATCTGGGTCTCGTCACTAAGTAAATCAACAATCCTAGCGATCGCACTCAACTACCTGGATTCTCTTCGCCAGATTCTTGCAATGCGGTGGAGTTGTCAGCGAAGGTATGTTCCCGCTAGATCTCATTCCCAAGCGCAATCTCATTCTGTATGGTTTTGTGTAATCGTTTGCAATGGTCTATTCATTCTAGGTCTCGTCACCAAGTGCACCAGCGATCCTAGCAATCCCACTTGCCTACCCCGTTCTCCTTACCAGGTCCATGGAATTCTGTGGAATCGCAGAAGAGGTACATTCACTCTAGATCTTTTTCTCGAGCACAGTCATTATTCTAACTCCATTCCCAACTACACTGATGATCGTAGCAATCACATTCAATTACCAGTGTTTTCATTGGCAGATTCGTTAAATTTAGTGGAACTGCCCACAAGGCAAGGTCGTTCACGTTCACATTCTCATGATACTCTCAAG
>Ga0247741_1002128_pt1 | contig 11055 bp, 7 predicted proteins | sample UWRJL213509R2_FD_180945 | JGI IMG/M metagenome (GOLD analysis project Ga0247741, IMG submission 180945) | Plant litter microbial communities from Arlington Agricultural Research Station in Wisconsin, United States - UWRJ-L213-509R-2 | ecosystem: Environmental > Terrestrial > Plant litter >...
GTCTGGCCAAAGCCCAGCGATGGTTTGTAAATTAGCTTCGCATTCGTCCACTACTGCAAGCGTTTTATCTTGCTCAGCATTGAGTTTGTTGCAGTGCGCATCCGAATTTTTTAGTTCTGCACGGCAATCGACTTGTGCATTGTTAATCTCATTAAAATTCTTTTGCTGTTCCTGCAGGCGAGCTTTTAATTCATTAAGTTCTTGATCCAATGCTTTGGTATCGCTCAAATCCAATTGCTGCAAACTTGCGTCAATTGCCGCTATACGATCTTGCGCAGCCAACATGGTTTGTAAAATATCGGCATAGCTCAGCGCTTTTAATTTATCGATACTTGCCAATAATTGCTGCGCTTCATTTACGTAATCTGTAGCAGCCTGCAGTTCCACATTTAGGCTATGGAATTCATTGCGCTTAGCATCCAGTGCGCGTTCACGAGCGCCCTGCCCGAACACTAAATCTGTATCAGCCATATCGCAACGGAACATGGCGTAATTACCTGAACCCATTGCGTCTTTGGTAATACCTCGGCGCGTATTGCGCAATTCATTAGCGGTTTCAACCCGCTGCACATTACCGTAACTTGCTTTTAAATAAGCTTCCGCAGTTGCGTGCGAAAAACTCATTACTTGTACAACAGAATTATTCGGGAAATCGCCAGATTTTTCCCAATCTTTACGTGCTTTATCACCCTGAATAATACGTGCTCGATTTGCCTGACCACTCAAGTTGCGAACTATTGCAATAGCTTCGGCTTCAAATTCCGGCGCCACAATAATCCCAAAGCGCGCAGCGCCGATATAGCCTTCAATGGCAGCTTGCCATTCGCGGTCTAGCACGTTGACGTAATCGCACAACACTCGCGCATCTGCTTTAGGGCATTGAATTGCGATGGCTTCAAGTGCAGCGCGCACAAAGGGTGGATAGTTTACTTGATGAGCTTCCAGCGTTTGGATTTCGCGTCGTTTTGTTTCAATCGATTTTTGTAATCGCTCCGCACTTGCGCGACGTTTATCACGTTCTTGCGCGAGTTGATCACGCAAATTAATTTTATTGCCTTGATGCGTAGTAGCTGAGCTGGCATCTAACGCAAACAAACTATGAATAAATAGATTGTGATTTTTTTGCTGCTCAATGACACCATCTAAATGTTGTGCGAGTGGGCTAACGTCAATCCAATCGCGATTAAGTAATTGATGGATATTGATAGGTTCAGAATCAGCAGCCAGTGTTTTTGCCAGCTGATTCAAATGACCATCTTTTAACGCGGGAATCTCTAACGCAATTGATGTGTTTCTTAGAGCTTGTACGCATTGTTGCGCCGCTTCTACATTGGTTTGTAATTGCTTATCTTGCTTAAGCAATTCAGGTACATTGCCGTGAATGATTTTTTCCTGCGCAATTTTTTCTTGCTCAAGTTGATCTTTATCGCGCAATGCAGGTACACCCAAACGGCGCGCAGTAGCGGCAAGAATTAATTGATTAATTTCATCACGACGCGTTTCACACAAAGCCAATGCTTGCGTATGGCTTGCAGCATTTTCACGCAATAATTGCTGCTTGTGTTTTGCATCCAAATACAATGACTGACAATCGCCAAAGCGGCGTTTAGCAACCGAATAATGAAGCACTTGTTGCTCCAACCAACCGGCAATAAAGTTATCGCTCAACGTGCGGCCAGTCGCCATGCGATCAATCGCTTGACGCAAGTTGCGTGCATCCGCTTCCATGGTGTGAATACGTTTAAGCATGGCGGATACATTACGAATTGCCTCGCCTAAATCGCGATACTCCAATACTTCATTAGCAACAAACTCATCTATACCTTTGATAGGTTTGTAAGCCATAAAACGCGAAAATGCGCGCGCCGCATTCATGGCTTCGCGTTCAGAGACTGCATCTTTTTTTCCGCGCAATACACCATACAGACGGCACAAGTAAGATTTTTTCTTATCGTATTTCTCAACTTGTTCTTGCCCAAATTGGCGGCGTAAACCGGCATACACTTTATCGAGAGGAACTACATACTTGTGTGTTTTCTCTTCTTTCAATAAATCTTTCAAGCTCAGCGACACATCGTTCAAAATATAAAAATGGCAATCATCCAAACGTGCCACTTTTTGTTGAGCTGTGCCCTGCCCGGCAGTTTCTATAAAGGCGCGCATGCCGATAAGCGCAGTAAAAGGTTCACTACTTTCACCCTGTGTTGGATGAAACACGGCCGCCAAATAACCATCGCAACCTTGTGGACGCGAATAGGCGCCATCGTCACAACCCAATACATAAGATGCGAGTGTGCGCACCAATTTTCCGCCGCGACCGCGCTGGCTAGATTCATCTTGCCCTGGGTTGAAATGAAATAAATTGTCGTGCGCGGCCGTCATGATGGTTTGAATTGCATCAGCGGCTGTTGTTTTACCAGAACCGTTTCCGCCCGAAAATAAATTAATAGGGCCGAATTCAAATTCGGTATTGGGCACATTGCCCCAGTTAATATAAATAAATTTTTTCAGGAACATATTAGGCTTCAGTATCAAATATCGATTTAGTAAGGTGCGGTCCAGGTTTTTTAACGGCCTTGATAGGCGCGACTTCGTCCTGCTCAAGCTCTTCTTCAACCAGTAATAAATTATCAGCAAGATGCGTGCGAATTTGGTTAAGCCATTCGTTGCTTACCAAATTAATAATCAACGGACGGATTTTTATCCAGCTCTCTCCAGAATCTACATCGGCCTCAGCAAAATAATTAATTAATCTTAATTGACGCAAACGCTTAAATGCCTGTCGACGCTCGCCGATATTTTCTGGCAAGTTGCGGCGCAATAAACTTTTAGTCGCAAGAGAAATTGCTTCCAGCGAAAGCGTTGCGCAACCTTGCTCGTCGATAACACCTTCGCGCAAGGCTTTGTCGTACTCAGCGCGCAACACTAAAATTAATGCAACTTCATGTTGGTTTAATCGGCTACGGAAACCGCCATTAAATGGCTCGTCAGTTTCGTCTTCCATTCCCGGTAAACGTGCTCCAGGTGGAAGAATACGTACAAAATTAAATTGTGTATCGTGTTGAAAACGAACACCCATCAACGCTAAATAATCATTTACGACTTCATGAATTCGCAAAAAGCGATCATAGAGTTCCGCTTCAACTTGGGAGTCGTCCCTGCAAAGAACGCCGTAATCTAATAAGCGCTGAATGAGTTCGCGCCAATCATCGAATGATAAATTATGTTTATCTAACTGTGCTTCTAGGTCTGCGCTAAAAATATTGCTCATACTATTTTCCATCATCAATCAGCGAAATCACAAATTGATCACGCTGTTTGAAGTAATGATCATCTTGAATTTGTGGCGAAGTGTGCAGCCACTCTTGTTGCTGATGTACCGAGAATTTAAAACGTGAGGACAAATTATCTGCAGCGCCTACTTCAATCGCATGCGCAAGATTCAAAAGTTCCTGCATATTAGTCGCATTTAATTCGCGGCTATTAACACTACCTGTCGCAACGAGAGCTTGTTGTACGTAGGTGCGAATTTCGCTGCCCTGTAAAATAAAAGCTCGATCAAGTGCTTGCTGAATGAACATTTCTTTTTGCGCATCCACATCCAAAGCTTTATCACCATCAACAGCTGAGCGCACAACCTGTTGCTGGCGTGCTGCACGCAATTGAATTTGCGATGGATCGACAAAACCCAATCGCATCCGAGCAAGGGCTTCACCTTGCTGCTGAAGTAATGCGTCTTGCTGTTCTTGTGGCAATTGTGCCAATGACCGGTAGACATCCATCAAATCATCTTGACTGCGGCTGTTGATGTAACTGAGTTGGCGAATAATAATATCGGCACGTTGCGTAAAGGTATTTAACGCGCGGCGCAATGCTGGCAACATAATTTCGCAGGCATTTTTTAAACGCGATTCGATGGTTTGTAAAAGCGTGTCCAACAAAGAAACGCCCTGCACTACGCGCTGCGGTAAAGCTTTACGTAAACGAATTTCCATAACCGCACGCCAATCTTTTTCCGCAGTTTCAGCATCACCCGAACCGTATTTACGTTTACGACGAATTTTGGTGATGATATCGGCAATTTGATCCCGATATTTTTCTACACTATCCGCCGACAAGCGCACTTCCAAATCTGGTTTAAAAACCGTTTCCATAAAATCGAAAAATTCATCGCTTGCTTGTTGAATTAATTGACGCGATTCAACTTCACGCACCAATTGACGTTTGCGCTCCTCAAGTTCGGCAATAACATCGGTAAAGTCACTGATAATGCGCTCGGAATATTCGTAGGCATCGAGCAAATCGTGAATCTCACCTTGCTCATAAAATGCTTGCAAACTATTGCGCGTGTTACGAGTATTGCGGTTGCGCGTGCGAAAATAATTCGCTTGATTATCAGCAAACGGCTGCGTAAATAGTCGACCCATGCGGCTAAAACCATAAGTGCTTTGCAGCGTGGTTTCATCAACTTGTTTTTCAAGCCAACCGTTTTCTAATAAACGATTAATAATAAAACTCGCCAAATCGCGTTGAGTTTTAAAACGCCCTTCCTGAGTTTCAATTAACTCGCCTTGCGCATTAAATTCTTCTTCGTCTTTATCCGAATCTAAAATGGGCGCGCGCGCAATCGCTTCTTTAACAATATCCATAAGCTGCTCACGGTTCATGGCATTGCCATAATCGCGCAGATCGGTATAAAGACGTTGATACAAAAGACTCAAACACTGGGTAACCAACTCACGGTATTTACCGGTAAGTGGATTAAAGAAATGCTGGCGGGAATCGCTAAAAAACATTAAACAACCATATTTAAAATATAAAAGCCCGCGCAATGGCGGGCGTTATAAAAATGCTAATAAAAATTAATTAAATCCAATCAGCCAAATTTTCCGCATAATAAGTAATAATCAAATCTGCACCCGCGCGTTTAAACGCAGTCATGGTTTCCAACACGATTGCTTTCTCATCAATCACACAAGCAGCAGCGCCAGCTTTAATCATGGCGTATTCACCACTCACATGATAAACAGCAAGCGGACGCGCTGAATTTGCACGAATGTGCGCGAGAATATCTAAATAAGCAGTACCTGGCTTTACCATTAAAATATCAGCGCCTTCGGCTTCATCTTGCATTGATTCAGCAAGTGCTTCTCTCGGATTTGAGAAATCCATTTGGTAGGTATTGCGTGTGCCTTTGAAGGAGCTATCTACTGCATCGCGAAATGGGCCGTAAAAAGCTGAAGCAAATTTTGTTGAGTAGGACATCACAGGGATATGAGTAAAACCGGCGTCGTCCAAAGCCTGACGAATCGCGGCGATCATTCCATCCACCATTCCCGATGGTGCGATCATATCCACGCCGGCTTGTGCCGCGATTACCACTTGTTTCTGCAAATTAATTAAAGTCGCATCGTTATCAACATCGTGCTTATGATCGTGAACTTCATGAATCACGCCGCAATGACCATGCGTTGTATATTCGCAAAAGCAATTATCGCTTATCACTAACATTTCCGGTTGCGCATTTTTTGCAGTGCGAATTATGCGTGCGAGTAATCCCACTTGCGACCAAGTATCTGAACCTACTTCATCTTTGTGAGTGGATACTCCGAATAAAAGTACGGCGCGAATACCCTTGTTCCATGCTCGTGTTACTACATCGGCAAGCTGCGATTCGGGATAGCGATAAACATCCGGCATACTTTTAATTGCGACGGGTTCGGTAATGCCCTCTTCTACAAAAATAGGCAAAATAAAATCGCTCATGCGCAAATGTGTTTCGCGTACTAGTTCGCGTAGTGCTGAGGTTCTACGTAAACGGCGAAAGCGAAAATCTGGTGTGATTAGATTGTTTGACATAGTTTTACCAATTTTTAATTTCTGTGAATTACCAAGTTGAGTATGGCGAGAGGCTAATATTAAAGCCCCAACGAACCTTCATGGCTCCACTCGCAGCGAACTTGCATATTGCCTGAGCCGGGAATATGGCTATTGCCATTAGCATCCCATGTAAATGTGTGAGTGCCGGATAATTCTGTTTCTAAATGTACTGTGGCAGAAACCCAATACATTTTGCTGAGCAATTGTTCGAATTGTGCGATCCATTGATCCCATTCGTATTCAACAGCTTTGTACGACGCACCGAAATGCATAACTTCGGTTTGGTAACTATTAGTGAAGGTATTTACATCGGGAATTGAAAACATTTCCTGACATAAAAAGGGCCATTCTTCAGCATGAGGCAAGGTGAGCATAGCATCGCGATTTATGCGTAAACGCTCTGACTCGTTGGTCAAAACGGGAATATCTTTTATGCAACCGTAAACAATTGATTCTTGATCCATAATGACTCCAGAGCTAATCAAATAATTACATAAACCAAAATTTTTTCTTTCACCCGCCGCGAAAGTATTTGTAAACCTAAAAAGGCCACCACCAATGACCACTATCAAGATTATCTTCGCAAGCTTGCAATTGCTTTGTGTAATCTGCAGTGCGTGTTGCAACTTTTTGCGCGGTCGTTTTTAACCAAGCTTTACTATTGTAAGTTTTTTTATTAAAACCGCCGTGACCTTCGTGATAAGCAAGATACAAATTGTAAGCATCGTTACGTTTAATCTTGCTGCGCTTTTCGCTTTGGTAGTTATACCAGCCGATAAAATCCGCTGCATCTTTAAAGCTATCGCGACGCGCCCAAATGCCGCCTTCATCGCGTTGATAATCATCCCAGGTATCTGACTTAACTTGTGCAAAACCGTAAGCACTACTGGGGCGCGGGCCTGGAAATATCCACAAAATTTTTGTGCGTGCTGGTTTTGCTTTCTGTATAAATTGCGATTCCTGATACATGATTGACATAATCACCGGTACCGTAGAACCCCATTTATTTTCAGATTTTTTAGCGGCTTTGTACCAGTCGGGCATATCCTCAAAGATGTCGCAGATATTATTCGGATTCGAAGGTCGCGTTGTTGCACAACCGCTCAAAAAGAGTACCGACATTAATAGCAACGCACCTAATAATTTCATTCTAGCAATTGCCCGTGTTGCTTTAAGAGCGCGAGTAAATCTTCTTCCGTTAAAACTGGAATCCCCAACTCTTCAGCTTTCTGCAATTTTGAACCTGCGCCTGGGCCTGCAACAACATAATCAGTTTTTGCGGAAACGCTGCCAGATACTTTTGCGCCTAATGCTAATAAATGTGCTTTGGCGTCGTCCCGGCTGAATATTTCCAGAGATCCAGTTAATACGTAAGTTAACCGAGTAACGGTGCATCGACAGCTGTAGCAACTTCATTTGGCCAATTAATACCAGCTGCCTTTAATTGTTCAACGGCAGCACGATTATTTTCTTGTTGAAAGAACTCAGAAGCAAAATGCGCAACTACAGGGCCTACGTCGTTAACTTGTTGTAAATTTAATTCATCTGCTGCTGCAAAGGCTTCGAAGGTGCCAAAGTGTTTTGCAAAATTCCGTGCAGTTGACTCGCCTACTTCGCGAATGCCCAATGCGTAAATAAATTTTGCGAGCGTAGTTTTTTTACTGTGTTCAAGCGCCGCCAAAATATTATCGGCAGATTTTTCTCCCATACGTTCAAGGTTCGCAAGTTCTTCACGTGTGAGCGAATAGATGTCTGCTAGATTATTAACCATTTTGAGATCAACAAGCTGCTCTACCAACTTATCACCCAAACCCTCAACATTCATGGCTTTGCGCGCAACGAAATGTTTAATGGCTTCTTTGCGTTGTGCGGCGCAAATTAATCCACCATCGCAACGTGCTACCGCTTCGCCGGGAACTGTTTCAACGGGTGAGCCACATACTGGGCAAGTAGTTGGAAAAATAATATCGCGCGCGTCTGCAGGGCGTTTTGATTCGACGACGGCAACGATCTGCGGAATAACATCACCAGCACGACGAACAACAACCGTATCGCCGATCTTTACACCGAGACGATTTATCTCGTCGCGGTTGTGCAAAGTTGCGTTGGAGACAGTTACACCGCCAACAAAAACGGGTTTCAAACGCGCAACTGGTGTGACTGCGCCAGTGCGACCAACCTGAAATTCAACATCCTGCAGCAATGTCATTTCTTCTTGTGCAGGAAATTTATAAGCGATTGCCCACCGAGGTGCACGAGAAATAAAACCTAATTTTTCTTGTAGCTCACGAGAATTAACTTTAAATACAATTCCGTCAATATCGTAAGCGAGTGCGCTACGCTTTTCCTGAATGCGGCGATAATAAGCGATACATTCATCAATGTTTTTTGCGACGGCCATTTCACGATTAATTAAAAAGCCCCGGCTCTGCAATGCTTTCAAGGTATCTGTATGCCGAGCTGGTAATCCACCACCTTCAACCAAGCCAACACTGTAAGCACACATTTCAAGTGGACGCGCAGCGGTTAAGCGCGAATCCAGTTGACGTAAACTTCCGGCCGCTGCATTGCGTGGATTTATAAATAATTTTTCACCGACGGCTAAAGCTTTCGCATTGAGTTTTTCAAAACCGGCCTTGGGCATATAAATTTCGCCGCGCACTTCTAATACTTGCGGAAAACTTTTGCCCAACAGCCGTAACGGAATGGAAGGAATTGTACGCACATTTTGTGTAATATCTTCGCCATTGGTGCCATCGCCACGTGTTGCTCCACGAACTAAAACTCCATCTCGATACATCAAACTAACAGCGATACCATCAAGCTTTAATTCGCAGGCAAATTCAATCTCATCTTTTGATTTCAAGCGATCTTGCACGCGTTTATTAAATGCAATCAAGTCTTCATCGCTAAACGCGTTATCTAGTGAGAGCATTGGTGTTTCATGCACAACCGTTACGAACGCGCTGAGGGGTAATGAACCTACACGTTGCGTTGGCGAATCTGGCGTAATTAATTCTGGATGTTCGGCTTCGATGTCTTTTAAGCGCTGCATTAAGCGGTCGTATTCAGCGTCGCTAACTTCTGGTTCGTCGAGGCTGTGATAACGATAGTTGTGATGATTTATTTCAGAGCGGAGTTGTTCAAGCTCGGTAGAAATATCAGCAGATGAAGAGTTTTTTGACATGAAGTTGTTCCAGATTTAATTAAAAGTTCATGCCTAGAGAAATTTAAAACTTAACAGGATTTATCGATAGGCAGAGTTTCTAAAAAATCAAGCTCCACCTATCGTGCAAAAATTATCTTGGGCGACGAAATAATTTTTTGCGTTCAAAATCACGAATACGTTGACGTGAATGCTCAAGTGTTTGCTTGGTCATTGCACTGCGTTGTTCGTCTTTTAATTCGCCATGCAAGGTTTGCGAAATTGCTTGTGCTGTTTCTGCCATTAAATCGAATGATTGCATAGAATCTGCATCAATCGGTAAAGTCATGAATAGGCTAACACCAGGCGTCGTAAATTCGTCCATTGCATCTAAATCAAATGTGCCCGGTCTCACCATATTTGCCATGCTAAACAGTAAGGCGCCGTCGCCTTTGGTATCGCTGTAACGGTGGAAAATATCCATGCTGCCATAACGCAAACCGCATTTTAAAACGATGTCGAGCAAGTCGCTGCCGTTAAATACTTCACCTTTTTGCGCCATGATATTAATAATTAATACCTCTTCTGGCTCGGCTTGTGGTGCTGCAGCTTTTTCTTCTTCCTCTTCTATTTCGTCTTCGTCGTTATCATCTTCTTCAGCATAATCATCATCGGATTCAGACTCTTCGTCTTCATCCTCGTCGAACTCTTCATCGTATTCTTCATCATAATCGCCTTCGTCTTCAGCCTGATCTTCGTGATCATCCTGTTCGGCGTGAAGGTCATGCTCCTCATGATCAAGATCTTCATTATCTTGCTCAGAAAAACTTGGCTCAATTCGACCATGCTCACCAGATTTATGCTCTTCCTGATGCTCAACAGATTCCATCAAAATAGGAACTGATTCATCCAGATTCAAACGCGTTTGTTCTGGCGTACGTTTAGCGGCAGCTTCGCGACGACGTTGTTCTTTTAATTCGCGTGCGCTTAACTTTCTTTCACGCTGCAAGCTTTCGCGTTGCGGGCGTTCCGACGGATCACGAACGGCAACTACACGTGCGCCGCCATTAGGAAGCTCGCTGATGTAACTTGGCGGCGTTTGGTTTTCTTCTTCGTATTCGGGCTCGGGATTTTTAATACGCTTTTTTAACGCGGGAGAAACATCAATGCGATTACGACGCGCATTTAATGTTCTACGAATACCATCCGCCAAAATAATAATGATAAGAAGAACAATAACAGCGGTTAGCCAGTTGCTCATAAAGTTATCCGTCTTTTTTCAAAATTGTTCTTGATATTACGAAGCGGCCAATTCAGCGGCTTCATCCACATCCACAGTTACCAAACGCGATACGCCAGGTTCATGCATGGTTACACCTAATAATTGGTGAGCCATTTCCATCGCGTTTTTGTTGTGGGTAATATAAATAAATTGTACTTGTGCAGACATCTCTTCAACCATGCGCGCATAGCGGCCAACATTGGCATCATCGAGTGGTGCATCTACTTCGTCCAGCATACAGAAAGGTGCCGGGTTCAAACGGAAAATCGAGAATACCAATGCAATTGCGGTAAGCGCTTTTTCACCACCCGAGAGCAAGTGAATGGTGCTGTTACGCTTACCTGGTGGACGCGCCATAATGGTGATGCCGGTATCCAATAAATCTTCGCCCGTTAACTCCAAATAAGCATGGCCGCCGCCGAATACTTTGGGGAAAAGCTCTTGCAAACTTTTGTTCACTTGATCAAAAGTTTCTTTAAAGCGCGTGCGTGTTTCGCGATCAATTTTGCGAATTGCATTCTCTAAAGTTTCGAGTGCTTCATTCAAATCTGCATTTTGCGCGTCTAAATAATTTTTACGTTCGGATTCGGTTTTGTATTCATCAATCGCCGCCAAATTGATTGGACCTAAACGCGTGATGCGACCTGCAATAGCGTCCAATTCTTCTTCAATAGGTTTGATCTCTGTGCCTTCTGGAATTTCTGCAATAATGGTTTGCAGATTTAAATCTTCCTCTTCGAGCTGTTCA
>Ga0247741_1002129_pt1 | contig 11054 bp, 16 predicted proteins | sample UWRJL213509R2_FD_180945 | JGI IMG/M metagenome (GOLD analysis project Ga0247741, IMG submission 180945) | Plant litter microbial communities from Arlington Agricultural Research Station in Wisconsin, United States - UWRJ-L213-509R-2 | ecosystem: Environmental > Terrestrial > Plant litter >...
CTGGCGCTATTGCTGGAGCCTGCATCGGATTGGCTCTGATTGCAATCCTTGAACGATACGTTGCGGCTCTGAGGGGTACTTTAGATTCGCATTGGCGCACAAGGTGCATCTGAAGTGGTCATTTATCCCTCTCCATGTATTCAACTCTCGATCTGCAGAGCCCTAGCCATAGCGTCCGCCCGCGACCAATCAATATCTGAATCCACAGAAAAGCCCTGCCAAAATTCAGGAAACAAATCTGGTAGTATATCGGACGGCATTCAAGAGTTGTCAAGAGACACTTCCTCCAGTTCTACCGACTCGAACAAGCCAAGAACGGTTACCATTCGCCGACGACTTCGCACCATCCCTCCATTCATCGCGGCTCACGACATCCCACGCGGAGTGTTGTACGGACTACAGATGCTTCTCATGTATACTCTTATGTTGGCAGTCATGTAAGCCACCCATCTGATCTGTGTCCCTCCGTTCTGACGATTGCCTCAGGACCTTCCAGGCCGCTTACTTCATTTCTATCGTGCTAGGGCTCGGAATTGGCGAGACAATATTTGGAAGAATTGCGCGGGATAGTCATTAGCCCTGCCTATTTTCCTTTTGGTTTTGTGTATTTCTCTCTCACGAACGGTACCCTACTGTATATTTACTGTAACGCACAGCTGTACGTCCCACCTCAATTATCGAGTGTCTATTGTGCTTGTACCTTACTGCCGATCACTTGTTTGCGCTCGAGCGATGGTCACCATGAGGCTGCATCCTGACAGTGGGATCTTATGTTCCAACTCGAAGACTCTCGTGGCTCAGGAGGTACCCATCTGTACCTAGCTGTATCCAAACGCAGTTAGCGGGACGTCTAGATACGTCTAAGATGCTCAAATGCTGCAAGGTACGTCGTATGTATCCAGAGGTCAAAGCTCTTGGCACATTTCCCCGGCCAAGACATTCTGCATATATATCCAGAAAAAACTTTTTCACTCTACCAAAACGGCAATCGGTAGGGCCCAAAGACATTCATCGCATGCGAGGACTGTCGAGTATAAAGCCTGGACTAGCAGGATGGAGGACTTTAGAGAAATTTCCTCTCGTCCTTCCCCACTTTCTTGTCGACGACTCACCGACTGAATCACCCTCCAAAAATGATGTTCAAGACCGTCGCTTTCCTTCTCTGCTTGTTCGGCGTGGTTAACGCTCACTTCCGCCTGCTATATCCCGGTCCCCGTGGCATTTTTGTCGCTAACACCGAGCCTAACTTCTGCGGTACGTCTTTGAGAGTTGTGTACCACCTCGCAGTTATTGACGGGAAGTTTCAGGTGGCTATAATGAGGTCACGACGAACCGAACGACCTTCCCTCTCTCAGGTGGTTTCTTCACGATCAGTACTGGCCATAAGCCCTGGACAGGTATGCGCTTTCTCATTTTCATTTATATCGCAACACATTCTCATAGAGTTGATGAATAGCCGGTGTCATCATCTCCACTGTGGCCAACCCCAATTCATTCGATAACTTCACCGTCAGCGGAAACCAACAACTCGTAAGGGGATACGCCAAGGCAGAGAACGCTGGTAGCTTCTGCATGCCTCTCAACATCTCGGCTGCGAACATCCCAGAGGTTAAGGACGGCGCGAATGTCACCATCCAGGTGATCTTTGATGGAGGCGATGGGAATCTCTACCAGGTACTTTAAATATCCTCTTGCTCGTATGCATTGCTTTTGCTCACCAGTTGGCTGGTATGGATTTAGTGCGCGGATCTTACGCTGTCAGCTAGCCTCACAAGTCCACCATCGGATGTGACCTGCTCGAACGCCACCGCCACCACCACCCCATCTCCCTCTACGACACCTTCGCAGACTGGCAGCAGTGCAGCAGGTCTGTCGAGCGGTGCCTCGACTGTCGCTGCACTATTCCTCAGTTTGCTTGGGGTTGTAACTGCACTCTAAGCACAACCTCTCTTATGCCTGGGACAATGGTACTTTATACGATTACTAGCACGCACCTGTCAGAGGACTCTGTTCTTTATACACAATCATGTCCCTTTTTCAACCATTCACACTTGCATTCACGATATTATTCCGTGGCTTGAGGATGCCCCCGCGCTTTCACCTTCACTAAGTTAATCTGCGAATATATCTCGCCTAGTGGAGTACATCACATCTAAAGCATCGCTCACCAAATATGGGTGTGCGCCACACCAGATCTGACTCGGGAATCTTGTATGTCCAGCGCTAAGTTCATCCCAAGCGTAGTTTATTCTTAGACGCCCACGAATCTCAGAGATAAAATAAATACTGCAAACTGGAAGCCAAGATATGGAAAGTCATTACCTTTGCATGGCTTCCTATATGTGCTTGTTGAGGGTTTTGCCACGAATGATAGTTCAGGCACATCAATCTCCCGATCTTGGGTGTCTCTTTTATTCTACAGTTCCACAAAGCACATATAGCACACGATTTAAACACACTGGTTTTTTCAAAATATTTTATATGTACGGCCAAGTGAATAAGTAATTGATATCTTGGGCATGATCATATGAGATTCTGTGGCATTGGTGTCACAGACTCGCTACTCCCCAAGCGAACGTAGCTCATTTTTCGGAAAGTACCCTGGGTACCAGGTTCCATGTCCAACTCTACGTCAAGTCCAAATTCTGGTCGTTCAAAGTAGAGATAATGACCATCTTTCCAGGACGAGATATAAAAATAGCCCGAGCTAATTTTATCCCAAAAAAACTTTTTCGCTCCTGCATGTAACCACCGGGCGGACCGAGGCTTTAGATCAGGTCTTCGATCGAAGCTTTAGCCATCTTCTCTATAAAAGCATCTGTACATGATTCCTTAGATCGTACCCTACCCGTACAACAGCCAAGATGCGCTCTGCTGTCTTCACCATACTTGCTCTGTTCACTGCTGCCGTTAACGCGCACTTCCGGCTCCAGTTCCCACCTCCTCGCGGGCCTTTTGATGAGGACAATGAACCTACGTTTTGTGGTATTTTATATTTGTTTCAAAATTCTCAGTCACTTTTTTCTGATAGCATATGTTTTTCTACAGACGGCTATACGGATGGGCCTGCATCTAACCGAACACAGTTCCCATTGAGCGGGGGTTTCTTCACACTGGACTCGGAACATCCTCAGTGGACTGGTCAGATTGTGTTAAATATTCATGTTTTTATTGGTGCTGATAGTGATATGTTAGCTGGTGTTTTAGTGTCGACGGCGGAGAATGTTACGTCTTTCCAGAACTTCTCCCAGGTCAACAGTTTCTTCCAAGTGCAGGGCGAAGGGGATTTCTGCATCCCTCTGGATTTTTCTAAGTCTAATATCACAGGACTTCGCTCTGGCCAGAACGTTACTATTCAGGTACTTTTTATCTACGCCACCTTCACTTGCCTGCACTTTATTTAACAGCCCTATTTTAGATTGTCTTTTCTGGGGGCGATGGTAATTTATATCAGGCAAGTACTCTGCGAGAGGCCTCAAGTTTCACGGACTCGGATCCGGCACATCCTAACCTTTTTTCTATGATTAGTGTGCTGATCTTACGCTCGCCGATAACGTCAATCTCACAAGCGTGGAATGCAAGAACGCAATATCAACTTCAAACCCCGGGACTGGATCTGGAAATGGTGGCAACAGCACGGGCTCAGGCGGCTCAGGCTCAGGCAATAACACTTCCTCTGCAGTTGTCAAACAAGCTGAACGTGCCGCTGGCTTGTCGACTGTAGCAGCACTTATCGGGCTCTTGCTTTTGTAATGGACATCATGAACTTACGAATATTCAACGACTAAAAGCATTAGCATTCATTCTCACGAATTGCATGCTTTGATGTCACTCGTCCAAATGGAACATGAAGTACGCAAGCTACAAAGTTGTGTGCAAGCCAGCGGTCTTTCCCGAGGCGATGGATCATGACCTCAGCTTCGACTAGCCGACAAATTGACAGGAGCAAGCGCTCATGATTGTGCTCAGCCTGCGAACATTTTGGTCGGTGTGGTTTTCCTCTGACCCGGACACACCGTCATGCCCACAATACCTGACCTCGGACTTGAGAGAGAGAGGGATGTCAATGAGCGGCTTCTCGTTATCCGAGCCTTGCCGAATTGAAACTATTTAGTATCTAAGATGATCTATCAGATGCGTAAAGAGCGACGTTTGAGGAGCCGAATGTTTGAAAAATATTTATGATACCAAGAGTGCGAGTCATACCTCCGTTCGCGGGCGGCAAGCCAGCGGGGTGCATCCAAGCGTGAATGGTATCCCCACAGGGGTGCTGAGTCATTCTTGGTTCGTAAACAAAATGCGTGTCTTCCTGCTTTCAGTTTGCCTTACCGACCGAATTTCTTTTTTACAAAGAAAGCCGCTTGCCGGAAACTTACGCACGTCCAGGCGCGAACGTGACCGCCGAAAATGTGTGTTTGGCTTATTGCTGTTTCTTACCTATTCTCGAGCTTGGACCAGGGGTTAGGGGATGCGAGCACCCCAGTGTAATGACGATCCTCAAGATCACCCGAGGCCCAGGTACTAGCATCCAGCTAGGCCGACGACGAAACAAAGGCTACTGCTAGCTGTCCGTGGCTCAAGGGGACGGACCGAAAGTGGGTTACGTGGCCGGAGTCGTTGCTACCGCCGACCCACAGATATCTCCCTCGGATTGGTTCATGACACATCAAGTTCGCGCAGCTCTACTTGTCAGTTAGCTGACTGCGATTCGACTTCCACGGTAGTGGCGGTGCCGTGATTTTGAAATCGCCGATTCTACTATAGCTATCCTTATCAGGGTAGCAATGGAGATCTTATAAAGACTCCTCCTCACTGAGGGCACGCCTCACCAGTGTGAAATAGCCTCCCCCGTGTCCTGGCTTTCACCTTTACCTCTTTTGTGCTTGCACTACCAACACGAAACTGGCGCCTTTCTCGTGCAACCTACTAGCAATGCTTTTCCGTCGCAAAGAGCTTCCTTGGGAGGTAGTCGACAGTCGGAATGTCGATCCCGTTCCTATGTACTACGACGATGAAGGTAAGAGATATCAGCTCTTTATTCCCACTCGCATACTAAACACGTTCACAGAACTAGACCTCGTCTTCGTCAAAGAGGGCAATGTCCGGCGGACATATGTTGTGGAGGTCAAACGTGAAGCCTTCAAGAAAGACTCCGGCATGCTGCCTAAGACTGTCACCTTCGCTCGAGAACAATTGTTCGAGGAGGTGAAGAAGAATGGCTATAATGTTCTATTACTCGAGAGGTGAGCAGCGTTTCATCTAGACCGCCGAGGAGACATGCTAACCGAGGTCTCTAGCTGGAAAGTAACTGTTTATCGGAAAGCTAAAATGCTCCGGATAGAGGTCGAGTACGGTGGTCGTCGTGAGTCTCCTTTGCTCTGGTACATGTCTGAGCAGTCGCTTACCCCACTATTTTTCTAGCCGCTTGCGCTCAAAATAAAGTGCCGCATCGACATCCTCCTTTCATGGCCGTGCTTCAGACCCGCGACTAGGCTCATGTTACAGGGTGGTAGCTCACACTCCGCCTACTATGCCCTCGGACATTGCTATCATCATCTATTTATTCCTAACATACATTATGGGTCTACTGATAAAAAAAGAGTTATCGGTCAGCGATAATATAGCTGTAAAAGTATGGTCATAAGCTTGTAATTGTAGTGTACACCTATCCACGCATTAAGTAGTGCAATGCCAATCCCCTCTGACAACGGAAAGAAGCTCGAAGTGAATGCGAGAGAGAACGTTGGACAGCTCGTCGTGGCCTATTTCACAATGCCTCGTGCGCCTCTATGTGTCATTATAACATGTCAGCGGTCGGTTGGTTGAGGCGGATTCCATTGCCAAAACAAATTCGGATTCACAAAGGAACCGAGATTTTATGGGAATTGCCTCGAGAGTCTTCAATTTGGGCAAGGTGTCAAGCGAACCAAAGGGTGATATGTCTTCGTGAGCTAGTCAGCGGGTTTCAAGGGCCGATCCCCAACAATTGGAGATGTGTCAAGGCAGTGAATATGTCCATGGAAAGGAGAGACAGCGAAGCCACATACACCTTCAAATGGACATATATTTCATCCATATAGGAACAAACGTATACAGGCAGGCGAGCAGGTGATTGCTGTGCCGCTGCGACTACGCGTCTACTTTTCTGACGGGCGCCGACGATAAGATCATGTATTTTATCTGATTTTCAAGTCGATTTTTGGATCTGACTTGATGGCCGCATAGCATAGCCTGTCCACGACTAATCGATCGAAGGTAAGCTTCATGTCATCTGTATACTTGAAGCCAACCGTACCTCGTCGTAAAGGCTGACGTGTGGGGCGCCTAACAGTTGCAGGCCAAGCCAAAGCACGCCCGCAGTCATGCCACTTCCGCAGCTAGTTATCACAGATCTTTCGCCGCGAATTATCTTCTCAGCTTCACCTACGCCAACAGCGTTGTCTAGTGCCCTGCGGATTTCTGATGGTGGGAGGAACGTGGTGTATTCTTGGCCGTTCTTGCCGCTGTGCTTTTGGAGGAATAAATTGAACGTAAGGGAGTAGGAATGGGGCATGTGCCCCGAGGATAGACCAGGACGTGGTTCAGGATCTACGCCAGTGTATCTAGATGGGTATCTATTAAATTGACCGAATCCGGGTACTGCGTAAAGTCACGAACCTTCCGTTAGGTCGAGCGTCGAGGACAATCTCCGATGCAGAGTCGGAGGAAGGGTCAAGGTGTGCGTTGGAGACAATTTGCTCATAGTCTGGTCATGCAAGGTTTTAGGATCAGATCTCAGATTGAAGGCATTGGTGTACTTCGTATAGCCTTCTCGTTTAGGTGAGGCGGCGGGTAGTTGGTAGACTTCGGTTCAGTAGGCGCTGAGCTACTAACTTCTTGACCGTTATCTGCCCAGCGTGGTAATCCACCATCTAAAATACTAGAGTTCTTGTGTCCAAAGGTCCTGAACATGAAAAGGGCTCGAGGGGACGAAAAGACACCGTGAGTGTCGTAGCTACATAAGGTTAATACGTTTGTCCACTATGGGATGAGTGTAGGCTCACATCACGACATGTGTTGAAGGTGAAATCCCGAGCTTTTCTGAAGAAGGAACTACAGTCAGTATTCTTAGTGCGTCGGCATGAGTATGGCGCCCACCACATGCTCGAGCAAAGGTGTTCGAGTCGGGCATCATATGCTTCAGTCCAAGTTCGTGAGGACTGGCGACTTCGTCGAGATCGAGGAACTGGGAACCTGGAATCCTTTTAGAAAGAAACTCTTCTTTTGCATTTCTTGGGGCATTTGGCATGAACCATGTTGCATCAAGCAGAGACACGGAAGCAGCACCAGACTTGGTCAAATCTTTGACCTCCAGTGGAGAGAGTAAGAAAGGTACACCAGCAGACATTTTCCTTGTTGAAGCAAAGGGAGAAGTTGGCAAGACCTTGAGGAATGTTCGTGGTATGAGAAGAGTCATGCTTAGCAGATGGGAGTTCACTAGTAAGAAGTTGCTCTCGCGCCGTGTACGTCATAGCAGCTGATAAAGTTGGCAAGGTCAAGGCAAGGCAGAAAATATAAAATCTCTTCACAATATAAATTTAAAAGGGAAAAATAAAGCAGATATTTGTGATTTTGGAGACTAGGGATTGCCACTTGTGGGGGGTATTTGACTTTGAACAGGGGCTCTGACCAGATTAGGGTGAAGGTCCTTGATGATAACAAGGATCAACAACTTCCGCCGATAGCCCTCATTAGCGGTGTTCCATACCTGACATCCAATCGTGAATATCGAAATGCCTTCAGATCAGAGTACCTGGCTCATCTCTGCACCTCAAGGCCATGACCCTCAGGGACTTTTTGACAAGACTGCCAGCAAACTAACTGGACAGGCAAAGCTACCACCTCGAAACATTGGGCAGCTCGTCATTCCGTCATTTAAGGTCGGCCCTTCAGTTACTCGGCATTCTATAAATCGATGAACGGATGAACTTAGACTGGAACCCTTGATTTACTTATTGGTCTTTCTGAAGATCTGCCTAAACAAGAGAATTTCTTCACTGCTACAGTTGCGAAGACGGTGGACACCCTTCGCAATCTCCTAAATAATGATCCAACAAAGCTGGCGCAGCATATCTTGGTGGACGAGAGCAGCGTGGATAGCTATGTTCTGAATGGGTGGAAATGGAAGGAGGGTAGGTACAGCGTTCAAAAGAGCTTGCGAGAATTAGTGGACACTTTGAACAAGGTGTGTCTAATGCTCGAGTAATGAAGCTCCAGAACTTTCTGATTGGCGCGACGCGATCCAGGAAATGAATGCGATTGATAACGCCTTGAAAGCGAAATTGAACAACTATAATATGGTAAAAGGTTCATTAACACAAATGCAGCGAAAGAAGACGTGAGTTGAGCCTACAATAACCTTGAACCTGCTGATGACTTGACCAGAGGAAATCTATCATCTCGGTCGCTTGCTGATGTCGTGCGCAAAGAAGACTTTATCCAAGACTCGGAGTACTTGGAAACATTATTGGTGGCCATTCCGAAGTAAGATCATGTTATACGATTTTGAAGACTAAGTTAACGAGATTCAGGATGCTGGTAAAGGAGTGGAACAACGGATACGAACGGCTAACGCAGATGGTGGTTCCTCGAACATCAAAGTGAGTCTCTCTTAACAAGCGAGGCTCGCTGAGCTCATCCTCTGCATAAATAGCCTGATCGATCAGGACGACGATTTCGCGTTGTTCAGTGTCGTCATCTTCAGGAGAGTGCATGACGACTTCGTCCAGAAGTGCCGAGAAAATAAGTACGCCCACACCTTTCCGTTCACTCCACAAGCTCATGGGGTTTCGCACAGGTTCATTGTCCGAGACTTTGTCTACTCCGAGGAGGAGATCGCAAGGCAGCAGCAGGAATTGGATATGGCCGGAACAACGGAGAAGGAGCTATGGGTAGGAGTTCATCTCGCTTAGTTGCTCTTCTGTAACCTCACATTCTTGAACAGACCGAGCTACTACGGCTGGCACGCACAAACTTCTCAGAATCGTTCCAGATCCTTGTACACCTAAAGGTCATTCGGTTATTCGTCGAAAGCGTGCTGCGGTATGGATTGCCGGCGGAGTATATTGGCATCGTGGTCAAGGTAAGCGATGTTAGGCATTTGAAGTAAGCTCATCATCTAAGTGGTGTCGGCAGCCGGAAACGAAGAATGCGAAGAAGGTTTTCGGCGTGCTGCAGGCCCAGTTTGCGTATTTGAGCTCCAAATCCAATGCTGCTAAGCAAGGAGGCAAAGGAGCTAGCAGTGAAGACTTTATTGGAGAGTATCAGACAATCATGGACCAAGAATTCTTTGACTTCATCCTGTACGAGATTCCCTGGGTCATCACTTAGCATAATTCGCTCTTTCTTCTAAGTATGTTCCATGCTTGCCCGTGGAGGGGATTCCTTGAGATTGTGTTTATTAATATAAAAACATGCAACCAGCCCGTTCGATGTAGGATAAGATACTATATACATTTGGGACAGCGACATGGTGAAGAATGCGTGATTGTACAGGAGGGAATCCGGGGAAGCTCGAGTAGGTGACGAGCAAAAAAAAAAAAAGAGAACGGCGAGGTAATAATAGATGCGCAGCAGGGGGAAAAGGTAAACAAGAAGACGGTTGTAGCAACAAGTAGATAAACACAAAATATACGTAGATACTTTTGATACATCGAGAGGGATAAAGCGTCCATTTTTTTCGGAAGCCATTTCGGCGCGCATCAATCGAATCCTCGTAACAATGTCCAAAGAAATTTTATCTACAATCCGAGATTTGAAATCACCCGGGAAACTTCATCAACGGCGTCATCGTCATGTCCTCCGTTCCGGGCTTGAGCTTGGCCCACTGCGGATTGCCCAAAGACGCCGGAAGATCGAGCGGAGAGAGGGGGTCCGTACACGCTTGGGAAGGAGGGAGCAGTGGCGGAATTGGGGCTTGAGTTGCCTCCAGTGTCCCCGGTGGAGGTTGTGGGTGAGTCCGGAGGTAGATAACTTGAACCCATCTCGGTAATGCGGGACAGTGAGTGCGTCAAGTCGAGTGACTGAGCACGATTGTTCAGGGAGCGGGGTTTGTTAATTTGCTCCTTCAGCTTGGCTTCCAATAGCGAGTCAGAGCCACGCTTGATTGCGTCTTGCGCATGTCTTGAACGATGAGGCAATCCCGAACCCTGCATACAAAGGTAAGACGATGGCAAGGCTGAGAAAGTAGTAAACCTACAATCGGTGCGAGTGGAGTCCAGTAGTCAACTCCTTGCACTGGCGTGTTCATGTAACTCGAGTCTACATCCTCTTGTGTTTCGAGGTTATAGATGTATGCAGGTGAATTGAACAATGCCTTCACATCTGGAGATGAATTTGCGAGCCTCAGCCTTCGATCGGCCATGATATCGGAGCGGCCCATGTCCATGGATTCTGGACACAAAAAAGTAAGTACGAGACAATTTCGTAAAGTATTGATAGTGTACCATGGCCACGAGTTCTGGCAGTCGAAAGCACCTTGCTGTCGAAGTGAGGGAAAGCCTCGGCAAAAGAGTCGTTCCTCTTGTGGGTGTGGGCAGTGGGCGAGGGGTAGACATGGACGTTGTGGGTCTGCAGGAACTGCTCCAGCATCTCCCTGGCAGTAATCAAGAAGTCGCTATTACTGCGTTGGCATCGGAACTTGAACGAATATTCTGAGGGCGTTGTCTCGGTTGAAGCGACGCCATTCGCCGAATTCGGGCGCCTGAAATTTGGAGAAACAGACACCTGTAGCTCCCGTTTGACGTGCTCGACCAAGGCACTGAATTCTGGGGACGCGACAACACGAGGTAGATCGGGGCTAGGCGGTACGGCCATATCCGCTTCGAACGGAACGTGATCCTAGATGTCTGTCAACGAAGTTTCACGACTCCAAGAACGTGACGCACCAAAAGCATAGTAGCTGCAATCTGGACTTGACTCTCAGGTCCATAAACAGTGACAACGTCAGAAGCCGTCTCTTTGTCAGGGAAACGGACACGAGAGTTGGTTTTCGTTTCAATGTCACGAATGAAGAT
>Ga0247741_1002130_pt1 | contig 11052 bp, 9 predicted proteins | sample UWRJL213509R2_FD_180945 | JGI IMG/M metagenome (GOLD analysis project Ga0247741, IMG submission 180945) | Plant litter microbial communities from Arlington Agricultural Research Station in Wisconsin, United States - UWRJ-L213-509R-2 | ecosystem: Environmental > Terrestrial > Plant litter >...
TGTAAGAGAAAACAACGTACCCAACCAACGGATTGCAAGATCTCTCAGCTTCTCGGCGATCCATCCCATTTCCATTCTCTTATCACCCGCCCCTTGACCCATCATATCAAATATCCCTTTGATCCTGGGCTTGCGCACCTCTTCGTAGGCCTTTGCAGCTAACGCGAAAGGAGTTGGGATATCGGTTGGGTTGCTAAGCGAGGACGACTTCTCTGAGAAAACAAGAGGCGATTGATTCTCCAGAGCGGTATAGTGCTTTAAGAGGATAGCGTATGCAACCGCATCTTCGACTGCACAAGACGCTCCTTGAGCTGCATCTGCGGGCAGGATATGTGCCGCATCACCCATAAGAACGATCCTTCCTCGTGCCTCCTGTGGCACCCCAGAGATTGTGGCATTGGACCAATGCGTAAGATGAAGGGCAGCGAAACGTGGATGAGCAACAGGGAAGCTGTCTATACCATTCGAGGAGTCGATGAAGGTGTGCGAGGACGGCCGACATCCAAGTTCGATGATACGTTGGTAGATGCTACCAGATCCACCCTTCTCTGTGTCGAGCTCGTCAAAAGGCGACTTCCAGTCCCCATGGATTTCCAAGAGCTTGGATTTGATGCCATCGAGGTCGAGGTGCGAGTTGTCAGGAACGCTCGGGGATTCGTATGCGGACCACCACTGCATAAAAGGACCTGCTGTCGCAGGGCCCTTGCCCTCGTCGATAGTCGATGGTAGAGGGGAACAAAGGGAGTAACCGAAATATCCTCGTTTTCCAAAGGTGATGGCCACGCCATGATCTTTGAAACTTTCTTGAAGACGGGTTGGAAGTTCATTGATGTCTAGGACTCCACTTATCCCTGCGAGTCCACTTTGAAAGGTTTAGATCAGTAGTGCTCATGTAAATTCGACCAAGTGACTCACTGATACTGTGCCTCTTGCTCGCCCTTGAAGAGAGCGTTCCGTACGACACTCTGGGCACCATCCGCCCCAATAACTAGATCTGCCATGTCAACGCGACCATCCGCATATTCTACCTCAACCTGGGTTCCCATCTCGCGTACACTAACCACCTTGCTGCCCCATTGTATGTCCTTCTCGCCCACGCCTGAAGTCAGGGCTTGAAGGATCGACGAACGAGGTATCATGGACATCCCATGTCCATATATCTCCTTCCGCCCGAATGGCATATTTCCAAGGTACGATCCGCCAGAGTTGTAAAAGAAAACTTGCGATCCGGGGTATGACGCCTTCTGGATCTGCTGAAGTACACGCGGAGAGAAGTTGCCGATCGCTCGCAGTCCATTGGGCGCGAAAGTAAAAGCACCTTCAGAGATGGAGGAAGGTGATGGTGGACCACCACGAGGATCGATGAGTTTCAACTCCAAGGAGGAGTCAGAAAGATGTTTCTTGAGAGTGTGGTAGGCAGACAAGCCTCCAACGCCAGTCCCGATGATGATAATCTTCATGAGTAGTAAAGTAGAGAGGGCTGAGGTGTAGATAGCGAAGTCAACTCTGGTTTTCTGGACTTTAACGAGGCCACTAGACTTCACAGTTAGATGCTTATCATTGCGGCCAAGTTAACGTCGACACCCGGCGAATCGTTCCTGGGTCTTGGAAGAGGTCGCAGGCGACTTTAGCCTCCTCATATGACAGGTGACGTGGTTAGAATCCACCCTTTCACTGGCCATGAAGGTAAGGATTTGGCTGTCTCCAAGCGAAGTACAGCCTGAGGCAGCCTTTGCCGGAGGGACTCGTCAGGCCTGTTCAGGAGAGCCATGGTCCGATGCCAAGCTTCATATTAAAGCCTCTTGACTCTGGAGATGCGCAGTAGATGGCGCCAGCCAATAAGAGGCAATAGGACACGTATGCCAATGTGGATGCTCAATTGCGCGACAAGTTGAGCGGCAGCAGCGCATAAGGAAGGAGAGCGACATAGCACGGTGATGTCTCACGACCGTCATGGCCCGGCTCTTCCGGCTGCAACTATATATGGCGGGCGCTTAATCCAGGACACGCAGGACGCGTTTTGTTTGTAATATTACAGGATTTATATATGTAATATAGTTCAGCGTAATGAAGAATTCATCCGAAGCTGTACGGTCTGCAATGGGAGAAAGTCCTACCATGGAATTGAGCCAGTAGGGATAAATCATAACATGTGCGACTTATTTTATAAATTACCGCACTTTTAAGAACGGTCCAATGACACCTCGAAATATTTTTAGTCACATCCAGTAACATCCATGCCAAAATTTTCTCTTCTTTGAGCCTCATGTCCACCTTGGTGTTAATTTTTGCACTCATCTCGCAGCAGCCATCAGGGATCGGCCCATTTGGGGTTTCAAAATACCAACAACCTTCGAAACCTGTAACCTTGAAACCCAGATCTATTTTCCAGAAAATCAACATTATAATACAAGGCTAACCGGATATCAAGGTAAGTGGGAGGAGCTTGATGGATCACTTCAACTCGTGCCTCCAACCCTCTAGGCACCAGAATGAGAGCTTTCCCACGTACATCATCAAGGCACAACCGTCCCGGCCCGTCTCTTCCGGATGCGGTTGTGGCGGGCGCTTAACGCACGAGCACCGTCCCATGCCTGTGAGGCTGTAGGCAATCAAGTCTGATAAATCCCACTATTAGAAGCCTTTAAACATTCTTGAATATTCCCTAACTTCAAAAATGCATTATAGGCATCATAAGTAAGGTTCTGCTAAACATATTAAGTTGAAATAGCGGAATTCTTTTGTCTTGGGTTTGGGGCTAGGGAATAGTCTTTCAATAGATGGTGATGCCTAACCTTCGAAGACATTTTAGATATAGCCAAAACTGCGCCATTCCATCACAGCTGTCGAATATTGACAGACTGGCGAGCTACAATCGCGGCGAATGCTCACTATAAAGCTATTGAGAGTTCATTATGTCGAATGCAGATTCATACAATTTGATAAGCGGAAAATAAGTTACAGAGCGTATAATAAGAACGTGAACACTCAGTTAAGCCCGTGTTTGAAGATAGAGGTCGCGGCCATGAAAACAAAAGTAGAAAAGTCATCTAGAAAAGACGAAATACAACGTCCCAGAAAATTAAATTACACGTCCATTCTCTCAGACCCGCCGTCAGGATTCGGCGGAGAAACCTCTCGATGTCCACCCGTGATGATTGACGCATTGATTGCGAAAGGCTTAGATTCGGTTCCCCGTTTGTTGCTCCAAGGCACCACATGTAGATGCCGAATTTTAGGCGTCGAACTTTGCTGCAAACCTGCACAGGGCGCCTTTTGGACAGATGGTTTGACCCATGAGGGTGTGGAGCAGGGCGGATGACGTCATAGGTAAGAATCGGGGGTGAAGCCGAAGCAGAAGAAATGGCAGGAAACCGGAAGGAGGAGAAGGTCGAGGAATAGCAATGCCCAATTGAAGAGAGATAACGAATAGACCCTTGATAATACATTTGGATTGGATTCGGGAGAACTGGCAGTCGGGTTGATAAATAGAGATGGAGACAAGTCGCTTTCTATGAGCCTTTTCTGATTAAGATGGGGGTATTACGGTAACGGCCTGCTTGTTGGAACAGCGGCATGGACCAGGTGAGTACAGAAATGAAAGAAAAACGGGGGAAGTGTGTCAATGTTGATGGAGCGAAAGGTTGATTTGATTGAATAGCTGGCAGCGGTCCACCAGGCTCCTCTATGTCGTTGATCGATCCGAGGCCCACGATCCCTCTCTTGGGTGGCCAAGAACCAACCGAAAGACTGGATCTGAGTGTGGACGTGTCCATTGTCCACGTCGCAGTTTGGCATGCGACATCAGGTCGTGAATCTCCTCGACATTGACGGCCGCTTGAAAGCAGCCTCCCAGTCTTGGAGCGCGCGGACAAATCCCGAGTTCGGCTTTATGCAAGCTCGCTTACGCTTCACGAGAGCGAATGCGCTGTCGTACGACATTGCATGGTTCCGTATGAGGTATGCCAGCACAATGGCTGCACTGCGTGAGACACCCTGCAAGACAAGCCTGATCAGAAACCCATTTCGAAAAGGGGAACGACGATGAGCATGTCAACAGTACAAGGACTAGCAGCGCTGGTGGCAGCGGTCATACGAGCTCTTGCCGAGAAAAATGTCCGAGGACAAGATTGAAAATATGGTCTCACCTGCTGACAATGGACGAGTACACTCTTCCCACTTCTCAGAGCCCTATCAATGTGATTACACACCGCCTCTAAGTGCGGCCTCAGATCCACACTTGCATCGTCCATCACATTAATCTTATAACAGTTGAAGCCGTCCTTTTCTGACAGCGGCAGCCATGGAACATCCAGTACCTGGACCAGGTGTGAGATGTGGTTTTCACGCAATGTCGACGCATCGTTGACGGCCGCAAGGGAACCGAGCCACAGTCCACCTGTGTTGAACCCTGGGTGGCCTGGTAGGGGTGATGGTGCGAGGATCTGGTGCATAGGCGTACACATCGCCTGCATCACCTCAGGAGGAAGATTGTCGAAGCGGATCATGGTGAGGTCGACAAAGAAAGGGGTTGAAGACCTCTTAGGTCAATGGGAGGACGATGAGTGGTGGCAGAGGTGTCCGATGTAGAGGACAGTGGGTGTAAGCAGCAAAGACTAGCCCAAAGAGATGTTTCTGATGAACATTCAACAGCATGGAGCGGAACGAACGGGAAGTCAATGAGGTGGGGCCGATGCGGAGCAGAAATGTAAAACATACAAATTTGATCGCTGCAGATCAAGAAAACGCGAACAATTGGATCGCGTCCACTGTCGAGACTGGATAGACGCGAGTATTATCTGCTTGGGGGGGAATGTTGTGAGGAACATGATCGCGAAAGTATACGAGCCTTTTATAAGTCGCGTCGCGAGAGTCGATCACGGTGACGGTCGCGGACTCGCGGTCTAGAGCCTTGTTGACTTCATCCGGGGTACACGACCACCCTGGAATTCCACGCATCAGTGCGCGTCCTGTCAAGCATTCTGTTTCGTGTCCGCATCCCGATTCCCAATCTGTTGTCCGACTATTTCGGTGTCATCTGCAGATGAAGGGTCAGATCTTTGCTGCTTAAACCGCGTCTAGGCCTTCGGGACAAAGCCTATCGCCACAGAGTAAATGTAGCTGCTGTGCCTCGAAGTCAATGTGCCGTTGAAGGTTTGTTGGCTATGTACACCGGGACAATACACCTCGACATAAAACTCGAAGGGTAAATGTCCGTCTTGGGCAATGAATGGATACGAAGACGACAGGCATTTAAAAGTTTCCTCATCGGGTTCGCTGGGAAGTATATCAATCCGCTTGGGCACCGAGGAAGACAGGGTGCCTAGCAGGTTCGCCCGAGGTCGCGCAGCCTTTCGCAGATACTACATTTGGTTGTCCAAGATATTGATGCTCTGACGATTGTCGGACAATAGAACGACATGAAGTGTACTGGAGGTGACAATGCAAATATAGTGTTTCTTCCCTTGCTGCCTCCATCGTTGTGGGTCGGCCAATTGTTTCGGAGGCCATAGACGGACTGGAGGAGCTCACGACTAATACAACCTTCAGAAGGTGTGATCAGTCCGATCCACTGATCAAAGAGGACCATGCTCCAGGTTGACGAGTGGATATCTAATCTGGTCTGATCATCAGGAATCAATCTCTGGAGCTCTGGACCCTCATAGGACAGTCCGACTCAAATCTCAACGATTTTCATTTAGTTCCATCTCTGAAGAAAGAACTGTGCCAAATAAAGTCAAGATATAAGTCCACCGAAGCATCAAAAGACACAACGTCCGTAGAGGAGACATCCGCCACACTTCAAAAGCTTCAAAGTCCAGGCTTTCACTCATCAGCCTGGCTAAACCGGGCCTTTCACTCGGAGGGTGAATTGTCGGAGGTACGAATTTGGTGAGTGTGTCCCAAACCGAATGCCGCACTGATTGTCATGCCCTGCTACAAGTCGTAAATGAACGTCAGCCACGCGCGCATGCCAACGTAAGTGTGCCTAACAATTACATGCCCCTGGGAAGTGCCTGTCGTGGCCACTTGGTCAGGGAAATACTACCATAAGTAGACCCCGAACGCGTTTCGAGTGCTCCGCGTCCCGAAGATGGCCTAAACAAGTTGTCAACTGTAAACTGGCACCTGAAGTCCAGACGCTACAGAACTGACACCACCCTTATTCATGTCTGCACAGTTCCACTTTTACCGGTGTCCGATGTTCGTATGAATTACTTACTTACCTACTACCTCCTAGATGATCTGCCATCGTGGACAGATGTGCGCACCTAGCGAATATGCGCTCTAGACTATGGGCGCCCTGGAACTCCGACTGGTCTGACAGAATCATCCCAGATACAATACAATACGCCTGGACTGTTTCTTACCCTGCACAGTTGTTCTCCCAGTCTATTCACTTCGTGTTACTCTCGACTGCGGCGAAGGAACCTCATAGTTATCTTATCGCGAATCGTGATCGACAATCTCAAGGACCCACGCAGACAAGATCTGGATGCCTGTGCCCAAAGCGTCCTAGCTTCGATCATGATAAATCGCGCGGGATTGAGAAGAAGATCCGGGGGAGAGAGTCTAGAACGCCCACGCGCTCGAGAAGTGTCAAGAAAGGCGCGTAGGCGCGTAAAACCAGGCACACCAGTGCTATATGACGGATTTACGAAATGCCAAAGAGGTTAGTTGAAGTGGCGTACATACATACACCCCCTTATTCTGCTTTGCACCCGTAGCTTGAAAAGACTTGAAAGAGAACAAGGTCATGTCAGTGTCGTCGATCAGACAACTCAATGATATCGATCATCAAGGGAAGTGTACTGTGTACAGATTCTTCTAACCCGCTGTCCAACGGGATTGAAGGAGCACACCGCGTATGCGTTCGAAGCCTTCGGCAGCCTGCTCATTGGCGGGCGGCAATGCCATTCGAACATAGATGTATAGTGACATGCTGGTGCGGAGGCGAAGAGACATCTATATCTATGTCAAAATCTGTGATCAAGGCACACATTTACCGACGTAGTTGGTCCACAGAGTACACATCTAATGAAGCTGCGCATCTGGACAGTTCTGTCACATTTATATCTTTACATCAGTTAGTCGTTGAAGTGTTCTATTTCGTGACTGGAAATGTGTAAAAAGTCCCAGAAAATTGGCAGCATTTAATTATGTAGGACATTGCGGATCACTTTAGAATAGTCACTTGAGGTACTACACAAGGCACAAAGATACAAGAAAACGTCAGACAACCCAAGCTATCAGGCTGAGCTCGCGTACTGTACATTCCGCAACATTCTATTTCACACCATCGGGGAGCAATATGGCTCAGCATCAGGATCGATTGGAGATGAACTTGGCTCCTGACATGTACTGGATGGCCGCATCCCGAGTATCAGCTATCTGTCAGAGAAAAATCATCGTATCAAATCAGCACACCAGTTCAGCCATACAAAGAATGGAACAGTCAGCCGTGAGTCGACATACAACGTGATATGCATCGATGTTCAAGGAAGAGAATTACCCCAAGAAGAGTTCCACCTCGCATACTACCCTGAAGGCCTGATCAAACGTCTGCGTCGATATTTCCTCAGGTTCGTTACCATTTTTAGTTAAAGCGTCTTCTACCGGAATCCCACAATCCTGAGAAGCGATAACGCGGCACTGCTTGACAGCTACGGCTTGACCCTCAGGAATCAGGCTAGGCATGTGCACTGAAAGCATAAGAACAAGACCTCTTTATAAACGACATTCTCGGGCTCCTGATATCAGTCAGCTGGATTATACATACTCATACCCCACTCCATTGATTTTCACATGTCTATCGGCCCAGACGGCGAGTGAGAGGCCGTGCCTTCTGTGGCGCAATCACATCGGCGCGTCCGGCTTCCAAATCGGAATCGTGAGCTGATCGGATCATGCCAACCTTTTCGGCGCTAACCTTCTGGAGAAATTGTTGTACGTGAAATTGCTGTCTTTGAGCAGCACTCATAAATGCCTTCAGTTTGGTCGTTAGTAACGATAACTCCCAGAGAACTAATCCGTTGAACCCATGCAGTTCGCTGAAAAATGGTGTAGTGTAGAGAGTTCCATAAAATTTTGAGTCCAGGAAGGCAACAGACACAGCGCACAGAAAGAGTGACGAAATGTGGAGGTCGTCGCTGGACCAGACATTCTTGGGTATATTGGCATTGTAACGCCCTAGAAAATAAGGAATACGCATCCTCTTCCGTTTGGTTCCCTAACGTTCTCATATAAGAGGGAGAAGACGGAAAAGGTGCTCGACGGCAAATCTTGCATAACGGGCACTTTATACTGTGGGCTGCTCGGTGTCAACATACTATATGGATAAAATCCATGACCTCATTCAATATATATCCTGAGCTACTGTGAGTTAAGATCAATTCTGTGAGGGAGATGTATGTGAGTAAGGAGTAAGTGCCACTCGAAGTCTTCGAGTATGCAAGGCTCAAGTAATCAGGTATCTGCCACAAAATCTCTCGATGAGATCGAGATACGAGTCAGAGTGATTTATTAAAGATTTGAGAGAGGTTATGAAAGAGGTAAACGGACGTTAGTCAAATGTGTTTGAAACCATAGAAGTTCCTCCTTGGAGAGCGGCGGCGACCGTCCGCTTACACTCAGAGAATCCAAAACATCTGGATCATCATCCGCACTTGTGCGTCCCAACTCTTTCCGCATCTCTACCAAACGCTTTATCAATGCAAAAGTAAAGTTATCGCAATTGTGGATACTAAGTGAACGCAGTCCTGGAGAGGGATAGGCACCGTTGGAACCAGTGACCTTCGAAAGATAATCAACGACCGTGTCGTCAAAGCAAGGGCACGAATCAATCCAGAGCTCGTCGCCACTCCACAATTCCAGCACCCGTTCCAGTTTTGCATTCCGAGGAATGTTTTTGAAGGTGAGATAATAAAAGCCGACATCATAAATGTCCCTCGGAAAGATGCATCCGTCGAAAATGCCAGCTGCGACATGTAGACTACAGTCTCGGAAAAGGGCATGTAAAAACTCTTCTGAGAGGTTTTTGGCAACAATCGAGCCGAGGTTACGCAGTGCCAGCCGTGGTTTCTTCGTCGTCATTTGAGGGTTCTGATCAATTCCATGTATGAGAGATAGATCGCTGAGGATCAGTTTCGGGATTGTTATCATTTTGTGGAGCTGACTGAAAAATTCCTTTGTGCTGTATTTTGAAGAGTCTCCGGACTCTTCAGAGTCCCTGAAGGCGTATTTACTGATCTCTAGCGTTAAGTATGCGCAGCGACGAAGATTGTTTGACCACTGCGGATAGAGCTGTGTCAGATGCATAAACGTCTGTACGTCGAGGGAAAGGTATGTGAGGAAGATGAAGTTTGCGGACGGGGCTACGGCTGTACGACCTGAGCACGGATTGCAAGGAATAGTGGTGGAAGAGTGTGTGCGGTAGTCCAGTTTAAGTTCCGCCATTGTTTGGCTACAATGTTGCAGGACGGCAGGCAGTGGTGGCAGCGACGATGCGTATAAAACGTCAAAATGTAGAGAGTGGCACCGTCCAAGATGTGGCATAAGCCTGCTGACTACTGCACCGGCGTAAGCCAACTCTGCAGAAGCAGCTTCGTTATCTTGAGGGTGAGCCGCACACGATACGCGGGAGTCAAACACGAGCATGTCGAAGGGGAGGTCATTGGACCAAAGAAAGGCGTCGAGGAGGAGAGGTTCCACAGCTGCAAGATCGAATGCGAATCTTGTCCAGTAATGGGCGTTGCGCATCATCACATTCAGCCACAGCTGACATACACGAGCTACGGCGCATGGAAAAAGAGAGGGATTGTAGAGGTCATGGTCGGACCAGGTGGTCTGGAGGTACCTGGGTCCTACGAGCCCTTTGGGTCTTTGCGATTTGCCTGTTTCATCCACCTCATACATCCATATTGGCAATTCCTTCACCTTGGTATGGCTCGCGTACAAGAAGGCGAAAATGCAGGAAAGGAGTTCAATGGGCAAATCGTGTATAACAGCCATTTCTTTTTTCTGGAAACAAAAACAGTTTCTATGAACGTTAAAGGTAGTCTCCTCAGGTAGGGCCAGAGCTTTCCCAAACACTCACTGATCAGATGTGTGAAGTTTGAGGTCAAGACTCTGCACACAATAGGTCCTGTGATATTTGTAACGCCTTGTCGGATTTGCTGGTCCGGCCGCGGCTGAAGGGCCGCTCTTATTTGGTAATAGCAAACAAACCGGATTCTCTGGTCGACGTCTACCACTGTACGAGCATGTCGAAAGATTCTGCCGCTCTAGAGGACATCGACGAGGTAAGTTCCGTGCATCCAAATTTTATTGGTTTGACATAGATTTCAGGGTGAACTTACTGGAGACAATGGCGAAGTTTACCTATTCCAGTGGCTGTCATCGGCGGAAAGATGGTTAGAGACGGTTCCGATTGTGAGTGCGACCGTGTACTTACCTCGAGTGCTATACCGAAAGAACACATAGGGGGATTTGAAGCCACTGCAAGCAGACTTGGAGAAAAGCTTCATCAAGATCATCTCGGGAACAGACCCATACCCACAACCCGGCCGTGCTATACGAAACCTGGTCGGACGATGCCTTGTTCAAATTTACACCCGAGGAGAGACCAGGTCGATGTTTGACACACTGCAGGCGTTTTTGAGATTGGTTGGGGACTTCAAGGTACCAGACAAGGATATTGTGAAGATGTGCGCGTCACCATAGCTTGGTTGCTGGACTTGGGCTAACCTTCTGCAGTGCCGCATTTTCGTGCATTGGAGACATTATGGGCGTTTTTGGAGCGCAAGTTATGTCGTTCATGGCTGAGATCAGCATGGTGACTATTAAGACATATCGATCATCAAGCGTGAGTTCTGCACCTACTGGAAACTGTCCTCAGCTGACATGCCTTAGCAAGTCAACACTGCTCCGTTATCACTCTCTCCTCACTCTGTCCAAGTCGCTTACCACTGCCAAGAGGGCTGTGCAGGATGCTACATGCAGAGATATAATCAAACAAATGAAGTCAGCTCTAGTCGACAAGGCGTTTCCGAT
>Ga0247741_1002131_pt1 | contig 11049 bp, 16 predicted proteins | sample UWRJL213509R2_FD_180945 | JGI IMG/M metagenome (GOLD analysis project Ga0247741, IMG submission 180945) | Plant litter microbial communities from Arlington Agricultural Research Station in Wisconsin, United States - UWRJ-L213-509R-2 | ecosystem: Environmental > Terrestrial > Plant litter >...
GATCGCGGCTCAGCACTTTTGGTAAGTATCTTCTGAATCTAGGCATAATAGCAGGGGAATTAGGCAATGCCGTACGCAGAACGCAGGACTGCTGTTGATCGCGGTGCGCGAAGGCTTCTTCGACGATAACCGCACTGAGACCCTAAAAATTTGACTGGTGGCAAGTACGTTGTGGCATGAGGCGATAGGGCCGAGGTCACCCTCGATGGTCGAATTTGAGCGCAAGTTAACGTTATGTGCATGCCCAACGTGGGTATATACGGTTCAGCTGTGCGAGGTGACTAGTTGACTGCTTCGGAAATACAATAATAACCGTGGGCTCGCAATTCTGACTGACTCTGTCAAACCGTGTGTGAGAGCTGAGGTTACATTCATCATGTATCATTCAAATGACTTGGTAAATTTGATGACTCGGGGTGATTTGAACATATGTAACATATATGTGGTAACAAGGAAAGCTTAAGAAAAAAGGAAGCAAAGGAAGCTGGGGAGGAAAGGTGTGCTATCCAGTGACTGGTAAGCATACCCTGGTACATGTATACATTTGAAATTTTACCCATCATGCATCACTGTGTATTGCTGGAACATAGTATAGTCGGGCTTCGACTCTAAATTTGGAGATGATCAGCAAGCGATCAGGGTAGGAAAATCGCCACTGAGAGAAACCTGCCCGTAACGTTATTTCTCCATGGTTGGATCGCAGTTGAGAACCCGTCTAAGTCTACATGAGGATAAGATTGTCAATGAACGTTTACTATTGGCGGAGCATTTTTTGCAGTGCACGCCAACTACGCGGTTCAGCGTCTGGGCTCTCTAGAAAGTTGAAGGTGTCAGTGATCGAATACAATAGTAGATCGTACATATCTAGTGTCCTCGACAGGCATACGCCGCTTGACCTGCTGGGAAAGCGAGCGTGGTTTGTAGGGCTATCTCTCAGCCGTTTTGGCAGGTAAAGAATTTTACTGGAATTGCTTCATGTTTGATGGGTGAAGACTTTGCCGTCAAAGTCAATAAAGGTGCAGTTAGGATCAGCGGCTGCCGTTCGCACAGACCAACCAGGGGGACGATCAAGAAGTTCGAACGAATGGGAGGCTGAGCGCAAACCTGGCAGATGTATGTCACAACAGATACGCGGACTCTGTACATCTCCCAGCGTATCTGGCTGTACAGCTCGCATAATTGACCTAGCAGCATCGCGGGAGAAGCATGGTTCTTTGAAAACCGCGGAGACTGCTCGTCGGGATCAGTACAAAGTTCGTCCTATTCCAATCAGAACCTGCAAAGACTCAAGAGGCAGCAATAGTCTGGAAACATATCAGGCACCATATGGGTCTCACCAGTGGTCCACCATCAACAATCCGTCCATCATACGATAAACCCGATTCTGTGAAGACAGAGCTATTGCCATTTCCAGATGGTTCGCATCGCGATACATTGCCGTCAGCGGCCTTCCTCTGGCAAATCTTTATTAAATTTACTGCAAGACACTGGTCATTAGGCGTAGCAGTACGGTATGTTTCATGTCGCGTTTTGAAGAGAGGCAGTATTGTGCCCACTTGGCTACATGGCACGCTGTTTAGAGTAAGCTGGTAGCGTCGAAGTGCCATTGTATCATTGCATCAGATGTTTTTTCACTGGTCCTTCTTCTCTGCAACAGTCTTGCGCTTCTGCTTTGCTTCCCACTCAGCAAGTGCTTTGGCTTCCTTTCTACGGGCCCATTCCTGCCCGCCCTGGAATAGGAAGATAAGGATGAGAGGCTAAATAGGTATTGACGTGATGCCTGCTTACCTGCAGAGCGAGTATAAGGCCAAGACACGAGATTATGATGACATTACCGGCTGCGAGCACTCGGACGGCCATGATTTGATCCTCACGGGTGTCAACGTCCTTTACTGGGTCGACGATAGTCCGTAAAGAGTTGATAGTGACTGTGAGGTAAACCGCGATGCCGAACACATAGACAGCTGGCAGAGGAAGCAGCAGCTTCAGAATAGGCACGGAGAAATGCGAAGTCCCAGTGGGGCACGTACCAAGACTGCTACCGTCGAAGAACACGGCACTTTCGTCCCATCTGTGGAGTTTAGAGACGAATCCAATGAGACCAACTCCGACCATTCCATGGAGAAGAGCCTGCGGACTTTCAGAGATAAGCTGAGGGGATAATGTGAGGTTTGTACCTTGATAGCTGGCGGCGCATTGAAAAAGGTCGTATAGAACTGAAAAGCGTCCGTAATCACGTCTTCTGTCAGTTCTCCCCATAGAAGTTTGTGATCTACGTTGAAGCAGATGAATAGAATCCCTAGAAGGGCATATAAGCATATTCAAGTTCTCCCAATATTGAGAGACATTCCCCACCAAGAAAGAAGGATGCTGGGGCGAGAATAGCTGCTTGTTTGAAGCCCATGGTGGGATGAGGGCAACTGACAAGGGACCCGTCGGCAAGCACGTTGGTATGGTTCTCGTCATGATCGGACTTTGGCGCTCCTTTTTCTCAGCACTTGCTCCCTCCCACCTTGAGCATTTAAGAGATTCAAAGCTTCATGGCCTACACAATTGGAGGCACGGTGTAAAATTTACATAGCGGAAAATAGCATGCGAACTACTGAGTTCATGGTATCAAGATGTGGTATATGAATGGAATAAGAAAACTGAAGACCTCTGCAAGAAACGAAGGAACGGACATATAGAAAATAGACATAAGGGAAATATATCATCACTCGCTTGGTCGAGACGACGTTATAGCCGAGCTCAAATTCATGTCTCTGGAAGGCGAGACGCTTGGTCGTGGAGACGAGGGAAGCCCCATCATGCGTGAGTGTCTGTTGCCGCGGTCAGAGGTCGTTATTGTAACGTTCAACCCTTTGCTCGCGGCAGTGGATGAAGCTTTCTTCGAAGTAGGTGTGGCCATCAATTCTGGAGCATTTATGCGAATGCCGTGGGGGCTTGACGAAGAGGATGAGTCCACAGTCACCTCTCCTTCGGTAGTCTCCGTCCCGCTCTCTTCTTGGATGGAATAATCATCGCCATCCGATTGGGTCTCCTCCGCAGGTGCTAAATAGGAATGAGCATTGTCGAAAGATTGTAATAGACAGCTGGACATACTGCTCAGTGTGCGACCCGACAGTCCAAGTATTTGATCAGCAGCGGCATCCGAGTATTGTCGACTGTTGCGGCGGAAAGGTTCTGATGGATCTTCGAGGAGGTCAGCATCCTTCGGTCCGGGGTCATCGTTGTCCGCGTCCACGTTGAACACGCGGTTGAACTCTCCGAGCATCAAACTGAAAACGCCAGCAGGTATTCCCAGAGTTGGACTGAACACGATACCCACGTTCCGCATTGTCATCTTGTTGACATTGGAATTTTGGACGATGAGAATGAGGTGGGCTGTCAATGCACGCAGCAGACTGTAATTCGCGAGAGGAAGAGCGGCAATCAGCTGCGATAGCTCCCGGATCCTTTCTTGGGCGTCTACGAAATCTAGAAAAAGCTTAGCACCAGATTTGTACCATGTGAAAGGTCATCACGAACCGATTACAGCCAAGAACCGTAGGTGAAGGTCTCGTGTAAGGATACTTGAAGGCAACTCGCGAAGGAAACTTTTGAGAAGCCCCGCAATGGCATGAGGATCCCAATACTCGTCTGACGCTAGCAAATCTACGTCGCCCTCTTTACGCCGACGTTAGACAAACCTGCTGAAGGTTCAAGTTGAGATGATCACGAACCGTTGTTGAACCTGTCTTTGAGACTTTTGATCACAGCAGAGCTCCCACTTAGTCTGTAGATGCCCTCTTCCTGATCTGCCTTCTTGGCTTCTAGATATTGGATAGAACGGAAGACAATGGCAGGGAGGTTGCACATCTGGGCCACGTCTAGGGAGTCTTCCAGCGGAACGCCAAACACGGCCCTGGGAATAAATGTCGCATGGGGATGGGCCTTGTCACCTACAAGATGAATGAGGGTCATGTCAGTTAAGCAAGCAACGCTCTTTGGACCCAAGGAAGTGAATCTGGATCCCAATCGCAACATCTCACACACTCACCTTTCCCGAAGCCCCAGAAAGAGCGAGACTTAGCTTTCTCCCTTCTATCTATGGCCGCAGCAGATGAGTCGGCGGATGAAGCGTCTTTTCCGCCAAATTTGAAACCAGATGGAATGGGTGTGCCATTCATCGGTCCCGAGATCTTAACTTTGCTGCTAGCATCTAACTTTTCAGGAGATGGCACACGATCAGGAGGGGCCGTTGTTGACGTTGGCGAAGGCGCTAGAGAATTGTTGAGTGATGTTGGATGGAATGATTTGCGTCCGTCGTCTCGTGGCCTCTGTTGGTCTAGTTTCCTATTATTCCCATTGCCGGCCTGCAAAAGATCGGGATAGTGTCCCATTTCTGAGTTTGCTCGCTGCCCGCTGGCGGAAGCATCGATTTGGAAGGGCGGCGTCCCGGAGAGTGGCGACGAGTCTGGCAGACTAGAGGGTAGTCCCAGGCCGCTGCGCTCAATCGCCCGCTTTTGGGAATCGGGTGTACCACCGGCAGCAGAAGGTCCTTGTCTGTCAATGGGTGAGGGCTCCATCGATCGAGACGGACTAGAAGACCGCGCATAATCTTCTTGAGTTGGTACCGACTGGAAGAGCTTAGAGTTGCTGGGGTCAGGGGGGAGCTGCGAGATGGGCATAGCCGGTCCTCGAGCGATCTCCTCTCGCAATGGTCCTCTGCTACTGCTTCGCGGTCCAGATGCGCTGTTGCTCGACGACAGGTCAGCGGAGCTAGTACTCGATCGGGGTTGCGCCATAGCACCTGAAGCTGCGGCGACAGAGTTGCTTTGCACTGATGTTAGTCCTGACGATGGGTTGAAAATGAGGTCCTCGCTGTAGGTCCCAGTGTAGTACCGAACCAGCATTTCGACCCAGCTATCTCTGTCCTCATCGCTCTCAGCACAGAGGACATGGCGCGGGTGATTCCCTCCAGGCCCTTTCTTGGCCTCGACAATAAGAAATGCGTGTCGGTACTCTTTCTCGTCGTCTGTTGCAGGAGGCCTCTCGGTCCGATGTTGCCGTGCAATCTGTGCTCCTGTGATCGTAATTGAACCTAGGTGTGCCCCTCCACGCTAATCCCACACAGGTAGATATCAGTAAAGTATGACCGAAACCTAAGCTTGAGTTTCCACGTACACAATCATAGTATTCCAATACCGGGCCCTGCAGTACAAAGAACCTTGTCTTCCAACCACCGAAGTTCTTTCCTCGCTTTGTGAGGTAACCTTCTTTGTGCCCGAGCTGCATGACCGGCTGCTTCTGCTCGCGAATGATATCTGAAGTGAAGAATGCGATGACTTCGTCATTGGTCTTGACAGGCAGCTGAATTAGAGTTTGAAGATAATTCTCGAGGACGGCCTAAGGGCAGATTTTAGTTTGTTCATCAATCTCGTGCCCCCCAGCATGCACTAACCTTCCTTTGATCGACTTTGGCAGGCGCATGATCTTTCCACAGCTTACCCTCAGGTAGATTCACAATCCTCTTGCCTACTCCCTTCCCAACACTATTCCGCACACGCTGATCGAGGCTCAAGACGTCCGAGTACATCTTCTCGACTTTCCATCCATCTTTTCCACTGCCTGGGTTGACAAAGACGATAAACGACAGCACCTCCTTCCCACGGTCGTTGGGACGAACGAAAGAATGCGATACGGTGATATTTGTGTGTGGAAGATCGGATGATAATAGTGGCAGGGCGCGAAAGGCTGCTGGTACCTGGACGACCGAGGCTTGGAGCTGCGGTTGCGGTTGCTCAGGGTATGGGGAATTCTGCTGCATCTCTTGAGAAGGGGGTGGCTGGTTGTACACCCCGCCCGACAATGAGCCGTGAGGATATTGATCGGTGATTGCTTGCAGGTGTTTGGATGGAGACGATGCTGGGACCGTCGAAGACGGCGATGAAAGTTGTGAGATCGCCAGTGACTGCTGGGAGGGATTAGACTGCTCGTAGTATTGTTGCTGGCCGTCCTGAGTAAAAGCGTGTTGTTGCTGCTGGCGCTGGAGGTATATGTTTGATGGCGGTGGAAGCGGGAATTCCTCAGCGGCAACACGTGACTTCTCCTTCGCAGCCTGGAATGAGTCGACGTCTTCGCGGGATGAGTTGGATTGAGATGAGTAAGGGTTCATGTACTCTGGCTGAGGTAGATGATAGTGTGGATTAGAGTTATGTCCATTGTGATATCCTTGTTGTTGTGACTGATGTCCACGAACACTGTCAAATGCTGTATAATTGTTAGAGTCTGTTCTGTCGCTTGAGAGAACAAAAGAAGCTGGACATACTTGGATCTCCGGCATTTGCTGTGACATCGCCCTCGCCCTCTTGATCTATCTCTTCGTCTGAATCGTCCCCATCCAAGTCTAGGAATTCGCTGCCTGCCCCAGAATCGCTCACTGATCCATTTGATACTAGAGGAAAGACCGAGGTCGCCAGCCTCGACTTGGGTGAGAAAGTCTCAACGCGGGGACTGGATATCGGTGAGTCAGCCATGTTCGCAATATATTGTCTGGCTTCGTCGGGCAACGAAATCCGAGAATCCCGCGAAAGTGTGTGGGTATCCGGCGACAGCATTTGGGACTGAGCATACTGCATAGGCGAATAAGAAGTGTTTGTAGGCGTTTTGACGTCAATAGACGGCCGAGACGCAGGAGAGCGGCGGGAGGGGTCTCCTGGCAATAGGGTTGGTGTTGTAGTGCTGGATTGATGGGTTGCTGATTGTAGGCTGGTGGAGGATGTGGTGGGGGAAGCAGCGCTGACGTTGCTTCCGGAAGTGATAACACTGGTAAAGCTTTCAGCTAGGCTGGCCTTGCGTGGGTGTGCAAAAGGGCGGTTAGGTGGAGAATAAGTTCCATTTCCAATCGGAGTAGTGTTTGTGGTTGCGTTAGAGTCTCCGGACATCGGTGGGGTAGAAGGAAATGCAGTTGGGTTGGCTTCTGGACGAGATAATACACCGGCGGATGGAGGAGACCTGTACTGCCGGGACGTTATGGGTGTTGGGGCAGATTGAAGAGGTGGAGGGGGTGGAACAGATGGAGGGTCGCCATAAGCAGCATTGGATTGGGAGGTACCATCTGGAGGACGGCCATTCAGAGGCTCGAGCGAGCGAGAAGGATGGATGTGGTGCTGCTGATTTCGCGGGGTCGTGGCTGCAGAGAAATTAACCTTTAGCGATTAGACAGTACTCAACGCCTAATGAACTGACCAGTGTCGTCAGAGTTGTGCCTGGCCATGGGCTTCCTATTTTGAGGGTACGCAGACAAGGAGCTAGTTTGACTGGAAATAGTGTCGATGCTGGGACGTGAGGTGCGCTCACTGGTGGTTTTTTGACGTTTATCTGAAAAACCATTTTGAACCCCACCAATAGCCGCCAGCTTGCTCTTGTATGTATCACGCTCGCCACGAATGCGTTCGAGTTCCTTGAGAATCTGGTTGTACCCCGCCCTCTGCTTTTCGATGAGCTTCCACAGTTGGGCATTTTGGGCAGATAGGACATTGCGGTCGCCGACGGCTTGGTCAAGAGCCGAGACTTTGGGATCGGGTGACGAGGCGTGCTGTTTCAGAAGACCCTCGACGGTCAACGTTTGAGGGGTGGCTTGTACTGACGACGGGCTGGCAGAAGAGGGTAGATTTGTGAAGGATGCGCCTGCCGACGATGAAGAGCTGGTTTGGCGCAGTGAAGGCGCAGGAGATGGTTGAGATGATTGAGGGAATGGATGCCTATCTCTATCCTTCATCGGTGTGCTCTGTACTGAGAGAGAGGTGCCCTGAGGGACGAGCGCGCCATTGTAGGCCATGGTGGTCTGGCGCAAGACACGGCGGGAGACAAGTTCTGTTGCCACCTATCCCAAGCTGGAAGTCCGGCGTCAGGGACGATCTCTCTACGTTGATATGTGATATCAATAGCCTCAGGCAACAGCGACAACGATTGGTCACACGGGAAGGGGACAAGCAACGGAGAGGAGGCAGTAGAACTAAAAACGACCAGGATCATGTGACCTTTAATTTGATATCTACTAGCAGCTAAAACATGAACACTCTTGACCTCTACTATCATGTCGGTGCTCCTCAGGTCGCTTCCTAGGCTATTCCCCAACCGTTCACGACGCACCTGGCTATCCAGGACCTTGCCACTAGCACTTTCTACACGCTCCGCTGGTCACCTATCTCTCAAACCCAAACCCGAAGATGGCGCCGACAGCATAGACCTGCCAGCGGAACGACAACTACCCGAACATGCTGTTATCTCCACCTTTGACCTCTTCAGCATCGGAGGTACGCCAAGCGCGTTTGGATATGCGGTTCTCTGACCGTTGGCATTCCTGTGGTCATGCAGTTGGCCCTTCGTCATCCCATACCGTTGGCCCGATGCGTGCGGCGAAAATCTTTATTACGGACCTCAAAGAGTTGGACCTGTTAGAGAAAGTGCGTAGCTCTTCTTCGACAAGCGTCCGAAAGATGTGGCCACTTACACCGCTCGCAGGTCAGTATGGTGAAAGTCAATCTGTATGCACCAAGCTTGTCAGTGCTTTATAGATCGGACTAATGGTGTCCATCAGCTATGGCTCGTTAGCAGCAACAGGTGCGATAATTTTATGAGAGGACATGTCATTTGATATTCATGGTTATTTAGGCAAAGGGTGAATATTCCTCGTCGTGTGCTTCGATCTCATCTCAAAGATGTTTGGCAGACATCATACTCCTCAAGCAATCCTTCTTGGCCTCGAAGGTTGGATACATCCTCTAGATTACTTAGACTTGGGACTTAAATCCAGACCAGGCTCCGACCCAGAAACTATTGACACTGGTACTATTCCGTCTCGCTATGCTGACATCCTGCAGAACAAAACACTCCACCTCGGTGGGGACCACCGAATCATCTATGATATGGACCGAGACATGCTATGGCGTTGGGACCAGGTCCTCAAGACCCACCCAAATGGCATGCGTTTCAGTGCATTCGACGAGAATGGAGATATGTTGGCGACCAATGAGTACTTCAGTGTTGGAGGTGGTTTTGTTGTTAACGACAAGACGAAAGGTACGCGTTAAATTACGATAAATGAAATGGCTGATAATTTTGATCCTCGGTCAGTGGATGAAAACTTATTCTATAAGGGCGTCGACAAAACTAAAGTTCATGGAGCAAGATTACACCAGCTTCACTCTATGACGGACCCGTTAGATCAAGGGGACTCGATAAATCCCGACGAGGTCGCTGACAAGCCAGAATCCGAGGGACAACCGCCTTACCCATTTGATTCGGGAAATACATTGTTGGCTTTGACCAAGAAACACAACGTAAGGCTATGGCATGCATCAATAGTTGATTCGACTGAATCTAATGGCATCCGTAGATGACGATCGCCCAGATTGTTCACGACAATGAGGTAACTAACCCCAGCTTTCAACCTCATGACATGGCCTTACTTCTCTCCATCAGAAATCGTTTGGACACACCGACGAAGATATCCACGAAAAGGTCAGCATTCACGTATCTCTTGGAGCTTTGGACAAGGTACCATGTCATTTGAATTACAGATCATGCGAATTTGGGGCGTTATGGACGAATGCATTCGTACTGGGGTGTCTACAACGGAACGAACGCTGCCTGGGCGGCTAGGTCTAAGGCGGAGAGCGCCGATGCTTTACAGGCGTTTGATGCGCGGGTTTGTTTCCATATCCTTAATATACCAAGGCTCGGACACTGAAGAGAACTGCATTTTCAAACGTTATCCAGATTCTATCCCGGTGTCGCGGCTCCAGAGCTCCCGGCGATTGGTGTTGGATGGACACCGGAAGCCATTAGAGGGCCTGCTGGGTTTGACGCGGGACTAGACAATGAGAACCAGTCAAATGGGAGTGGCCAGGCTGCAAGGGTGGTCACTGGCCCAGCTGCGTCCCGTGCACCAAGGGTAACGGGTTCTTTTGACCATGCGGTGTTGCCAATGCCTCCCGTGAGCTTCTTTCGTGATATTTGAGACTGTTCGCTAAACCCCCTTTGAACGGCTTGCTATGCGTAGAGGAAGACAGTGATACCAGCAATGGATTTCCTCTCTTGCTATGCGATTGCAGTGAACGAGGTCAATGCTTCTGGTGGGCGAATCGTCACTTCCCCGACAAATGGCGCAGCAGGTGTCATTCCTGCCGTCTTGAAATATATTATTGAGGTAAGCCTTAATTCATACTTAGCATGAACTATGCGGTGAACCCTTTTTCTATTCAGTTTGTCAGCGACGATCCAGAGAAGAGTGTCCAAACATTCTTGCTGACTGCTGCTGTAAGGCTTGTTACCTCGATCACATTTTTCATTATTTCATCTTGGTTGATAGGCTGTCGGTATGCTCTTCAAACGAGGGAGCACGATTTCAGCAGCTGAAGGTGGTTGCCAAGCCGAGGTTGGAGGTACAGATTTTTAAACGACTCTAGACTGATTCTAGATGCTGAAAGTCTAGCTAGTGGCTTGCTCTATGGCGAGTGCTGGATTCGCCGCGTGCATGGGAGGTAATTGGTTCATTTCCCAAAGCTTTTTCCTTGCCTCAATTCCATCCTCTAGCTTCTCCCGAGACAGTTTTACAGGTTGGGATCTCCTCACCTCGTTGTCAGTGATTTACTCAACTTCACTCACCAGGCCGCTGAAATTGGGATTGGTAACTGCTCATCAATTCTTTGGAGAATTCTGATCTTGAATTCGGTATGACGAACAGAGCACAACTTGGGACTGACTTGTGATCCCATTGATGGTCTCGTGCAAGTTCCTTGTATTGTTAGTGCCTCATATATTTCAGCGCTCGTTTCTGACCTTGAATTCGTAGGAGCGAAACAGTCTTGGAGGTGCGTCGCAATCCATCCATATTCCTCCTGGTTGTATTTGACTCCCGCCTATTCAAGCCGTTAAAGCGGTAACCGCAGCGCAGCTGTCTATGGCTAGTGACGGTGTATACAGTGTCACATTGGACGAAGCAATTGAAGCAATGCGGCTCACTGCTGCAGACATGAGTGTTAAATACAAAGAAACAAGTCT
>Ga0247741_1002132_pt1 | contig 11045 bp, 9 predicted proteins | sample UWRJL213509R2_FD_180945 | JGI IMG/M metagenome (GOLD analysis project Ga0247741, IMG submission 180945) | Plant litter microbial communities from Arlington Agricultural Research Station in Wisconsin, United States - UWRJ-L213-509R-2 | ecosystem: Environmental > Terrestrial > Plant litter >...
TTCGAGCGAGAATGAGCGCAATTGGATGACATTGAACGAACGAAAATAATCTAATCCAAGTACGTGATATCTAATCGATTCGTCGGAATGCAAAGGTAACATATATCTACAGACTACTGTGCATTATCGGCACCTTTAGAACGAGTTTTGCGGGTAACTCTAGGTACATTGGCTGCTTTCCTGCTTTCTTTCGATAAACCAATGTAAGGCTGCGAAAAGGGGATACCCAGACAAATATAATTTGGAAGTTGTAACAGGCAGCGGCTCACCTGTTCTTCGTCAGTTCCCTTGATGCTATCCCAGTGCTGCGTAAACGCGGTGACCGTTCCACCAGGGTTTTTCGTACACCATTCAACGCACAAAATTTTCTGGTGCGAAGTGTCAGAGAGTATGGATAAGAGAGAAAGACGAGAATTTACCGTGGGGTTGTTAATGTGGTAGATGGTTGCATGACCTTCTCAGAGACCCGTTTTGCGTTCCCCGATGTAGATGCCATGGCCTAGTGATAGATAGATTGAACCAGCGAATGTCCAATATGCGCCAAAGAAAGATCTACGTCACCTGAGTCCGATTGCGTTGCAATGCCAACATCTGGGGTTCCAGCCAATATTGGCTGGAGACTTGGATGTAAGATTAGGCTCATCCTTAGTTATCACACGAGCAGGAGGGCCTGCCTTGCAATGGCCCACATTTTTCAAGTCAGGCCAATATTTTAACAGTGCATGGACTCGGACACGAACCCTTTCACCTAAAAGGGACGGCAACTGAATGACTCGTTGTGGGACTATGATAGATCCCGAGTTGTCCTACCTAAAAATCAAATGTGGCCCATTGGAGGACTGGATACTGACAGCAAGGGGTTCAATCAAGCCAATATCAGTGCTGAACACAAGGGCATAAGGCGCGACTTACCCAGAACTTAGTAGGCAACCCCGTGGAAGTGAGACTGCGGAAGGGCCCGGGAATAGACTTGATAGAAAGCGCTGGAGTCTTCGCTTGCACTGCGCACCTCGACTTTAGGGCAGGTGGGGTGGACTTAGAGTCATGTAGATCCCACGTCACAGCCAGAATGTTAATTCACTCTCATGGGAATGAGAAATCGACGCAAGGGCATTCAAATGAGGTCCAATAGCACTCAATTCTACACTATCCCGCTCAAGACTTATCCGAGCTTAGCCGAGCGTAACGAAATTGTTACCTCACTGGCTCAATCTTACCCGACCACAGCCAAAGCTCACCCAATCCATTCAATCAGACGGAATCTCACTCAAAGAGGCCCAACGGGATTCTGACTGGGAATCATCTTCCATCTTCTTTGAATTCGCGAACCGTAATCCCAACCTATCTTCAAGCAATTTGGATCATGCGGCGTGATTGATGGTCCATTTCCTCTACTCCGCGTTGACTACCTCATCTACGTGGACTGTCGACTCCTCCCCGTTTACCCCGAATTGCTGGCATTGGCTCTCAAGTCATAGACTTGCACTTGCAAGGACGGCACTCAAACAAAACGTGAGATGGCTTAACCAGGATGCGAGAGTTTACCATTTGTTGCGCTGAACTAAAGGGTATACTTAGTGTACGTCGCTTGTACATCTCATCCCTGCCTGCGAGACTAACATATGAGCTGTGTAGACCTCAACTTGCTCTCCGCCCATTCCAGCATAGACTCTTCTTGGACTCGGCCATTATCATTTCTGGATCGTTTGCTACTCAATGCCGAAGACGTCATTCAACATAACACTTTTTCTCTGACGACTCACCCGAATCCCGAAGTCCTCAGTCCGCGGTTCCCCAAGCTCTCCCGAGGGCCCTTCTTCAGTCGAAAGACAATTTACTTATTTCTGAAGGACTCTCATTCACGGCTTACATTCGTCCTCCACCGCTGAAGCCGAAGGACAGTGCCAACGACCCGCCCATACCTAAGGAATCGAGTTACGTTCTCAGACGCTGCGGCCGACTGCCGTCAGACCTTTCAATGACATTCGACGAAAACGTCTCTGACGATCTCTATAGTACGCAGCCTGCCGAAATCACATAACTTTGGCTATCAAACGCATCTCCGAGCTGGATCAACGGCACAACCTACTGAGCTACATCTGGAATCTGTCTCCAATGCCATGCAGCTCCTTGCGTTCTATACTCGTTCACGGTTTGCCTCCTGTTGTTGAAGGCTTCCCTAGCGATATCAGCATTGGGATGTGGATCATCAATCACCAGCATCAATATCTGCGCCTCAGTAGCAGCAGTGAGGATCGGAAGACGGACGTGGCGTAGACATGTGTATGGGGAATCGACGGTACTCCAAATAATTTTTTCGAGTTCAAAAAACTGAAGCGTGGGAAATAATATTTTGTTATCCTCTCCAAGTCCACCTAGTTGGCGCCATCAGTCGTTTATCGAGGCTCTTCGTGAAAACTGCTGTGCATCGGCCATTTGAATCTCCAGATATTGTACTATTTGGGGTCAGGCTATTCAATGGCTCATCCACATCAACTACAGTGCCGCACACGACGGCGGTTGTTCTTTTCTAGCGTCTGTTAGGCATCTTGGATGTCACGGTGGTCTTACTAGATCTTCTCTCCTATCCCCACCATCTCACCAGCGCCAACACCTACACTGCTTCGCAATACCTTACTCACAGATGTCGCAGATACCCAAGCCTCAACCAACAGCCAAATCATTTCACCTGACTCCTGAGTGGCTAAGGAGACTCATCCAACGGCGCCAGGTCAATGCTGCGGGACAAGAGTCCGCGATCATCAGTCTTGCCTCTAGATCTCTCTGTGCAACATCGATAGCCTCTAGCACTGTCGTTCTTAGATCGAGCGCCATAGAAGGGACCCATGGACACCTAGCGCCAGCCCCGGGAACTGAGTTTGCCGTCGATTCAAACAAGACTCTTGGGAGCCGCGCTCGAGATTACACGAATATTGTTGGCACCACTCTAGCACCCTTCGTGGGGGCAATTCCTGTAGTTGGGGCCCCACTGAAAGGTGCGATTAGCGGATTGCTCGGTATTCTGACCATCGTCGACGTAAGTGCAAAGTGTCTAAGACAGCATCGTATTCATGGTGCTACGCAGAAAATGTCCCAAAATGAGCAGGCTACCAAGATCTTAACTTCTAAAGTTCGCTGGCTTCTCAATGAAATCAGTACTCTGCCCGAAGCGTCGGCATCCAGAACGCTACAACTTCAGCAAAATATGATTCTGTATTTTATTGGCACCTTTACCGCTGAAATCTCACTAATTATGATGCGGTGTCTAGGCAGCTGAGGCATACATCCATGGAGCTTGATAAGCTACAGAACTTGCGTAAAGTGAGGTACACGACCGTCTCGCAGATTCTGCATGCAAGACATCATGTTTTACTTGACTACTTACTCGGTATATAAAACTCTTGTTTAGCCTAGATCAGCACTTAAAGTGTGTTTTTACAGGCTCTAACTGTCATGGACATGAGCTCGACAGGTTCAAGGATGGCAGTCTCTGTGTCAGCAGACCTGAGGCTCATCGATGCGACTGGGCGCGAATATCCCATCTCTATCAACTACGCAGGCTCACTGGAAGTAAGTACACCTGCTCGTGCTAATGCGTAGTCATGAATGGAGTCATCTTGCTGACTTGCTCATCTAGCAATTCCGAGCGGCCGTACGACTACTTTTTGTCAGCAAAAAAACCCCAGAAGATCGCACTCTCATTCATTTTATTGATAAGGGGATGTACGACCTTTGTGTGGATGCAGGGGATGAAGTGACCCAGGTAACTGACGAAGTTGGGTTCGAGAAAAATCGAGGGCCAGATACGAAATTCGTAATGAGGGTGGTATTGACTGAGGAAGTGAAAAGAGAGGATATCTTGAAAAAGAAGAGGTCCAACACATATACGTGCCCCCGTTGCAGGAAGGATACTAGAGTTGAGCATAGGTCTACCGCTTCCATTAATTGGTTTGATTTCCTTGTTGTGAACTAGGATGTCTCTCGCTAACATGTAGACAACACCAAGTGCCAATAATCGATGCGGTGTACGATTTCAAGCAACAGACGTTGCCAGAAGTAAAAACCAGCGCATAAATCAAGACCTCGAATTGTGGTTGATACGCAATATTCACGTCAAACAATTTGTTCGTCTCATTTGTATATATAGACAACCTTTGACTGATGAGTTGTGTCATATTTGCAGGAACCAAAAGTGCGCGACAGCTATCTGACTTCTCCGGCATTTCTGACTCCGTCTTTGGCGGTGTTGACTCTCAGCGTGTGCGTGGCTTGCCTTTGAATCTTCTAACCCGATTTCTGACCTGTACATGGTTGATTTTGACCCTCAGAATGTGCGTGGTTTGCTCTCCGATCTACTTACTGGACTTTTGACCTGACATGGCTAATTTGGACTCTCAGCCTGTGTGTGGTTTGTTATCAAATCTACCACGATTTCTGACCTGAACATGGTTGATTTTGACTTACAGCCTGTGTGTGGTTTGCTCTTGAATCAATTTATTACTGACGCAGATATGGCTGATTTTGACTCTCAGCCTGTGCGTGGTTTGGTCTCAAATCTATTCACTCCATTTCTGACCTTAGCATGGTTGATTTGAACTCTCAGCCTGTGCGTGTTATACTCTCGAATCCACTCAATCTCTGACATTGATATGGCCGCTGTGGAATCTCAGATTGTGCGTAATTTGCTCTCGAATCTACTCACTTAATGTCTGACCCCGGCGATTTTGACTCAGCGTGTGCGTGTTCCGCTCTTGAATTGACTAACTTAGTTTATGACACGCACATGATTTGGACTCTCAGATTGTGTGTGGTTTTCTCTCGAATCTACTCACTCGGTCTCTGACCCCGACATGATTGATTTGGACTCTCAGCCTGTGCGTGTTCTGCTCTCGAGTCCAACCACTCTATTTCTGACTTTACAAAATTTATTCGGACCCTCAGGATGTGCGTGGTCAGCTCTCAAACACACCGGCTCGGTTTCTGACCCTGACGTTGTTAATTTGGACTCTCAGATTGTGCGTAGTTTACTCTCGAACCTACTCGTCCGATTTCTGACCCGGAAATGGTTCATTTTGACTCTCAGTCCGTGCGTGGTTTGCTCTCAGGTTTATTCACACAATGTTTGACCTGACATGGTTGATCTGAAGTCTCAGTTTGTGTGTGGTTTATTCCCGAATTTACTGCCTAATTTCTGACCCCATATGCGTGATGTGAACTCTCAGGCTGTGCGTGGCTTTTGCTCGAGTTTACCAACTTAATTTTGACCCTAATATGGTTGATTTGCACTCTCAGGAAGTGCGTAGTTTGCTTTCGAATATATTCATGCGATTTTTGACTCGACATGGATGATTTGGACTCACAGCCTGTGTGCTACTTCCTCCCAAATATACTCAGTCGATTTCTGACCCTAAAAAGGTTGAGTCATACTCTCAGGGTGTGCGTGATTTTTTCTTAAATCTACTGACTGGATTTCTGACCTTGATATGTTCAATTCGGACTCTCAGCCTGTGCGTGGTTTGCCCTTGGATCTGCTTACTCGATTTCTGACCCCAACATGGTTGGTTTGGATTCTCAGTTTCAAATCGTGCGTGGTTTCTTCTCGAGTCTATTCACTCGATTTCTAACCTGAAATCTCAGGATGTGCGTGTTCTGCTCTCGAATCCGCTCAAGTTCTGACAATGACATGGTTGGCTTGCACTCTCAGTTTGTGCGTGGTTTCCTCTCAAATCCACTGACTGCATTTCTGACTTTGACATGGTCGATTTGGACTCTCAGCCTGTGCGTGGTTTGAACTCAAATTTGCTCACTCAGGTTTCTGACCCCGACATGGTTGATTTTGGACTCTCAGATTGTGCGTGGTTTTTTCTGGAATCCACTCACTCGATTCCTGATTCCGACACGGTTGATTAGGGCTCTCAGCGTGTGCGTGCTTTGCTCTTCGATCTACTCACTTGATTTCTGACCTGCAATGATTGATGTGGACTGTCAGTTTGTGGCGTGGTTTCTTCTCATATCTACTTACTTGAATTCTGATATGATTGATTTGGACTCTCAGGATGTGCGTAGTGTCCTCTCAAATCTACTCACTGGATTTCTGGCCTTGATACGTTCGATTCGGACTTTCAGATTGTGTGTGGTTTGCTCTCACATCCACTCGCTCGATTTCTGACTTGACGTGGTTGATTTGGACTCAGGATGTGCGTGTTATACTCTCGAATCCACTCACTCAATTTCTGATTTGACCTGGTTGATTTGGACTCTTAGGCAGTGCGTGGTCTGCTCTCGATCCGTTCACTCAATTTCTGACTTGACATGGTTAACTTGGGCTCTCAGGAAGTGCGTGATCAGCTCTTGAGTCTACTCACCCGATTTCTGACTCAAAAAGCTTCATTTGGACCATCAGCTTGTGCGTGGTCTGCTTTCAAATTCACTCGCTCTATTTTTGACTTGATGTGGTTAATTTGGACTCTTAGGAAGTGCGTGATCTGCTCTCGAACGATTTCTGACCTCAACGTGGCTAATTTGAACTATCAGAGGGTGCGTCCATTGCTCTCGAATCCACTCGTTTGATTTCTGACCTTAACATGGCTGATTGGGACTCTCAGAAGGTGCGAGGCTTCCTCTTGAATCTACGTACTCGATTCCTGGCCCTGACATGGTTGATATGGACTCACAGCGTGTGCGTAGTTTATTCTCGAATCTACTCACTCAATTTCTGACTCTAACATGTTTATTTGGACTCTCAGCTTGTGCGTAATTTCCTCTCGAATAAACTTGTTACGTTTGTAAAGCTGTTGTGGCTGATTTTACCTTTCAGGGGGTGCGTTGTTTCCTCTTTCGTCTTCTCCTGGACAATTTAACACGACCTGGATGGCTAGGCTTCTAAAAAATGGAACAGATTCGTTGGCACTGGTTTAGGGTACAACGTGTGTTGTTGCATGTTGAATCTTCATTCCGATGTTCACCATCTGACCAACCGTCTGACTGAACTCTCCTATGTATGTGATCTATGATTTAACCATGCCATCAGGTTTTTGCCTCTATTGGGTTGCTATGCTGACTATTGCGTGCCTCAGCTTCAGAATCCTGCCATGCAGCGTCAGCAGTGAAGAGCACTCCGGCTTCTTTCGCTCAACGGACTTCCCTTTTGGTTAGTTCTAACGATGGAATGGAATATGCGCTTATTTCACCATCTGTAGGTCGTTTATCAGTATGCCTCGCTGATCTGGGCAAGATGAAACTAGGTGGCGGTTGTGTGGAGTTGGGGCCAACTTTCTGCGATGGGCAAGTCTACGGAGACTGGGTCAAATCTGAAAGGGGCAATGGTGGCCGTTGTATCACGATACAGAGTTGGAAAACCGTTGGACAATTTCGCGTTTCAAGTCCCTCATAAGCTTCCGTCCGACCCAACAAGCCTTTGAAGAGAATGAATATATTCTAGATGGATATGGGTATGTAAATGCAGAACCATCACAATGATCCCTCAAGCACCGCTTTACAACTCGTCTGTTCTAATTTACAGTTATGTTCACAAGTTCAGTAGTCGTCATGGTGAACTCTCAGAGCTCTGACGACAATCCGCTTTAGCGTGGAGGGACTTGCACGACGGGCTTCAACCGAGGTCAAGCATCGAACGGGGTACTGGTATCCCGATTTTCAGGGTTTGTCGCTCTAAGTGAGAGTGAGTGGAAATCCATGCAGACGCGACACCGTTGTCTAACTAACACCCAGATGCCAGTGCATCGATCATGCGCCCCTCATGCATAAGCATGTCAGCGTTGGAGGGAAAACGATGACTCTCAGTATATGAGCTTAGAGTCACGGACTAGAAAAGGTCAGAATTCTGATTAGCCAGAGGCCATCTACGGACGCCTCCAGTCGTCGGTACACATCCGTGCAACGATGGGGGCTTGATGCAAGACAGGAGTGGACCGGTTATTCAGACAATTTACGCGAGACATTGGATTTTGGGTACATTCCTTTGGCTGAGGAGGCGGGGAAACTTGGGCCTACGGGAGTATGATCATGGAGCTGGAGTGGTGTAGGATCTCGTTCCCATGCTGGACCAGGAAAAGCTTGATCCTTGGTAAGTGACTTCCGTCTTTCTCTTCCCTTCCCTCCCTGCTCCTCTTCCTCCGACTAACGCCGACGCCGATAGCAACACTGTCGTTGCCCTGGAATTTCGGAGTCTCGTCATTGGCCAAAGGTTCAAACCACTCTCTGGTCATGGGTTCTGGGGTCTTGAGCGCGCGATTTGGATTGGAAGGGATGCAAAGTTCGGGAAAGAGGTATAGGTCTAGGATTTTGATTTGGAACGGAAGGTAGAAGCTGTGGATCCGGAATCACGTCCTGAACGGAGGCAGAGGATTTGGGTTTTCGTTTGAATCCCGAACGGAGGTCGTACAGACCTGCAGACATGTTTGGCAGTTGGCAGAGGTGACTGGTGTATGACGTTCGGCTTTGGTTGTTGGAAAGCAGAGGAGTTGTGAAGCCTGAGGTTACTGTCCCCTCTCACTCTGTCCCCAAGCTAAAACTGGACGTTCGTTCAGGGCCAAATATTAGAGAGGCGGGGGTGGGGATGGTCGGTCAAGTCGTTATTTACAAGAGCTTCGAGTCGTCATTTCGCTTGGCTCGGACAGAGCGTGGCTGGAGGGAGACGTGCCTTCGTTTCCAAGGCCTCGCTGGGCGGAGCCCGAACGGAGTGTGGCCATCGTATGGATAGCCTTCAAAGCACATACTTCTGCCAGCGCCGTACGGCGGGTTCGAGATACCAGGTGGATTGAAGATGATGGGTGAATCGGGTCGTCTCGCCTCCTATCGAACCGTCTGTAGCTTCGGTTGAGCCATGTTGCATTCGGTTGGGCCGTCTCGCGTTCTGGTAAGTGTCCCGGTTTGCAGGTGTAAATGCACGGCTCGAGAGCCTTATGGCTGGAGCTCGAGGTAAGAAGGGAGGCGCTGGGGAACGAGCGATGGGCGTTGCAGAGCTCGCAGTTGGGAGTCCAAGTGAATGTGGTAGTTGACGCGTAGCGGACGCGATGGATCATGCCGTACGGTATAGATCGTTTGAGGACAGATCGCGTATTCGACTTGGCAATGGAGTACAATTGGTGACGTTCTAGAAGCGGTGAAACGCGCTCCCTGCTCAGATTTTTCTGGATTCCGAGGTCCGAGCGTTCGCCGGTTGGCGAGAGGGGCGGGATTTGCGGTCTGGGATCAGAGTCGAGGACTCGACCTGGACGAGGTGACTGTGGCCTATATGCAAAAATCGTCATCGTCAGTTTTGGTTTGAGTGCAGTGTAAGTGGGGATGCTAACCTCAGGCTCTCGAGAATCGATAGTAGGTCTTCTACTTTCCAACAACGACAGGGCACCAAGTACCTCCGTTTGGGTCTTGCCTGCTCCGAATCCACAGCCTCTGCCTCCTTTCCTTTCTAAATCAGACCCTAGAGCTTTCCTCGGTGCCTCCGTCTCGCGAACCAAATCCTACACCTCACTCTCAGGCACAAACCCTAGAACTCTGCATTTCTCTTCCGAATGAAAACTGTGAGCTCGAGACTCTATGCACCATGACCGGACTGTGGTTTAAACTTACTGCTAATGATTGGCCTGTGGAACTCCGGCCCAACGTCATTGATACTGTCGGTATTGGTTGCGTTGGCTGTCTGCGCCATCTTCAGCGTTGACTTGTAGCAGACGGTCAAGGCAGATGACGCGTGATGATAGCAGGTGGTCCGATGAACGCAGAGTGTTGCCTACTGAATCGTGTTGCTGCCACCCGATATGTTGATGAGATGAGATGAGATGAGATGAGTCCGATAACCTAGTAGGTGGGAGGGTGACCATAACTGGAGATGCCTAGTGCAAGATTGTCAGATTTTGGCTTTTAAATATGAGGACGGGGAACGAGACGAACCTGAGGGTGGCCCCATGCTTTGAAGGTCGAACAGAACTCAAAACTCTCTCGCTGAGATAAAAAGCTGTTCTGGTTCTAACGACCAGAGTCGATGCCCCGTCATGGATATAATAATCGGAGGGTGATAGCCATGGTCCTCTCGTATGGTAGGACGCGTAAAGCCCCGCATGTTATGTTCTAGTGGTACTGATTATCATGCCTTGGATGAGGAGGGAGGGCCGGGAGCAGACTCATCGGCGAGGAGGAGAGCTCGAGGCACGCGGTTGGTGCGGAGGAGAGGCCATGCATCCATGAATAAGCGTGGTTGTAGATCATGGCGGAAAACGGATAGTGGACAACACGGAAAAGCTGGTCGGCTTCGGCGATTGGGAATGGGAATTGGCTCGATGGCAGCGGGACGCAAGCTTGGTCCACAGGCCTACGGGCATCAAAAGAAACGAGAAGAGACTTTGGTAACGCGTATACGCGTAATATCTCCCTTCCATTCCAATGTCTGATGTCGTTGTTGACGTTGAACGATAATGCGCGTGCTACTCATGGGATGGGCGCCAGAAAGCCACGCGCGTTGGGTAATAATGGAGTCGATCTGGAGGAGGGAGGGTTAGACGATGCGAACTCGTGGCGGTGAGGAGACTTTGAGGAACGCAATTGGTTTCTGGTGGCCCGGGTGAGACGACAGGGTATTTGTGACAAGTCACAACGAAGGCGGGCCTTGAAGCTTGAAGCTTGACGCTGTATGCATTCCGCGTGAGGCCTTGGCCTTTGGCATGATACTCAACTGTTGTGCACTACCCGTTTGCAGATATAGTACTATTAGTATTAGTATTTGAGGTCTGGCCATTTAATAACCCATCCACGTGCCAATTGCAGTGCCCTACACGAGGCCAGTTTGTCTCTGGCGTCTGGCATGCAGCCCAAACCTTCTCTTCCGTCCCCCATCTCACCAGCATCAACATCGAAACTGCTTCGCAATATCTTACTCACAGATGTCCCATATACCCAATTGTCCACCAACAACCAAGTCACCTTCTCTGTTTCCCGAGTTGCTGATGAGAGTCATCCCACTACGTCTTCGACGGCCAAAGGCTGCGCCACAAGAGTCCGCGATCATTAGTCTTGCCAGGACATCTTTC
>Ga0247741_1002133_pt1 | contig 11040 bp, 18 predicted proteins | sample UWRJL213509R2_FD_180945 | JGI IMG/M metagenome (GOLD analysis project Ga0247741, IMG submission 180945) | Plant litter microbial communities from Arlington Agricultural Research Station in Wisconsin, United States - UWRJ-L213-509R-2 | ecosystem: Environmental > Terrestrial > Plant litter >...
TCTCTCGCAGGAGCTCATACGTTATCTAGGGGCGGTGCCACCCGTGGACGGCGTGTAAGGGGAAGGGGTGGAGCTCGCAAGCCTGAGAGAACTCCCAAGACCGCTGCAGATCTTGACGCTGAGATGGAGGTTTGTGTTGAATGTCTTTGTTCTTATTCACCCGTCTTACAAGTCTCTTAGGATTATACAGGCGCAAGTGCCCCCGCTGCGGCTGCTTAGGTTTGATTAGTCTGTCTGTTTACTTTGTGCCCCTGTATCCTACCGTCCTCTCTGTTGTCGCCCGTGCAATCTTTAAAATCCTACATAGTATCAATTCATACCCCGTCATTCTTTCCGATTTGAGACATAAAGTGGCTTTCTGTGCAGTATCCAATAGTTCGAACTATTGTGGTCTGCTTTCGAGTTACTGCGAACGTGACATGCCAATTATTGAAGTAATAGCCTTCGCTAACAAGGATTCCGGAGCGTCAACAAAGCGTGCATGCACAGCTTGTCATTTCAGTTGGTGCGTCAGATTAGATTCTCGCCTAAGTTTGACGTAACCTAATTTTATTGCAGAGCCTCTGACTTTGCTTAAAGCTGTGGACCCAGCTTACTTTTAGTAGTACCATGTGGGCTTGAGTGCTTTCGCCTCTAACGGTTTTATCTGCAATCAAGCAAGCATGCAAGGAGAAAGGCGTGCTAGCCGAATAGTAAGTGGCCTACTTGTCAGGTTAGACCTAAGCTAATCTCCATGCGAGCCTATCCTCTCTGCAGGACGGAGGTCTCAACTTCGAACTCGACGAGAGGAGCGTGTCTCAGCAGTGGTGCATCATAACTCTTCAACAACCGACGCTGCGTCGCCGCCATCACATGGGTATGTTCGCTTCGCATACTAATTACCCTATGCACTACATGATGTTCATTGGATTGTATCCTCTAGGTCTTCTTTTTTTCAATCCTCATCCGGTACGGCAGTTCATGGTGGTCAATTTACTGCACAACATGGTCCGGTGGCGAGCATTGTGGTTAATATCAATCGTAAGTGGATGCCACCTGCCTCATCTTACTTTGGAGCGACGGACTAACTTTTCGTTAGAACAAGAATCTGAGCATAGCAGACAGAGAAGCCAAGGTCATGTTAGCATAACTTCATCGAATTGTTGTGTGTGCCCATCTGAATCTGCTCTAGCATACGGATGCGGACGACAGACAATCAGGCCGAACTTCAAATTTCCCCGCAACGATCCGTGAACTTGAAGGCGCTGAGGTGGGTCCAGAAGAGCCGGCCCAGCAGCTCATCGCTGACGATAACGCTCATAGCCACAAGTTTACAAGAGGAGTAACGTCCTTTATGAAGAACATCTTATGCGCAAAGGCCGTGGATACCCTCTATGGATTCCTCAATCCAACATGGTCCTCCCCATACCCTACCGTGCCAGGGGTGTATGTGTGGGCGATGTTGGAATCATCACAGCATTCGGAGGTTTCGATTTTCTCTTCAACATTTGCCTTCCTGCGGATGACCCAATCAACCCGGACGAGCTCCCCGAAGGATTCGTACCGATATCACCACCATTGAGTAGGGCAGATGTCCGCGAATTTCGAGAGTTCGCTGCAGGAAGCTATCTGGCGAGTTCTTCCATTTCCAAATCAACTGGCGACTCTTTGTATGTGACTTTCGTAGCTATCTGCGTGCAGTAGTGCTTGCTTACAGATTCGACAGAGGGTTAACATTCGAATCTACTGCCGAAGAAGGCGCGATCCTAACAATGCCCGACGGCGCACACTCCCAAGATCTGGGAAACCTGGGAAATTTCAGGGACTATGTCGCTGAACACGCCGACAATTGGTATAAATTTGTCAACGGCCGTCGGGGTCGCGAGGCCAACAATGGCGACATTCGCCTTGTTATTGGGTGCGACAAAACCATATCATGGGGTATGGCAACATTCTCCAATTTCGCTCAGCAGTCCAATTTTCGATTCCAATTCCGTCCTCTTGAGAACGGTAATCGACAATCTGTAGGGTCAGCGTACACTTGGGAGCACACTGGTATGGCCGATGTGAGAGTTGGACCGGATTTAGACGAAAATGATGAGCTAGGTGGAACGGCGGATCACCCGTTGCGAAACCAGTGTCTCTTCATGCGGACGTTGAACGTTACGCTAGAAAACGACGTATGGGCTCAAATCAACTCCAGTCGAGTGACAGCACGTCAAGCGACGGGTAAGCCTGGTGGTAGCACGAGCCAATATGTGGACTCTACATCTGCTGGGAATCAGGCTCATTCCTCTGCTTCCTCACAGAGATATGCAGCTAGCTCCGTTAGTGGCGCTTTCGGGTTGCAGTCTGGATTCAACTCTCATGAACTATCCGAGGAAAAGCAAGACGACGATAGCAACGAGGAGTGCAGAAATGATTCAACAGGCGTGATCATCGAGCACTCTCTTAATGGTCCAGTGAGCTTCTATATTAGATTTATGAAGTGATCTATTTGACGATTCCTTCAGACTGTCTTACACCCTTCAAAAGTAATCAACAAAATTCTCCTCGAACTGGTGAGCCTTCTAACGGGGTTGAATCGCTTCCTTTTTATTGTACTAATATATTGTAAGTATCCTGCAGCAAGGATGGCAATCACCAGCGACATGGACTGGCAATCAGTTGTGGCAGATGTTAGTCAATGGATGTGGCTATTGCCCATTTTTCTCACCACTTTATTTTTACACAGGACCTTGCCTGGGTAGATATGGAGCCTGCTCATTTCTTGGAGAAAATCCGACTAGCAAGCACAATTAGCATACGCAATGGTTGGTGGAACTATTAGGCATTTCTATAATGGTTATAATTGACTTTCGTGTCACTAGGTGTCATATTCCTCGAGCCGTTGGAGCACACTGAAGCAGTACGTTTTTGCTTAGCACGGATGAGAACCACATGACTCCTTTCAGACTAGAATCCAGGAAGAGCAGGACCTCAACGAGCTTATGGAACAGCTCGAAAACGGTGCATCTCTAGAGAAATACCTCCTTGGACGGAAAGGGCCACTTTTTGGATCCAAAGATTTTCGCCGCCCTCACTACTTAAGTCGATTGATAACAAAACTGGAGTCTCACGGATCAGTGCCAGCTATAGAGCCCAACACCCATCTTCAGCCTCTCGTCGGGCACCCCAAGAGGCTCCTCTCACTAGATCAAATGACTGCTCTCAGAGAAAAGCAGCTCACCATTGCAGATATCATCAATGAATCTGTGAATAATCTACAGGACGAACTGTCACACGCAAGTGGAGATACCGCCCCTGGTATTATACGAAAACTGGCACACTTGTTTCTGAAACGGTATTGGCGCTTTCGTCGTAGGGAAGACCTTGACGGTGCTATCTGGTACAATGGCCTTGCCCTATCTCTCACTCAAGAGAACACATACCACCACCTCGAAAGTCTGCTGGGACTCTGTTCGGCACTTTATGACCGATGTCAGCTACTCGGACTAGATGAAGATTACCAGAACCTATTGGCTTGCCTCAAAGTACAGCGCCGCGCCCTTGATGACAATTCTTTATTGGAGTCAACTCTTACAAAATTCTTGAGGGTTGTTGCGTCATGTGTATGTTCACCAAAGTGACGCCACAAAACGACAACTGATTGTGTTTCTTCCCCTCCCTTAGCCTCCAGGTATAGAAGCTCCTGGATATCCATATCAAAGCAGGGTGCCGTCGTTCCAACTTCTAAATGAGCAAATCGAAGACGAATGGCTCGCACTTGTGCGATACTTGGCATTAAATTGGAATGGCCCATCAGCGAATCGTGGACAGTTTGCTATGTGGTTACAGCTACGACAAGGGGGTGGCAAGGTTGCGTGAGGTTGCATCCCGTTGTAGTGCGTTCTCATTTGACTATCAACCTGACAAAATGTTTATACCAAATTATAGTAGGTGAATCATCATGAAATTATGATCTTGAAACCTGGTTGTATGATCACAGTAATATGTACTATTGCTGCTGGCACGGGATTATCTCAGGTCGACAGAAATTTCTATGGAGACATTATTAAGCTTGTCTTTTGTTTTTGGCACTGTCTTCCTGCGGCTAAGACCAATTGAATGCTGAATAGCAAAAATTCGAACAAAAGAAGATGGTTTGGTTCGTTTCTGAATATGCGAGTATCAAAAAATATACCACACGTTTAATAGGGTGGTTCACGGTAGTCCAACTTGGGGCCAACTTACTCAAGTTGGAACCCTCAAATTCAACGAGTCAAGTTGATGTGCAACCACAATTTGCAGCCGACCTTCAGGCTTCAGGTCCAACTTACCTTTGGATGTATTTGGTTTTCGCAGCTCGTTGCTTCGAACACATTTTTCTCCCAAATTTCGGAATATAATTGCGGGAGAGTATATCAAGAAATGGGACATTACCAGGCAAGTGCAGTGGTGTTTCCAGCTGGGCGTTCATTTATATGACGGCCCCTGATCGGGATCCTTGAGAACAGCTTCCTTTGGTCCAGCAACATTACGTTAGCTCGCTAGTCATTCACCCACCATCTTGACGGTTTCAAGCTTTAGTATCGAAGAAGCATGTTGCAAGAAAGGTCCACCAGCTGCATTGTAAACGACCTACCCCACTTATTGTGTTACAGACAAATGCTAATCTCCATGCAAGCCTGTGTTCACTGCAGAAAGAGGATCTCAACTTCGAATTTCTCTAAGAGAAGAGCTTCTCATCCCGAACTCCCATACCGCAGGCTCAGCAGTGGTGGACCGCAATTCATCAACATCCTATACTGCTTCGCTGCCATCACATGGGTATGTTCACCGCGGCATAATCAAACCTACTTATACTGCAGGGTGTTCATCACATTCTGTATTCTAGACCTTCCTTCTTTCAAGCCTCGTCCAATGTAGAAGTTCATGGTGGCCAATTTACTGCACAACATGGCCCAGTGGCGAGTGTTGTGGTGAATATCAATCGTCAGTACACGCCGCTTGCCTTCTCATATGAGCTAACATATTGATTTTTCGTTACATAGCACGAGAATTTGAGCATAGCAGAAGAGAAAGTCAAGTTCATGTAAATATAATTTTATCTCCTTGGTGGTACCTGTCTGAATCTGCGCCAGCGTAGGGAGGCACCCAATAGACAATCAGACCAAAACTCCAATGTCCCTACAGCGATCCGTGAAGGCTCTGAAGTGTCCAGGGGAACCAGCTTGACAGCTCATCGCTGACGACATGACTTACAGACCCAGGCGTACAAGAGGAGTAACGTTCTTTATGAAGAACATCTTATGCGCAAAGGCCGTGGATACCCTCTATGGATTCCTCAATCCAATATGGTCCTCCCCATACCCTATCGTGCCAAGGGTGTATGTGTGGGCGATGTTGGAATCATCACAGCGTTCGGAGGTTTCGATTTTCTCTTCAACATTTGCCTTCCTGCGGATGACCCAATCAACCCGGACGAGCTCCCCGAAGGATTCGTACCGATATCACCACCATTGCATAGGTCAGATGTCCGTGAATTTCGAGAGTTCGCTGCAGGGAGCTATCTAGCGAGTTCCTCAATTTCCAAATCAACCGGTAACTTTTCGTACGTGTCTTTTGTGACTATCTGCGTATGTTAGTACTTGCTTACAGATTCGACAGAGGGTTAACATTCGAATCCAGTGCCGAAGAAGGCGCAATTCTAACAATGCCTGACGGCGCATACTCTCAAGAACTGGGAAATCTGGGAAAGTTTAGGGACTATGTCGCTGAACACGCCGACAATTGATATAAATTTTTCAATGGCTCTCTAGGTCGCGAGGCTGAAAACGGTGAAATTCGCGTTGTCATTGGGTGCGACAAAACCATATCATGGGGTATGGCAACATTCTCCAATTTCGCTCAGCAGTCCAATTTTCGACTCCAATTCCGTCCCCTCGAAATCAGCACTCGACGGTCCATGGGATCAGCATATACTTGGGAGCATACCGGTATGGCCGATGTGAGAGTTGGACCGGATTTGGACGAAAACGATGAACTAGGTGAAACGGCGGATCACCCGTTGCGAAACCAGTGTCTCTTCATGCGGACGTTGAACGTTACGCTAGAAGACGATGTATGGGCTCAAGTCAACCACAGTCAAGTGACAGTGCGTCAAGCGACAGGTAAGCCTGCTCATGGTCCAAGCCGAGATGCAGGCTCTGCACCAACTGGAAGCCAGGCTCGATCTTCCGGCTCCTCGCAGAGATATGGAGTCAGCTCTGTTAGTGGCGCTTTCGGGTCGCAGTCTGCATTCGACTCTCATGAACTATCCGAGGAAAAGCAAGACGACGACAGCAACGAGGAGTGCAGAAATGATTCAACGGGTGTGATCATCGAGCACTCTCTCAAAGGTCCAGTAAGCATCTACATCACATTCAGGAAGTGACCCATCTGATGATCCCTTCAGAGTGTTCTACACCCTTCAAAAGTAATCAACAAATTTCTCCTCGACCTGGTGAGCCATCCAACGGCGTCGAATCAATTCCTTATGTTGTACTAATATGGCGTCTAAGTATCCTATGTCGAGGATGGCGGTCACCAGTGATGCGGACTGGCAATCAGTTGTGGCCAAAGTCAGTTGGTGGATATGGCTATCACTCATCGTTTTCACCCCTCTTTTTTTTTTCACAGAACCCAGATTGGGTAGATATGGAGCCTGCTCAATTTTTGGAGGAGATCCAAATGGCGAGGACAATTAGGATACGCGATGGTAGGTCGTGATAATACCCTTTCTTTTTGAATGGTTCTGATTGGGTCTCTGGTTACCAGGTACCGTATTCCTCGAGCCGTTGGAGCACACAGAAGCAGTAGGTTTGACCTTACCCCAGATTAGAAAAGAGATATAACTCCTTTCAGACCAGGATCCATGAAAAACAAGACATTAACGAACTTATGGGACAAGTCGGAAATGGGTTATTTCTGGAAAAGTACCTTCTTGGACGAACAGGGTATATCTTTGGATCCAGAGATGTTCGTCATCCCCACTATTTAAGCCGATTGATTGAGAAACTGGAGTCTCAAGGATCAGTGCCAGTGGCGGAGCCCAACAGCGACTTTCAGCCCCTCGTCGGGCACCCCAAGAGGCTCCTCTCACTAGATCAAATGCTTTCACTCAACCATAAACAGCTCACTGTCGAAGATATCATCGATGAATCGGTGAATGATCAACAGGAAAAACTGTCATGCGCAAGTGGAGATGCCGCCCATGGTATCGTACGACAATTAGCACACTCGTGCCTGAAACGATATTGGCGCTTTCATCGGAGGGAAGACCTTGACGGAGCTATCTGGTACAACTCACTTGCCCTGTCTCATGCTCATGAGGACACCTACCACGACCTGGAATGTCTGCTGGGGCTCTGTTCGCCACTTTATGACCGATGTCAGCTACTTGGGAGACAGCCGAAAGGTCATCCCTAGGTATTTCCGCCCGAATCGCAACGTAGTACGAGACGCAAGGTCTACATTTCGACAGGTCACGGACAACGAACAATTATCATCCTCTTCTATTGTATCTCAGGTACGCTCAGAAGTACTGGTTCAGTCAGATTCCGTCAGGTCCAAATTATTGAGTGACATTCGGGGCAATCCACGCAGCCTTGACCGTCAATCTTCCACGGAAATGACATTGGGGTCAATTCCATCTGCTGGTCCATCACATAGGGTCCTTCAATCGTTTTTTTCAAAGCTTGTTACAACCACCAACAACGCGCGCAAGCATGGGACCGTCGCATTTACCATCTAATGGTAGACCGTCTTGCCAACTTCTCTTGGAATAGAAACTACGCTGATAACACGTACTAGAAGACAATGCCAGTGGCGAAGGTCCTACAGCCCAGATTGCTCACACGGTGAAGAACTTGAATGCTTCAAAACCTTTCGCTACCGACATGATTCGAGATCGATCTCACAAACAGGACATCAATACCCCGTCAAATTCAACACCTTATGCGCAAGTTGGCACAAACCAGACCTTGAGGCCAGATATTGAGTCGAAGGGCGGTAGCCGTCGACAGGACGCTCACACTGCAGGGAGGCAGCCCGTCGATGGTGGTCTCGGTAGTGGGGTATCATGGCGTGAGGGCTCCAAAGAAAAGGACTACGAAATCGACCGTTCTGCTAAGGATGGCATCAAATTTGGTGAGTCCTGTTCCGCCCTCTTTGAGTAAATCAACAATGCTCATGGTACATACTCCAGTAATTGAACACAGCGACAAGTCTCACGATGCAAACGAGTATGTACTTTACATTATTACTCGTCTACGCCACTTTGGCCTTACCATCGGATTTCAGGAAATTTCCTCGAGGACCATTCCATCCTACACGTATATCTACAACTCCGAGTCGACAGTTCTTAATAGAACAAGCGAGGATGATGGCTGAGATACGCCAGCAAGATCTCAAACTTGGCTGGGTTGGCCAAGTGGTGTCAAGCCAAGAACGAAAGGGGATGGAGGAGCGGGAACTAACTCCGAGTAAGAAGTGGTTGCTAGAACAGAAAGCGCAAGCGATAGTTCAGGAGGAGGCTGAGAAGCAACACATGGGATCTCCGGGGTCTTCAAGCAATTTCGACGTGTTATGAGCGTTTAGTGGCCACTTTAAAATTCTCAATGTCCTTTCAGACGCTTTGAGAATTATAACGGAAATTTTCAGTATAAGCTGCACCGCCACATCAGACACCCATTCAAGCTGAACAACCGTGACTCGGACTTCGAGGGCCACTGTATCCTTGAAACTACACTGAAAACCCTCCACACTCTATTATTCTATCCATTGTGTAGAATTCGCTTGGAGCATGGACCTATGCCATTAGCCCTCTATCTCGGTTCAGCTGACCACTGCTCCCTCGAATCCCCTTCAACAGAAGGGATTTTCAGTGTGTCATTCATGGGTTCTTCACTGGTCTACAGGTTCCACCAGGGATACTAAGAGTCACCTGTATCATGAACTGAATGCGCTAAGCGCGACCCTTCAGATGAACACAGATTCTTTGAACTCGAGGAAGATAGCTGGACGCGTCTCTCGTGGACCTGATGAGCCGTTGAGAATACCTGGCTGCCACAGCATAGGACCCGGCAGATGCCTTTCGAACTACAACAGCACCCGTAAGTCATAAATAGTCTAAGAATTCTTTTTGATTATACTCCTCAGAAGGAAAGGATGGTTTCTTTTGGCTATGTTGTTCAAACCCGTCTTGTCCTCGTAGCTTGGATGGCAAATGTTCGAGGGGCCGATCTAGTTTGCCAGAACCCAATTGTTCGAAAAGAATGGTATCCGCCCTCTTCACCTAGTCCCCACGACCCTCTAATCGTTTGCTAGGAGAACGCTCGGGGAAAATTCCCGGAAAGAATACATAGATGCTGTCCAATGTCTTCTGAAGCGGCCAGCTACTTGAGTATCACACCTTCCTTTGTTGCCCCGGAGCTCGCACTCGTGGACGACTTCGTGGCCACTCACCACATACAAACGAACTCCATCCATTTTGTCGTACGTGCTGTTCGTAGAGCAGCTCATAGCAGGCAAGAGCTGACTCTCCCAACAATATCAGGGCCAAAATTTCCCTGGCATCGTTACCACTTTGCAGCTTTCGAGGCGGCTTTTCGGAATGAATGTGGTTACTCTGGAGCACAGCCGTAATGTCCCTTCTGCTGGTTTGCGGGGTTCGATTCTGACGAACTTACCAACGTAATCAGCTACTGGGATTGGAACCTTGACGTTCCTCCCTATGGTATCTTCCAAGACTCGCCCATCTGGAACGATACGCATGGCGTTGGAGGGAATGGTCCGTTTGTCGACCCAGACCCCGATCCTAACCCCGTTCCCGGGCGTACAGGTGGTGGATGCATTCAGAGCGGCCCCTTCAAAGACCTCATTGTGAACCTCGGCCCTCTGAACAGCCTCGCGTACAACCCTCGTTGCCTCACCCGTGATTTCAGCCCCTACTTTGCAGAGAGGTATAGTGGAGCAAACAACACCCAGTTTTGCATGTCGCACGAAGACTGCGGGTCCTCCTTTCGCGGTGTTATGGCAAAGAGGGACTATGAAGCATATGGGTTACATGGTGGTGGGCATTGTGCAGTCGGGGGTGTGATGAGAGACCTACACAACAGTCCAGCAGGTGAGTGTTACTCTGAACTCGCATAGATCGCAACTTCCTAATACATTTTTGACAGACTTAGTCTTTTATCTTCATCACGCTAACCTTGACCGTGTCTGGTGGTCGTGGCAGAAAAAAGACCTTTCGCGTCGCCTAACCGACATATCTGGACCGATTTATTTCCAAGACTACGACAACCTTCAAGGTGGAAACGTCACGCTCGCGTTTCCCATATCCATTGGTTTCAACGGCCCAAACGTTACCATTGGCGATACAATGGACATTCGAGGAGGACTCCTATGTTACGAGTATGCCACCGTATATCAGTTCTGAAATCACTTTCAAGATTTATTGTTGCTCTCCAGTGCTGCACTGGGTGGCAGGGAACATCATGGCTCAGACCATAAGCAAAACCGAAAGTCTTCAAGTTTCTCTCGTGGCTTCCTCTCGCAACATACATTGCGAGCCAATCTGATTGGAGCGCGACATTCAGATGCGGCAATTACCGGTGCTCGGTAGTCCTTATGTGTGGTGAGTTGTTCTAAATTCCCAGCACTAGAATGTCGATTGCCAAGATCTGTCTTCCATGTCAATCACGCAACCTTTGACTGCATCTGGTACCCGAGGCAGGAACAAGGTTGTTGGGCCGCTTTACCCACATTTCGTATTACTATTGCGCCTTTGGTGACGTCGGACGACTGGTTTCTGAGAATTAGTGTTGTTCATGCTGGAAAGTGACACCCTCTTCGTCCTTATGCGAATTTTAACAGCTTGAAAATCCATCGCCGGCGATGGACTCTCGACAAGGACTCTTCCATGGGGATGAACACCATGGGACTGAAGCACCTGTTCCAATGGTGGAACCTCATCCGCTTCCTCTGGTCAGCTTGCTTTCTCCTCAACTCTGTTCCGGCAGAAATATTATAGCTGATTTC
>Ga0247741_1002134_pt1 | contig 11039 bp, 4 predicted proteins | sample UWRJL213509R2_FD_180945 | JGI IMG/M metagenome (GOLD analysis project Ga0247741, IMG submission 180945) | Plant litter microbial communities from Arlington Agricultural Research Station in Wisconsin, United States - UWRJ-L213-509R-2 | ecosystem: Environmental > Terrestrial > Plant litter >...
CTATAATCACGGTTGCAAGTCATTGAAAAAGAGGGAGGATAATCTGAATCAACACACTCACTAGTGCCATCCCATAGAAACTAAACATTTGGGCGAAAATCAAGTCGGTGCATAGGGGCACAAGCCAGACTGTTGACTCACAAGGTGTTCACGAGCGACGTGATCATCATCGCACCGTATAACGAAGCGAATGTAACATTGATCTTCGGAGGGTAGTTGGGATGGGCAAATGGCCTGGGTTGCTCAACAGATGTGACTGAGCGCTGAGCGTGGTCGGCGAGGGGAATCATTGCGTCAGGAACTCACCACCCACCGTTCATTAAGTAGAAGTCTAAGTGCAGAAACGTCCGCCGGGCACTTACAGCATTGCTCCCACGGGGCGTGACGAATAATCAGGTCCACGTCCAATTCAGTTCCAACTCTGATACTAACCCATGGCTCACATCGATTTAGTTATCTCACGAACCACAGCACGTAATCGATTGTGAAATTATGACAATGGCTTAATCGCTGTATATGCCATTTTCTACGAACTTCGGAGAGGCAGTTGGCTTTATCGTCTTTATTTAAGGATTCCAGCTTATTCGTATCCCGGCACTGTTGGCGAGCCCAGGCCCCGAACGTCTAACAAACGTGGTCGCTGAATATGCTCCGGTGGAACCGCGTGCAATTGTATTCTATTCACACTAGGTAACGTAACCCCCGTGAACGCCGTTTTGCAACAATGTGCACCCATTCAGACCTGGCCACCTGCTCCGAACAGTCAAAACCCAGTACCCATTAAAACCCTTGGGAATAAGAGCTGTCGCGTTGAATTCGTAAATTCAACCAATTCTCTTTCGCCATTTGAAATTTCATTCATGACGTGATGAATGACCGTTACCTAGTCAGGTCCGTCAGGTTCGATGGGGGGTCCAGATCGGCGGCAGTTCCCAGCGTGTGGCGACCATGCTCCAATGAAAATAGTCAAAAGCCTGAAGTGCCTGAAGCATGCTCGCTCGCGTGGTGGCTGTGTGGCTCGGCAATCATTACCTTTTGACAGTGTACTTATTCTTGTCACCAATTGCTGCTATCTCAAGGAGCCCAAGCGTTCTTGTCTGTAGAATTTCGTATCTCCTGCGACCGCAAGACATGTGACCATTTCGTACCTGAACTTGCCTCCCTCCCGATACGAATAGCATATTGAATCCTTCTAATTCAATTTCTCGAAGAGAAATGTTTAGATGTAACCAAGATGTAACTGGAGACCAAATAAAATTCCGCGTCACCCCTACATTTCAAATGCACGACCGGTACTTCTCCAAGTTGTCCACTGACGCACGACATCTTGCCCACTTCTCCATATCTTTCTACCCAGCATAGTCTTCCGAAAGAGAAAGTGCGTGCGAAACACGAAAGGCACAATGGATTCAAGCAATAACTGCATACCATTCTTTTTCGTGACCTGAGAATGGTCTTGCTTCACATTGAATGGAAGCGCGAACCCCGCTTCGGTAAAAACAAAGGGCAATATTGTGGCCCGAATGTGCGAATATTACTCCAAAGCCTTACAAAATTCGGTGGAAGGATGAGGGGGCTCGTAGAAGTCTCAGGATTGTCAATAGCACCCGATTCATTTTTTCATGTATATACTTTGAATTTTTAGCATGCGGGCTTTCTCTAGTCGTCACAAGCTGTTCGGGCTGGCGCCTCTTACCCAACTTGGAATTGAGTGTAAGACGAACGAGCTGGATTTTATTTATACGAAGACGACTCAGCGAGTGATATGAATCGGAATGTCAGAGGAAGTATGAAGAGTACCTGCTAGATGCTTTCCGTCTGGATTATTGAAATTGACGTTGGATCATTTGAGAGCCAGAAAGTTATTTTGTGCATCGATGTACTTGAACCAGTATTCTAATGCACACCCTGGTACTTCTCCAAGCTTTTAACCAACGCACCCCACCTGCTCGTATTCCACTTTTCCATTTCCTTCCACTCCTTGGAATCAACACCGAGTATAGTCCTCCAGGACAAAAAGTGCGCGCAAACCACAAAGTCTGTCCACGAAATGATCTCACCCATCATGAATGGACCCGGATCCCCAACGGAACGACCTGCATTCTGGTACCATCCATGAACCTTCCACAAATCCTCCTCCGTCTTCGCTCGAATTATCTTCACCTCCTCAACGCTCGGAATGAGTTCCATAACGGTTAAACCCTTCCCAGGTACCTGGCGGGAACCCATATAATTTGCACTCGAATCATTGAGGTAAGCGAAGATATGCTTATACATGGCTGGCCACAAATCCCGCACTTGCGGCGTGAATGCGCTTTCGAACGAGGCTTGGAGGCCTTGAGTGCCATGTGGGAATACGGAGGGTGTCGATGGGTATGTTGCATCGAGATATGCGGCGATGGCGAACGAGTCCGATATGTATGACCCCGTGGAAGGATCGTATATGGCCAGAAGGGTGTAAAAGGGCGTCCCATCGGGTTTCGTGGACGTGGCGGGTATGCCATGTTTGAGGCAGTGAGGCGCGATTTCCGGGTACTCGAGCCATTCCGTTTTATAAGCGAGACCTTTATAGTTCAAGCAGAGTCTATCCTCGAATTTGAGTAACGCTGATTGTTTGGTGAGAGGGTCAATACGTACCTTGCCTTCCAAGTGTTCACATTCCAAGCGCTGCCTGGAACCTTTGATGCTATGTCGTACAGGATGATGGTCATGTTCACTAACGATGATCTGGACAGGAGTATCGACCTCAGAGGAGAGTGACCTGTTTATATAAACCGCATCGTATTATTCATTCGCAATGATTACACATTTCCTTTGTAATGATTTTTGGTAGTACTGAGCAACGTTCTCATCTGCTAGGATGAATCAGCGCCTAGCCTCCGGATAGATTTAAGAATGTTCTACTCATCGAAGTTGCGAACAGGGCTGCAGATGTTCCTGCCTGGCGTTCGAACGAAGCACGAATCCGCGTCACTTGCTAGGATTAGGTACGATTTATAACCTGAGTGTGCGAAGTCGTCGTCAGTCTTCCTCTTTCGGTGAGTGTATGAAAAAGCTCACAAACGCTATATCTCAGAATCTAAAAGTGACACAGAGGAGTGACTACTCTTTGTGTATGGATGTCTAGGATTCAGGGATATGTCAGACTGCACAAGGATAAGTTCACTTGCCCCCAAAAGGCCCTGACAGCGCAGATCCACAGTCCAAGATCACGGCTAGCTCATTCGCAGTCGGTCAAGTGGCACGTGAGACAAGGCGAATGGTTTGATAGGCCTTGGTGAATCTGTTGGTCCATAAAAATATAAAATGGCGGGCTGTCCTTGAGGAACATGTGGTCAATTATCGAGCAATATGCGACTGAGAAGAGAAATTCGTTACCAGATGCACGGCAGGAGTCTAGAGGCTAGCGGCAGCGTATCGTACAACCCCATCCATTACCATCTGCTGGAGAAATTATTGCAAAGTGAATTCAAAGGAGGCGGAAGAAGCCATACTGGATGAGACGCTCACCTCCACCCAAATCAAAGTGCTACAAAAGGAGCCTAGCGATGATCACGTTCACCGAAACGCCGAATGGCAGATAATGTTGGGCGATGTATGAAAAGGTACCTTTGAGACAGCGGAACGGCGTAATCATGTACGGACGTAGTCCAAAAACGAGAGCAGTGCGTTGAGGTTGGCAACGTTGGGTATACAGTTCGTTCATGAAGCGACATAGAAATGAAGACGTCACATAAGCAAAAAGTGGTCAGCATAACGGTGTGGAGTTATACAAGGCTGACCTATAAGGGGGCATATGAATAGCGTAGGGGCCGTCCATGTTAAACGTACGACGAGTTGAATGGTATTGGCCGAACGAACGAGACGAGGTGGGTACCAGATCATTTGGTTGAGGATCCAGTCGACGAGGGAAATATATCAACCTTTGGAGTTTCGCCAGGCATTGTCCTATAAGAACGAGTGGATCAGACGTCAACTATGTGGTGATAGCGAGCCAATAACGGACAGGCGGACTAAAAACCCCTTCGGGATAAATTATACATGGTCCAGCATCTCATTTCCCCGAAGAGGAAAAGTTACTACTGGACGGAGTTGGGCTTAACCCTGACTAGAAGGGGTTTTGGTCGTATATGGTTTCAGTCCCTTTACGAGTGGTTCGCAGAGTTGTCTTGAGTATTCAGTCCGACGTGAGAGGTGCTCCTCCTGTCCTAGGAACCTAATAACACAGCAGATCAGCCTAATCATGGTATGGACGATGTAGAGGCTGGGAGAATACGAATATTCTCGCTGACACAGATGAGGAAGGCGCAAGGGGCCGACTCGGAACAGGAGGACTGGAAAAGATTTGAGGAAGAAGAAAACCACATACAAGGTAGGAATATCCCGCATTCAACTTCAAAGTATAAGTCTTGTGAGACGTCTTGATAATCCTATCAATGACAGTGAACAGTTCGATGTCACTGCGACAATAGACCACAACGAGCGACACACCAAATGTCCTGTACGAGCATACACCCACTGAAGTGGTGGTAAGGGGTTCCAGGGATTCCCTCCGCATATCCACAACTCTTTCACGTAGAAGCGACAGCCCACGACGGTGGAGCCAGAAATAAATGGCAGTACGCGCAGTTCATTTCTGGTCAATCAAACGAGCATTGAGAGGAAAGTTAGAAGGTGCGTTGGGATGTTTAAAGCAGGTGTTTGATAGCATGAAGTGGACGTAAATTCCTCGACGGGATGTACAGGACTGTGGGACGAATAGATTATGGACCTCAGATCAGTCATGCTAGGTGGGCGAGCAGATACGGCATACCTAGATATGGTATAATTCCACTTGGCACCCAGCGCACAACATAAGCTTATGTATAATCGAGAGGTGCTGGAAGGAATGAAGCTAAGGAACGCCCTTTCTTTGGCTCTGGAGATCGATGATTGCAGTGTGCTCGACGAGGTCGCTGGAGAAGCATAGACCATAGACCTAAACGATCCCCAGATCTGAACCAAATCTTGCCAGCGATGTGAGAACAGCGGAGCTTTAATGCGGCAAAATCCGAATCGTTTGATCTCCATCTCTACCACGAATTATCATTGACTCACTCTTCATATATCATAGAGCATCTTATCTTGGATTTGTTCAGTTCGCCTCTCTCGTCCAGATCTCTGCTATCGCTTGAGAATGCCTGTCTACCGACTTTGTTCCTTTCGATAAACCTGCTTCCATGAGCAGGTGTGGTTCACATTCCCACTGCCATCACTTGGTGAAATTTCCCTGCTGTACTGTTGTGGACATCGCAGACGATGGATTTGCTGTATTGCATTGGCCAGGTTGCGTCCCGCGCCCGAACCTACGCTTTCCAGAGCTGAAACCCTTTTTCTGCGACGCTTTCTGGTCAAACCACTGATAATACCAGTTGGATGGAACACTCTTGGATGAAGGGCTGACGTTTTGTTCTACACCTTGATACGTGAAGGCATCCACGAGGCAATGTCATTCGCCCCAGGTCGAATTTTCATGGTCCTTCCGAAAGTGTACTGCACATTTATAAGGTATTGATGAGCCAGTGGCTCCTGTTTTCTATGTAAAGACGAGACAATACCCGGCCTGGTATTCCATGCATCAACCAACGAGTCGTCGGAAGCCTAATCCATTCTTGGTGAGTTCCTCCTTAGTGGCGATAGTATTAGACAGTAGCTGACGTTGAATCCAGGTTTCTTCTCATGGCTCTGGATGCACCCCCATCTGAGTCAATAACGCCAGCTGAATCTTTCGTCTCAGATTCCACCGCAACGATGGTGTTGGCTAAAACCAAACCATGCGCTTTAGTCAAATTATCCCTTGTTTCACGTCTCTCCTTCCCTGAGCATTCCAGTCTCCAGGTGCCTGTGTGCAGGTGCAGCTGTCGCAATCATCACAAGCCGTTCTGTCCCTGCGCTAAAGCTACGTATAATCTATGCGCCGGCCGCCTGGATCTCTCCGAATAACCAGCGATCACCTACACAACCTTGCAACGTTTCCGCACGGCTACTTAATCTACACATCGAGGTCGCAAATACCCATGTTTCCCCACGACGACATCTCTCAGTACCCGGTTACGCTCCCTGAGCCGATCACACCAATCGCCAACCCCAACCCCAACCATCCTCCTCAAGTTCATGTTACGTTTGCCACGATGTATGGCGTGACGATGATCGCGTGCATCGTCAACAATTTGTGGGTCTTCTGTCCGACTTCAGGATCTACGTCTAAATTTTGATATACATGAAATCCAGTTTCTATGGTACATCAGCAAACCTGCATTTTAGTTCCCAAGTTTCTTGTGTTTTCTTGTGTTTCCGTGTTTCCGGAAACACAGAAACACGGCAACATGGAAAATATGTTACAATTACATTAGAAGTAAATAACAATCAGCCACTGGACATTTGTGTTTCCCAGCGAAAAGGTCGTAGTTGCCGTGTTTCCCAGTTTCTTGTGTTTCCGCATGTTTTGGTGTTGCGCAACACACGGAAACTAGGTTGCAGGATTCCTGATGCTATAGCATTAGTAAGTGCCTCCAATCGGACTTGCCGTTTTTTTACTAAGTTGCCATCGCTCCTAATCGAGTATATGGTTCTAAACTATTTCAGGAGACACGCAAGGAGTGATACTATGACGATCAAAGTGACAGTCTCCACTCTTGGGAGGTTGCAAATATAAGGCATGGATCTACACTCCTGACACGCTCCCTCAGTTTTCTAGCAACCTTACAGACTGTATTCTCAAACCACCAAATCTACGATATGTTTATCACCAGGCTTGGAAAAAGGGGTCTCTTGGATAAAATTGTCATGTGCGTGAGCTTCCTCTTGTTCGCCTTGTCGGACCCTCATCGTGAATATTTTATAGCTCTGTGACAGTCCATGTATCCCCAATGCTTGCATGAATCTGCTAATACTGTGGGTGATGATTAGGGAAAATATTTCTGCACCGTGAGTTTCGAATACTTCAACCCGAGACGAGCTCTGACCTCGTAATCAGTTTTTCACTGCTTTCATCGCGCAACTGTATTTTCGATATGCTGTTCTTGGATATAAACCCACTGAAAATTATTTTCCGTTAGCTTTTGCTGCAGTCGTATCTGGTCAATCATCGATCGGGATTGAAGAGGTGAGCGTTCAGCTCCAGTATCTTCCCGAATAGATTCAGGTTGACAAATTCTCAATTGGATGTAGGACCAATTCAATGATTAACCATCTAATCTTGTATGCGATCAATCGCGCCATTGCGACGAGGTCAGCTACCTTGGGAATTATGAACTCTGTCCTAGTTTTCACATCCACTAAGTTTATGTGCAGCCCTCAGCGCTGTCCTAGTATGTTTTATCTCAATTTACTTATTGATGCATCGCTGATGAGAGTAATCAATGTACAGTTCGACTTCGTGAACGGAACTTTGTACTTGTACGTCGTCCATTCTCCCATACTTGTCTCCCACACGCATCTCGCTTTTAGCGTGATCCCCATGTCAGCGAATACACACAGTGAGTCCTGTTTATCTCTTTTGTACCAGAGCCCCAGGAAATGACAACCTGCTGTATCTAGTCTATGTGATCTGCGTCGTCAGCATGTGACTACTCCCCATCAACCCCACGCTAATTTCAGCCTCTGATATTTGTTTAAATTTTCACCTTAACATCCCGAGAAGGACTTCGTGAGCGGGTAGAAGTGGAGGATATATTCGTTCTCCCCGAATTAGGTTTGAGCCCTACACACTCAAGCTCGAATGCGATTGTTAGCCATTCGGAACGGGAAGCAGATAAGGTCAGTTATATACGTCCATTACCACTATACCTGTTGGAAATGTAATCAGGCATCGGACTCGGCATGATTAGTTATCTACTTATTAATTTCATTCTTATACGAGTCAGTACATAGCACGTAGGATATCTCTAGAATACTGTAGATACACGGCAGTAGAGTATATAAGGTGTATGTAGCTACCGTAAAATATTCATCCCACTTCACAGAGTCCACTGCGCTATCCCAACAATACCTCGATAGTCCCTGTTCACCTTGTATTCAGAGCGACAGACACCACGTATAAGCCACTGAGATTAGGGTGTTTCAATTGGGATGCATTGAGAGCTATTTTATTACCAGATGAATGAATAAATCTCCGTAGATAACAGACGTTCCTTATTGGGTCTTTGCCATTCTCTACTCCTATCTTCCAGAATGCATGAATTTATACTACACAAGAGCCAGCATACTGGCCATCTGAGGAGGCTTCTGGCTTGGCCTGGCGGAGTGCAATGGAGGGACGATTCGATGACGGGTCTTTGAGGAGAGCCGAGATTGCGATCTTGTTTGATTGACCCTTTTATTGAGTTCTTCTGGCTTCCACTTCAGGACGGCTGTCTTATTCACTCTCCAGCTACCGTCGCTTTGATCGACATTAAATCAATCGGTGGAGATATAAGGATTATTCGTCGAGGGAAAGAATGTTCGAGGTTGGGAAATATATCAGATTTGCGTTCTTGGATAAGATCAAATTTTCAGTGCCTTCACCAGCTCTAAGGTCTCTATATTGTACTCCAACTTCTAAGACCCAATCATTTTATCAATCAGAATGAACCTCTGTAGTAGTCTCATTTACTGGCACTCCCTACTGTAGGTTGATTATGTGGGCGTCGTGGGTTCTGTTTACATCTCAGTACGCACAGACCAGGTTGGTGTTGATGCAAATGAGTGCTAGTGAGTCTCCGACTCTCAATTTTAATATATTTGTCACTCTATTGAATGTCCTATGATGCTCGGACATGGCTTATGTACGTTCATCATCCGCGCTCGCTGCTTTGACGCAGAACGATCTCTTCAACGGATTTCTTTTTAGCGATAATGGCGAGTTTTTTCAGATGTAGACCAGTGATGAACTTGAAGGGATGACGTCTTCCACTCGCTACACTGCAGTCACTGCCAACGGCTGCTCCTGGTCTCAAATTCTCAATCTCTCGCTATGCCTCTTGCCCATGAATTTCAATGATACCTAATCGAATGAATAATAATCATAACCTCAAATTGCAGTCGATAAATTGGCTGTCTGCGCTGCGCGGCACAAATCGACTGGGGCTGCTCCTTCACAATCAATCAATACTCCTCTGTAAAAAATATCTAGGAATCTTCTTCTTCTCCCTGCTCTCCAAGTATGGAAGTCTATACTGAAATAAATGTGACGGAGCGGCTAGGTCTGCGGCAACGTCATCCATCCTCACCCGAGCGCATCCAGCCCAAAACACAATTTTCAGGCATCGAATTTCTTCCCAAACGATACAAAACTGTAAACTGCATCTATAGGGCAACTAATGAGCCCATAGCTGCAGATCGATGCTGGGGCAGCTCATCGCCATTGTCGAGCTCATGTTGCTATCGCCTGCCTGCGGCTAGGCATAAGCGACCGGGTGGCACAAACTCAATGACATTACCTTGAGGTGATAGACAGGGAAAGACTACCCTAGGACTCTCATTTCGTCGCGTTCGCGTAAAATCAAGTTTTGCTTCACTTCTTTCAAAAGAGCTATTCCATACTGACTTTACAGAATTCGGAGAAACCCGATGGGCGAGAGAATATCCAGCGAGGTGCTCTGCTGCATCTATTGCTCAACTCCTCGTCTTCTGGCTTGGCATCATCCGCGTAGATGGGCTAGCATTTTGGCATTCATTTGCGTGATCACCAGATGAATCGACGAGTCAATATACCAGCGGATCATATGTACTGCAGAGTCAGTGATGTGAGAGGATGTGAGGGTTGCGTGCCCTCCTGGCGGTTACTTCCTAAGATCCCCGAATGCCATCCTGGTGAATTTTTAGGTGTCCTGCAGTTCACCATACGAATATCACACCTCCTCATCCGAACATTCGAGTATCCATGGGGTTGATTTACCGTCCAGTTAATTCACCCTAGATCAAGTTTCCCGCTAATGATACAAATGTGTCGGTTTCCGATCTCAGACTGAGATAAATGTGGGAAGCAGCTCCGGTGTACTGAGGTATAAATAGTGGCCGACAATGATTCGAAAGCCTCAAGCTGCGCTTCCAATCTATCCAGTGCTGGTCACACAGTAAGCCATGCACCCCAATCACCCGTTCCCAATTTCTGACACGCCATTCTCAGCATCACAAATACTCAAACCCAATCCAATTTCAAATATTCCACCATGCAGTTGTCCATGATCATTTTAACTGCCGTGCTCGCTTCCACAAGCGCCCTCGCTGCCCCCCCAGCCTATGAGTACGGTCGTTCCGTGGAGCCAGTCTATAACCTTATCTAGTACGTATATGTCGGAAACCCGTGGGATGCCTGATTAGCCAAGCCTATGATCTCGCTTAATCAGGCCCGAAATCGGCGCCTGCTCAGACCGCATCAGGGAGCCTCGCTTAGCCGTTAAGATTAAGGCTGACCAGGGTCGGGATTCCCTAATTAGATGAGCCTGTAGGAATGAGGGAAAGATTCTCCAAATCATGACGTCGTACTATAGATTGCTGGGTACGGACTGACCTCAAATAAAAGTGTAGAAAAATATCTGGTCTACCATATCTGATGGTAAAATGCTCAGCGCTTACTCGACGCATGTCAGGCGCAGGTACCCAATGTTGGTAGAGGTGAGCGCGGGAACGCGCTGTGCACAGCCACATTGGCGCTCTGTGCACGCGATTGATGTGCAGACGGCACCGTGCATCTACTCAACCTTGAAGCGGTGTTTCTAGAATAAATTCAGTGTCCAGTATGTACTTGAATAAACAGTATTGTAGAAATTTCACCGAAATGGGTTGTTAAATGGCAAGGTGTAACTGTAGAGGCAGGGAGCCGCCTCATCTCGTGTGGCTGGCCATAGTGTACTTTAACTCCTGCTTAAAACCGTCTAAATACATATGAGATAACACAACAACATGTTTTGATGTCTATGGGTGAATGGTACATCGTGCTGCGCATATTCATGGCAACACAGCCACATGTGTAGCGCCCAAATGGTTGTTCTCGTAAAATATACAACTCTGAGACACCC
>Ga0247741_1002135_pt1 | contig 11038 bp, 7 predicted proteins | sample UWRJL213509R2_FD_180945 | JGI IMG/M metagenome (GOLD analysis project Ga0247741, IMG submission 180945) | Plant litter microbial communities from Arlington Agricultural Research Station in Wisconsin, United States - UWRJ-L213-509R-2 | ecosystem: Environmental > Terrestrial > Plant litter >...
AATGGTAAGCGTCTGCGCTGGTGCCGTAGCCCACGATTTCAGCAATGGGTTTGGCACCGCGAGCTAGCGCGTGCTCCAAAGATTCAATCACCAAAATACCTGCACCTTCACCCATCACAAAACCATCGCGGTCGCGGTCGAACGGACGCGATGCTCGCTCCGGCTGATCATTGAAGTTGGTGGAGAGTGCGCGCGCCGCCGCAAATCCACCGAGGCTCACAGGGTGAATAGTCGCTTCTGCGCCGCCGCAGATTGCAATATCCACCTCGCCGGCTTGAATCATGCGTGCCGCATCGCCGATTGCCTGAATGCCAGCTGCGCACGCAGTAACGGGCGCGCCAAGAGGGCCTTTGAATCCGTATTTGATGGAGACATGACCTGCCGCTAGGTTGACCAAAAACGAGGGGATCGTAAACGGCGATAAACGTTTTACACCGCGCGTATCCACCGTTCGCACCGCATCGGCGATGGCGGGAAAGCCGCCGACGCCAGAGGCAATGATGGTGGCGGTGCGCTCTTGTTCTTCATCAGTTTGCGGCTGCCAATTGGCTTCTTTTAGCGCTTCTTGTGTCGCGGCAAGGGCCAGTAAAATGAAGCGATCCATTTTGCGCTGGTCTTTCGTTGAGACTACAGCGTCCGCATCCAAACCGCCTTCGGCATCTTCACTAATATCAGGCACTACACCGGCTACTTTCGCTGGCAAATCGGCATACAGCTCTGCATCCAACTGCCGCAAGCCAGATTTTCCAGCCAGCAATCTTTGCCACACCAGATTTACGCCGCTCCCCAAAGGCGAGGCTATTCCCATACCGGTGATAACGATGCGACGACGTGCGTTCTGGTTACTCATAGCAATTACTCATTTTTTGATGACAATCATAATGTATAAATTATATGATGGTCGTCATGTATAGTGTCAACGTTTATTTTGTTAGGTGATGCCAATGTTTACCGTGGCAGACTGAGATTAGAGATGAATTATGAAAGTCAGTAGAGCGCAAGCGGCGGAAACGCGTGAAAAAATCCTTAACCATGCGGCGCGTATGTATCGCGAAAAAGGTTTTGATGGCATAGGCATAGCCGACTTAATGAAGTCTGCTGGCTTAACGCACGGCGGTTTTTACGGGCATTTTTCCTCAAAGGAAGATTTAATGGCGCAGGCTTGCACACGCGCGGCTGACGATCTCTTAACGCGCGGTTATGAGCGGCGAGCGGAACACGGTGACGATACCTTCAGAGCATTTATTGAATATTATTTATCGCGCGAGCACCGCGACAATAGCGGTAGCGGTTGTTTGATGGCCGCGCTCGGCGCAGATGCTGCGCGCCAAACACCAAAAGTTCGCAGTGTATTCACTGAAAATGCGCAGCGCATGTTGCATGCGATGATGGCGTTGTTAAAAGGCAGGGTTAAACCTGAGGATGCGCGCGCAAAAGCGCTGGTAACTTTGGCAACCTTGGTAGGTGCGCAAATTATTGCGCGCGCCGTAGATGACGAACAAGTATCGCAAGATGTTTTGCGCAGCGTTGCTGAATCCTTACTGGAAACAAAACATTAATCTGCGAATTTTTTTTACGCCAAAGTTTTTATGCGCGAGTCAAACATTTAATAGCGATTGCCGCCGCAGACGTGCGATTTTCCACACTGAGTTTTCGAAAGATTTGTTCGAGATGTTTATTCACTGTGCGCGGGCTCATCTCCAAAATTTGGCCAATTTCGCGATTGGTTTTTCCATTGGCAATCCACAAAAGTACATCGGCTTCGCGGCCAGTTACACCAAACTGTTCTTTCAATGCGTGAGTATCATCCGCAGGTTTATGCGGGTTGGACAATCGCAATAAATATTCGCGGCTATCAATAAAATTAAGCATTTCTATGCTGAGTGGATGAACCAACTGCGGCAATTTTAAATGATGGCCGGTTTCTGGTTTGTGTTTAAGCCAATCCATTAACAGCGACGGCAAGCGCGAAATTAACGGATCAATTCCCGTTTCACTTTCTGCAGCATCCAATAATTGATTCACTTGCGGCGTGGCCCACAATAATTGGCCGTATAAATCCACCGTAAATAAATATTGCCCCGCTGTATCCAATGCCATGCGCGCACTTTGGGTCATACGCGCGTTGCTTAAGTGGACACGCATGCGTGCAATTAGCTCATCGGCGTTAATCGGTTTAGTTACGTAATCCACGCCGCCAGCAGTGAGCCCCATTACCACGTGTTCGGTATCGCTGAGGCCGGTCATAAAAATAATCGGCACATCAATTAATTGTGGATTGAGTTTTAATTGTTTGCAGGTTTCAAAGCCATCCATATTCGGCATGATGGCATCGAGCAAAATAATATCGGGCTTGATGTTTTTGGTAATAGTTAAAGCTTGCGAACCTTCAAGCGCAACCAATACGGTAAAACCACCTTCTTCCAGCACGTCATTAAGCATATGAATGCTTTCAATACTATCGTCAATAACCAGGACTACATTGCGTTGCTGTTTAGTATTCATTCCACATTACTCTAGGTTCATTGCTGCTCTAGTTTTGCTTTCTTATCTTTTTTTAAGTTTTTATAGTCAATTTGTTTTTTCTTCAAATTCTTCGTCTACCCATTTAATAATCTTTTCAAATTGAAAATGGTTTGTAAGCGCCTTTAACTGTTGTATAAATTCAGGCGTTGCCAAATTTTCTCGTTCAAGGTAATCGATTTTTTCTAATAAGCCTTTTTTATGGCCAATGCTAGCAAGGTGCGAAATATCATCCAAATGTTCATCTGCCGGTAATTCTAATGAATGAATTTTATTGGGCGATAACTGAATAGGCGGAGCTGTAATTTCTTGCTCGTAACGCCAATTTAAATTGAGCAATTGTTGAATTCGATCAAGCAGCGCTTGCAGTCGCACCGGCTTGGTAATGTAAGCATCATGAAGCAAAGGCGAATCCTGCGATTGCGGTTCGTTACGGCCTTCACTGGCATCTGCAGAGACCATAATAATCGGTGAATTGTATTGTGCTTCGCGTAATTTTTTTGCGAGTCCCCAACCGTCCAGTGCTGGCATGGACACGTCCAACATAATTAAATCTGGGCGATTATTATTCTGTGTTTCCTGTTCTAAAATTTCCACTGCATTAAGTGGATTATCCACTTCAATTAATTTGAACCCGAGTGGCAGTAATAGAGTGTGCATCAATTGACGATGAGTTTGTTCATCGTCCACTAACATTATTGTGCGCACTTTACCTTCATAGCCATAAATAGTCTGTACCGGCGCGCGCAAAGGTTCAGCGATTGGATTAACGATGCTGGGCAGCATTAAACTTGCTTTAAAGGTACTGCCTTCACCCGGCGAACTTTTAACCGCAATATCGCCACCCATAATTTCAGTAAGCAATCGGGTGATAGTTAAACCCAAGCCCGTGCCTGTTGCAGTGGAACCAGGGCGGCGCACCCGTTCAAAGGGCCGAAAAATGCGCTCCATATTTTCTTGAGCAATACCTTCGCCGGTATCTATAACCGTAAACTCTGCAACCTGACTACGATAGCGCAATTTAAAAAACACACTGCCGCGCTCGGTGTATTTAATCGCGTTGGATATCAAATTAATTAAAATCTGGCGTAGGCGTTTTTCATCGGTGCGAATAAATTCTGGCAGGCGATCATTACACTCATAAATAAATTGCAAGCCTTTACCTTCAGCTTGCAAGCGAAACATATTGACGAGTTGATCCATTAACAGCGGTAAACGAACCTGATCCTTATGCAAATCAAATTTACCCGCCTCGATTTTGGAAATATCCAATAAGCCTTCAATTAAATCTGCAAGGTGTTCACTGCTACGACGAATAACACCCAAAGCTTCTTTGCGATGTGCAGGCATGCCAGGGTCTTTCTCCAACAATTGTGCATAACCTAAAACTGCATTGAGTGGCGAACGCAATTCATGACTGATACCGGTTAAATAACGGCTCTTGGCTTGGTTGGCTGCTTCGGCTTGTTCTTTGGCAAGTTGTAAGGCTTTATCGGTACGGTCATGCGCTTCGATTTCTTCCATCAGCAAACGCGTTTGGCGTTGCGATTCCTCTTGCGCAACGTGACGGCTTTCGTGCGCTAGCACAAACAACCAACTGACTACGCCAGTGATAATTACCAATAAGAAAAATACTTTCCATAAAGTGTTTTCCAATAACAATGCGGTATTGCTATCGTGAATCGGCGTTTGAAAATAAATTAACGAAAGTAATAATGCGGAAAGCCCGTTGATGACTAAAACCAAACCTAAAAATTGTCCAACCTGTGAAGTGATTTTTGAGGTAATAAATTTGGGTAGAAACAAGGTGAAAAATTGCTGCAATTGTTCGCGATAATTCGCGCCGGGTTTGCAGTAATCGTGGCAGCGCGCATCCAGCGAGCAACAGAGCGAACAAATATCGCCACCGTATGCGGGACAGTAGGTCACGTCTTCATGTTCAAATTTGTGTTCGCAGATACAGCAGGTCACCGTGCTGTAAGAATCGTGAGTGTGAAGATATTTTACTGCCGGGCTAGGGCGTGCAATGTAGTAACGCCCTTTAGTTGCAACTGCAATCAAAGGTGCTGTGATTAATGCGCAGGCGAGCGCGATAAAATGTGAAAGAGCTGCTGCAATTTCTCCGAAGAAACCAGCGTGAGAAATTATCCCGATGACCGATGCTAATAACATTGCACCAAAGCCGACTGGATTAATATCGTAAAGATGCGCACGTTTAAATTCGATATGTTTTGGGCTTAATCCAAGCGGTTTGTTAATCACTAAATCCGCCACGAGCGCACCTAACCATGCGACGGCGACAATGCCGTAATATCCCAGTGTTTGTTCCAATGCGCGATACACGCCCAACTCCATCAACAACAGTGCAATCGCAACATTAAATACTAACCACACAACGCGGCCAGGGTGACTGTGTGTTAAGCGTGAGAAAAAATTTGACCAAGCAATTGATCCTGCATAAGCATTGGTCACATTAATTTTTAATTGGCTGAGAATTACAAAAATTCCCGCGAAGGCGAGGGCGACTTGCGGTGAATGTGTGAGGTAGCCAAACGCAACCATATACATGCGTGTTGGGTCTGCAGCTTCGTTGTTGGGCACGCCGTGATTAAGTGCGAGTACGGCGAGGAATGATCCGGCCATAATTTTTATTGCGCCGATAATAATCCAGCCCGGCCCACCTGCAATGAGCGCCGCCCACCAACGCAACTCCTTACCTTTTTTTGCAGGTGGTAAAAAACGCAGGAAGTCTACCTGTTCGCCAATTTGCGCAATTAGTGAAAATACCACGGCGGATGCTGCACCAAAAAATAAAATTGTCGTGCCTTGTTGCGTTGTCGTGTTTTGCATATTACCGGAGAAGCTTGTCCAGTTTTCAACGGCGCTCGCATCGGTGTAAATAATAAAAACGAATGGGATGAGCTGCAAAATAATCCACAGCGGTTGGCTCCATAATTGGAAGCGGCTGATCACAGTTATACCGTGAGTTACTAGAGGAATTATCGCAATCGAACTTAATAAATATCCCCAAGCCAGTGGAATATGAAATAAAAGTTCGAGCGCCATCGCCATGATGGCGGCTTCGAGCGCGAAAAAAATAAAAGTGAAGGATGCGTAAATTAACGAAGTAATCGTAGAGCCAATGTAACCGAAGCCCGCGCCGCGTGTAAGCAAGTCAATATCCACACCGTATTTTGCGGCGTAGTAACTGATGGGAATTGCGGTTAAAAAAATAATAAAACTAACGACACAAATTGCAGCAATCGCATTGCCAAAACCATAGTGCAACGTAATTGCACCGCCGATAGCTTCCAGCGCGAGAAATGAAATTGCTCCAAGAGCAGTTGTAGCTACACGAGCATTAGACCAGCGCCGCGCACTTTTTGCGGTGAAGCGTAATGCGTAGTCTTCCAGCGTTTGGTTTGCAACCCACTGGTTATAGTTGCGCCTCACGCGAAAGATATGTTGTTTTGCGGCCATGCGTTGCTCTTACTATTGAGCGAAAAATAATCGCTCGTGTTAAAGGATAAGTCTCTTTTCGTAACTCCTATCTAAAGCGTGTCCAATGTTGTTGCTTTAATTGTTGTGCTGTGTGACCAAAGTCGGTGCCCGGGGTAGTCATTGAGTATTTATTTGGTGCGAATTTTTTATAACCATAATTTTCTATCTGCTACATGCACCTGAAAAATCGAATTATCTGCACGCTAAAAATTTTACATCTGCTCCTCGTAATAATTCTCTTTCAATTCCCGTACCACAACCTAAGTGCCAAATCGCCTCTTCCTTCCTTAATACATAAGTGAAAATACGGACACACAGGCTAATCAGCTATGCGTTAAATGACGTAGGGCTATGCGCTATTTATCGAATGGGTGGAACGCAGTGATATGCGTAGATTGCGAGCTGTAGGCAAAGATCATTTCCCCTGGAAAGATTTTTCCGCGGTTACGCATTCACGTACTCAATCACGTATGAAAAATTTAATTTTGAGGATAGACCATGAAGACATTATTTTTTAATGGCACCATACCTGAAAGCGCGAGTGCAAAAAAGCATTCGCTCGCTAAATCACTCAGCTGGAAAACATGCTTATTAACCTTGGCCGCTTCATTTGCATTTAGTGCCGCGCACGCTGCGGACTCAGTGAATACTACCGGTCTTGCCGTTACCGACAAAACCGTGAAGGTCGGCATTTTACACTCAGCTACCGGCACCATGGCAATCAGCGAGACTGGTTCAATTCAGGCGGAAAAACTAGCCATAGAACAAATCAACGCCATGGGCGGTGTGCTCGGCAGAAAAATTGAATTTATTCAGGAAGACGGTGCGAGCGATTGGCCGACCTTCGCAGAAAAATCCAAAAAATTATTGGTGAACGATAAAGTTGCTGCGGTTTTTGGTTGCTGGACATCCGCATCACGTAAAGCAGTATTGCCAGTGTTCGAACAATACAACGGCATGCTTTATTACCCCACTTTTTATGAAGGCCTTGAGCAATCACCTAACGTGATTTACACCGGTCAGGAAGCAACTCAACAAATTCTTGCGGGTATCGATTGGGTGACCAGCGCTAAAGGTGCAAAAACTTTTTACTTGCTCGGTTCAGATTATATCTGGCCACGCACATCCAACAAAATTGCGCGCAAGCATATTGAAATGAAAGGCTTGAAAGTTGTGGGTGAAGAATATTATCCACTCGGTCACACGCAATTTAACTCGGTAATTAACAAAATTAAATTGACCAAGCCAGATGTAATTTTTGCAAGTGTGGTAGGCGGTTCTAACGTTGCCTTCTACAAGCAATTAAAAGCAGCTGGTATCGATATGACCAAAGAAAAACCATTGCTATTAACCATCTCGGTAACTGAAGACGAAGTGCTCGGCATCGGCGGTGAGAATATGCAAGGTGCATTTGCATCCATGAAATATTTCCAAAGCTTAACCAACGACAACAACAAGAAATTTGTTGAAGCCTTTAAAGCGCGTTGGGGCAAAGACGTAGTAATCGGTGACGTAACTCAAGCCGCTTACCTCGGTGCATGGTTGTGGAAAGCGGCGGTAGAAAAAGCCGGTTCATTCGATATAGATAAGGTTCGTGCAGCATCGCCTGGCATTGAATTAAAAACTGCGCCAGAAGGCTATGTAAAAGTTCACCCCAATCATCACCTCTGGTCAAAAACACGTATAGGTCATGCGCGTCCAGATGGTCAATATGATGTGATTTTCGAAACTAAAGATTTGATCGAGCCAAATCCATTTCCTAAAGGTTATCAATAACCAAATCGAGTCACTCGCTTAAGCGAGTGACTCTTTTTCTTTCCAGGTTTTATTTTTGATCGTGGTTGTAAGAGGCTATTTTAACAAGGGGAAAACCATGTTTGCTGAATATAGCACCTCCGATTTGTTATCCATCTTTGCCATGCAAGGCGTAGCCGGATTAATTTTATTTTCTGTATTTGTATTAATGGCGCTGGGGCTCGCAATTATCTTCGGGCAGATGGGCGTAATTAATATGGCGCATGGGGAATTTATGATTCTCGGTGCTTACGTAACTTATTTAACATCCCATGTTTTTTCAACTTACCTTCCGAGTTTGTTTAGTTTTTATTTTATTCTCGCGATGATTCTCGCCTTCATTGCCGCAGGCGCCTTGGGCGCATTCGTGGAATGGGCAATCATTCGCCATCTTTATAATCGCCCACTCGATACATTGCTCGCTACCTGGGGATTAAGTTTAATTCTTCAACAAACTTATCGCAGCATTTTTGGTGCGCGTGAAGTAGGAGTAACTTTACCGGATTGGTTGATGGGTTCTGTGCATTTATCAGAAACAATTGAGCTACCGATTAACGGATTATTTGTCATGTTATTAGCGCTCGGCATTTCAACAGCAGTCGGTATTTTAATGTATCGCTCACGCTGGGGAATTCAAGTGCGCGCCGTTGTGCAAAATCGCCCCATGGCTGGTGCAGTAGGAATTAATACCGCGAAAGTAGACCGAATTACTTTTGCATTAGGTTGTGGAATTGCAGGCGTTGCGGGTAGTGCGTTCACCATGATTGGTTCTACTGGGCCAACATCAGGCCAGCTTTATATTGTAGATACTTTCCTCGTGGTTGTGTTCGGCGGCGCAACAAGTTTGCTCGGCACCATTGCATCTGCATTCAGTATTTCGCAAGCGCAATCGACAATGGAATTCTTTATGAGTGGTTCCATGGCGAAAGTTTTAACGCTCTTATTTGTGGTGCTCATCTTGATGTTGCGTCCGCAAGGTTTGTTCACGCTGAAAGTTCGTCGTTGAGGAGTACATCATGTCTTATCAAGGTATAGCATCGCTGTTTCCCAAAAAAGAAATTTCCGGTTTTGTGGTACTGGCAGTTTTATTAATCCTGGTGCTGCCTTTAACGCTGGATATTTTTCGCCTGAATTTAATTGGAAAATATTTAACCTACGCGTTCGTCGCCATTGGCTTGGTGTTGTGTTGGGGTTACGGAGGAATTTTAAGTTTGGGGCAGGGTGTATTTTTTGGTTTAGGTGGTTATTTAATGGCGATGTTTTTAAAACTTGAAGCATCCGATCCTATCACCACAAAAATTCAATCTACGCCCGGCATTCCAGATTTTATGGATTGGAACCAAATTACTGAATTACCGTTTTTCTGGAAACCTTTTTACAGTCTGCCGTTTACGATTGCTGCAATTATTATTTTACCGAGCATCATTGCTTACATTGTTGGTGCTGCAATGTTTAAGCGGCGTGTGGGTGGTGTTTACTTTGCAATTATTACGCAGGCGGTTGCCGCCATTCTCACCATTTTGATTATCGGCCAACAAGGATATACCGGCGGTGTGAATGGTATGACGGATTTACGTACACTGCTTGGTTGGGATATTCGTACGGATCACGCTAAATATATTCTCTATTATTTCTGCGTATTTATGTTGTTCATGTGTTTATTCGCCGCGCAGTTTGTTCGTAAAAGTAAATTTGGTCGACTGCTCGTTGCCATGCGCGATAAAGAAGATCGCGTACGTTTTTCTGGCTACGATGTTTCCAACTTTAAAATATTTGTGTTTTGTTTAGGTGCTGTGTTCGCATCAATCGGTGGCGCGATGTTTACCTTACAAGTTGGATTTATGTCGCCAACGCTAGTGGGAATTGTACCTTCAATTGAGATGGTAATTTTTTGCGCAGTAGGTGGACGCATGTCAATTATCGGCGCAGTTTATGGTGCGCTTTTGGTTAACTGGGCGAAATCCAGTCTCTCTGAAAGTTTTCCTGAGCTTTGGTTGTTTGCCTTGGGTGGTTTATTTATCGGCGTAGTCATGGCATTTCCAAATGGTATTGCGGGTTTATACAGTACTTATGCAGCGCCAAAAATTGACCAGTGGATTGCAAATTTCAAATCGCCAAAAAAAAACTTAATTGAATCCAAAAAGGCAGATGAGACAGAAAAACCGTTTGCTAAATCTGCAAACAAAACAGAAACAACTATTCCTTCATTAACCCAAGGAGTTCTCCATGAGTAACAACACAGATTTTTTGTTGGCGGTGGAAGGGCTCACTGTTTCTTTCGACGGGTTTAAAGCGGTAAACGACTTAACCTTTTATGTTGATGAAAATGAAATTCGCGTAATTATTGGCCCCAATGGCGCAGGTAAAACTACGGTGTTGGATTTGATTTGCGGCCGCACTAAAGCGACTGAAGGCTCAATTAAATTTCGCAACAAAGAACTCACCAAAATGAAGGAACACGATATTGTGAAGTCAGGTGTTGGGCGAAAGTTCCAAACACCATCCATTTATGGTGACTTAACAGTATTTGAAAATTTGGAGATTTCTTTTCCTCGTGGTCGTTCAGTTTTTGGTGCGCTCGCATTCAAACGCGATGCAGAAGTCATCAATAAAGTTTATGAAATTGCGGACATGATTTTTCTAACCGAGTTTTTGGACAAGCAAGCCGAACTTTTAAGTCACGGCCAAAAGCAGTGGTTGGAAATCGGCATGCTATTAATTCAAGACCCGGAATTGCTAATGCTGGATGAACCCGTAGCAGGAATGTCGGTAGGCGAGCGTCAACAAACTGCAGAATTATTGCGTCGAATTACAAAAGACCGTTCAGTAATAGTTATTGAACACGATATGCAATTCGTCGCGAAAATTGCCGACCGTGTGACCGTTTTGCATCAAGGAAAAATTCTTGCCGAAGGTTCAATCGACAAAGTAAAAGCTGATCCAAACGTAATTGAAGTTTATTTGGGGCATTAATCTTTCAACCCCACATGAGTTCTCCGAGGAAAATACTATGCTCTCAGTTTCCGATTACCGCGTATGTTACGGCCAAAGTGAAGTCTTACACGGATTAAATTTTAAAATTCAGCCTAACGAAATTGTCGCCATTATGGGCCGCAACGGCATGGGCAAAACGACGCTCATGAAATCTTTAATGGGCGTTATTCCCAGCTCGCAAGGCAGTGTAAAACTGGGCGATAAAGAAGTCAGTAATTTAAAAAGT
>Ga0247741_1002136_pt1 | contig 11035 bp, 8 predicted proteins | sample UWRJL213509R2_FD_180945 | JGI IMG/M metagenome (GOLD analysis project Ga0247741, IMG submission 180945) | Plant litter microbial communities from Arlington Agricultural Research Station in Wisconsin, United States - UWRJ-L213-509R-2 | ecosystem: Environmental > Terrestrial > Plant litter >...
ACCTCGGCGGCGGAACGTTCGACGTGTCGCTGCTCGAAGTGGGCAAGGACGACGACTTCTCCACCATCCAGGTGCGCTCGACCGCCGGAGACAACCGCCTCGGTGGCGACGACTGGGACCAGCGCGTCGTCGACTACCTGATCACCAAGTTCAAGGAGACCACGGGCGTCGACGTCTCCAACGACAAGATCGCCAAGCAGCGCCTGAAGGAAGCCGCCGAGCAGGCCAAGAAGGAACTCTCCTCCTCGACCAGCACGTCGATCCAGCTGCCGTACCTCTCGCTCACCGAGAACGGCCCCGCCAACCTCGACGAGACCCTGAGCCGCGCCAAGTTCGAAGAGCTCACCAAAGACCTGCTCGAGCGCACGCGTAAGCCGTTCCAGGACGTCATCAAGGAGGCCGGTGTTTCGGTCGCCGACGTCTCGCACGTCGTGCTCGTCGGTGGATCCACCCGTATGCCCGCCGTGGTCGACCTCGTCAAGAGCCTGACCGGCGGCAAGGAGCCGAACAAGGGCGTCAACCCCGACGAGGTCGTGGCCGTGGGCGCAGCCCTCCAGGCCGGCGTCCTCAAGGGCGAGCGCAAAGACGTTCTGCTCATCGACGTGACCCCCCTGAGCCTCGGTATCGAGACCAAGGGCGGCATCATGACCAAGCTGATCGAGCGCAACACCGCGATCCCGACCAAGCGCAGCGAGACCTTCACCACGGCCGACGACAACCAGCCGTCCGTGGCGATCCAGGTCTTCCAGGGCGAGCGCGACTTCACCCGCGACAACAAGAACCTCGGCACGTTCGAGCTTCAGGGCATCGCGCCGGCTCCCCGTGGAATCCCGCAGGTCGAGGTGACCTTCGACATCGACGCCAACGGCATCGTGCAGGTTCACGCGAAGGACAAGGGCACCGGCAAGGAGCAGTCGATCACCATCACCGGCGGATCGTCGCTCTCGAAGGACGACATCGAGCGCATGGTGCGCGAGGGCGAAGAGCACGCCGCAGAGGACAAGGCCCGCCGCGAGGCAGCCGAGATCCGCAACACTGCAGAGCAGCTCGCTTACTCGACCGACAAGCTGCTGGTCGACAACGCCGACAAGCTGCCCGACGACGTCAAGACCTCGGTTCAGGCCGACGTCGACGCCCTCAAGACCGCGCTCGCCGGAGACGACGAGGCGGCCGTGAAGAGCGCCTTCGACACGCTCGCCGAGAGCCAGTCGAAGATCGGCGAGGCCCTCTACGCGCAGAGCGAGACGGCGAACGCCACTCCCGGCGCCGACGAGACGCCCGAGGAGCCTGCATCGACGGGCAGCGACGAGGACATCGTCGACGCCGAGGTCGTTGAAGACGAGCCCGAGACCAAGAAGTAGGAAGACCCTCTATGTCTCCCGATAAGAAAAAGAGGGACGACAACGAGCAGCCGGAGGCCAACAAGGCCTCCGGCTCCCCGAAGTCGTCTGAAGAAACGCCCGTAGCGGAGGGCGAAGAGCTGGTCGTCGAGGATGTCGCGGTGGAAACCGAGACCCTCAGCGAGGAAGACGCAGCACTGCTCGACCTCGCCGCCGTCGACCTCGTCTCCGAGATGCGCAGCGACATGCTGCGCGCCCAGGCCGAGCTCGTCAACTTCCGCACGCGCGTCGAGCGTGACCGCGTCGCCAACCGCGAATCGGTCATCGCCGAGGTCATCCGTTCGCTTCTTCCCGCTCTCGACGACCTCACGCGCGCCGAGAAGCACGGCGACCTCGAGGGCAGCCCCCTCGAACTGGTCGCCGCGAAGATCCGTGGAGCGTTCGAACGCTACGGGCTGCGCTCGGTCGGCGAGAAGGGCGAGGTCTTCGACCCGCACTTCCACGAGGCCGTCGTGCAGCTGCCCACGGCGGGTGCCACCGCGCAGACCGTGGCCGACGTCATCGATCCCGGCTATGCCCTGGGCGACCGCCTCATCCGCGCCGCCAAGGTCGCAGTCTCCGTCCCCGAGTAGGCGCGCCCGATGGCAAGTCAGGACTGGTTCGATAAGGATTTCTACAAGATTCTCGGGGTGCCGAAAGACATCTCGCAGGCCGACTTGAAGAAGACCTATCGCAAGCTGGCCCGTCAGTACCACCCGGACTCCAACCCCGGTGACGCGAGGGCCGAGGCGAAGTTCAAGGAGATCAGCGAGGCCAACTCGGTGCTCTCCGACCCCGAAACCCGCAAAGAGTACGACCAGATCCGCGCCATGGGTTCTGGGGCGCGGTTCACCGCGCCCCAGCAGCCCGGCCAGGCTGGCGGCTTCGAGGACGTCTTCGGCGGCATGTTCGGACAGGGCGGCCGGCGCGGCAGCGCGCAGGGCACGAGCTTCGAAGACCTGCTCGGCGGCATGTTCGGCGGGCAGGACACCGGGTTCGGCTCGTCGACCGGCGGATTCCGCGGCGCCGGCGGTCCCACAAGGGGCCGCGACTTCAGCGCCACGACCACGCTCGATTTCCTCACCGCCATCCGCGGCGAGACGATCAAGCTGCAGCCCGCCGACGGACCCTCGATCAACGTCAAGGTGCCCGCCGGCGTCAGCGACGGCCAGAAGATCCGGCTCAAGGGCAAGGGCGAGCCCAGCCCCGACGGCGGTTCCGCGGGAGATCTCGTTCTCACGGTGACCGTGCGGCCGCATCCGGTATTCGAACGCGACGGCCTCAACCTGCGCGTCGACGTACCGGTGACCTTCGTCGAGGCGACTCTCGGAGCGACCATCGAGGTACCGACCCTCGGCGGCGACCCCGTGCGCCTCAGGGTCGCCCCGGGCACCCCCGGCGGACGTGTGCTGCGGGTCAAGGGCCGCGGCGTCACCACCGCCAAGGGATCGGGCGACTTGCTCGCCTCGGTGCAGATCGCCGTGCCGAGCCACCTCAGTGGCGACGCGCGCAGCCTGCTCGAGGCGTTCGCCGACGCCATGCCCGACGAGAACCCCCGCGCCGACCTGATCGCGAAAGCCCGGGGCTAATGGTCGACGAGAACTCCCCGGTCTTCGCGATCGCCGTCGCGGCGGAGCTCGCCGCGATGCATCCGCAGACTCTGCGGCAGTACGACCGTCTCGGGCTCGTGAGCCCGAGACGGACGGCGGGTAAGAGCCGCCGTTATTCCATGCGGGATGTCGTGCAGCTGCGGGAGATCGCGGCGCTCAGCGCCGAAGGCCTCAACCTCGAGGGGATCCGCCGCATTCTCGAGCTCGAAAACCAGGTGGCCGCGCTGTCGGGCCGCGTGCGCGATCTCGAGCACGCCCTCGCCGAGGAACTGCTCAACCGCTCCGGCCGCAGGGTGTTCGCCGCCGGAGCCGCCGGCGACGTCGTGTCGCTGCGTCCCGGCACCCGCGCGCACCGTGCCAACGAACTGGTGGTCTGGAGACCATGAACGACGAACGCCGAGAATTCAACTTCGACGAACTACGTCGTTACCCCGACGTCGAAGCCCCGAACCTGTTCGCCTTCGACCCGAGCGACAAGCTGATCCTCGCCGAGGCCGCCGAGGCGCTCGCCGTCTCGAAGCCCGGCCAGCTGGCCGTCATCGGCGACGACTACGGCGCGGTCACCCTCGGCGCCGCGTTCACCCACGGGCTCACGGGAATCCGCGTGCACCAGGACGCCCTGTCGGGCGAACTCGCACTCGGCTTCAACGCGCGCGAGGAGAACCTCGGCGACGTGTACTCCAACGAGGCCCTAGGCGAATCGCTGCTCGCCGGAGCCACCGTCGTGCTGCTGCAGCTGCCCCGGTCGCTCGAAGAGCTCGCCGACATCGCCGACGCGATCGCGCGCTACGCCGACCCGTCGGTCGTGGTCTACTCGGCCGGCCGGATCAAGCACATGACCCTCGCGATGAACGAGGTGTTCGCCAAGTACTTCGAGACCGTCGACGTGACCCGCGCCCAGCAGAAATCGCGCGGTCTCATCGCCCGCGGTCCGCGGCCGCTGACGGATGTCGCAGCACCGCGCAGCCAGTACCACGCCGATCTCGGCCTGCACGTCGTGGCCACCGGCTCGGTGTTCGCCGGAACCAAGGTCGACATCGGCACCCGCGCCCTGCTCGCCGTGCTCGACCAGATCGACCCGTCGGCCACGACCGCCATCGACCTGGGCGCCGGCACCGGCATCCTGGCCGCGACGCTGGCGAAGAAGCGGCCCGGCCTCGCCGTGATCGCGACCGACCAGTCGGCCGCTGCCGTGGCATCCGCCACCGCCACGATGAAGGCCAACGGCCTCGAGAACCAGGTCACCGTCGTACGCGACGACGGCCTCTCGAGCCAGCCCGACGAGAGCGCCGACGTGATCGTGGTGAACCCGCCGTTCCACATCGGCGGCGCCGTGCACGCGGGGGCGGCGATCAACCTGCTCTCCGACGTGTACCGGGTGCTCAAGCCGGGCGGCCAGCTGTGGGCCGTCTACAACACGCACCTGGCCTACCGCGCCGAGATGGGCCGCATGGTCGGCCCGACGACGCCCATCAGCCGAAACGACAAATTCACGGTCACCCTAGCCGAGAAACCGCTCACCGAGACCTGATTGAAAGCGCAGGAATCATGGCAAACCTCCAAGGTGCACCCGGCACCGACGAAGAAAACAAGACAGCGCTGCAGCGCTACGGCGTCGACCTGACGGCCATCGCGCGCAGCGGCAAACTCGACCCGGTCATCGGCCGCGACGCCGAGATCCGCCGTGTCAGCCAGGTGCTGACGAGGCGCACGAAGAACAACCCCGTGCTCATCGGCGAGCCCGGCGTCGGCAAGACGGCCGTGGTCGAAGGACTCGCCCAGCGCATCGTCGCGGGCGACGTCGCCGATTCGCTGAAGGGCAAGCGGCTCGTGTCGCTCGACCTCGCGGCCCTCGTGGCCGGTGCGAAGTACCGCGGCGAGTTCGAAGAGCGCCTCAAGGCGGTGTTGAGCGAGATCAACGCGGCCGACGGCGAGATCATCACCTTCATCGACGAGTTGCACACGCTGATGGGCGCCGGCGGCGGAGAGGGTTCCGTCGCGGCATCCAACATGCTCAAGCCCATGCTGGCCCGCGGCGAACTGCGCCTCATCGGCGCGACCACCCTCGACGAATACCGTCAGTACATCGAGAAGGACGCGGCGCTCGAGCGTCGGTTCCAGCAGGTGTTCGTCGGCGAGCCGAGCGTCGAAGACACCATCGCGATTCTGCGCGGACTGCGCGGACGCTACGAGGCCCACCACCAGATCACGATCGAAGACGGCGCGCTCGTCGCGGCCGCCGCGCTCTCGCACCGCTACATCTCGGGCCGCAAGCTGCCCGACAAGGCCATCGACCTCATCGACGAGGCGGCATCCCGGCTGCGCATGGAAATCGACTCGTCGCCCGTCGAGATCGACGAGCTGCGCCGCAGCGTCGACCGCCTCAAGCTCGAAGAGCTCGCTCTCAAGCGCGAGAAGGATGACGCGTCGAAGGCCCGGCTCGAGAAGCTGCGCAGCGACCTGCGCGAACGCGAGAAGACCCTCAAGGGCCTGCAGGCACGCTGGGAGACCGAGCGGGCCTCGATCAACCGGGTCGGCGAGCTCAAGAAGCGACTCGACAACCTCGAGACCGAATCCGACCGTGCCCAGCGCGAGGGCAACCTCGAGCGGGCGTCGCGCCTGCTGTACGGCGAGATCCCCGAGGTGAAGCGCGCGCTCGCCGAGGCGGAGAGCGCCGAGGAGAGCGGACCGCGCATGGTCAGCGAGCAGGTCACCGCCGAAGACATCGCCGAGGTCATCGCGGCCTGGACTGGGGTTCCGGTCGGCAAGTTGCTGCAGGGCGAGACCGAGCGGCTGCTGGGCCTCGAGGGCGAACTGGGCAAGCGGCTCATCGGCCAGAAAGACGCGGTGCGCGCGGTCAGCGAGGCCGTGCGGCGCACCCGCGCCGGCGTCTCCGACCCCGACCGCCCCACCGGGACGTTTATGTTCCTCGGCCCGACCGGCGTCGGAAAGACCGAGCTCGCGAAGGCGCTCGCCGAATACCTCTTCGACGACGAGAAGGCCCTCGTGCGCATCGACATGAGCGAGTACGGCGAGAAGTTCTCGGTCTCCCGTCTCGTCGGCGCCCCTCCCGGCTACATCGGCTACGAGCAGGGCGGCCAGCTCACCGAAGCGGTGCGCCGCCGTCCGTACTCGGTGATCCTGCTCGACGAGGTCGAGAAGGCGCACCCCGAGGTGTTCGACCTGCTGCTGCAGGTGCTCGACGACGGGCGCCTCACCGACGGCCAGGGCCGCACGGTCGACTTCCGCAACGTGATCCTCATCCTCACGTCGAACCTCGGCAGCCAGTACCTCGTCGACCAGACGCTCGACTGGGACACCAAGCAGGAGGCCGTGCAGGCGCTCGTGCGGCAGTCGTTCAAGCCGGAGTTTCTCAACCGTCTCGACGACATCGTCATCTTCTCGCCGCTGTCGGAGAACGAGCTCGCCCAGATCGTGGAGCTATACGTCGACCGTCTCGGCCGCCGGCTCGCCGACCGCCGCCTCGAGCTCGCGGTCACGCCGAACGCGCGCCTCTGGCTCGCCGAGCGCGGATACGACCCGATCTACGGAGCGCGGCCGCTGCGCCGCCTGATGCAGCACGAGATCGACGACAAGCTCGCGCGGTCGCTGCTCGCGGGCGACATCCGCGACGGCGACACAGTGCTGGTCGACATCGCGCCCGACGCCGAGGGCTTGAGCGTCTCGAAGGTGGAGCTGCCGGCCGAGCTGTAGGTGCGGGGCGGGCGCGGGCCGGCGCTGGGCGTCGGGCGGCGGCGTCGCCCGACCAGACCGCACCGGTCGCGCTGTCAAAAGTGACGAGCGCGCCCGAATGTTCGGCCGCGCCCGTCACATCTGGGCGCGCGAAGTTCTGAACGGTGGCCGCGCGACCCGATCGATGGGCGATGGCGCCGGCCCGCGTCATCCACCCGGCTTTTACGGCACGTGCCGCTCACCGACCCGCGCCGATTGCGCCGTTTGGGGCATCCGCCGCTCGAAACTGCCCCAAACGGCGCAACCCGCGTCGACCTGCTCTAGGAGCAACCCGGCGACCCGCAGCGCAACCGCCGGTCGCGCTGTCAAAAATGACGAGCGCGCTCGAATGTTCGGCCGCGCTTGTCAGATTTGGGCGCGCGATGTTGCGAGAGGGGCGCATCGGCCCCCGCCGCCGCAAGCCGCGCCTCGCTACGCCTCGCCGAGCCATCCCGGGCGCACGAAGCCCGTCTCGTAGGCGAACACCGCCGCCTGCACCCTGCTCTGCGTGTGCGTCTTCACCAAGATGTTGCTGAGGTGCGTCTTCACCGTGGCCTCGCTCAGAAACAGCTCGGCCGCGATGGCCGCGTTGCTCAGTCCGCGCGCGACGGCCTCGAGCACCTGCTGCTCGCGCTCGCTCAGCGCGGCGAGCAGTGCCCGGCCCGCTCCGGTGTCGCTGGGCGCGGCCGGATCGGCGCGCAACCGGTGCTCGAGCAGCGACCGCGTCATCGCCGGGTCGATCAGCGAGTCGCCGCGCATCGCTGCCCGCACCGAGGTAGCGAGCAGGTCTCCGCCCGCGTCCTTCAGCAGAAAGCCGCTCGCACCCGCGCGGATGCTGTCGAGCAGGTACTCCTCGTCGTCGAACGTGGTGATGACGACGACCGCTTTCGCGCTGCCGGCTGCGATGATGCGTCTCGTCGCCTCCACGCCGTTGAGCCGCGGCATCCGAACGTCCATCAAAACCACGTCGGGCCGCAACTGGGCGCACTTCGCCACCGCGTCTTCGCCGTCGACCGCCTCGTCGACGACCACGATGTCGGGTTCGCTGTCGAGCATCGTGCGCAGCCCGGCGCGCACGATCTGCTGGTCGTCGACGACGAGCACGCGCGTCGACGCTGGCTGGTAGTCGGCGTTCACGAGGTTGAGTCTGTCACCGAGGCGAGCGGCATCAGCGCCGAGGTGCGCCAGCCGTGCTCCACGCGTCCGGCCACGAGCGTGCCGTCGAGCGCGTGCACGCGTTCGCGCATGCCTTGGATGCCGGAGCCCCCGTCGCCGACGCCGAGCAGCCGGCGCCCGACGATACCCTCGGCGAGGTCTTCGCTGCCGTTGTCGGTCACCGAGAGCTGCACCGCGTCTCCGTACTTCGCGAGCGTGAGTTTCACCTCGCTGGCGTTGGAGTGGATCATCACGTTGGTCAACGCCTCCTGGCTGATCTGCAGCACGGCGATCTCCGCCGTCGGGGTGAGCCTGACGTCGGAGGCGAGGGCCGTCGAGACGGTGAGTCCGGTGTCGCGCACCCGCGCCACGAGCTGCTGCATGGCGTCGTCGAACGGCACGATCGCCGCCCCTGAGGCGTGCGGCCCGTCGGCACGCAGCACCTTGACGGCGCGGCGCATCGCGGTGAGGGCCTCCTGCCCGTTCTCGATGACCGAGCGCACCGCGGGCCGCAGCTTCTCGGGCTGCGAGTCGGCGACGTGCTCGGCCGCCTGCGCGTTGATAACCATCGCGCTCACGTGGTGCGCGACGACGTCATGGATGTCGCGGGCGATGCGGGTGCGCTCCTGCGACGCGATGCGCTCGATCTCGGAGTTGCGCAGCGACTGCAGCTCCTCGTTGCGCTCGTGCAGCTTCGCGGTGGTCGCGGTCTGCCGCTGAGCGAAGATGCCTACCAGCACCGCGGCGAGCACGACCACGGCCGACAGCACCCGCGTCGACGGGTCGCGCAGCGGGTAGTAGTCGAACATCTCGACGGCGCCGACCCCGATCCAGGCGTAGGCAAGGAAGGGCACGACGGTAAACAGCGTGAAGAAGGCGACGAGCGGCACCGCGACATACGGGCGCAGCCCCCGCGATGTCGCGAGGTAGGCGGCGAAGACGAGCGGGATCATCCGGATCTCGGGTTCGTCGAAAAACCAGGCCGGGAAGATCGTGACGACCCCGACGACCAGCAGCCCGACCAGCGGAAACTCGCGGCAGGACAAGATCGCGAGCGCCGCGACCACGCCGACCGCGACGTAGTTGCCCACGTTGAGCGGGTACCAGCCCAGTTGCAGCCCCACCGCGATCGTCGACGCCCAGATCACGAAGAACAGCACGGCCTGCAACGCCGGCGTTCGTAGCCGGATCAGTCGTGCGCGCATGCGGATGCCCCTTTCGCAAGACCAGTCAACGGCATCGCGGCGCTCGCCGCATCGGACTTTCGGATGCCGCGGGGTCAGCCTTAGGGCTGAACGGCGTTCTAGACCGCGAGTTCCTTGACGATCGCGGCGACGAACGCGTCGATGTCGTGCTCGGTGGTGTCGAACGAGGCCATCCAGCGCACCTCGTTCGCCGCCGCATCCCAGTCGTAGAAACGGAACGACTGGCGCAGCGTGTCAGCGACCCCGGCGGGCAGCACGGCGAAGACCGCGTTGGCGTCGGTGGCCTGGCTGAACGACAGGCCGCTGATGGTGCCGGCGGCGATCTGCGCTTCGAGCGCCGAGCGCAGGCGCGCGGCCATCGCGTTGGCGTGCCCGGCAGAGCGCAGGTAGAGGTCGTCGGCGAGCAGCGCGATGAGCTGCGCCGAGACGAACCGCATCTTCGACGCGAGCTGCATGTTGAGCTTGCGCAGGTAGGTGAGGCCCTCGGATGCCTCGGGGTTCAGCACCACGACGGCCTCGCCGTACATCAGGCCGTTCTTGGTGCCGCCGAAGCTCAGGATGTCGACGCCGGCGTCGGTCGTGAAGTCGCGCAGCGGTACGCCGAGGGCAGCCGCGGCGTTCGAGATGCGCGCGCCGTCGAGGTGCACCTTCATGCCGAGCGAGTGGGCGTGGTCGCTGATCGCGCGGATCTCGTCGACCGAGTACAGCGTGCCGAGCTCGGTGGTGTTGGTGATGCTGACCGCGAGCGGCTGGGCGCGGTGCTCGTCGCCCCACCCCCACGCCTCGAGGTCGATCAGCTCGGGGGTGAGCTTTCCGTCGGGCACCTCGACGGTGAGCAGCTTCAGGCCGCTCACCCGCTCGGGCGCCCCGCCCTCGTCGGTGTTGATGTGCGCCGTCTTGGCCGCCACGACGGCTCCCCAGCGGGGCAGCAGCGAGGTGAGTGCCGTGACGTTGGCGCCGGTGCCGTTGAAGACCGGGAAGGTCTCGGCCTGATCGCCGAAGTGCGACTTCATGACGCGCTGCAGCTCTGCGGTGTAGACGTCTTCGCCGTACGCCACCTGGTGGCCGCCGTTGGCTTCGGCGATCGCCGCCAGCACCTCGGGGTGGATCCCCGCGTAGTTGTCGGAAGCGAAGCCGCGGGAGGAGGTGTCGTGGAGTTGGGTCACGGTTCTATTGTCTCCTAACCGCGGGTCGAGCCTGTCGAGACCGGGGTCTCGACAGGCTCGATCCGCGTGGTTCTACGCCTTCAGCGCGTCCTTGAGCTTCACCGGGGCGCCCATGCGCAGCAGCCCGTTCTCGTAGATGCGCGAGCCGATCGCGATGATCGCCAGCGTCGAGACGACGAGGATCACGAGCGACAGCAGCGGCTCCCACCACTCGGCGATGCCGAGGAACACCCGCAGCGGCATGCCGATCGGCGCCGAGAACGGCACGTACGACATGATCGCGAGCACCAACGGGTTGTCGTAGAAGAAGATCACCAGGAAGTACGGGATCATGATGAGGAACGTGATCGGGGTGATCGCCCCGCCCATGTCTTCCTGACGGGAGACGAGCGCGCCGGCCGCCGCGAACATGGCCGCGAGCATCACGAACCCGATGACGAAGAACACCAGGAACCAGCCGATCGACGGTCCGACCTCGGCGAGCAGGATGTCCTGGCCGGTGGCGAGCAGCCCGACGCCGGCGAGTATCGCGATGAGCAAAATCTGGGCGAACGCGAGCAGGCTGTTGCCGACCACCTTGCCGGCGAGCAGCACCCGCACGGGCACCGTCGCCATCAGGATCTCGACGATGCGCGTCTGCTTCTCTTCGACGACGCTCTGCGCGATCAGCTGACCGAAGGTCAGGGCCGACGAGAAGAAGATGATGCCGAAGGCGATGGCGACGAGGTAGACGATGCCGGGGTTCTGGTCGCTCGGGTCGAGCAGCTGCACCTGCGGCGCGACGCTCA
>Ga0247741_1002137_pt1 | contig 11033 bp, 8 predicted proteins | sample UWRJL213509R2_FD_180945 | JGI IMG/M metagenome (GOLD analysis project Ga0247741, IMG submission 180945) | Plant litter microbial communities from Arlington Agricultural Research Station in Wisconsin, United States - UWRJ-L213-509R-2 | ecosystem: Environmental > Terrestrial > Plant litter >...
GCGGAGGAAGCGTAGAGCTCGTCTGACTCATTGCGCCAGGGTCCTGGCTACACGAAGGCTGTTCAAAGGCCTGCCTCAGCATTTTAGAGGAGTTGATCACTGCGATCTATCTTCACTCTTTTCCTTGGGCCCACTCCTCCGGGTTCCATCCCTCTTTTATCGCCATTCTTCGGGCCTCCAATACGATCATCGCGTCCAAAACCGCGGTTCCTCCCCTGTACTCCCACCAGCAACCTCAACATCCGCCTTCGAGCATCCAAACCGGTCTCAAACTTCGACTGTCATCGCGTTCAATGTAGAGAAGCACTGATGGAAATGGAACGCTAGCTTCAACGTTCACTATCCAAATCCATTGTCAGCGACAGATGTCAAGGATACACGGTGGACTCGCATAGCATGCTACCTAATCCGTGGTCATGATAGCCGTACTCATCAAAACTCGGCACTTCGATAAACCACCTTATCATCAACCTTGACGCGTCTTAAAGGGTCAAAGTTAAAGATACTTTCCCCTACGGAAAAACCTACAGAATGCATCTGTCACCCGCCACTACCCTACACCTACCTGAGTCCCGTTCGGAAGTTGTATGCGCTTGGAAGGAGTTCACTGTCTGATCTTGACGGTTCCCCACGCTCTCCTCGTTCGACGCCGTCTAGATGGATAAATGGGTGGGTATCATGTAACGTCATTAGGGCATACGAGGGGGGATAGAAGGAAATAGGGGCGACATGCAGAGAAGAGGTGTGGAATCTCGTTTCCGTGGATGGGTACCTCAGGAGATTGGTACGTACATGGTCATGCTCAATGTTGGTTCTTTACTAACTCATGCTTGCTGGTAGAAGGTGCTGATACCTAGGAAGAACCGTCTTCAACTTTCGAAAGGTGGACAATGAACAAAGCAGCTCGTTCCTTAACCCCCATTTTGCAACTTCAAACTTCAAAGCTTCGGAGGCTTCATTACCGTCTTCCGCCGCCGCCGCTAGTGATAAATTTCATCAGCATCATGTTACTGGCGGAGTTCGACCTCTGGAAGGATTTGGATGCATGTCTCATCCGGTATCTCCCTCCGTGTCTGCTGTTGCTCGATGCTGCTAGCTCCCTAGCGGTCGGATCTGGATTCCGTGCCCACCATGCAACGCTCTCACTCTCAGGCGTTCAAACTAAAGCTCCGATTTGAGTTGCCCTAGGCCCGTTTATTGGATGTTCCTCTCGTCGGATACGGTAATCGAGGTCAACATAAATGTCGATTGGTCAAAGGTCCCTGCAAGCCGGTCGGTCGATTGTTCGGTAACGACGAGAGGAAAATGTCGCTGCGAACTCGGTAATCTAACGGCAGATTGGTAAGTACGCGACCGTACTCTATCTTTCCTCACATTGTGCTAACTCGTGCTCGTAGATAACGAAATTCGTCTCTCGAATTCGGTGCGAATTCGCCATTTGCAGGTTCAAGCCTATATCCTCCTCCATCGCTGAATCTCGCTCAACACCTCGTTACCAGCTGGGCGAGAGCCTAGGAGCTAGGATTTTGATTTATGCTCTGTTATCCGCCTTCCACGTTCTACCACGTCGTCAAATCATTCTTATTCTTATTCTTGCCTACCACATCATACATACCCCCAAGTGTTCAGACTTCTGCCCATGATTGGACCTTTCTCTCGTCGGACATGGAATCGACAACAAGAACGACGAGATGAGATTGTCGATTCGGGATTCGAGATTCTGTGATCTAGAAGACAAGAGAGGGGAATGTATGCGGGATTTGAGGGTTATTGTCTATTGTTCAGCATTCAATGTTAAATAATCATCGCCGTCATGCATTTGTGTTGACTGCCTTGTTGATGCTCAGATCTCAGACTTGGGGCTTCGACAAACTGGAAGGCGAAGGCGGACTCCCACACCATCGACACTTGGGTGAATATCAGGCTGTCACACTACTGCAGCGACACAGTGGACCCCATATGTAATCTATGCCGGTCAACGTTCAACGTCCAATACCAACGCCGCTTATTAGTCGCTATACGCTGGTCAGTGGTCACCGGATTCATCGACACAAATCATCGTCGTTCGGGTTCAGTACTGAGTGGGGCACTCGTTCAGGTAGATATCGGTCTCAAAGCTCTACCGATATCGCATTCGGTGCATAGGAGCAAACATTAGGTGGCAGCGGAACGCTAGGTTCGACGTTTGCTGTTCAAGCTCGTGAATGCCACCGTGAAGGAGCATATCTTAAATTTTAAGCCTCAAGATACATGGTGGACTCGCATGGTATGCAGCTTAACCACATTCTACCACTTCTCGTGGACAACGCACAACACACACCACTCGCCTGATTTTCGTACTCAAACTCGTCGAAGCCAGTCTCAACTCTCGCTACATCTGAATCGCGCTCAACAGCCAGAGGTCGGTATGTACACAATCGCGTGTGCGTCTTGTTTGATTTCGTCTCTTCTACCATCCGTTCCTAATTAATGGCACACCTCTATTCTATTTCTTAATCGTCTGCTGCTATTATCTAGACCTCTTCGCCAAGGAACTGCTTTTCCATTCCAGATGCCCTTATCTGTCCTAAATACTCGTACATATACCTTGACGAATGAATACAAACACGCCTTTCTAATCTCAGACCGGCGTTTGACGCCCAATCTTGCGTTTGTCGACTAGGAAACCTTGTACCTCCCCTCTTATCATATCCAGATGTCGCTCCAAGGCTCGTCATGTCCGCCGTTTCAAAACCCGGCCAACCGGCGTGTCCCAGCATTTGTTTCCGCTGTCTGTCGGCTGGACCAACCAAGAACGTTCTATAGATTCGGTGGTACAAATTTAAGATAAAGAAGAGCCTGATGGCTAGTTTATGAAACAGACGAAGCAGAAAAGGAAGCAGAAAATCACTATTGGGGTGTAATTGCCATACGTTCCCAGAATGGAAGTCCACAAAGGAGCGGCGACCTTGCCAGGTAAAAATAGCCTCAATGCCATTATCATCGGGAACGGCTGTAAGCGTAGCCGCCTAATCAGCCACATAAATTTTACTGCCAAATTTCGTCTCTTGTAGGCACATATTCCGCCGCCACTACGCCCTTTTAAACTGTACAACGACCACGCCGTGCTCATCGTGGGCAATGCTTTTTTCTCTGAATGCAAACTGGACCTTTGCTGGGTTTTACCTCTGCGCCATGTTTCTTCCCGAGTACACTGGCACCATGAGTTGATTGCACACCTTCGAATTCCCCTTCTCATCATGTCTCACAAGGTACACCTCTGAGTGGCACCTCTACGACCGCTTGGTATTCCCCGTGGTTTTAGATTGAACCCTGCTCAGAGTCTGCAAGGGCTACAGACTCACTAAATTTACTGAAATCCGTGACCATTAGCATACACTTGACCTCCCGAGTCACAATCACGCAACTCGGACATGACGCCTTATTGCATTGAATTGCGAGTTGCAGCCCTCTGGTTGCCTATAAATCCAGCCTAGTATGCATCACAACCTGATGTCTTTTTACCGACTCCTTCAGTCTACCTGAGTCCTGTCTAAAAGTCGGGAAGAGTATTTCCTGGAGACTTGTGGGAACATAAGCCACGACGAACACAATCACGATTACTGTATCTGGGAAAAAATCTAGAACAACAAGGCACTATATGGTTGCGAGTTTCTGAAGTTGGCGGCCACACCAACTCCTCATGGCCTAAAGTCTTCCGCTTGGAATGGGGGATGTCTTCTTATCATGGCGTCCACTCGTGGCCACGAGCCATTGCTCATTTCTTCAGGCTCCACTGATCATGTCGTCAAACTCGGGTGAAATTACTCCCTCAATCTTCCTGAACTGAGGCAAAACTTATTACTACCTGCGATCCTTGTCGAACTGTCAACCCCAACCGTTGATAATCATCTTTTTGGATGATTTGCGGACCTGCGGTGTATCTTCAAGTCTTTCTCGACATGTCTGAGAGTCCTAAATACATTTCTTGCTGGACGTTGTTCTCATCTGCAAGCAACCTGCTAAAATTATCATCTGCACGCATGCTTGCCGCTCTGTGGTACTCATCTCATTCATTAAATTTCCCAGACTCACTGCAGACAGCCATCACAAGGATGAGTCCGCGCTGAACAAAACGTCAACATGACTCCTTGAGTTTCATGAATTACTATTTAATGGGGGCTTGTTGAAGCACTTTTTACGCAGTGCATAACGGTCTTTCGAATTGCGATACAAACCCCCAAAGCATTTACTATGCGCTGCTTCGCCATCATCTCTCTCCTCGCCGTATTTGCCACGGCCTACGCAGCCGTCAATGGTCGTTGCGCAGGCCGTGCGGGCATCTGCGTCTCTACCAGCGACTGTGCGGCTGCAGGGGGAACATACGTCTCTGGAGCATGTCCTAATGACCCGGAAAACATCAAGTGCTGCAATAAAAGTCCCTGCTACAATCACAATGGCGACTGCAGATTTACGTCGGATTGCAGCAGTCCTGCTTATCACACTATCGCAGGTGCGGGATATACATTGCGCTTTTTTAAAGAGTCGCTCATATGACCTTCTTCTAGGGCATTGTCCTGGCGGATCGAACTTCCAATGTTGCGTACTCAGTGGATGCGAGTTATGCAAGGCGGGAGAAAAGAGGGATACCAACTCTCAGCTAATCCCTTGTTGCCCATTCTGATCTTATGTATTATAAATCCGAATGGATAAATCTACAGAATGTTCTCAGTTGATGAAGTATCAGTATCGTAGTGATCAAATCTTTCCAGAAAATGCTCATCTACTGTACATCCATTGTCACCTGCACCCTGAGGAATACACCATGCTCCTTACAAGCTGCGACCATGTCCAGTGAGCCCTATTATTATACGACAGGCTTTCACACTCTGTCACTAACTTCATCCTCCAGAACATCGAGCTCAAAAGCGTAAAGGCTAAACATGTGTCTATGCAAGAATTGACGCAACATACACGTGAATTTTTTGGCAACGGGCAAGGGCGAGGTCATCTTGCATCGTGTATAAAACGAACGAAGAGTCACTACGTCGGGAAGCCTTTCCCCTCGCCATAAGGCCTTGTAGAAACTTTCCGCTACAACGGGGCCAAGCGTATCCTTGACCGACCACAGAGCCACCACCATCTCCGATATCCAGTCGCCAGGTAGATCGGCTCTTCAGAAAGCCTTTCGTCGCCTGTGCATTTTCCTCCTATGCTGAAAAAATGCCATTTCGCGAATGGTCTGACATCTATGGTTGAACTTGAAGAAAGTTGTGAATTTGGGGAATGCTGTGAATTTCATCGAGGAGTTCACCCGATTGGCATGAAAGCATGACGTGACGATGGATCTGTCAGCTTTTTGGTGCAGAAGGCTCCCAGGTGCTTGAGTAATCTTCGAGAGTTACGCACAGGGATCACAGAAAAGAAGCACACTTTTCTCGCATCCCGGCACGCACTGACAAACCTCTTCACGGAGCGTGAAACTACGGGAATATTGCAGGGATTGAAGAGGCTGGTCTGTCATCACGGTACATGGGGTGTAGATATCTTTTGTGAAAACATCAGGGCCGCCTCAAGAAGCTCTCCGGCCTTGGAGAGGTTGGAAAGTGATTGTCCCCCCATAATGGCTGAGGTTCGTTTTGTATTCTCATACATCTGCTAGCTTCGCTTCAAAAACTGAAATTATTGACTTCCGAGCAGGATTTTCTCAACGGTCCCTTCTGGGACTTGTTCAAGGATTTCACCAGTCTTCGGTCTCTGACGGTTCACCTACGGGGCACGACTCAAAAACCACCAAAGAAATTCTGTCACCCTCTTATGGCGCGCGAACTAGCCACTCGTATTTTGAACTTTGGAGAACTCGAAGTGTGCTTCCCAAAATCCGATAGCTCTAAAGAATTTATCAGCAAGGTCTACACCATTTCGAGACGGATTGGTGCATTAGTCGAAGTATCTACGAGCACGGACGATTGTTGGCGGTCTCAGGTCGATTGGTAGTTCTCGTATTTTTCAATATATCACTTCTACGGACTGTTCCAAGCATCGAAATTGTCTCCGGTTCTCGGAAGTTGGTATATTTGGTATTTGGTTCTCGGGAATTATCAGAACTATAGCGAGGGACCATGGGACGTCGCAACACGCATGTGCGGGTTTATTTCTTCCCGCTTAACCCAGTTATTTTAAGATGTGACATGGTGATAAGTATGAATATTAAACATCGTACCTTGACCTATACGTGAATTAGTAGAGATAATTTAATCTATGTGACACGCTGCCATGCATCAACTTGATAATGAATGAAAGATTTAGCTGCGATGGGCACATTTCGTCAGATGGTGTGAGTCATCCTGGAGTATGTACATATAAAAATTGGAGAGAAAGAAGAAAATCGATTCGTCAATTTAAAAAACCACGCTACTAGTAGCGGGCCTGGCGGCTACCCACTAACAATATAGCAGGATACATAGTGCTGCAGTGCATAGGGGAATTTCGGCGGCCGACCCATACCCATCTGAGCCTTTCATCGAACTCGTCGAGTTCGACTATCGTTTTGGAGAGGGAGAATAATGGTGTGAAAATATAGGTGGAGACACGTCTAGAGAGAATGAATGTTAATATTGCAGCCATGGAATATAAAGAAAAGTAACACACACACCAAACCATAATATAACACCGTCCAATTCTCGTTCGTCCAAGTACGCGCGAGAAACATTCCTGCTACGTGCTCCCAACACATACTAGCACCGCCACCAAGAGAGCGGGGTTCGAAGAATCTGTCCAAGAGCCAATAGATCAAAGTCTCGGTGCACACACTCCCGATTCCATACGACCTAAACCCTGATGATAATTGGGCATGCGTAAAACGCCCGAAAAAAGTTGCCAGATGTTCTGTAAGACGACGCCGGATTATTTATGTGAGTCAAGTATTGGAATGTCGGATGTGTGTGGTAGAGATCGTTCATAGCTTATGTCCGGCGAACCTGGGCAGACCAAGCAGAACTTAAATAAGCAGGGTGTGATGCGGAGTCGGACGACGGAAGAGGAAGAGGGTCCAACTGTTTGGCGTCGACCTGAGACACGGATGTCAGTAAACTCAAAGCGAAAAAGAAAAAGACGAACGAATACAACTCACTGTGACTCAGGACGTGAACCTGTCCTCATTCCAAGTCAAATGCAGTTCATGGAGGGGGGGAAAGTGCAGTCCTGATACGATATCCGGAGACTTTGTAGAGGAGTGTCCTCGGATGGAGGGTCCTCTAGGAGGCTCTGAGATATTTTCCAAGTAGTGTGAATACCTGCGACGCATCGCCTCCATAAATCAAAGTGTACTTGTGCTTTGACAAGTATGTAGTCGCCGCCTGATTCACCGTTGTGCCGAGTTCTGTCTCCTAACACTGCCGACTGGTCGAATTATGCGGTGCTTCAAGACGGATAAACACCAACTCGTAGAATGGGGTAGCTAATTTTTAATTTTGAGGTGTCAAGTTCAAGTTGTCAACCTTGGATTAACGCCATTTGAAACTGTGATTGTAACTTGTAAAGCGCACTCTTCGTTACATAGATGAAACTTGAGGAAAGCGGAAGACACACCGTCGCTGGTATTGATGTTATCGTTGGTGCAAAACGAGGTGGTAAAGTGGAGAAGGAACGTTCGTTAACTAGGTCGCAATAGTTACGTAAGCTTTCCTGTCCTCATCTTCCCGCCATCGTACGACCTTTAGAACGCGCATCAACTACATACATCGTCGTCACTGGCACCATGCCCACGCAGAATAACCTCGTCCTTGGCCACATTGCAGTCGATTCGGAGTAAGCCTAGGGTCTAGGCAGCTGAAGGCGGGGCCGCACCTTCTAGTGGGAGGAGACCCTCCTGGACGCGTACGAAAGCCGTTCAAAGGCTTGCCCACGTATTTTCACGAGCTCATCAATGCGACCCAATCTCCTACCCCGCCAAACTCTCGCACCCTTCTCCTTGTGTCGCCGTCTGCCCATAACCAGAGCATGACCAGAGCACAGAAGTCAACTCATTGCAGTGCCGCCCAAACCCAAGCCCTCTCCAGGACCGAGTCCATCATGCCTCGTCCTCATATCGCGAATGCCAGGGGCGCTTCGAACATCGTCACCAGCCTATAGCTCGTCACCGCGTGTGCCATTTGGTGTACATATACTGCCGGCACTTTTTCCGGACCTACAGCAACGATTGTCGTATCTGTCGACTACGACTTTGCATCCCTTCCGTCGAACCGCCTATCTACTCGTTTACCGCCATCTTCTCCGGCACCTCAAGACTCCACAACACGTCGGTTTCAAAGTTCGACCGCCATCGTCATCGAATTCGATGTAGATGAGAGTTTCGGCGAACCGCTACGTTCACCAGCAACGTTCAAACCCGCCGACCTCGTAGATGTCGCCACCTGCGTCACCATCGGCGAGCACGGAGCAGTCCTCAAAAGTCATTCAACATTTCGCATTATCCATGCCATGCCCTGGCCGTTTGTTAACGCCGACACCATTGCCCACTGCTCACTTGATTATCGTAATCATGTTCGTCAAAGCCAGCCTCAACAGCTGGAGGCGATACACCAAGATCAACTCCAGCCTCGTCACGTCTTAGAGTCGCTTGTCAGTACGGGGAAGATTCACCCAGACGCTTACCTGCGTATTCAGCGACTCCATCCCCGAGTGACGTCTTGTCACTGTTTTGGGCTTAGAAAAGACTAATAAACGGTCCGATTCAGGACGGTTCTGCTGGGGCGTGAGGGCTTGTGCATGCGTCTGGAGGGAGGTGGAGAATTGGGAGGAACGAGAAGAACGAGAGGGAGTGAAGGGGGTAGAAAGACTGAAGGAACGAAAGATGGACATAACAGGGGCAATTTCGTTAGACCTGGTCATAGCAAGAGATAGGTATGTTCACGATCGTACCCTCCATCTACATACCTTGTACTAACTCACCCCAGTAGACGCGAACGCTCGTCTTTCGAAAAGTGAATTGTGCTAGTGGGCAGGAACCTCAGTACCAGTGTTCAGGCCCAGGCCTCAGATGTGCAAGTTCAAGCGTCGAGTCGCCCGTGATCCGCTCGTTCTCTCGTCAGATCCGGTACTCTAGGTCAACGTCGAAGTCCTCAGCGAATATCAACGCCAGTTAATCCTTGACCTCATTTCGATTCTGCGTCAACCAAACCACGCTTCAGCCGCAAGGGTGTTCGAGTTCAATCTTCAAGCTTCGAGTGGGCCGTGATCGCACCTTCCAACCCCAGTCGGTTGTCGACGACAAGAGGAGAATGTTGATTCGGGATTCGGTAATCTACAGGAGAGGATGTGTCGATTGCAGCGGAAATCGATGTTCGTTCCACGACCGTCAACCAAGCATTGGCACTCGACAATCAAACTGGTGTCGGGGATTCACAGGCGTGCTGGCCTTCGTGGCACTCGTCGTCGTTGTCTCGGGTCTTGGGCCACCGTTTCTGCTCTCATCGTTCAGAACTGTAACACCATCCCGATCAACCTTCAACATTCAACGCCAACGCCGCTCAGTCCCCCTACCACCCTCGGACGTCGAACCTTAGGCTGTCGAATTCGAATTCGTCTTCAAGTTGGCTGACTATCGGGCCTCAAGCTCGAGGCCCCTTCTTATCCGACAATGGACCTTCGTCATGTCGAATTCAATACTCGTTTTCATACCTAACATCGACACCGACAGTCTTCAGCCCCCAAACTTGGACCCCCTTACCAATTCAGCAATTCAGGGAAGAGAATATATTTATTACGGCAAGACTCAACTGCTATCGTTGTCGTATATTGGTCTACGATCTACCTCGAGCAAGATTTGAGCAGCTGTTGTGCCTTCGCGTTGATGTTGACGTTGATCGTCGCAGCTTAGACCTCGAGGAACCCGAAGGCGGACTGAGAGATTTGCAGTTGAATTCCACATTCAATGTCGGATAATTTTTGGTCTTTCGCGGAGGGAGGCACGACCGCAGAGTTAGAGTGCGGTCTTTGCATCAGGAGAGGCAACGTGACGTGTCACACACTGCCTTTTCCTCTTTCCCTCGACCTCGACGCCTATCGAGTGCTCGGGTCGGGCCCATAGCGTGCTGCCTCCCAGCACTGCTTCATTTTCATTTCACACTACACTCCATCAGCAACATCTGAGGCATTTCTCTCGACATGCAACCACCGAAACCACGCAACAGGAATGGCAGTCACTCCAGCATCACGAAGCCACCTGGCATCTACCTCGGCTTACCAGTCCTCTCCAGCAGCTAAGTAACTTTCATTATCTCAAGTATATGATCTCAGTACTCGTTCTACACCTTCACCACTAGCTGCAGTCATCTCACAGCTCACCGAGCTCATACGGCATATGCACACAGCGCACACCACACACCACATACTGTCGACATGTCAGCTTCCGCACCCAGATCCGACGCAACTTTAGAACTTGGGCGTACATGGCGCCCTGATATCTGCCAGCACTCGTCTCCGTATCGCACCCTCTTTATACCCGGTCGCCAAGAGACAAGATTTTCTCGAAATACCGTTCGACCAACACCTTCGGCGTGAAAGTTTTTTTCATGCCGCAGCCCATGTATGAGTTCACGCCAGATTACTGCCAAATCTCCCTCCTCCACACCACTGCACATCGATCGTTCAAGCAGCACCTACCGCTTTCTCCCGAAATGGCGTCCTTTAGCGACCCCATCGTTTCGCGCCTCTTTCAAGTCAGACACATTTTCATCGACCTTTCTCTCTCGTCGTGTCGGTTATCGCGAGTGGCATCCGCCCCAAAATTTCAAGTACCATCCACCTCACCAATTTTCAAGCTGCACCCATCCCAGCTCTCTCTCGCCTTTGCTCTTCTGAGCTGCGTCAACCCGTCCTCCATTTGAGCTACAACCACCCCGCCCCTTCGGTTTACAACTTTCGGTTTACAACTACCCCACTCCATTGTGTTTGCAACCACCAAACCTTCTCGAGTGGCAACCACACTCTCGCTTTTTCAAGCTAAGCTGCATCCACCCTCGACGCTCGTCTGAGCTGCATCCAAACCTTCA
>Ga0247741_1002138_pt1 | contig 11030 bp, 10 predicted proteins | sample UWRJL213509R2_FD_180945 | JGI IMG/M metagenome (GOLD analysis project Ga0247741, IMG submission 180945) | Plant litter microbial communities from Arlington Agricultural Research Station in Wisconsin, United States - UWRJ-L213-509R-2 | ecosystem: Environmental > Terrestrial > Plant litter >...
GCGAGGCTTTCGAGGAAGTGACGCTGGAAGCTCGCCACGGTCATGCGAGTTGCGTGCTCGGTTTGAGGGGCGCAGTCGAGAATTGCAATGGCCGTCTGCATTCCTTGTCGGCTGTGTTCCATGTCTCGATACTTGTCGGGAAACTCGGGAGCTAACGTTTTCGCCAGGCGAATCTTCTCGCTAAGATCGCGAGCCATGGATCGAAAGTCCTCTAGTAAATCCTTCCGGAGGAGCGTCATATGGCTTCGACCCTCTTCAACCACCAGATCATCGGTGGAAATATCGTGCCAGGCGAGCCGGTAAGGGTGGGTTGCCAGTTCAAATTCGTCAGGCCGTCTCTTCATGAATGGGGTATGCCAAGTACCCTCAAAGTACCACTGGACCCAAAGCATGATGTCGTGGGTGAAGAAGCGCCCGTCCACACGAACACAAACCTGAAGAATGTCAAAAATTAAGCCTAGATAGTATAATTCTGAGACATACCCTTGCAGTATCGCGAGCGAAGTTGTAAATAATCGACATGTTGGGGGACGTCACTATGTACGCCTGTGGGACCAAACGACCGTCTTCGCGTTCTTGGTATGGGACATAACGAAGGCCATCCACTCTGTACCCAAGATCCTGCGCGAGTTCCGTGATAGCCAAAGCGTCGGTACACCTCAAAACTAGGAGAATCAACACCTGAAGGAAACGCAATTCAATATTGATTGATAACTCACCATCCCCAGCCTTCGCATTCGAGATAAACAGCGCCTTCCCCGTAAACTTCTCCCTCTTGATTCCATTACAATCAGTGGCACCATCTGTATAGTATTCAATTCTTGCGTAAGTAATAGCGAGATTTCAACTCACATAGCCAGTGGGGGTCAACCTTGAATGACATGAATATCTGAAAATAGTCACTGTTAGCAAACGATTGCTGACTAGGGTAGGTCCTAAACGGCCTGTGGTGGTAAAGGACCGACAGAAGTCAGGTCCGCGTACCAAATCCAACGACAGAAGTCAGGAGGATTGTCAGGAGCGACAGAAGTCAGCTCCTCCACGACGCCGTTCGGGAAGGGAAAGGACGAGAAGGGGGTGGAGCGGTTGAAAACACCACATACTGGTGTTGCGAGGTACTTCGAGGCCGACCGTGAACGCGGTTTGAGGGTAAGAAAGATTCGAGAGCGACAGCGGGAGGGCGAAAGGACAGTGGGGAGATGAAGGTGAGATGTGGTTCCCTGATTAAACGAATCATGTTGCCACTTGTTTGGCAGCGACCTAGATCACATGTGTCGATAAGATTAGACATTGAGCAGCGAGATAAGATGATCGTACCTGTATGGTTTGAGTATTGGTACTACTTGAATTAATGTAGTGAGTTAGAAATAAAAAATAAAATGAACGTACGTGGTAGTAAGCGAGCGATAATAATTAAAATCGCGAGCCGAGGGAATGAGATCAGACGGTTAAATGAGTGCACTCACAATCTTCGCATCGACTCCCCCGTAAGCGGACTTCATCTTCATGGCCACCCGTCTGTTTCCTCCTGAGCTCGACCCGGCCGCCTGCACTTCGGCAAGCGTGATATCGGCGTAAATGTGTCCATGTGTGCATTCGAGCCTGAGATTTCTTCGTGTCGCCTCCGTTTCATTTAAAGAGAGCGTTGGTCGTAAGGGAAGTGGGTCGAGTAGAGTTGGGTCGAGGATTTTCCTTCACTGAGCGGTTACAACGATAGATTGAGACGTAATTTAGCTTTTGGGCCTAAGGATTCGGCTGGTGGATGCTCAAGTGAATAGGTAGGAGGTAGGTCGCGCTAATATGCGACGTCAGCGCCAGACAAATACTAAGTGCCACAGGAAACATACCTCATCTGCTTCTGTGAGGCTTCTCTCGTGTAATGCCTCAGCTTCCTTATCGGCCAGCAAAATCATAATCCAGCTGTTCGGAACAGGGACACTTTGCAGGTAAGAGTTGGTGTAAGTTCGCGCAAACAACGGATAACTTGCGCAGACTTACCATAGTGCATCTTCTACCAAAAGTCGAACCGTATAAAGTGAGTAGAGCTTCGTAAGATCAAATTAATTACACCAATACGAGTCCATACGACGAGCTTTTCAAAATGTCTATCTCTAATTTATACAGGATAATTTAGGGATTCGGTGTTTTGTGAAAATGGAACGGCGTGAACAGAGCCTCTCACGAGCCGGACTCACTTCTCGTGAGCTGGATTTGACTAATCTTGACGACCACTGGAGGGCTGAACGCGACTGGGCGGCGACCAGCTAACTGAACGAAAAATCAGCGACGACGACTACTAGCAAGTGGATGGATCGATTTCACAGCTGAAGATACATATAGTGTACAGATAGAGATACACCTCAAAGTTAAGGACCCGGACAATGCAGGATCGTGCGAGGGTACCTACGTAGGTTGTCAGCCGCATATAGTGTACGATTATAATGATGAAAAATACCTCCGGATGACAGGTATACTGGTGGGACCTTGCCCTCAATCAAATCGAGCCTAGCCAACTCACCTCCATCGCGTAGATATACGCCCGTCCCACCCACTAACCGCCGGAAAAGCCTCCAAGTAAGTAGCCTCGCGCACTTGAGGACCGGTGGTCGTGATGCCGTTTGACGTTCGTAGTCCCTAGGTACGCCATCTTCAAATTTGATGAGTGCTTAACCGTGTTAGCGCTGGATTATATAATCCACAGAACACATGACCGATAGACCGAGCCGCCGGCCCGGTGCCAGCCAATTGTTTGTTGATTGTCCACCATGCGAACCTAGATTATCTCAAGCGCCAAATGGGCCATTTCCTTCGAGCTCTTAGCACTCCTCCACGTAGTCCAGCGGAGTCCGCCAGAGTCCGCCGGACTGAACCAGAGTCCGGCGGACTCTGGCGGACTAACCGGACTAAACCGGACAGTCCTGCCTCTGCCAAAAGTGTGTATTGACCAGAGTCCAGTCCAGTTGAGTCCAGTCCGGTTGAGTCTTGTTCAAGGCGGACTCTGGTGGACTCTACCAGACTCTGGTCAGCTCTAGTAGTGTTAGTCAGATACCGTGGGAAATAATTTCCAAAACAAGATTTGTCAGGAATCTCAAACTGATTACAAATCTGTCAAAATCATGTGATTAGGGTGCTTAGTCAGTGAGAAAAACCCAAAAAACACGTTTAAACGCGATTCTTTTATTAAATTTAGCTTAAAAGAGTCATATCTCAATAAGGAGCAGGGCTAATCACATGATTTCTTCAGATTTATAATCAGCCAGGAAGGGTCTATGATGTTGGATAAAAAAATTTCCTATTTTGGTAATATATGGTACCAGTCTGGCCAGAGTCCGGTTTAGTCCGCCAGAGTCTGGCGGACTCTGGCGGACAGTCTGCCGGACTCCGCTGGACTCTGGCGGACTCTGGCCGGACTACGTGGGCCAGTGAAAATTATTGATTTCCTTCTTCCATTCGACGTCGGCGTCCTCCATCCCTTAAGTTTGGAGACCCGCCCACATGAAGACACGAGAACTTTATCGAGGTAAGTCGCCACTTCTTGTTTCCGGTATTCAAACTGGCTTAGGTATTCTAGAAACTACCAAACCAAGTTATGCCTCAACCCTCAACACCGCCTACACGGCTCCATTGAGAGCTGACTTCTGTCGCTCTCGTTACTGCTGACTTCTGTCGCAGTAAGGTCGTTCAATCGAGTAGCTGAGCTGACTTCTGTCGCTCAGTGGCTCTTGGGCGCTCCAGGGAACTGTTCGTGTGTCCGGCATGTGGTCGGCCCCTCTTCTCAATTCTCTCGGAAACTTCGGTATGTAGGTCTGAACTATCGAAACCTCTGTATGCCGCTCGTTGACGCTCTGCCGATTTTGCTAGAACGCTCGGTACGAGGGAAACTGAATTGCGATCCAACTCCGATCGTCCAGCAGCCGTTTATTGTGGAGTATGGTTGGACCTAAAAGATCTAGGTGAGCATTGAATCTGCACTTCAATAGATTCGGTGTTCTGACGAATATAGGCTAGTTCAGGAGCTATTACTTGGTTACCAGAGGAAACTGCAATGCTCCATTGACGCGCCCTAAGGTATGCACAATTCTGCGGATTTCCTTGCATTTCTGATGTCTCTTGACTCAGGGATCCAATTTCGGCGCTACCGAACGTCGGTGGTCAAAAAGAATACCTGCCAGGGCCACTGCCCGATCTTCAGCTGCCCCTCGATTGACGCGCCCTAAATGGTATGATTACCCCAACCAATATAATTGGTCGGCCTGGCTGACCCATGACAGAATCCATTGAAGTCAACGCTATATGAACGGTCGAAAACCTCTATGAACGGTCGAATGCTCTTATTAACGGTCGAAAACCTTTCTGGCGGAAGGTATGTGATTTTTTACGAGTTTCTATACCTCACTGAAGTTTCTTGTGAATCAGGGAGCCAATGTGGGCGCTACCGAACGACAACGGTGGAGAAGGATACCAGCCAGGGCCATTGCACAATCTTCAGATGATGGAGACCTGGCTATCGAATTCATGTCATGCTGTGATTGCCAGTCAACTAACCGCACACGGAGAGTCTTTGTAGGTCCCTTTTTGTGACCAATTTTGCGAGACTTATATTCGATTAATAATAATAATTTTTAGCCATATAAAGCACACGCATCGGCGTCGCGTTGTGTTACCTTATACCCGCCATGAGTAAAAAACGCAAGACGTCTGACTCGAACGCGAAAGACAAGGCCAAGGTATGTCCATTTACTGAGTTCGAGAGATATTCCTGACGCCAGTGCAGCCTAAACCAAAGCAAACGAGAGTGAAGAAGACGCAGGACAACGAAGTCGAGGACCCTCAGGTCATCGGTGATGATATTCAAATCGACGACGACCATCGCCCGCCGACTGAACTCGTAGGTCCCACCCCCTCATTTTCGACGCATTCTGACTCGATTCAAAGTCACCTCCACCTGAGAGAGACGTCAAGCGGCGTCGTACTTGCAAGAAAGCTGAGATGCTCGCTCCATTGGTAAGTTTTTGCCCTAAGGTCGTATGGTTCTCAAGCTAACATCTTCTAGGCTGACCAAAGGTGTGAAATTTTATTGTCGCATTGTCTACACGTCGCTTGTGGGTGGCTACGCAGCTGACTTCTGTCGCTGTTGATGGATTGCTGACTTCTGTCGCAATGCTTGAACAAAGGTGCTGACTTCTGTCGCACTGGTTCAGTCATCTGTCAAGACGACGTGTTTCTGTGAGCGGCACTAACTTCCTTCATGTCCTGTAGGGGACCGGGTGTACCATCGACGGCAACGTGAGTATGCCTTTCTTTTTTTATTATGACCAAATACTTATTTCGAGTGTCTAGTGACCGTAATCGTCGCCAACTTCGCTCTGGGCGAAAGATGGTGTATGTGGACATACCAACGTGAGTCACAATTCTTTATCCATCTTAGCCGTCTCTCTAAAATATCTCAATAGCCGGGGCAAAAAAGGACCCGCACTTCCTACCACACAAAGCAAACCCGACATCCTTGAGTCAATGTGCGACGCTCTCTCTATCGTAATTGCCATTACTTACCAATCTTTCGCCTTATAGTTCAACCCCCAAACCTCGTCCATTGGTTCGCCCACGACCTTATCAAAGCCCGGACCCATGGGGTGGATTCAATGTTGCCTGGAATAAGGGCCGTGCAGCGCGCCAGGAAGATCGGACATCCGCATATCTGAGGAGTCTCGAGGAAGAGGCAGAAACTCCTGCTACTGCGGCTCAGGATATCAGCCACGAAGGAACACCTGTGCAAGCACCAGGGTCGTCACCTCCGCCGCCACCAGACTCTGCAGAATCTGCAGCGGCATCAGAACCTGCACCGACTGCATTGGCGCCTGCAACTCCACCTTCCGCTCCTATACCGAACGAGGCGGGAAGTCCTGGAACAAGGACCACTTGTGGAGACGAAAATGTTCCTTCTGGACATGGTTCGAGCCGACTTGGGGCTACGATAACTCATTCAACTCGCACATTCAATCCGGGATCACCATCCTTCCTGCAGAACGTTCGCTGGGCCCTTGACATCAGCAACCATCTCGATGAAGCTGGACTTGACAACGACGGAGGGCTGTACACACCAGCAAGAAACTCCCTGAGCCATACAGCCAGTGTGGACAAAACTCCTGAGGGTCCATGCTGGACACCTCCTTGAAACTTGGACTCTCCGACGCCTCCACAAGTTTGTTATAAGTTCCATAACTGGTGGAGCGTGTACTGGGCGGAGCCTATTGAGGAAGGGCGACAAACTGCTGTCGATCGCGTTACCATGTGGCGTGCGTTTGATGAGATTGAGTGGAAGCCAGTCCCCAATGGCTACGTCGTACCACGCTTAGAGAACGCGGACGAACACGAGCGAGATGGCATTGTTGCCGAATATCAGAACGCAGCTTTTGCTGTTGCAGAGTATGCACGACAGCTACTCAACAGCCAATACGCAGAGATAATACTCCTCAAAGAGAAGGAGAAACACAGGCGAGCGGCGTTGGCAGAAGCGGCTAGGGAGGCAGCAGAATTTGCTGAGGTAGCAAGACAGGAGACAGAGAGTGGTCATCAAACGTTGGCGAAGGCGGCGACAGAGCAGCTTCCGTCCACGGAAGCAGCGGAGCATACTGCCACACCGAAGACTCCAACAGGATCTGTGGACTTGCCTGCACCTACGCCCAAAGTTGTAGTTCGGCCGGCCTTTGCTGCGCCAACGAGGTCGAAGGCTTTGAAACCCGTGAATGAAGATTATCAAACACCATCTGAAAGCGACCCTTCTGGCAGCGACTACGAAGCATCTCGGAAAATGTTGACAAAAAAGCGACCATTATCTTCCTCCTCTGAATCATCAAGTGAAGAAGAAGAAGAGCCACCTAGTTTGCGTCGACGCCCAACTAAGATTCCGAAGCTGCAATTGGTCCCCTCCACACCAGTGCAGCCATCCCGTTCTACAGCACCCAAATCGGGTCGTTCGACACCTGCGCAGACTGGGCGCCCATCGGTCGATCAGATGAGGTTTGTTGACAATATCCGCTCAACCTTCTACAATTCTGTGAGGGAGGGGGCGAGACTTTTCAATGCGAAAGAGGAGACAATCCTCAAGCAAACAGGTCTTGGAGGAATGGCGAAACCTCAGAAGATGAAGCTATTCAATCTATTCCAGGCGGTCACAAAGAAGGAGGCGAGAGAAAATTCAAGTCCAGGTTCGTGTACCCGCTAAAATCATCAGAACTTCCCAAGGCTTATCGTAGCATGTTAGGCGCGTGGTCCCAGGATGCTGGTGCCGAGTATGAGAGGAAGGTTAAGGGTCTCTCCGAAGAAGAGAGGGAGAATTATCGTCTTGAACTCCTTGCGAAGCTTGGAAAGATAGTTAAGGAGGAGGTGAAGGGTGTTTCACCTGTCATGCGTATGAACCGCATTGAGAAGGACATAATCCAGTTGGTCAGTAATGCATTAACACTCTGTGAACGGACGCTAACATGGACTCAACAGGTGACGGGAATCTCGCAAGATAACCCGGATCTACATTTATTTGTCATAAAAGTCTATACTGGAGATGATCCCGCCGCAAAGGGATCAAATGGTGTAATCACTGGCACACGACGAGGCCACGAAACCCTCCAAGACCTTCCACTCGACCTCGACAAGTGGATTGGTTTTCTCTATAACCACTTACGGTGAGTGATCTCGATTGGTATCGTTACTAAGTTACTCATGTCTTTCAAAGAGGAAAAGACCATGCCGACGAGTTGAAGAAGCTTATCAATCCGAAATCGGCAGCTGCAAACGACACTGAAACATCCACCAACACTGAGACATCCACCAACGCCGAGATGTCCACCAATGGCAATATAGCAGGCTCGACTGAAAGTCAGGAACCGCCGTGCACCTTTATACCTCTTCTAGAGGCGCAAAAACGCAAGAGGCTCAAAAAGACCGAGCCAGAGGATCTACGGGAATTTACCAGTACTGTACCATATACACAGTCCGTTGAGGAACTATGGAGGGGTCGTCGCGTTAAGATGTCTTCGGTGATGAAGGACCTAGAGGCCCGGCAAGGCCCTCAAGAGGGGAAGCATATTGTAACGACACGAAAGCATGTGGTTACGTGCCTCAAGATTGCGCTGAGTGAGTCCGTATCTCTTGCCACTCTGAGACTGCTGTTGATTTTGCGTAGACTCTTTCAGGCCTGCTGCTGAACCTGCAAGACAGTTCCCATATAACCACTTTTTAACTCAGGCAACCTTCTACAAGATAAGGCTTACAGGTTGGCCAGTGGCTGTCGGAACTGCGCCAGGGTGTGGTTTTAATGCACAAAGCAACACGCGCTCTATCTGGGATTCGCTGGCGGGTGCTCTTCGTAATGATGTCTTAGTGATGGAAGAATGGTCGGGCGGTGCGTAGTTTTCATCTAGCATAATATCCTCAACTAATTTTTTCAATACAGAGGAAAAGAATTTTGCGGCTGGAACTCCCGCATATTTTGACATCCCTCTGGTCGTCAACACACAAGAACTTGTCATGGCCAAAGTGAAAGACTGCAAGGCAGCAGCTCGTGCATTGCCTTCGAAGACCAAGACTCAGAATCAGCCTCAGGTTAAAGCTGATCTCTTTGGTGAAGGCAGCGAAATCGGCGGCAGTGATGACGATGCTCGTATCAGCGATAACCACCAGAGCTCCAAGACTATTGGGGCATCTAACCATACTCGCCCCTCTGATCAACTCGCCGGCAATCCATACAAGATTATCAGGACCAGAACTGAGAACCATGTTGTCACAGATGCTGATCTTGGTGGTCTTGTTGCATTCGACGAGAGTGATCTTCCTGAGATTGCGCTCGTTGATGATGCTACCTTCTATTCTGCTCGCAAGGGCATCCATCGCGACCAGCAATACTATCCAGACGACAACCAGTGCCACCGTTCGCAACACAAGGAGCCAGCAATGCACCACACCACACGTGTCCACTGGGACCAAAGCTCTAATGTTCGACAAGGTTCTGAGAGGCATACGGAAACGCACGAGCACTACAAGGTACCTCATAGGGGGGACTTGGGCAGCCACCAATATCGCCGATTGGTTGTTGACATCCCCAACCCTCAGGAGGGTAATGAGGTACCACCGACAACACGTGCTATACCTCCACAGAGAAGATCAACTGGCCCGCAAGCTCTTCCTATCTCAAAGGCTCGTATTGCTGCACCACCCTCTCGCACTACTGCTCGAGTGCCGAAATTTTATGAACAGCCTCCTCTCCGGTCATCCACTCGTCAACTACCACCTACGCACCCTGCAAATAGGATTCCACCGCTTGGACAGAAGTTTGGGAAGGGTAAGGACAAGATGCGGGTCCATGCTGCGCAGTCCAACATCCTATCGCGAGGTTATCAAGATGAACGGGAGTATGAACAGCCTGATTCATCGCACCTCTATGTTCGCCAACGTTTGCCACAGGATGGCCAAGCTGGCCCAAGCCGAGAGATCTTTTTGACCCGAGAGGAAGAGGAGAGACGTCGTCAGAGTTTCGTGATGGATGCCTATGAAAATGCAGTTTATGAGGATGAGGATGAGAATTAGGTGGTATGTGCTATCGGCTTATCCTTTATTATACTGTTTTTGTTGCTACTCTCTTATCGCTTGTTACATTCTCATCTTTCATCCACCTGTCCTTTCTAATATCCTTTTCTTTTGCCACTCTTGTCGCTCATTACATTCTCATCTTTCATCCACCTATCCTTTCTAATACCCTTTTCTTTTGCTATTTTCTTATCACTCATTACATTCTTAACTGTCATTCACCTGTCCTTTCTCATACCCTTTTCTTATGCTATTCTCCTTTTGCTTGTTAGACCCTAATCTTTCATCAACCTCTCCTTTCTTATATCCTTGTCTTTTGCTATTCTCTTGTTAACTACTCTCATCTTTAATCATGCAATTGTGCTCTGCTATATGCTTGTCTTTTGATATTCTCTTTTGCTTTCTAGTTGTTTAGCATTTACACTCCTTCATTGATTCTCCTTTATTTATAATTCTCATCACTATACTGTTTGCTCAGATCTCTACTATTATAGGGATTAGCAGATGCTTTGGACTATGCCTCACTACAGACCCTGATTATATGATCTTGACCATGATCCTATCAATTACTACCTTTATAAATAGCTGAAATACAATCATATCTGAACCTTATAGATATTTGTGTGTGTTCATTTGAGATATGATATTTCATGTCAGTTGCTAGTGAGTAGAATCAGTTGTAGATACAACTGATATTTAAATATACTTAGAAATACTTCTCATTTGTACAGAAATAGTTATAGATAGATGAAATACTTTTTTATATGGAAATATTTACTCTTGAGATAGAAATATTTATTGTACTGAAGAAAATATTCATAGCATGCATCAAAATACTTATAGATGCAGTAAATAGTTTAGTGAATTATAAGTAGTTATTTCAGTAGAAATATTTATACAATTCAAGAAATAGTTTGCGAACTATATATATAAAAAAGTAAATGGTTTCAAAGTTATATAAATATTCATTGATGCGGGTGAATATTTACTGATGTGGGTGAATAGTTACTGATATGGGTGAATAGTTACTGGTGCAGGTGAATAGTTTTTATGTACTGCAAGAATATTTAGATGTGAGTGATGAATATTTATCATTCACTGAGAAATATTTTTTTGTGTAAAGCAAGAATATTTAGATAGGGATTGTAAATAATTCCGAGGCATTTATAAATAATTGTTGCCTATGATAAACTATTCACATCTCCAATGAAATATTTATTTAGAGACAGAAAAGCTGGGCTAGAGTATCAACTAATGAGTAATCTATGTAGCTATTGGGTAATCCATGGAATGACTAATTGGGTTGTACAAGAAGGCCAGTGTATCAACTATTGAGTAATCTATGCTATTGGATAATCTATGATACAACTGATCAGGTTGTACAAGAAGGCCAGTGTATTAAGTAACCTATACAACGATTGGATAATCCATGATACAACTGATCGGGT